>Ga0315314_1004504_pt1 | contig 10427 bp, 13 predicted proteins | sample TDP9_MG_FD_203631 | JGI IMG/M metagenome (GOLD analysis project Ga0315314, IMG submission 203631) | Freshwater sediment microbial communities from Lake Towuti, South Sulawesi, Indonesia - TDP9 | ecosystem: Environmental > Aquatic > Freshwater > Lake > Sediment | place: Indonesia: South Sulawesi... | reverse complement strand
AAGCTACAGTATCTCCCCCACACGATCCCGATGGGAATGGGAGGCTCAGCTGGCAACCTGCCAGCCGGACCTGCAACCGCCACGGGTATCAAGCGAGGGCTGACCGCGCTGGGCAAGAAGGACGTCAACGTGGTCCTCATAGGCGGCGATGGGAGCTTCGGCGACATGGGCTTCATGTCAGCCTCGGGGGCGGCGGAGCGGAACGAGGACATCCTCATGATCGTCTACGACAACGAGGCGTACATGAACACGGGCATACAGCGCTCAGGCTCCACCCCATACAAGGCTTGGACGACGACCACACCCGTTGGAACGGTCAGAAAGGGCAAGCAGAACCTCAAGAAGGACCTGCCCGCCATACTCGCAGCCCACCACATACCATACGTGGCAACCGCGAGCGCGTCACACCTCGCCGACTTCAAGCGCAAGCTCAAGAAGGCAACCTCCATACGGGGATGCAAGTACATACACTTCCTCTCCCCATGCCCAACCGGACACCGCTACCCCGCGGACAAGGCAATTGAGGTCGCTCGCCTCGCCGTCCAGACCGGCTCGTTCCCGCTCTACGAGATCGAGGAGGGCGCGTTCAAGTTCACCGTCAAGCCGAAGGAGCGCCTGCCCGTAAGCCAGTACCTCAAGGCTCAGGGACGGTTCAGACACCTATCCGACGCGGACATCGAGGAGATCCAGAAGCTCACCGACAAGCTATGGACCGAGTACGAGGAACTCGACAAGAGGGCCTGAGCACCAACCCTCCTTCTTTAGCTGCATCTTCTCGGGTTTTTTGAATGCCTAGCTCTCTCGAGGAAGCCGCGGGTTCGAATCCCGCTCTGGGCGCAGATTTTCTGTTTTATCCTCCAGTCAGGCGATCTGCCTAGGATAGTGCCTTTAGATCGGTCTCGTCTTTTCCCCGGTCATCAAGCTTAAGCCACTTGATTCCTCGATACCGCTTCCTTATAACTAGGACCGGAACCGCCCCGATCCGCCCTGAAATCTCGAGGATGTTGCTCAACTGACTGGGCGTGATCTGGGCCCTCGTCTGGTCTTGTGTGCTGAGACGATTGAGTAAATGGTTCCTTCTGAAGCCCCCAAAAAAGGATTTATGAGTGAAATCATTTAACCCCCTAAGGATGTCTTCTTGAGTCAGCAGATAGGATATGGCAAGACAGGTTTCAATCCTGAAGCCGCCAAATCTCTAGGAAAATTTACTTTAGACGGTAAGGTTGAGGTTATTTATACGATGTTTTATGTTTTCAGATTTCAATTGTTCAAACAAATTAAGAGAGGGGATACGATAGTTAGAGCCAATGTTTATGGTTATGCTCTCACAAATCCTGTAAAAGGGATAATAAGTGATGTGCTGTATGGGGAAGCATATCCAGAGCCCCACGATTTTAAGAACGAGCTTTCTAGAGAATGTATGAGAATCATTCAAGCAAACGCTTGTGAAAGCAAACCTTCTCTCGAAAAAGAAGGTCGAGGACTTGAAGTGCCATCTCTTATTCCAGCCGATGAGATACAGAAGGATGTGATCAGGTGGATAACTCAGAATCTTATATTTACAAAAAGTTACACTGTTCGCTCTGGAATTAGAAAAGCAACATTCACGTTCAAGACGAAAGACTTCGTTAGATGTGTTTTCATGGGCTGTTTTGCCGTTCCAACTTTTCACTTAGCCTATAAACATCTAAATTCTTCAAAGATTTTCAAAAGAAATGTATTAGGTTACTCAGGGGAGGTCATTATAGATGAGATTAGATGCTCCATGACTAAGATGCCTGGAAAAACATGCGAAAACTTTCCAGACAATGTATGCCCGGTGTGCGGAAATATATTCTGTAATGAGCATGGAAAGCAGTGCGAAAAATGCGGGGTCAATCTCTGTAAAAACTGCATAATGTCAAAAGGATTAATCTTCAAACACTACTTCTGTCCCGGGTGTTCTTCAAAAACAGAGAAATTCCCCATCCCCGGAAAGCAAGCTCCTCCGTCTCAACCTATAACGTGTCCTGGTTGCAATCAATCCTTGACTTGGATACTCCAGCATGGTCGCTGGTACTGCTATAACTGCCAGAGATACCTGTAAATACCCATCGCGATGAAGCAAAAAAAGCTAGAACCTATTGATATCGCGATGGCTGGACTGGCGATTATCACTCTGAGTCTGCTCTTTTTGTCGATAGTCTTGGAGCTAACTCCGGAACAGGAGAGCCTCTTCGAATGGGTAGATCATGGGGTATCCACTTTATTCATTATCGAACTTGGCTTCAGGTTTCGTGATGCGCCCTCTAAAAGGCTATGGTTTCGGGATAGCTGGGCAGACATCTTGGGGTCTATTCCGACTGTCGGAATCGAAATGAGCATAATACGTGGATTCAGATTGTTCAAGGTTGCTAAAGCGGCCAAAGCGGCTAAAACATTAAAGCTACTGCGAAAGACGCCAAAACTAAGGAAGAAGGTAGAGAAATTTCTGTGACGAAATTCCGATATCTCGGGGATCTTGGTCTTGAGCCCTGGTCTTCATACTGAAGGCTTGCTCCACTCACAATTATCGAAAGTTTATTGCGAAGACTAGGCAAAAGGTGCTTGAGGAATATCGTTGTTGGTTGAATTGAGTGTAGTTGTTCTTGTGTCTGCTCTCATTTCGGGAGTGACTGCGCTCTTAGTCTACCTTCTGATGAGAGGCCAGGTCTCCATTTTGAAAGCCAACATCGGTCAGCTAGCGAGCAACCAGCTTCCCCAAATAATGAGTCGCATCGATGAGATCACCCGCTATTCTGACGTTGGCAGACTCAGGGAAGAGTTTCTGGCATTCGGGCAGGACATTGGGAACAGGATAGAATCCTTGAAAAGGCTTTCGACAGAGGAGCTGGCAAGGGTCCGAGAAGACATAATGACACTGGCTGAGAGACGAAGCATCGATGCGGCCGTCAACCACGTGAAGCAGGTGAGCATAACCCGAGAGGAGTTCGAACGACTTAGAGAGATAGTAGCCAAAATGGGCGGCCGAGAAGAGGCTGCAGAGAGGTTGGAATTACTTTCGCGGATTTTCGAGAGCAGAGAGATTAGGGTGCTGACTTGGCAATGCAAGCTAATCCATCTTTTAGAAGGGGGGTTGTCGCCTGAGGCGGAAGCTGATACCATCCTTTCTGCGGGAATCCCGTTGAGTAGTGCCAAGGACTTCCTTAAGAACCTGCAAAAACACGAAATCGTCGCGGCTAAGAGAGTGGAATCTTTCTGGCTGAACCCAGAGTACACCTGGTTAATAACATACACAGACGAGCCGGATTGGCTCTCGCGACAGCTAGAAGAGAGAGTCAAGGAGGAGCGTGAATACCAGGACTACGTTAGGGATCACATAAGTCTCGTCGAGGATGGTCTGCTAGTAGTCACGGAGCAATACGAGCTCCCTTCTGGACGAGTCGACATTTTTGCCCGGGACAGAAACGGAAAAGATGTGTGTCTCGAACTGAAATACCCCATTGCGACTGGAGCGGTTGTCGGTCAACTTCTAAAGTATCGGGAAGACTGTCGCCTAAAGAGTGGACAGGACCCCCGCTGCATTCTCGTAGCCCCCAAGATCCTCGACAAGGTCAGACAGCTTTTGGACCAGAACAGGATGGAACACCGGGAACTCCTGTTCTAACAAAACAATGGAGGACAGAAGCAATGTGGAATAGTGATAGATTCTATTCTTGAAAGTTCCCGCCTAGTCGGACTTGGAGAGAAGGCATTTAAGGCGAACGAGTGGGTGTACTCCAGAACTCTATTATTCCCTGTCCCGTCAGTTGAAAACACCTTATTCTCTGATGCCTCCGGCGGACCACTAGGATCACCACAGCATTAGTCTTCCCTGCAATTTCAAGGATGTGACTCAACTGTTCTGGTGGGAAACTTGGTGTTTCCCTGTCTTGCACTCGACTAGAAGTATCTTGCCCTCTCTAATCGCTATTAGGTCCACAGGTCGACTACTCGCTAGCCTGAAAACTACTGAAGCAGCCGAAAAACCTCTTATTCGAGTAAGGTTAGAAGCACCGAGAGATCGCGTTGGCAAAGCAGAAGCCGAAGTACAGGATCAGGGAGGCTTGTGAGGAAGATACCCCCGTAGTGATGGATCTGGTCAAGAGGCTCGCTGCGTACGAGAAGCTTGCCGACAGCTTCACCGCCACCGAGGAGCTCTACCGGAAGTACGGCTGGGGAAAGGACGCCATCTTCAAGGCTCTACTCGTAGAGAACGAATCCAAGAATGGACCGAGATACCTAGGTTTTGCCCTGTACTACTTCACCTTCTCAACCTTCACGGGTAAGCCGACGCTCTGGCTGGAGGACATCTACGTCCCAGAGGAGATGAGGGGACTAGGCGTTGGCAGGGCGCTCCTCAAGCGACTAGCCCAGATCGCCGTGGAGAAGGACTGCGGCAGGATGGAGTGGACTGTCCTCGACTGGAACGAATCGAGCCGCCGGTTCTACCTCAGCCTGGGCGCGAAGGCCATGGATCAGTGGACAACCTTCAGGCTCACCCCGGACGCTTTCAAGAGGCTTGCCGAGAGCTAAGCTCACTCTTCACATTTCTATGCAGAAAGATGACAGTGATGTCGTGACGGTTTCGACACCGGCTTATCTGAGTTGGTTGACGGTTGCGATTTCTCGCTGGAAGGTAGCCGATTCCTGTGGCAGGTGTTAAATAGCGTCGTGTCACTCGTCGAATCTTGGTGTTGAACATGTCCAGTCAAGCGGAGAGAAGGCTTGCTGAGCTCGGTCTCACCCTTCCCCCGGCGCCGAAGCCCGCCGGGAACTACATCGGAGCCAAGAAGGCTGGAAACCTCGTCTTCACCGCCGGTCAGGGTCCGGGTAGGGTCCTTCCCTCAGGGGAGCGCCACATGCCCAGAGGAAAGGTTGGGAGGGACTTGACGCTGGAGCAGGGCTACGAGGCGGCTAAGTACTGCGCCCTGAACTGTCTCGCCCAGCTCAAGTCTGTCATAGGGGACTTGGACAAGGTTGAGAGCGTGGTGAAGGTTGTGGGGTACATCAACAGCGCCGACGGGTTCAGCCAGCAGCCGGCGGTTCTGAACGGCTTCACCGATGTCCTGCAGAGGATCTTCGGTCCTGAGAGGGGTGTCCCAGCCAGGGCGGCTATCGCTGTGAGCGTTGAGGGCTGGATACCGGTTGAGGTGGATATGATAGCGGCTGTGAGAGACTAGCGCTATACTGATCCTCATACCATTCTTTTGTGTTAGAGTTCCAAAGCGGGTTTCGAGAACCTCCGAGCAAGGGTTAAAAATCGCACTTCTCGTCTATCTTGACGATGAAGAATGGGTAGGCGTAACGCATCTACTGGAGCAAGGATTCGTCTATCCAAACACGCTGGAGCTTGGAAGGGCGTCAGTGACTCCGATATTGAGCGTGTCTTCCACGAAATCGAAGAAGCGTGGCACAAAGGAGGTGCAGGAAGTTCACAAGGCTGGAACTCTCCTAGACATAGACGTTAGAAAGGTCTTGGAGAGAACGGAGAAGAAGTACGGATTAAGATTGCCTAGGAAGGTGGTTATGGTAGACTACGGAGACGACGTGGGCGATCTGTACATTAGGTTCAAACACGCAAAGCACGCCGAGGGGGAGCCGACAGACGACGGGCAGGTAATAGTACATTACGACGAAAGCAGAGACATAGCCGCAATAGAAATTCTGGATATAGCGAATATATGACCCAACGCCTACCGCAGAGGCTAGAGCGAGCGGGTCTTTTCAGCATTTTATGTGGACGCGCTGGGTGTCTTTCCCGACCCTCCTGAAGTACGTCTCGGCTTCTCTAGGCGTGACCAGTGTATCTCGAACGGGTGTACAGCCGGTAGTTTCGTGAGGTCCTCCACCTCGACCTTTATCTCAGCCCTCTTCAACATCCCTTCAGGTAGGCTCCCAGAGACGATGAGGACATCCACATCGCTGCTCCCAACCCAGTCGCCTCTGACGGCGCTCCCGACAACATAAACCTCGGCATCCGGTAGCACCCGCTTAGCAGCCTCAGCCATCCTGCTCACCCAGGCTCTCCAGTCTCTGGCCATCTTGGCTCTGGACCTGCGCAGATCCATGTACGTCATCTTTAGCCGCCCTCTATGGCTGGCTTAGTAGAGGCGGTTTTCTCTAGCCACCTCTGTTAAGAGGGAATCTTGGCTATAAGGAGTGAATTCATACCGTGGATAGTTCGGTTTGAGATTCGTCCCTTGTGTTGAGTGAATTGATTGGGCAGAGAATGTCGAGACTATGCGAAGCCACAGTTGGCTCGTCTCCTAGCTGGTCGGAGTCTTTCCCGTACAGAATCTCGTGTGAAATTTCGTTTTTGGCGCTCCGGTGTTGAATCAGGGCGATAGACATAATGCATATATAGCAAGGGAGTAGCAAGCCCCAAAATCCCAGTTGTGGTGAAGCATTGTCTCAGGGCAGATCGGTTCATCCCGACGTTGCGGCGGTGTTCCACTGCGTTCTCTTCGCATATCAGAAGGCTCAAAGAGACATTCTGGGAGAGGCTTCCAGCTCCATCGTCGTGGACCAGGTGGTGCCGATCATCGAGTCCATCCTTGGGAAGGCTGCGTCTGGACTCGTGAACTCTAAGGATGCGGATGACGCTCTCAGGAAGCTCTCACAGTTTCTGGTGGCTTCGGGGCTCGTCGAGAAGGTAGAAATCAAGAGAGGAGTTGGAAGATATCACATGGACGTTGATGGCTGTATGTTCGCTGAGCACGTACACGATCTTCTGAAGCCGAAGGACGTGACGTGCCCACTGGCGGTCTTTGCGATGGCGATAGCCCAGAAGACCGGCAAGCAGAAGGCCAAGATTGGCCCCTCCGAGATCACTCCGAAGGGCGCGAAGACCACGATAGAGCTGTAGCCCCGGAAGATCGAGAGCACGCGCGAGACCCGTTGTCTGTTGCGGACTGGTGCTGCCTGGGTACGGCGTACCCTTCTTCACCGGGTCACTGTTAGGCTGATCATGACCATTCTGCTGTTAACGTTGGTCAAGGAGCCACATCGCTACGTCAGGCACCCACAGTATACTGGCACACTCCTCATGACCGTCGGTTTGACGGGCTGGAGTTACTGGTATCTCACGAGCACCTTCGGCATCGGGTGGCTGACGCCACAAGGGACGATTGGGCTTTGGTATGCGGAGCTATGCGCGTATCTTGTTCTAGCGCTGGTGGAAGAGTCGTACTTGACCAAGGAGTTTGGCGATGAGTATGTCAAGTACAAGCGTGATGTGCCGTTTCTAATACCGTTCGTAAGAGCGAGGCGATACGATATCCCTGTATCGATCTTTGTGCTCAGTCTAGCCCCGTTCGTATCGACAGAGGGTATGCTGGGAACATTCTACCTGTAAACGCGGTTCGGAGTAAGAACAGGGCATTATCCAGGAATGATGTTGCTTCTTTCCACGTTTTCATGGGTCATCGCGGTAAACCATTGCGCTGACAGTTTGAGACCAAAAAAACGTTCAGGCTTATTTACTGTGAATATCACAGATGAATTGGTGTGGTTGAAATGGCCGATCGACAAAAGGTCAGGATAACCGTCCTGAGAAGGTTCAGTCCGAAGGAGGTCTTCAAGAAGAACCCCGTAACGCCCGTGGAGCCCATGGAAGCCTGCGAGATACTCAAGGATGGTCAGGAGTTTGTTGTTGGCAGTGATGGGAAGATGCCCGAAGGTTTCTGCACCTCGGCCTGGCAAACAATCTACTGTAACGTCCGGACCTTGGCGTTCGGCGGAAATCTCCCTTGGTTCAAGGAGAAAGGCGTCGCCATAAACTGTTGTTTAGACGGGCTCAGACCGGTAGTATTCAAGCTCGAGCGCATCTAAGTCCGGGAGCCGACGGGTGCGATCCCTCAGGCTCCTCCGGTCTTTTCTTCCAGTAGCAGTGCGATGACTCTTGCGATGCTCCTCCTTCTCGATTTTATCAAGGCTGGTTGCTGTCATTCGCGGAGTTTTCTTGTCTGGGTAACTAACTTTCCGTTTTAGGTGCTGGACGAAAGTAAATGCTGTGTGCCCAGCCCCGGTGGCTACATCAAGAGCGCGTCAGCTAGGCTGTCTCCGTTTGCGCAAACATCGGTTGTAGCATAGACGTCTGTGGAGGCGCCAAACTGTGATTGGATCTTCGATTTCAGTCAGTTAGACATTAGGATGAGTTTCCTCTAGGTCATTAAAACCGGTGAGTTGCCACTGCAGGGAAGATCCTCCAGGGAATGTTGTGACGTATCGGATCGGCACCTATTGAATTGAAGTCGAAGACAGGAGCCTAACAGGCGACCGTATCGTCGGATTAGACTGAAAGAAAGTCGTGTAAACGCTTTATTGTATGTGCATCTACTTATTGCACATAGGTGATCGGATTGGTGAACGTAACCCTAGCCGTGCCCGAGGAGCTTCATAAGGTAATGAAAAAGCATCCTGAGATCAAGTGGAGTGAAGTGGCGAGGAGGGCGATGTGGGAGTATGCCCAGAAGCTTGAGCTACTCGACAAGATCACAGCTAGCAGCAAGCTAACGGAGAAGGAAGCTTTTGAGATAGGAGAAGTGGTCAAGAGAGGGTTGGCGGAGAGATACGCTAGGGCTGAAGGAAGAAAAGCTTGAAGATCGTTGTGGACACGAACGTTCTCCCAAAAGCTCTCATCAGGAGTTCGAAAGTCAGAGCAATACTTCTCAGCCCCGATCATCAGTTCTATCTGCCCGACTACGCTGTTGAGGAGGTTGAGAGGCATTTGCCGGTCCTGATGGAGAAGACCGGTCTTTCCGGGGAGGAGATCAGGCTTGTGCTGAGCGTACTTCTGACCAACATACAAGTCATTCCTTTTGAGGCAACAGTTGCCGTGTGGGGCGAGGCTGAGGAGATTGTTGGTGCAATTGACAGGAGTGACATTCCCTTCATAGCCGCCTCTCTGAGCACTGCCTGTGACGGCATTTGGAGTGACGACAAGGACTTGAAGAGGCAGAGAAAGGTTAGGGTCTGGAACACCAGAGAGATGATGCGCCTAGGCTAGTTTGCTGACTGTTTTAATCGTGAGGCCCACCATCTCCGCCAAGCGAAGATTGGTAGGTCTGGGCAATCGACGAATATTGATCCGTCTATCCGGATGTGATTCTGAGTTCTCTCCCTCGCCTGTGACCTGTACGGAGATGTGGATAGCTTCTCTTCTAGATGATTTCCATCGGGTCGTTGAGCGACGCCTGTGCGATTGTAAGGAGGCTAGGCTAAGGCTCGGAAGGGGCTCCTCAGTGGAAGATATATAAATACGCGGCTCGTGAAAGTTGGTAAACCAGTCCGACATTTAGGCAGGTGTCAAGCCAAGATGATTAGCAAATTGCTACGTCTTTTGGTGTTAACATTTACTATTATGTCGTTGGCGGCGGTGCCCGTGGCTTCAGCCGCAACCGAGCTGAAGGCGTACAGGTCTAGGGTGGTTCCAACGATCGACGGCATCGCTTCGGATGGGGAGTGGACCGATACGCCGAGCTTCAGCGAGACAACCAGCGGGGCAAGTGTGGCGTTTAAGCATGATGAAAAGAGCCTCTACATTCTGGTCGTGTTCCCAAAGTCCCAGCCCTCAGAGAAGGACTTCTTCGGCATCGAGTTCGACAATAATGGTGATAAAGCTCACATGGGAAGCGGATCGAGTCCCGACGATGCACTGTTTGTAAGCCCGGCGTACAAGCCGAACAACGGAAAGGACGCGTTCCTGATGGGATTCGCAAAACAAACTGATGACGACAAGGCTGGAGGGACCAACGATGTCGAGGCGAGAATGGTGTACTCCAGCGGAAACTATGTTGTCGAGATCAGAAGGTCGCTTACCACCAACGACTCGAAGGGAAACGATGTGAGTTTGACGGTAGGGTCGTCCGTGGGTATCGGGTTCACTATGGGGGAATTCGGGAAGGGAGCGTTGCACGCCGCCACTGACATGAACACGTACACTCTGACGGTCGAGAGCACGGAGTACACCGGAGTCGAGGGGGCTAAACTGAATCTCGCTCAGTGGGCTCAGACCATAGTCGCGGGGGTTGTGCTGATCACAGCGTGGTCCATCACCGCTGTTATCATCGTCACGCGGACGCCGAAGAAGGGGGGAAGTTAGCTGGTGAATCTGAGAGCTCTTCACACCATCACAGCAGAGATGCACGGTGGCATGCTCACTCTGGCGGGCATCTGCGTACTAGTTAAGATAGTAGTCGAGCTGTACCTGAGAGTTCTGGGCGGCAGGGTTCCCCTCCTCGACCGTTTCGCGCAAGGAGTCTCTCGTCTGGTCGAGCCGACTTCCTACGTGGCGGCTATTGGCGGCTCTGTCGGTTTGGTTCTCTCATCCGTGACGGGTATGGGTGTCTGGCCGATTGAGGCGCTGCTGGGATCCGGGACAGTGCCGAACAAGATCATGTTCTCCA
>Ga0315314_1004503_pt1 | contig 10429 bp, 12 predicted proteins | sample TDP9_MG_FD_203631 | JGI IMG/M metagenome (GOLD analysis project Ga0315314, IMG submission 203631) | Freshwater sediment microbial communities from Lake Towuti, South Sulawesi, Indonesia - TDP9 | ecosystem: Environmental > Aquatic > Freshwater > Lake > Sediment | place: Indonesia: South Sulawesi... | reverse complement strand
GCCCGTTCCCCTCAAATCGATTCCACGAAATTACAGTCAGTATGGAATACCTGAAGAAATCGTGTTGAAAAGATTCTCATTGATTGAGGAAAAACCAGACCTTATAGGGGTCACTTCAGGGATGACCTATTGGTATCCTGGAGTATTTAAGGTAATCGAAATTACGAGAAAATTCTTTAAAGAGGTGCCTATCGTCCTGGGCGGGATCTACGCCACACTTTGCTATGAGCATGCCGTGAAATATTCAGGCGCTGATGTGGTTTCCAAAGGAAGAGGGGAGTTAGAGGTCTTAGAGCTAATCGAAGAATTAACTCATTTTAAACTCCGAACTCCTAACTCCGATCTCCAAACTCATATTTATCCAGCTTTTGACCTTTATCCTCAACTCGATTATGTCTGCATCTCCACCTCAACGGGATGTCCATACTGCTGTACCTATTGCGCCACCCCGGTTTTAACGAAAGGACTCATCAGAAGGGATCCGCTCAAGGTTGTCGAAGAGATTGAATACTGGACAACCCATTACCCTGTCCAAAATATTGCTTTCTATGACGATGCTCTTCTAATAGAGCCGTCAAAGCATATCACTCCAATCTTGAAAGAGGTCATTAGAAGAGGTATCCAGTGCAATTTCCACGCACCAAATGGCCTCCATATCAGAGAGATAGACGAGGAGGTTGCGGGGCTCCTCTTTCGGAGTGGATTTAAGACGATCCGTCTCGGTCTTGAGACATCCAATCCAGTGGTTCAATCTGAGACTGGTGGAAAGGTTGATAATCGTGAATTTCAAAGGGCTGTCAGAAATTTGAAGAAAGCAGGGTACCCAGGTGACGAGATTGGGGTTTATATCATGGCTGGACTGCCGGCTCAAAGGGTAGGGGAGGTTGAGGAGAGTATTGCCTTTATCAGAGAGATTGGTGCAAGGCCTATTCTTGTGGAATATTCACCGATTCCCGGAACCCTGCTTTTCGTAAGGGCGAAGGAGATGTCTTCCTTCGATCTTGAAAACGAACCTCTATATCATAACAATTCTATCCTTGCTTGTCAGTGGGAGGGGTTTACATTGGATGATTATAGAAGATTGAAGGAGAATTTAAGGAGAGGATAAATGAAACCCTCTGAAATTATTAATGATATTTTTATTGTAGGAGGACCGGAGATCACCGATGGCCGGGATGGATGTATCTATTTGATAAATTTAGGGGAATTGGTATTAATCGATACAGGAGCAGGGTGGAGTGTTGATAAAATTATCAATAATATTCAAAAGTTAGGATTTGATTGTAAAAAGATCAGTAAGATCCTTCTTACCCATTGTCATATCGACCATATTGGAGGCGTTCCGGAAATTAAAAAGAGATTTGGTTCTAAAATCTACATCCACAAATTGGATGCCCCTCCTCTGGAGAACGGCGATCCGATCTTAACTGCAGCTAATTGGTATCAGACCTCATTTCCACCGACACCTGTGGATGTAAAATTCGATGCTCCTAAGGAAATATTGACGGTTGGAGGCGAGAAAATTGTCTGCCTTCATACCCCAGGCCATACGCCTGGATCAATATGCATCTACATGGATAAGGATGGAAAACGGATTCTTTTTGGTCAGGACCTTCATGGTCCTCTTCTTGGAGAGTTTGGATCAAATCTCGAGGATTATGGCCATTCAACGAAGAAGTTGCTCGATCTTGAGGCCGACATCCTATGCGAAGGCCACTTTGGAGTATACAAAACAAAGAAAGACGTGAGAGACTACATTCTCTCCTACCGCCGCCAATACGGAGTTGAGTGATCCACCATTACAACTCTCCTACTTTTCTAAATCTCTTCCCTGTCATTCCGAGCGAAGCGAAGAATCTCTATTTTCTTGTTAAGAATATTATGCTGATTTGTATAATGCACATGTGTATAATGCAAAGCCTTTAAGCGTCTCTTCGATATTTAAGCCTGCGATTTGACGAATTGCTGAAATTCTGTTATACTGAATTTCGAAATCCTTGATGTAGGAGGGACTATGCGTCGGAATCTTTTGGTCTCAAACCGGGGACAGATTACTCTTCCTGCTTCGGTACGAAAACGCTTGGGCATTCAATCCGGAGGAATTGTGACCCTTGAGGAAAGGGATAATGTCATAGTGTTACGACCTGCAGCCGTAGTCGAAATTGAAACCTATTCCGACGAAGATATTGCCCAATGGGACAAAGAAGACCTTCTTGAACCTGCTGAGCGGAATGCCCTTTTAAAACGCTTGAGGAAGCGATCTTGATTCGCCTATTCCTTGATGCAAATGTGCTGTTCACAGCTGCGCATAACCCTTCCGGAAAAGCAGCGCTTATCATTGAGCTGGGAGTGCAAGGAAATTGGGAGATCATGTCCTGCTCCTATGCGATCGAGGAAGCCCGCCGTAACATTTCAATCAAATTTCCAGACTATTTGAAAAGATTTGAAGCATTAATGGCGGCGGTTATAAAAGTCCCTTCCAGATCAGGTCGAAACTGTCCAGCCATTCTTCCAGAAAAGGACCGTCCTATTCTCGAAGCCGCGATTCAGTTTAAGGCGTCTCATCTGCTCACAGGGGATATCAAGGACTTCGGCCCCGTTATGAATAAACCGAGCCTTACCGGTGGTGTTGTTATACAGACGGTCTCAGAATTTTTGGAAGGCCTTATGAAGTCAAAGGGTAAGAAAGGGATTAGGAGAAGGAACTAACTTCAAGGCAACTCATAAGGGCTCAAAATTATGGGCATCGGATCGGGGATTACAATTACAATTACGTCCCCTTGTCGTCGGTCGTGACACAAAGTAGGTGATTTAAGGTTTACGTACCAGTTGGTCAAGCTTTTTAGCAAATTCTTCAAGGCCTATGAATTCTACCTTAAAGTGATCATAAGAGCGAATGTACTCTCGATCCACATTTTGGCAGACGATCCAGTTTGGTCCTTCCGGATAGTGGTATCGAAATGCCTTTAAATTCCCTGGTTCAAAATTATCAGCTCTCCATTTACATTCAATGGCAATTGGTTTCTTCCCACGCAGGATTAAAATGAAGTCAACTTCATGTCCTCTTTTATCACGCCAATAACGCACACTCGGTGATTGGAGGCGGCTATGTATTTCATTCAGAACCCAATGTTCCCATAGTAGGCCAAGGTCATCATCTCTCAATTGATGCCAGCCGCGAAAATAGCAGACAAAACCTGTATCGAAGGCATAAATTTTAGGAGCAGAGATGATTTCTACAGAACGGCGTGTTGAGAAGGGGCGGATGACATGGATAACCCATGTACCACTCAGTACAGCAAGATAGTTACTGATAGTGCCTCGACTTACCTCACAGGGAATAGCAAACCTTGTAGCTTCAAACAGTCCACCGCTTTGGATGAAGAGCAGTTCCAAGAATCTCTGAAAGGAAGTACGGCGCTCCAATCTAAAAAGTTCTTGAATATCTTTTGCCCAGTAAGAATCGATCCATTCTTGGAAATCTCTTTCCAGTAAATTCGGACTTAAGAAGAACGGCGGCAGTCCACCTCGGAGGAGACGATGAGACAGATCTTGATTACCAAAATCTATTAAATCCTGTGACATCATAGGAGTGAGCCATATCTCGGCTTTCCGTCCGGTGAGGGTATCACGGAAACGAGAAGAAGCCTGGAGGGTTGAAGAACCAGTGGCAATTACTTTGATGGACGGAAAATGATCTGCTGCAATTTTTAAAAATTCAGACGGATTGGGAAGCCGATGGATTTCATCCACTACAACCTTCTTGTTTTTAAGCTTTGTCAAAAAACCTTCCGGTTCCTCCATTTGTCGGCGTGTACTGGGGAGTTCACAGTCAAAATATTCAATATCCGGAATGGTCTTGCATAGAAAAGTTTTTCCTACGCGACGCACTCCTGAGAGCCAAACAATGGATTTGCGTGACCAAGCTTCCTCTACCATTTTTAACCAATAAGTTCTTAGTACCATATGCGAGCATGTTAGCATATAGTGCTACTAAATGCAAATCTATTTGCATTTGGTACTAAAATTGATTTTTGAGCAACCATTTAAAAAGTGATTTACAATTCAGTGCGTTTGGATAAAATGGAGATAAAGACCAAGGTTTCACCAGATCTTGAAGATGATGGCTATTGGGTTGAGTGTCTAGATCTCCTTGGATGTTTCTTCTCAGGCGGGCAGCATTGAAGAAGCTTTGGATATGATCCGAGATGCTATCAAGGGTCATCTTGAAGTTGAAGAAGGATTGGAAAGAGAGGCATATCGGAAGAAAAGGGTTGCTTAATATGACAGATTTCCATACCTAAAATCGGAAAGGAGTTTTTTAAATTTACTTTAAAGTTCGACATATTGTGTCTATGATTCTCCTAAACAAGGGGTTAAGAATATGAAAAAGATGACACAATCACAAAACTATTCCGATCTCATCATTGACCTAACATCCCTAATAGAACAGGGGCGAAAAGCGGCAGTGCGATATGTGAACAGTGCTTTGATAGCAACTTACTGGCTTACGGGGAGGAGGATCGTTGAATATGAACAAAAAGGAAAAGAACGAGCAGAGTATGGGGAGAAGTTGCTGAGAAGAATATCTGCCGATCTGACTACCCGATTTGGAAAGGGTTTTACAGAGAGGAACCTTGAGCATATGCGGCAATTTTATCTTACCTATCGAGAGATATCGAACACGGTGTGTGCGAAATTGATAGAGGGAACAGGAGAGAAATCGCACCCAGTGCGTGCGAGATTGCTTCCGATTTCCCAAACATCATCTGGAAATTTTGAGATACTTTCTCAGAAATTTCCATTGTCATGGTCACACTACCGCCTCCTAATGCGTCTTGATGAACCCTTAAAACGAGAATTCTACGAGGTAGAATGTATTCGTGGAAACTGGTCGGTGAGGCAACTAGACAGACAGATTCAGTCTATGCTTTATGAAAGAACCGCTTTATCGAAACGAAAGTTATCAGTCATTGCTAAAGCCCATGAGAAACCTATAACTCTCAGGCCGGAAGATGAAATCAAAGATCCCTATATTCTGGAATTTCTTGGATTAAAGGATGAGTATTCGGAATCACAATTGGAAGAGGCTTTGATTAAATACCTGGAACATTTCCTTCTTGAATTAGGAATTGGATTTGCATTTGTCGCAAGGCAGAAGAGAATTACCCTTGAAGGAAGCCATTATCGCCTCGATCTCCTTCTCTATCACCGAATCTTGCGATGCCTTGTAGCAATTGATTTGAAGATCGGTGATTTCACGCATGCTGATGCCGGACAGATGAACCTTTATCTAAATTACCTGAAAGCCAAGGAGAAATTCCCCGGAGAAAATGATCCAGTGGGTATTATTCTCTGCACTGACAAAAGGAAGACGGTTGTCGAGTATGCCCTCGGCGGGATGAGCAATAAGATATTTGCTTCGAAATACAGATTACAATTGCCAGACCCTGAAGTCCTAAAGACCGAAGTAGAACACGAACGCCAAAGGCTTTTAGAAATGAAGATTGTAAACCGAGTTTAGCGCAAGGGTAGGGTAGGGTAATAAAGGATAGAGATGAAGCTAATAGAAGAAAAATTTTGAAATCACTTTAAGGTTCGGGAGAGGTCAAATATGGAGAAACTTACAGAAGACCAAATAAAGCGCCAAGATTTTGTGGATAATGAGATTTATGATCTCGTGAGACGACTCAATCCTTCAAGAAGTGAGATAGAATGGAAGATTGAAATGATCGCTGATATCAGAGATACAATCCAACATTGGCTTGTTGATCGATATAAGGTCGTTGATGAGTTGGAATTTTATCCCTGATTAAAATTGAAGCAGAGAGTCTCAAGGCGAATATACTTACATTAACAGGGGCCAAATAATAGGTGTTTATCGAATTAATGGATAGACGGGAATAATAGTGTCAAAAACAAATTTCAGGATTGTATGAATGCATTTAAAGTGATACAATCCATGACAAATTTGATTACCTTACAGAAGCCGTTTTGGTGAAACGCACTAATGAGCCTTTATGTTATAACCAGAAAAATCAATATGAGGGCCCATGTTTTCCATAGAGGATCTTGCAGATTCGATCCATAATGATGGAATTAGAATCACAGACCATGCAGATGAAGAAGCACACTCTGAAAACCTGGCTTTTGAAGAGATATTCACGAGTGTCGTCTATGGTGAGGTAATTGAAGAGTATCCAAAGGACAGGCCTTTTCCAAGCTGTCTCGTTTTTGGCATGAACATGAAAAGGGAGCCGATTCATAGCGTTTGGGGATACAATGTCGAGAACAGATGGGCGGTATTGATTACCGTCTATAGACCAGACCCGACGAAATGGATAGAATGGAAGATAAGGAGGAATAAAGATGATGCCCTTTAACAAATGTCCTGTATGTGGTGGGGAAATGGTTGAGAAAGAGGTTGAGAAGCTGCTGAAAGGCGGCGGCAATACAGCAGCCGTACGGGTAAGAGCTGAAGTTTGTCTTCATTGTGGTGAACGTCTTTACTCTAAAGAGACAGTGAGTCGCTTCGAGGAAATCAGAAAGAAATTAGAGCAAAATGACGTCGATGAGTTCAAACAACTCGGGCACACATATCAAGTTGTTGTTTGATTTAGGTTTTTGGAAACCGAGACCACATGCAAAGAGATAGAATGGGACATTGAGCGGAACGTGCCCCGCAAGCCCCGCCTTTTAGACGGGGTCAAGGGGCACGGTGTAAAAGAAAATACCTTGCCGGGAAGCCGCGCCCTGTGCCTGCCTGCGGTAGGCAGGGGCGGGGAGCTTCAAATGATCTCTGATATCAGGGATACAATCACACATTGGCTTGTCGATCGATATAAGGTCGTTGATGAGTTGGAATTTTATCCGTGATGAAAACAGGAAGCGCGAGAATCTCAAAAGGAGCAATAAAAATGACATACTTAAAACCTTTAATCTGACAAAATTTCAATATTATACGAACTTCGTATTTTCTGGTATGACATTTAAAATGCGAAATGCAATCAGCAAATTTATAGACATCATGGGTAAAAAGTGATAAAAAATAGATATAGAAGACCCGATTGTAAACAAGTCGGAACTTCGTCTATTAATCGTTAGACCGCGAAAGGAGGAGATGACAACCTCTGATAATCGATTCGAATCCGAAGCTTCGAGCGCGTCCCAAGCTGACGGGTCACAAATTTGCGAGCTTATCCCGGCTATCCAAAAGCTCGTAGAAGCCCTTGTTACACCTGAGGAAATGGAGAGGATATTGGAGAGCGCCACTCGAACTTTCGAATACAAAAGAGTCGAGGAGAGAATGCTCCCCTTTTTCAACCAGCTAGCTGAGCTCTCGTCCCTTGAAGGTCCTCTGAGCTCCGGGGTCTCTGATGAAGAAGATGTGGCCACTTTCTCGAACCTCGTTAGCCATGCCGAAAACCTATGGAAAGATGCGTGCCTTTTGTTCAAGGTCAAGCGTTATGCGGCATCGCTTTTCTTGGCCATAGTCGCGCTTGAGGAGATCGGCAAGATTGCGGTCGCCAAGGTCCAGCTGTTCGCCAGACATCAGGCTCGGCTCAGAGGTGAGTTCAAGGAACTCAAAGTATTAAGACGCAGGGATAATCCCCTCTATTCGCATACGCAGAAGCATCTTCTCGCTGCTTGCGCAGGCGCAGTAGTGAACTCTCGATTGGATAAACTACTGGGTATTGAGAACGTCAACAAGTTCCTCTCGGATGTGGAAGCCCACAAGGTCGAAGAGCTGCGTCAGAAGTGCTTGTATGCTGAACTACAAGGGCGAACCCTGCACTTGCCCTATGAATCGGTGACTGAGAACGATGCCAGATTCTACCTCGTGCTTGCGGGGGAGCTTCTTGCTGAGGTTTCTACTTTCGCTGGCCCAGATTTGCACGACTTCTTGACCAAGGTGGAAAAGATAGAGAAGGATCTAGGGCTCACACCCTGATGGCCTTTAACCTTCTCGCGTTTTAACAAGTCGCCTCAGACCGATCGCTGAGAGGGACGGCTGAACTTAGCGATAGACCTAAAAGGGGGAATGATTATGACGTTTTCCGATGCAGTACGAGAAATCTTAACCTCAGCATCTCAACCCATGACTCCTCAAGAAATTCGGGATGCTATAAAAGAGAAGTATCCCCAGTATTATGGCACCCAATCCCACGTTAGTAATGTTGAAAAAGGTCATTATAAAAATATAGATCATGCTTTGCTTGCCCAGATCTATACCCTCGTCGGCACTAGCGATTCCTTCTTTTGCGATAAGAGCCAAAAACCGATGCGCATTTCCTTATTCAGCGAACAAACAGAGCCAACGCCGTCGATTGAGGATTTTGAAACCGACGAAGGCTTCGTATATGTCCTCAAAACGGATACCTTCACGAAAGAAGGTAAGGAAATAATAAAAATTGGTTTTACGGCTCAAGATATTAACCAAAGAATAAACCAACTATATACGACCGGGGTTCCGTTCAAATTCAAGGTGCATGCTGTCTATCAAACAAAGAATTTTATCGAACTCGAAACAGCTCTTCACAAATTATTGGACCCATTCAAACTGAACAAATCTAGAGAATTCTTTATTGAGGATGCATTGCCCTATATAGAGAAAGTCGTACAGTTGCATAAAACAATTCAACGCGAGGTCTAACGAGTCAATCAAGGCGACGGGTGATAGCCCGTCGCCATTTACGGAGGCTGTGTCCCCGCGCCTTATTTCTGTTGTTGAGGCTGTAGAAAAAGTCTTAAAAGCATGGTAATATCGCCATATACTCATTTGTAGGACACAAAGAGACCGCTTAGTGAAGAGAGGAGAGATATGGCGAGATACAGAGAGTATGATTATTCCCAGGGGAAGTTCATACCGATACACTTTGACAAACAGATCTTACCTGGCACATTCGAATATAGCCTCAATTATCTCATAGACAACGAAATCGACCTTACCCTGTTCGATTCTCGCTACATCAGCGATGAGATGGGAGCGCCTGCATACGATCCCGCAATTCTGTTGAAGATCATCCTCTATGCTTACTCTCGGGGGATTATCTCCAGCCGGAAGATAGCGCGGAGCTGTGAGGAGAACATCATTTTCATGGCCTTATCGGCAGACACGCGGCCTCATTTTACGACGATTGCCGACTTCATCTCGAGTTCGGGGCAGGAGATCATCCATCTATTTCTTGAGATATTAATGATCTGCGATGAGATGGGGCTGATCGGCAAGGAGATGTTTGCGGTGGATGGGGTGAAGCTGCCATCCAATGCGTCTAAGGAATGGAGTGGGACGAAAGGGGAATTGGAGAAGAGAAGAGAGAAGATGGAGAAGGCGATTCGGCAGATCGTGAAGCGGCATCGGGAGATGGACGTTAAGGAAGCAGACAAAGGAATGATTGAGCAAGAAGAGCAGTACATAGATACGCTCAAGAAGAAAGTGAAGAAGATCAAAGCATGGTTAAGAGATAACGAAGACAAGCCGGGCAAGAGTGGGAAGCCGGTAAAGAGTAACATCACGGACAATGACAGTGCGAAGATGAAGACGTCTCACGGAGTGATGCAGGGATATGATGGGGTGGCAGTGGTCGATAGCAAGCATCAGGTAATCGTGCATGCGGAGGCTTTTGGAGCAGCGCAGGAGCATGAACTTTTGCTTCCAATGATCGAGGGGACGAGGAAGAACTTTGAGGCCATCGGCAACAAAGAGGATGTATTCAAAGAAGCGAAGCTCACAGCGGACAGCGGGTTTCATACCGAGGCGAACGTGAAGGAGGTCATGGGGCAAGGGGTTGATGCTTATATTGCGGACACGCAATTTCGGAAGAGAGATCCTCGGTTTTCGGACGTTGACAAGTATAAGGAGCGATTCAGAAAAGAGAGGGCCGAGTACTACGGAGTGGCGGATCTTTACAGGCCGCACAGAGACTTTACGATCAGTGAGGATAAGAGTTACTGCATCTGTCCTGCGGGCAAGCGACTTTACCGCAATGGGGGGGATGTAGTGGTCAATGGCCAGCGGGCGATTAAGTTCCATGGGAGAAAGACGGACTGTCGGGTCTGCGAGCTGAGGAAGAAGTGTTTGAGGCATCCGGATAGGACGGAAGCAAGACAAGTCTACTTCTTTCAGGGGAATGCGGGGACGAAGCCAGAGACGTTCACGCAGAAGATGAAGCGGAAGATCGATTCGATCAGAGGGCGTATGATCTACAATAGGAGACTTGGGACGGCGGAGCCTCCGTTTGCGCATATCTGTTCCATCTTGGGGTTGGATCGATTCAGTTTGAGGGGAAAACCAAAAGTGAACGTGCAATGGCTGTTCTACTGTATCGTTCATAACCTGACAAAGATCCACAGATACGGAGAGGGTTTTGCGTGAGGGGATCGATGGGTGAGTATCGGGATGTGAGCCATATCATGGCGACAAGAATAC
>Ga0315314_1004500_pt1 | contig 10436 bp, 7 predicted proteins | sample TDP9_MG_FD_203631 | JGI IMG/M metagenome (GOLD analysis project Ga0315314, IMG submission 203631) | Freshwater sediment microbial communities from Lake Towuti, South Sulawesi, Indonesia - TDP9 | ecosystem: Environmental > Aquatic > Freshwater > Lake > Sediment | place: Indonesia: South Sulawesi... | reverse complement strand
AATGCCGACCATAGATTTACCCGGCACCGGGGCTTCAATCCTTATGCTAGGTGCTGCCAGCGCCAGAGCCAGGTCATTAGCCAGCGAAGTAATTCTATCTACCTTAACCCTTGTCCTGGACACCTCCTCCAGCCTTACCCTAATGTTACCGTCTTTATCCCTTTCCCTTACCTCCCTCATCTTCCTGTCCCAGCCCGGCTCCACCCCAAACTGGGTAACAGTTGGTCCAGCGTTTATCTGCACTACTTTAGCCTCAACACCATAACTGGCTAGAGACTCTTCAATAAGCTTGGCTCGCTGGATATTGTCAGCCTGACTAAGCTCAACCTCAGGAGCCCTATCCAGAATATCAATCGGCGGCAACCGCCAGCCATCAATGGTAATTAGGTCCGGCGATTTACCGTATTTCTTCCATACCTCTTGAGCTACCTGTCGTAAATCTCGCTGGGTCGTGGCGGGAGTAGGTGGGGTGGTTATTGGTTGCCTTTCTGCCTCTATCTTTTGAGGGGCTGGGGTTATGGCAACTGGAGGTGTTGGCTGGGGTGGAATTACTGGTCTGGGTGCTGGTCGCCTTTCAAACTGCTTCCTTAACCAGGAGTTAGCCCTTTTGGCAGCACGCAAGCATGTCCCGGGGATGACTAAGATAACGCCGACAAAGATTAGTCCCGCTATCCGAAGAATGCCAACAAAGTCTGGGTAGCCGATGATACCTAGACCAATTCTACCCCCCAGAGCAAAGAAGGCTAATATCCCCCAGATAGCCATGGTGAAGGCTATAATGCCTAACCACTGACGGAAACGGCTGGTGAGCGACGACTGTCTCTGTCGCCACAGCACCCCGCCTAGGCTTCCGAGGGCTATAATAACTAAAAGGAGTATTCCCCAGCCGAATAGTCTTATGGTTTCATCTATAATATTGGCTGCCCATGGGGTCACATTTGACCACTGCCAGTATAATACCCCAACGATGACGGCTACCAGTGCAATTCGCCATACTAGTCGTGGCACCCGAAAGTGGGGTAATCCCTTACTTGCCTTCCTTGGCTGCCTTGCCCTAGGCTTGCTTGCGGGTTTAACCTGAGTCTTGGCTTTCCTTTTAGCCATATAACCTCATAAGGCAGTTTTTGTTATCCCCATAACATCTTGGTAAATTGTCACCAACCTCACCCCCTTTATCCCCCTCTCCTTAAAAAAGGAGAGGGGGAAGAGATTCTAGAGAGGGGGCTTTGCCCCCTCTCTTACTTTCACTCCCCCTTCCCTTACTAAGGGAAGGGGGTAGGGGGATAGGTTGCTAATTCTTTCTATACCTTTACCATAAATGGCAGAATCATCGGTCGGCGCTTGGTCTGCTCGTAATAAAATTTATTCAATACATCTTTAACCTTAGTGCTGATGAAGCCCCAGTCAGCAGGTCGTTGGCGACCATGGTCTAGGGCTCGGGCTACTAGGTCACGGCTCTTCTCTATCATGTCCTTAGATTCTCTAGTGTCAACAAAGCCTCGCGATATAATGTCAGGACGTCCTATTAGCTTACCGGTTTGTTTATTAACAGCAATAATCACCATTACTATTCCATCCCGTGATAGCATCCGTCTATCGCGGAGAACAACGCTGCCGATACCCCCTCCGCTCAGACCGTCAACATAGACATTACCTGAGGTAACCTTGCCGGTTACCTTACCTGCCTTTGGACTAAGCTCAAGGATATCACCATCTTCCAGCACAAAGATGTTTTCTTTGAGGATGCCGACCGACTCAGCTAATTTAGCGTGGAGGGTCAAATGGCGATATTCGCCATGGATAGGCATAAAGAACTTTGGCTTGACCAAGTTTAACAGCAGTTTTAGTTCTTCTTGGCTGGCATGCCCGTGGACATGAACCTGTGCTACCCTATCGTAAAATACTTGAGCCCCCTGCTTAAACAGGTTGTCCACAGTCCTGTTGACTAGTGCTTCGTTACCCGGGATGGGAGTGGCTGAAATGACTACCGTGTCTCCTGGGACGATGTGAACCTGACGGTGGTCTCGGTTAGCCATACGGACTAGAGCTGAAGTAGGCTCCCCTTGGCTTCCAGTGGTGACAAAGACAATTTTATTGTGAGGCATACCTTTAAGCTCATCTAGCCGAGCCAGTATCCCGTTAGGAGCATTAAGGTAGCCCAGCTCCAGCGCCATTTGCACTGTATCGCTCATACTGTGCCCAACGACAAAGACACGGCGTTGGTGCTTAGCCGCTGAGTCAATAACCTGCTGGATACGAGATACCAACGATGAAAAGGTAGCGACAATTACCCTTCCCGGTGCCTCAGCGATGACCCGGTCTAGGTTTTCGCCAACCACCCTTTCTGACGGGGTATAGCCGGGTAGCTCAGCATAGGTGGAGTCGGAGAGGAGAAGCAAAACTCCTTGGGCTCCTAGCTGGGCTAGCCGAGATAGATTGGTCGGTTTCCCATCAACCGGGGTGTAGTCAAGCTTAAAATCTCCACTATGAACTATGGCGCCAACCGGGGTATGAATGATTAAGCCTACTGAGTCAGGTATGCTGTGACAGACAGAAAATAGCTCGATTCTGAACCTTCCTAGTGTAACCCCGCTACCAGGTGATATCGCTTTAAGCTTAGCCCCTGAGCGTACCCTTCGCTGTTTAAGCTTGACCGATATCAACCCCTGGGTAAGCTTAGTAGAGTAAACGGGTACATTAAGCTCGGGCAGCAAATAAGGCAAAGCGCCAACATGGTCCTCATGACCGTGAGTAATGATTATTCCCCTTATCCTTTCCCGATTCTCCAGCAGGTAGCTGAAATCGGGGATTACTAGGTCAACACCTAGCATTTCTTCATCGGGGAACATAAGCCCAGCGTCAATGACGATGATGTCATCGGCATATTCCATCACCATCATATTCTTGCCAATTTCGGAGAGTCCACCGAGAGGAATTATCTTGAGTCTTGGTTTAGCCATAATTTCAGACCTAAAACATAGTTAACTGCTGTGGTTGTGGCTCGACTTTGGTCATAGTTTCTGCCTGTGCTAGGAGGGAAGGAATCTTAAGCATATCAGCTTCTATCTCTCGGCGCAGGCTTTGCTGGTGAAGGGCAGCTGCTGGATGATACATGGCATAATAGATGACATTGTCCTGCTTTTGAGCCGTGCCATGGATTTTGCTTATGCTCTTACCGGGGAAAAACATTGCCATGGAGTAACGCCCCAGGGTTACAATCATCTTGGGGTAAATTAACTCAATCTGGCGTTCTAGCCACTTATGGCAGTTATATATTTCTATGGGTAAGGGGTCGCGGTTGCCCTCAGGACGGCACTTAATCACATTAGCGATATAGACCTGCTCACGTTTCAAATTAATAGACGCCAGTAACTGGTCTAAGAATAGACCTGCTGGTCCAACAAAGGGGCGACCCTGCTGGTCTTCGTGCCAACCCGGTGCCTCGCCAATAAACATGATATCAGCATCCTCTGCCCCCTCACCGGGTACTACTTTGGTTCGGTATTTAGCTATTTCACACTGCTGGCAGAGGGCAATTTCCTTGTAAAGCTCGCTCAGCCCTGACATCTACCCTTGTGTTTATGATAGCACGGTTAATATGTCAAGTCAATTTAAGAGAATGTTATCTACCTCACCCCCTTAATCCCCCTCTCCTTCAAAGGAGAGGGGGAAATGGTTTTGGAAGAGGGGCACAGCCCTTCTTAAACACCCCGATTAAGGGAGAAAAAAGCGGGATAACAAGGGGATTAAAAGGGGCGAAGCCATGATAAGAAGATGTTCATATCATAATTCCCTTCCCTCTCCCCTTTATAAGGGGAGAGGGATAAAGGGTGAGGGGTTAGTAAATAATCTATCTAGATAGAGGTTGTTGACAGTACATGGGCACAGTTGTAGACTTCGGCAGAGGAGGGAAAGATGACTTATTTAAGCCAAACTGACCCAGAAGTTAGCCGTGTCTTTTATATGGAGGGAAAGCGGCAGAGTGAAACCATAAACCTTATCGCCTCCGAGAACTATGTTAGTCGGGCGGTGCTTGAGGCTGAGGGTTCGTTTCTGACTAATAAATATGCCGAGGGTTACCCTCACCAGCGCTACTACGGTGGCTGCGAGAACATGGATATAGTAGAAAATCTGGCTATCCAGCGGGCTAAGGAACTATTTCATGCTGAGCATGCTAATGTCCAGCCACACAGCGGAACTCAGGCTAATATGGCGGCATACTATGCCTTGCTTGACTACGGTGATACTGTTTTAGGTATGAGTCTGGGGCACGGTGGTCATCTTACCCATGGCGATAAGGTGAGCTTCTCGGGTAAGTCGTATAATTTCATACCCTACGGGCTTAATCGGGAAACAGAGAGAATTGACTATCAAGAGGTAGAGAGGCTTACCCTAAAGCACAAGCCTAAGTTAATTGTGTCTGGGGCTAGTTCTTACCCCCGGATTATTGATTTTGAGCGTTTTCGGCATATTGCTGACCTGGTGGGGGCAAGGCTTATGGCTGACATGGCTCACATCGCTGGTATGGTGGCGGCGGGTCTACATCCTACCCCTGTGCCCTATGCTGACGTGGTAACCTCAACTATGCATAAGACACTGCGTGGTCCGAGGAGTGGTTTTATTTTGTGTCGGCGCCAGCTAGCGTCATCAATTGACGCCGCAGTTTTCCCCGAGATGCAGGGTGGTCCCCTGATGCACGTCATCGCTGCCAAAGCGGTGGCTCTCTATGAAGCTATGCAGCCTAGCTTTGTAGAATATCAACGGGCGGTATTGAATAATGCCTTGGTTCTAGCCAGTGAGCTTCAGAGATTGGGGCTGCGTTTGGTATCAGGGGGGACCGACAATCACCTAATCTTAGTAGACCTCACTGATACCGGGGTTACCGGTAAGGAGGCGGAAGAGGCTTTAGAGAGGACAGACATTGTGGTCAATCGGAACCTTATTCCTTTTGACCCCCACCCGCCCCGAATAACCAGCGGCATTAGACTGGGCACACCAGCAGTAACCACCCGTGGCTTTGGCAGTGAGGAAATGAAGCAGATTGCTTCGCTAATTGTGAAAGTAATTACTAATATCGGTAACGGTAATATTCAGCATCAGGTAAGCGAAGAGGTCAGCCAGCTCTGCCAGCGCTTCCCAACGCCAGGCATTGACGACTGATGGTTACTACATACTCTAAGCAGAAACTGGCTTCTCCCACTCTATTAGTTCCTTAATAGTTTGGTCTCCGCTTTCTGGTGGATAGTACTTTAGCCTGGCTCCGGTTGAGGGGTCGGCTCCTTCTTGAGCTATGGTTTCAGCTATCGCCTCCTCTACAGTCAGGCCTTCAATACACAAATTCTTGACCAGAAGGAGTGTTGCTTCATCTACATAGCCTATGCCCACGCCGCTATCCCAGCCGATATAGGTAGATGCGCCCTTTAGCACAAAAACCCCTGCCATATCACTGAGGTAGGTGGTGCCGCAGCCCATCATTATTATGGCAGTATCCTCAAACCTACCCGACATACTGGCGAGCAAAAACTTAGAATTAATGGCAAAAACCGATGGATAATCTTCTACCATTTTGGCGGGTAGTATCTGGTCGGTTAGCTGCTCCCGAACATACTTTGTCGTTTTATAGGTTTCGCCAGTAAACAGGTATGTCTCTTCCTTTACCACCGCCTGCGAATCTTCCTGACGTTGCATCAGCCCTGAGTGAGCCCTGAAGATGATTAGCTTATATCGGTGTTTTGGCAGTTGCCTATAGAAGCTGACACTAACCTGCTTGCCCTGGTAAATATCGACATCAAAACCGCTGGCTTGGAGGTATGTCTTGGCTTGGTCTATGAAGTCCTGGTTTGGTTCAAGGATATAAAGCTGGTCAACAATGGCTGCTTTCAGCCCCGGTTCACCCTGGTTGGCACTCGGGGAACAACCAATAAACAAAACAAGCCCGATAAGAGCTAAGCAAACTGTAATTATCAGACTAAATAAACCCCTCTTACCGAGCTTGTCTTTTTGCTTATCTAACCTAGACTTAATCAAACTCACCAAACGGCTTTTAGCCCCTGACCCTGCGGCGAGCCAATCTAGTCCCGAAGACGCCGGCTAAAGCCAAAGCCACTGCCAAGCCAATCCACGGCATCAAGATACTAACCTTATTTACCGGGTAGACTGTACCACCGACAACGGGGGGCCTGCCGCCGCCACCGAAGGGGGCTCCAGTTAAGTCATCTAAATCTGGGGTAGTGTCGCCTCTAATCTTAGCCCAGATGTAGCCACTGTAGTCGTTAGTGTCAGCCGGGTTCACACCGCTATCCGAGCATTCCGTCCAGGCTGAGCCGTCCCACCAGTAGAGCCTCAATGATGCTTCGTTCAAACCTTCAATTTCATCATCGGTGTAGTACAGCCTTATCTCAATCTCATCGACATCGGTGGTGTCATCAATATGGACGTCAATATACTTGCCTATATCGCCACTGAAGCCAGTGCCCGGGTTATCCTCATACTCTGCCACGGTGATCGTTGGCGTGCCACTGCCTGACTTGATAACTTCAGTATAAGCCGGAGTTGTAGCGACAACAGTATCAGGGTCGGTTTGGGTTGTTTCGGTGCTGGAACCTGCCATCCCAGGCTCGAAATTGTAGGTGACGCCATCTATTGTCAGGTCATCGACGTAGGCAGTTCCCTCACCGGGGTAGTTCGGATAGATAAACCCATAGCCAACACCGACAATTTTCACGGTGTAATTAGGATAGACAGCGCTTATCCAGCCATGCCATTGGTCTAAAGTTCCAGTGTCAAACATAGGAAAAGGCCATGCGCCGTCCCATGCTGTGCAATTCGTTCTTATACCTTTTCCGTCCCTGAAAAAGCCGTTCCAAACCGCTGGGTTCTTAGGTGTCACAGTGTACCAGCCGTTAGCATCCGGCCCTGTTGCCGTGATTCTAGGTCCGCCATCAATAGGCAAGTCGGTGGCATGGAAGCAAACCCGGCTACCATGTCCACCAACATCTGTCCCAAGGTCAATATCAATAACTATGTATGGTGAGTGGTCTAGATAAATTGGGCCGGGCAGGGTTTCGCTCGTGTCTAGCCGGGTGTCCCCTTTAATCTCCTGGAGCAGGTTGCCTTTAAACTTGAGGGAAAGTGTACTTGCCGTTATCTCGTTAAGTTTGCCAATAAAATCGACCCCTATTTTTATCCCCTCATGAGAATCCTGTAGATTGTTCACATAAAGCTTTGCTGAGTTGGGGCCATCAATTGTTTCCGCCGTACTAAACTCAAAGCTGGCTTGACTAGTGCCCGGAGTATAAGTTTGTTCAAAGGCAGTAGGAGTGACCGGAGGGTCACCAGACTCGCCTGGCTTTGCCACACTTGCCGGCGCAATCAGCACCACTAGCGAGAAAGCCAGCACCACAGCAAACAAGACACTAAAGATTCTCCTTTTCATTCTTCACCTCCCTCTAGTAGATTTTCATATCAATTGGTCTTTGCCAAATGGCGAATGTCTCTGTCTCTGTTCTAACACTCTTTACCCTCTTGTCAAGCACCTTTTGAGATTCTTTAGCAACCTATCCCCCTAACCCCCTTCCCCTACTAAGGGAAGGGGGGAGTATAGGTAAGAGAGGGGCGAAGCCCCTCTCTAAAAACCTCTCCCGTCATTCCTTTGAAGGATGTTAAGCTAACAGGGCGTCTAAGAGGGGCGTTAGCCCCTCTTTTTATATCTTCCCCCTCTCCTTTGAAGGAGAGGGGGATAAAGGGGGTGAGGTCAGTTAAAAATAGTGCTATAATTTAATTAATTATGGAGAGAAGGGAGTGAGTTCAATGGACGAGATAAAAGTATTTACTGGCAATGCCCACCCTGCCTTAGCCCGGGCAGTTACCGACTACCTTAGTATTCCATTAGGTAAGTGTGAAGTCTTTGAGTTCAGTAACGAGAACATCTTTGTCCGCATTCTGGAGAATGTCCGCCAGCGGGACGCCTTTGTTATCCAGCCCCTCTCCTCCCCGGTCAATAAGAGCCTGGTTGAGCTGTTGATTATGATTGATGCCCTAAAGAGAGCCTCAGCCGAGCGCATTACCGCTGTAGTCTCTTACTACGGCTACGGTCGCACTGATAAGAAGGACCAGCCCCGGGTGCCGATAACGGCGAGGTTGGTGGCTGACCTGCTTACCGTGGCTGGGGCTAACCGACTGCTGACGGTGGATTTGCACGCCGCCCAGATTCAGGGCTTTTTTAACATACCGGTTGATGAACTGACCGCCCTTTATCTGCTGAGTGACTATTTTAAGGAGATGAGCTTTGACGACCTGGTGGTGGTTGCCACCGATATCGGTATTTCCAAGCGGGCGCGAGACGTGGCGGCTAAGCTTAATGCCCCCCTGGCTATTATGGAAAAGAGGCGGGTAGGCAATGTTGACCAGACCGAGACGCTGAATGTGATTGGTGAGGTGGAGGGCAGGGTGGCGCTTACTGTAGATGACGAAATAGATACTGCCAGCTCTTTAGTTGGTGTTGTCTCTACCCTGATGGAGCGCGGGGTAAAAGAAGTATATGCCTGCTGTACCCACCCGGTATTCTCTGGTCAAGCTATCCAGAGGATAGCCTCGTGTCCGGTGAAAGAGGTAGTGGTTACTGATACCATCCCTGTCGCCGGTAACAAGAAGTTAGGCAAGATTACGGTTTTATCTATTGCGCCGCTACTGGGTGAAGCCATCCACCGTATTCATACCGGACAATCTATAGGAGCTATGTTTGAGCAATAGTGAGAAGATGATAGAGGTATATCGGGCAAACGGTGAAATGGAAGCCCAGGTTATTAAGGGCTTGCTTGAGAGTTATGGAATACCCTGCTTCTTGAAGGGTGATGCCGCCCGTACTATTTATGGTCTTACTGTGGATGGGCTGGGCGAAGTCAAAATCATGGTCTGGGAATCAATGGCGGAGGAGGCGAGAAGGCTAATTGAGGGGAAAGAATAATGGTTAGATTGCTGGGTAGTCTACTTGATTCTAATGAGAAGCAGCTAAGGCGATTACAGCCGACGGTAGACAAGATAAATGAGCTGGAGCCTGAATTTGAGAAACTCAGTGATGATGAGCTTCGTGCCAAGACTGATGAGTTTAAAGCTCGGCTTAAGGCTGGCGAAACGCTGGATGACCTTCTCCCTGAAGCCTTTGCCGCCGTTCGTGAAGCGGCTAAGCGGACTATTGGTCAGCGCCACTTTGATGTCCAGTTGATGGGAGGCATCGTCCTTCACCAGGGCAGGATTGCTGAGATGAAGACTGGTGAAGGTAAAACCCTGGTTGCCACCCTTCCCTTGTATCTAAATTCCCTTACCGGTCAGGGTTGCCACCTGGCTACGGTTAACGATTACCTGGCACGGCGAGACCCCTACTGGATGGGACCTATCTATTATGCCCTGGGGGTAAGTGTCGCCAGCATTTATCCCCAACAGACCCCTGATGAATATACCCCCTCTCGCCTTTATGACCCGACCTACGACTCAGGCAAGGAAAATGACCCCTGGTGCCATTTTCGCCCTATCTCCCGTAAAGAGGCTTACCAGGCTGATATTACCTACGGCACCTCTAACGAGTTCGGTTTTGACTATCTGCGGGACAATATGGTCGTTGACCTGTCCCGGTGTGCCCAGCGAGAGCTTAATTATGCCATAGTTGACGAGGTAGACAACCTGCTTATTGATGAAGCCCGCACCCCCCTTATCATCAGCGGCCAGGCAGAGGAAGCAGGAGAGTTGTATGTCACCATCAATGCCGTCGTGAGTCGCATGAAAAAGAAGGTGCTGCCGCACGAGCCGTTTACAGCCGAGGAGAAGGCAGAAGCCGAGGCACTTGAGGAGCAATACGACTACCTTGCCTATGAGAAGACCCACGAGGTTAAGGAGACAGCGCGGGGACAGGAACATCTGGCTAGGGCTTTCAAGATGAGGGTGGACGACCTCTTCGGCGGCTGGGAGAACCTGACACCCGAAGAAGCCAAGAGGCGCAACGATATCCTAAATATCTTCCGCAAGTCGATGGCTGCCCATACTTGGTACCAGCGGGACAAGGAATATGTGGTTGATGAACATACAAAAGAAGTGATTATCATTGATGAGTTCACTGGAAGGCGAATGCTTGGTCGCCGCTACTCTGAGGGGCTGCATCAGGCGATAGAAGCCAAGGAGCACGTCAAGGTTCAGCGGGAAACCCGAACCTTTGCCACCATTACCATCCAGAACTACTTCCGCATGTATGACAAGCTGGCGGGGATGACCGGCACGGCGGCTACTGAAGCTGAGGAGTTCCACAAGATATATAAACTTGATGTGGTAGTGTTACCCACCAACATAGAATACCGGGCCAATCAGGGCGAACTGCAAACCGTCACCCGGCGAGACAATGGCGTGGTGGTCACCACCTACGAAAACCAGCAAACGGGTGAACTCTA
>Ga0315314_1004499_pt1 | contig 10438 bp, 6 predicted proteins | sample TDP9_MG_FD_203631 | JGI IMG/M metagenome (GOLD analysis project Ga0315314, IMG submission 203631) | Freshwater sediment microbial communities from Lake Towuti, South Sulawesi, Indonesia - TDP9 | ecosystem: Environmental > Aquatic > Freshwater > Lake > Sediment | place: Indonesia: South Sulawesi... | reverse complement strand
GTGCGCGGTGTTCATTCCTGTCACAGCCCATGCGGCGGATAGCTGGACTGTGGCCCAGGATGACCCCACGAACAGAACGGTGGAACCGCCGGACCTGATGGATTTCCCCGCCGGTCTTATATGGGATCAGGTCGTCGGTGACTGGAAGTGGTTCGGTGTACTGACTGTACCTGATCATCCGAGGACCGATGTCTACCTTACGGCGGAGAACAACGGCAGCACAGATTGGGGCCCGGGCTACGATCTGCGGTCAGTGAAGGGCGTCGGGATAGCGGCCACGCTGGTGGATCGCTGGGGGCTGAGATTGTGGCCGGCCGTGGGGGTGATCGTTGCGCCGACGGAGACCTACCAGTTTGACTTCCAGATGGTCGCACCGCCCATCACCACGCTGGGCTACCCCCTGCCAGTTACCCCCCTGACTCCAGGTGCAGTCTGGCCTCTGGACTGCAACTGGATGATGTCGAACGCAGGGACGCTGATCACGACTGATACCGCGGCGACCCGGATTGCGATCGGGCGCTTCACGGACATGGTCCCGTACGTCAGGGTGACTCACGACAACATTGATGCGGATCCTGAGCGGGAGAACGTCCTGTCGGTCATGCCCAGCCACTGGGCGACGTTCTACGTTGAGGAATGTGCAGGCCGGATACCCTACATTGTTCAGGGATATCCGGACGGCCTCTACCGGCCCAATAGCCCTGTGAGCCGGGCCTACATGGCGGTCTACATCCGACGCGCGATGAAGATCCCGCAGTTGACGCCAACGGTGGGAACCTTCCCGGACGTTCCCGATGCGGACCCTGGTCCGGCCCACTGGGCCTATGGTGACATCCAGGCCCTGGTGATAGATGGTGCTGGTCCAGGCGCCGATGTGGTCGGAGGCTACCCGGACGGCAACTACTACCCAGACTGGCTGGTTACCCGGGCGCAGATGGCGGTGTTTGTGCAGCGAGCCAAGGGCTACGTCATGCCCACCGACACGGAGCTGAATGAGCGCTACGCGGACTGGCTACTAAAGCCATGCACCATGAACGCGGCGACGGACACGGTGTTGAGCACGGCCCATGGCCTCGCGATCAACGACGAGATTGCCTTCGGTGCGACGACGGGGGGCGTTACCGTCGGCACCACCTACTACGTCGTCTTGGTTCCCACCGTGGACACTTTCAAGTTCTCCGCGACCCTCGGAGGACCCCCGTTCAACATCACCGCTGACGGGTCCAACACCTGGAGATACGACGTGGTATGGTTCACAGATGTCCCTGTGGGCTACTGGGCCGACGGCGAGATTTACGCCTGTGTGGACAACAATGTGGTCCAGGGATACCCGGATGGCTTGTATCGGCCGACTGTGAATGTTGACCGGGGCCAGATGGCCACCTACATGTACCGGGCGTTCATCCAGCCTGAAGGTTGCGCGGTGGTGCTGGCTGGGCCGGCTGCGACCATGGATAAGCAGGGCCAGATCAGTAGCCCTGTGATGTACCCGGACGACCAGGTCGCCTACGGCTGGAGCAGCACCCCGGTGGGCGACACGCTCAACATGCCCTACCTGTATGTGGCGTTTGATGCGGCGCGGCTCGACACTAATCTCGCGTTTGGTGGCAAGTGGGATATCGAGTTCAAGCTGCTTGACCCGGTCACGCCCACCTCCTTCACCAACACCGTGTCGCTGCTGCCGATTGATATCACCAACGCGAAGGCTGCGGTGGACACTGAGAGCGGCGTGCCGTATCTCACCATCTCTTGGAAGCCCCCGTCGGACACCGTACCGGTGGGCAACTACAAGCTCGTGGTCAGAGTTGAGGACGAGACCGGGGCCATGAACGAGCTTCCACGCCAGCCGGCGCTCAAGGTTATCAGCGCGGCCCCGCGGCCGCCTGACGTGGACGACCCGGGTGGTCTTGTGTGGAAGTCCGAGAAGCCTGTCATTTGGGCGGGCTCTGCGCCGGATGGCGCGCGGACCCCGTTCAGCGGAACGTTGGCTGACATGGCCACGATTGACGGGAACTACTATGTCACACGCCGGCCCACCCCAGGTCCGTATCCGGCCGGCTGCTGTTTCTGGGACCTCAAGGGCGGCGGCGAGACATTCGTCTGGCACAACGTGGCGACAGATGCTGTTGACATCACGATCAACGTCACGTACCACGTTGACGTCGGCACCTATAACTGCCAGACTTGGTGCGCGCCACCTGGCTGGAACTACTGCTCACTTATGAGCGCCTACTGGCCGGATCCCCTTACCAACCCCCACAACATTCGCGGCGTGTGGGTGCTCAACTGGAACACAGGAACGCCATATGGGTGGTGGTATTCCAGCTCGGATCCCTTGACGCGTGGAGAGGACGACCTACACGGCGGGGGTGACCTCGGGCTACCGGGGTTCAAGTACCTGCCCCTCGTTGACGAGAGCTTCACGTGGACGACGACCAACGCTGCCGACTTCGTGTCGCCGACGGGTGATGTGGTCGTCCACTGGTGTCAAATGGGCGTCGAGCTGCTGTACATTGACAAGCTGACGCTGGAGTACATGCCGGCTCCGTAAGCGGCAAGGACTGAACTTACGCGCTGCGTGACCATCCCAGTCGCCAGCGCCCGGTCTGGGAGCGCCCGCCGTAGTCCGCCTGAGGCGGACGAAGGCGGGCGCTCCCATCTTTGTAGGGCGCGCATGTCTCTGTTTACCCGCCTCAGGAGGGCATGCGCGCCGGCCGTTCTGCAGGGCGGCGGGCATGCAAACAGCGACATGCCCGCCCTACAAGTGGCAGGAGCGCTGCGGCCTGGGGCAGAATCCGCCTCCGGCGGACATGGACGCGGAGCCCACCATTCCCATCCTGCTCTACCACAAGATCGGCCGGCCGCCGCGGGGCGCGCGGGTGGCAGGGCAGTATGTCTCCCCCGGGCTGTTTCGCCGGCACCTGGCCTACCTCAAAGCACATGAGTATGAGAGCATCTCGCTGCTAGAGGTGGTGAGGCCAGCGAGGCCGCTGCCGCCCAGGCCGGTGGTGATCACCTTCGACGATGGGTATCGGTGCGTGTATGAGCACGCGTTTCCCGCGCTGGTGGAGCGCGGCTATGGGGCGACGGTATTCTTGGTGGCGGGAGCGCTGGGAGGAACTAACACCTGGGAGCAAGATGCGGAGGAGCCGCTGCTGGGGCTGTCGGAGCTGGAGGAGATGCGGGCGGGGGGCATCGAGTTCGGCTCCCATACCCTCACCCATCCTCATCTGACCGCGCTCTCCTCCAAGGAGGCGGCGCGGGAGATCGCGGAGTCGCGGGCCCGCCTCGAGGAGGCGCTGGGGTGTCGGTGCCTGAGCTTCGCTTATCCCTATGGCGAGTGGAACGAGCGGGTGCGGGAGCTGGTGGCGGAGGCGGGGTATGAGGCGGCCTGCACCACGCGCCGGGCGGCGGCGAGGCGGGGACCTGCCAGCCGGCCGGCAGGCTGGGACGATCCGCTGGCGCTGCCGCGCATCAACATCCGGCGCTATAATGTGACCCCGCGGTTCGCCTACAAGCTCTGGCGCGCGCGGCGGGCGTGATGGTGAGCGGGGCCTTGCGCATAATGCAGTTCATCACTCCCTCCCAGATCGGGGGCGCGGAGGTGCACGTGAGCGCCCTCTCCGACAAGCTGCGAGGCCGGGGACATGAGGTGACAGTGGTCTGCCCTCGCGGCCGGGCGCTGGCGGCCGAGCTGGCGGCGCGGGGGCTGCGAGTGCGGACGCCGCGGACGATGGGCAAGGTGGATCCCCTGACACTGATGCGGCTGGCGCGCTGGCTGCGTCGCGATCGCGTGCAGGTCATCCACACCCATCTCTCCACCGCCAGCCTGCTGGGAAGTTGGGCGGCGCGCCTGGCGGGCATTCCCGCGGTGGCCACCGTGCATGGGCTGAACACGCGGACGTGCTTCAACTGGGCGCATGCGATCATTGCGGTGTCCAATGCGGTGAAGCAGCATCTGGTGGCCCAGGGCATGGAGCCGGATCGCATCACGGTGGTGCACAATGGCGTTGATCTGAGAGCGCTCTCTCGACCCGAAGAGAGCGGGGTGGTGAGAGAGAGGTGGGGCCTTCCGGCCGGGGCGCCGGTGCTGATCACCGTGGGACGGCTGACCGCGAGGAAAGGGCACCGGGATCTGCTGGAGGCGGTGTCGGAGCTGGTGAGCAACCCGCGCTGGAGCGAGCTGCGCCTGTTGATAGTGGGCACGGGGGTGCTGCTGCGCAAGCTGAAGGAAAAGGCGCCGCGGCTGGGGCTGGCCGGCCGGGCGCTGTTTGTCGGCTTCCAGCAGGACGTGGTGCCCTTTCTTCAGGCGGCGGACATCTTTGTGTTGCCCTCCATCCAGGAGGGGCTGTCGCTGTCCGCATTGGAGGCGATGGCCCTGGGAAAGCCGGTGGTTGCCTGCCGGGTCGGCGGGACGCCAGAGGTGGTGGTGGACGGGGAGACCGGGCTGCTGGTGGCCCCCGGTCGGCCCGCGGAGCTGGCTGGTGCGCTGGAGAGGCTGCTGGCCGATCCCGACCGCGCGCGCGCGATGGGAGAGAGAGGACGGCGCAGGGTGAAGGAGGCCTTCGACTTCGAGCAGATGGTGTCCAAGATCGAGGATATCTACCGGAGCCTGATCGCCAGGCAGGCGGGGGCAGCTTGACCGCGGAGTTGGAGGGCGGCTATACTCATCGCGGCGAGCTACGGAGGGGTGTCCGAGTTGGCCTAAGGAGCGCGACTGGAAATCGCGCAGGGGGCCAAAAGCTCCCTCGCGGGTTCGAATCCCGCCCCCTCCGCCATCGCCCCCACGGGCGATGGCGAAATGAGGCGAGAGGAGAGAGGCGAGGAGCACCGCGCGGGGGCACGTGGACGCTATCACACCCGCAGCCGGAGAATGCGTCGCCGAACGGTCTACTTTCGATTCTCGACTCTCGCGCGGTGAAGCTGGAGGAACGGAGGGGAAGCATGCTCCTGTTGCCCCGGTGGTTTGGTGTCGGAGCGCCGGAGCATTCACACCGATGCTCACTCGCTTCGGTAGCGCGCTAGCGAAGCAACAAGCGGCCCAGCGATCGGATGCCTCGGTTCACAAGCCGCCCCAGACTTGGATGCCTTGCGAAAAACCCCGCCAGCCAAGGATACCCGACCGCCAAGGCTGCCCACAGCTTGAGCTCTCCGGTCTCCTTCTTGATGCGCGCGGCCTCCGCGGCCACCACCAGGGGCTTGGGATAGAGACGCAGGAGGGCCCGGGCGCGATAGAGCTTCCAGAGCAGGGCGCGGGGCAGGAAGGAGACGCTCGCCAGGTAGATCAGGCTGTGCCAGAAGGCGGAAGCGCGGTCGCGGGCCTGGAGGCGGTACTTCCAGAGGAAGGACTCGAAGCGCTCCGCCAGCGGTCGGTCCGCGCTGGCGATCTGGCCCGGGAGGAGGAGACCCTCGGCGAGAGCGCGGGCGGTGATGGCGGTGCAGGGCAGGAAGCTGAGGCTGTGGAGGCCCACGTTGAACGGCCTGGGAAGGCGCATCATGAGCTCGAAGGTGCCGCGGCAGTTCTCCTCGGTGAGCCACGGCAGGTCGAGGATGAAATCATAGGTGGCCGCCACTCCATGTCGGTTGAGGGCCTGGGCGGCGCGCAGCACCGCGGTGTTGCGCTCGTGGCGATTGAGCACCTCGCGGCGCACCCGCTCGGAGCCGCTCTCCACGCCGACGACGACGCCCTTCAGGCCGGCGCCGCGCAGCCTGGCGACGAGCTCATCATTGAGCAGGCTAGGATGTGACCAGATGGCATAGGGTAGGCCTATCTCGCCTGGGAAGCGGTCGCAGAACTCCTCCAGCCATCCGGCGGGGGGCCGAACGCCGAAGACTTCATCCCAGAACTGGATCAGCTCAATGCCTGGGTGACGCTCTCGCGCTTGCTTGATCTCCGCGAGGAGGTGACTGACGCTGCGATAGCGGCGGACAGGGCCTTTCTCGGCATACAGCTCGCGCCGGAGCCAGACGCCTGCGCAGAACGCGCAAGTGAAAGGGCAGGCCATGCGCGAGGCATAGGTGTGATACATGGGGATGCGACAGGCGGGGTCAACCTGCTCGATGCCATCATGTTCGATGAGATAGCAGTCAGGATCATCGAAGGCTGCGAAGGGCAGGGAGTCGAGATGCTGGGTCAGGGGCCGCACTTCATTGCGGTGGATCTCCACATCTATCTTGGTCCAGATATTCGGTATCTGGTGGACAAGGCCGCCTGCCGCGATGGCGTCCGCGAGATCCCCAAGCGCTTGCTCGCCTTCCCCACGACAGATGAAGTCGGCATGTGCGAGGCAGTCCTCCGGGCAGGCGGAGGGGTGGGCGCCGCCGAGGATCACGGGAAGCCCGGCCTGCTTTCTGATCTTGTCTGAGAGGTCGAGGGCCAGGTCGGCCACCAGGGAGGAGGTGAGGCTGAGGCCGACGAGGTCTGGTTGGAGATCGCGCAGGAGGGAGAGCAGCAGTTCTTCCTCGCGGCGGGTCACGGGCCGGAACTCGCCCCAGCGGAACTCCTTGAAGAAGATGAGGGAGCACTCATGGCCGCGCGCTTTCAATACTGAGCAGAGCTGGCGCGCGCCCAGCGATTCGCTGAGGTAGAGCGTCAGCAGCGCGACACGAATCCTCCTCGGCCGAGCGGATGGCTCGAGGCCCTCGCTCAATCTCTGCGTCATGTGACCTGCGCCGCCTTGCATGCTAACGGGCATTCATTTGGCCGGCTACCACTCTAGTTCTAGCCGTGGAGAGCCAGGTCCTCGTCTCCGGGCCGGCCGCGCGCCCGTCCTCAAAGCCGACCCCCGTGCTTGACGCAGTCCATCCTTGCCTATAAACTGGTGCCTGCGAGATCAGCGCGATGCTCTCTCAGGAGCTAGAGTATCGGCTGTCTGCCTTGCGCCCGCCGGGGGCGGGCCCCGGGGAGAGGCCAGGAGAGTGAGCGATGTCGGAGCCGCGTAACGATGACGAAAGAGCGCCTGCCCGGCGCCCGGTCACCTATTATGATGTGCTGGGCCTGGATCGCGATGCGACACCGGAGGAGATCAAGGCCGCCTATTACGAACTCGCCCGCCAGCACCATCCCGACGTGGCCTCCCAAGACCCGGAGGCGGCTGCGAAGTTCGCGCTCATCAGCCAGGCCTATTCCGTGCTCAGCGACTCGAAGCGCCGCTATCAGTACGACCGCACTCTTCCGAAAAAGAGCTATCCTCTCCGCCATCCCACCCCGCACAAGATCTGGCGCGAGGCCACCGAGGTGGTGCTCATCCGCTCCGACCGATTCGGCCCGCTGAACCAGGCCATGCAGGCCACGGTGCCGATCACCCTCGACGAAGACCTTCTCGTGGTCACCATGCCGGGCAGCGAGCGCCACCTCGCCGGCCACATGGAGACCGCCTCCAACCGCAACTCCATCCTCAACGCCCTCGAGCTGGTGGCCGGCCGTCGCCTCGACTTCCGCATCATTGACGGCTCCAGCGCGGCAGAGTGGCAGGCGCTCAGGGATGCCGAGGCCAGGACCAGGCAGACCACCCTCCCTACCCAGGAGGAGGCCCGGGGGGCAGCCCCGGCGAGGGCCAGGCCCGGAGAGGGTCCCTGGGACGAGCTCATCCAGCGCATCCATCGCCAGTACCAGCAGTTCCCCAAGCGCCAATACCCGCAGGCGAAGGCGCGTTTCCTGCGCGAGGCCCTGGGCTGGATCGCGCGCGTCGACGAGGACCTGCGCTATCAGCCCAATGTTGACGAGGATGCCCACGAGCGCGCGCTGGCGCGCTCTCTAGAACGGTTGGCGGCCATCCTTGACTTGCCCCCCGTCTTGGTCGCTATCCAACTCGATGCCCTGAAGCGCACGGGGGAGATATAGCTTCCATGGCCGGCCGTCTCCTCTCGCTGCTGGCCGAGGCCCCGCGGCTCATCGTCAGCCTGCCGGAGAACTCCCCCGAGTTCGCCCGCGCCGCGGCCGACGGCGGGGCCGACGCGCTCAAGGTCCATCTCCACATCACTCACCAGGCCTCCGGCACCCGCTTCGGCACCCTGGCCGAGGAGCGAGACCATCTGGAGGAGATCCTCTCCCTCGACCTGCCCACCGGCATCGTTCCCGGAGGGGGCGATGCTCTGGCCTCCTACGAGGAGATGGGTGAGCTGGCGGCTATGGGCATGGACTTCTGCGATCTCTTCGCCCGCGAGATGCCGAGTTGGATGGCCTTCTTCCCTGGGCGAGCCGGGTCAGCCACAGCCATGACCCGCATGGCCGCCATTGACGGGGCGACTGACCTGCAAGCCCTCCTCGAATACGAGGCTCTGGGCATTGAGATGATCGAGGCCGCCATCGTGCCCCCGGAGGGATACGGACAGCCGTTGCGGTTCAGCGACCTCGTCGCCTACCGTCGCATCCGCCGGGCCACCAAGCTCCCCATCATCGTCCCCACAGAGCGCGCAATCACGCCCGAAGAGGTGCCCCTGCTGATCCACCGGGCCGGAGTCAACGCCATCATGATCGGCGCCATCGTCACCGGCCGCGACCCCGCCGCCCTCCGCGCCGCCACCGCCCGCTTCACCTCCGCCCTCGCCGCCGCGGTGTGACGTTTCCCCTGCGTCACCGCCTCTCCCATCATGTCATTCTGAGGCCCGAGGGCAATGGCCGGCATGGCCAGGGCCACAGGTGGCAGGACGGCGGAGGACTATGCCGAAGGGATGGGAAGTACCCTTTGGCAGTGACTCTTCGAGCGATGCCACCGCGCTTTGTCGCCGACAGTATGCTGGGCCGGCTGGCCAAATGGCTGCGGGCCTTTGGCTTCGATGTGCTCTACCATCCCTTCGCGGATGACCATGACCTGATCGCCCGGGCAAGGGAGCGCAAGGCAGTGGTGCTAACCCGGGACACGAGATTCCCAAGGCCGCCGGATGTGAAGATCATCTTCATCGCTGAGGATCACGTTGAACGGCAGCTTCAACAGCTCGCACGCGAGGTGCCGCTTGACCTCGACCAGGCCTGCTCTCTCACTCGGTGTACTGTCTGCAATGAGAGCCTTGTGCCGGCCACGCGAGACGAGGTGTGGGAGCAGGTGCCCCCTTTTGTGTATCTCACTCAGGAGACGTATGCTCGCTGCCCCAAGTGCGGCCGGGTCTACTGGGAGGGGACGCACGTGGCCCGCATGCGGCGGGAGTTGAAGCGCCTCTGCGAGGCCGCTGAAGAGGACAGGAGCGCGGGATGACAGGCCGCGCCCAGAGGCCTCATGCCAGGCTGCGGCTGCGGCTTCTCCTGATGGTGGTGGGATGGGCGGCCTGGACTTTGCTCTCGTGTTATCCCAACCCCGGCCTCCTGGTGCGCAACCTGGCCCGGTATCGGCACCTGCCGGTTGACCCCAAGATCGAGGAGAAGATGGGCTGGGAGCTACCTTCTGCCCCCGGGATCATGGAGCTGTTTGTGGACAGCCTGCTCGTTCCGACGCCGGACTGGCGGCTTTACCGCGTTCCCTGGTATATGCCCACCGCCATGGAGGCGGCGCAATCCCTCCACGGGGACTGTGAGGCGAAGGCCGTTCTCCTCGCCAGCTTGCTCGCTGGCAAAGGCATTCCCTATGAGATACGCGCCTCGCTGAACCACATCTGGGTGGATTATCTGGGCCGGCGGCCGCGGCCAGGCGAAAAGCAAGAGCTCGCTTATCTTGAAGGCAAGGCTGGCCGACTGCGGATGCATTGGCCGCGCCGGGTGCTGTGGCGAGAGGTGTTAGCGGCCCAGCGGGAGCAGCTCTGGAGGGCGATGCCCTTGGCGAGGAAGGCGCTCTGGCTGGTGGGGATGGTCTGGGTGGGCCTGGCGGCGGTGCTCGCGGGAGCGCCCGCGCCGGAGGGCGAACTGCGGTCGCAGTGGCGGCCGCGAGCTCTCGACTATCTCGCGCGGGCCGGCTGGGTGGCGGCCGTCGTGCTGGCAGTGATTGCTCTGGCGCCCGGGCTCAGGCGCGAGGCTGCGGCAGTGCGCTGGAGCCTGGCCGACCTCTGGGAGGCGCTTGCGCTGTCGGCCTTCACAGGGGGCTTTCTCGCTTGGCTTAGCATCCTGTGGTCCCGCCGGGCAGTGACGGTGGAGCAGGAGGGGTCGAGGCTTCTGGCGGCCTCGTCCCTTGGCCCCTGGCGAGGGAGCCGCAGCATCGAGGCGGCCAAGGTCGCCCACCTGGTGCTGGAGGCCTCTCCTGGGGGCCTGCGGCCCTGGACCATCTCGGCCGCGCTGCGGACAGGGGAGCAGATCGCTCTGCTACACCATAATCGAGAGCTTGATGCCAGGGCCGACCTGCGCCGCCTGGGCCTTGCGCTTGGTTGCCCGCTGCTGGTGCGGTCCGATGGCTATGTCATCTGGACCATGCCTGACGAGATGTGGCTCTCCCTGCGAGAGCGAGCGGCGGGCCGGCCTACGGCACCGGCCGCGCCGCCTCCGCGCGGCTGCGGGCTGGAGATTCACGAGTCC
>Ga0315314_1004498_pt1 | contig 10438 bp, 9 predicted proteins | sample TDP9_MG_FD_203631 | JGI IMG/M metagenome (GOLD analysis project Ga0315314, IMG submission 203631) | Freshwater sediment microbial communities from Lake Towuti, South Sulawesi, Indonesia - TDP9 | ecosystem: Environmental > Aquatic > Freshwater > Lake > Sediment | place: Indonesia: South Sulawesi... | reverse complement strand
ACATGGGAAAGACGAGGAGAGATTTTTTAAAGGCGGTTGGGACAACTGCTCTTGGGGCGGGAACAGTAATGGCGGGCGCCAAACCCGTCCTTGCTCAAGTTAAAACCTTTAAATGGAGAATGGCTACACCATGGCCAACAGGGATCCCGCTTTTCAAAGACATGGCAAAGATTCTTCCTGATGCAATCAAAAAGATGAGCGATGGAAGGTTTATAATCGATACCTTCCCGGCGGGCGCCATTGCTCCAGCCCTCGAGGTTGTCGATGCCGTAAGAAGAGGAGTCTGCCAGATCGCCCATACCTGGCCAGGCTATGATATTGGAATCCATCCAGCTACATGTCTCTTAGGCGGATATGCCGGGAGTCCAAACTCTGAAGTCATGGTTCACTGGATGTACCAGAGCGATGGATATAAACTCTGGCAGGATTTTCGAAAAGAAAAATTCAATGTCGTCGCTTTCCCCGGAGGGTTACGTCCTACAGAGATGTTTGCACACTCCCATAAACCGATTCGCACGCTCGCAGATTTAAAAGGAATCAAATTTAGGACGGTCGGTGCCTGGGCGGATATCCTTCCAAAGTTGGGAGCCTCTGTTGTCACTCTTCCTGGAGGAGAGGTCCTTCCGGCCTTGGAGCGAAAGGTGATCGATGCTACCGAATGGGCCACTCCCGGAGAGAATTTACCAATGGGTTTTCATGAAGTTGCCAAGTATGTGATCATCCCAGGAATTCACCAACCATGCGCTCCCTTCGAATATGTCATCCATCCCAAAGCATGGGAGGAGTTGCCCGAAGATTTAAAGGCTATGATTGAGGAAGCCGCCAAAATCACAACGCTCGAATCATGGACCAGAATAGGAGTAATGGATATTGGGGCAATGGAGACATTCAAAAAGCGTGGAAACGTCATCATCGAACTCGCCCCAGAAGTTCAGGGAGCAGCCTACAAATTGGGCCGCGAATGGGCAGATCAACATGCAGCCAAGGATGTCTGGTTTAAGAAGATTTTAGATTCCCAAAGAAAACTTGAAGAAGGATGGAAGACGGTGGAGAGGAATAGGATATTAACTTATGCCTGAAAGATTCCAGGGGAGGCTGAAGCCTCCCCTTTTCCTGTTATTAAGGAGAGCATAATATTGTTTACATCAAAACATATCATCTTTGTAGGGCAGGCCTTCAGGCCTGCTTAATTGCAAGGCTTAAGCCTTGCCCTACAAAATGTAAACTATTTTATGCTCTTGTTAATATAATTGAAAAACTATTCAAAGGACCGCAGATGTTAGCTTCTTTGACAAAGACGATTGATTCGATCAGCACCTGGTCAGGAAAACTCGTTGCCTGGATTGTCATTCCCAATGTTTTAGCCCTCGTTTACGAATTTTTCGCAAGATATGTTTTTGGACGTCCTACCATATGGTCATATGAAGTAACCTATTTCCTATATGGCTCCCATTTCTTGCTGGGGGCAGCCTATACCCTGCACCTCAAATCCCATATTCGGATCGATATATTTTACCAACATATCTCACCCCGTGGCAGGGCAACCGTAGATATGATTGGCTATATCATTTTCTTTTTTCCTGTCATGCTTCTTCTGATCTATGCAGGAGTAGAATTTACAATCCAATCCTTTGAAATGGGTGAGAAATCAGGGTTGAGCCCCTGGAGACCCTATCTTTACCCTTATAAAGCTGTAGTGGTCACAAGCATCATCTTTCTATTTCTTCAAGGAATTGCAGAATTCATCCGTGATGCAACCATGGCGATCAAAGGAAAAGATCGATGACCCCTGATTACACCCCTCTTTTAATGTTTCCATGCATGATCATCAGCGTTTTTGCAGGATTCCCTGTTGCTTTCTGCCTGATGGGAATCGCTTTGATCTTCGGCATTTTTGGTTTTGGAACAGGTCTCCCTCCTATGTTGATCCGGCGTGTATACGGGATGGCAGACAACTATGTCCTCGCTGCCGTTCCTCTCTTTATCTTCATGGGAACCATGCTCGAGCGTTCTGGGATTGCAAAAAGGCTCTTTGAGGCTATCAGCATCTGGACAGGTCGTCTTAAAGGGGGGTTGGCAATTGCTACGATATTGATGTGCACCATCATTGCAGCATGCACTGGAATTATTGGAGCTTCTGAAGTCATGGTGGGAGTGATGGCCATCCCCGCCATGCTTAAGCGAAACTACAACCATCCTCTCATCTGCGGAACGATCTGTGCAGGAGGTGCCTTGGGCACCCTTATTCCCCCAAGTGTTGTTACGGTTGTCTATGGACCTGCAGCAGGACAATCTGTCGGAAGGCTTTTGATAGCGAGCATCTTTCCGGGCTTGGTTCTTTCATCCCTTTACATCATCTACATTGCGGTGAGATCCTATTCAAATCCGACCTTCGCACCTCCTATCCCTCCTGAAGAAATAAAATTTCCTCTAAAGGAAAAACTTTTAATCACAGCAAAAGGTATGGTCCCTTCGCTTGCGCTCATTTTTTCAGTCATGGGAAGTATCGTCCTCGGTTTATCCGCTCCTACAGAGGCAGCAGCTCTGGGAGCTTTTGGCAGTATCCTGTTGACCATTGCCTATAGAAATTTCACCTTGGGGGCATTAAAAGAGACGGTCTTGCAGACACTGAAAATATCGAGCATGATGATGATTATTCTTACCGGTGGCTATATGTTCAGTGGCATATTCTTGGGAATGGGCGGAGGGGAGGCAACCGAGAAAATACTCTCGGCCTTACATCTCAGTCCTTGGGGCGTCTTGATCCTCTTCTTATTCATTATCTACCTTGCTGGGTTTATCCTCGACTGGGCAAGCATCCTGTTGGTCTTTGTGCCGATCTTCTCTCCTATCGTTGACAAATTGGGTTTTAATCCTATCTGGTTTGGGATCCTCTTTATCATGATGATCCAAACTTCCTACCTGACTCCACCGATGGCCCCCGCTATCTTTTATCTCAAGGGGATTGCACCCCCTGAGATCACCACGAATGAAATTTTTAGGGGCATTTGGGCTTATATGCTCCTTCAACTCATAGGTATTACGATCGTAACTCTATTCCCTCAAATTGCTCTGTGGTTGCCGGATCAGCTTCTTCGTTGGTAATAAGTGTTGAGGATGATTTAATATTTGTGGAGGATTTAAAATGATGACCCAAAAAGAACGGATGATTAAAGCAGCCCGGGGAGAGTGGGCAGATCAGCTTCCATGGGTTCCCCGGATTGACCTCTGGCACAATTCTAATTCAATGAGGGGAGCGCTTCCTCCTCTATTCAAACAGACGGCCACTTTGGATGAAATCGCTAATTACATTGGAGGAGGCTACCATAAAATTGTGCCAGAATTTTTAAAAGTCAGATCTCCTGAGGACAATATTGATAGAGGAATTGGTGTCTATCGTTTATGGGGGATGGCTTATCGGCCAGAGTTAGTTAAAGTTGACAGAGAAGTGAAACGAGAAGGAGATGCCACCCTCGTTACCTACCATACACCCATCGGCTCTGTTTCATGTAAATACATCTATACCGAGGAAATGAAACGGGCGGGTGCTTCCATCACCTGGATCACTGAACACGTAATCAAAGAACCCAAAGACTATAAAACGGTGGGTTATATTTTTAAAAATATCAAGATCCATCCTGACTATCAAAATTACCTGGAGTATCAGAATCAGGTGGGAGATAAAGGATTTTCAGCTGCCTTTGCCAACCTTTCAGCCAGTCCTATGCATCATATTATGAAGGAATTTCTCGATGCAACCAAATTCTACCTCGAGATGTATGATCATCCTAAGGAAATGCAAGGACTCTGCGAGGATATGGAGCCTTATTTCGATCAGATTTTCAAAGTCCTCGCAGATTCACCGGCAGAAGTTATCTTTTCAGGGGCTAACTATGACGAGATGATCACCTACCCTCCCTTCTTCAGGGATTATATCATGCCCCCTCTTCAAAAACTGGCGGACCTACTCCATCCGAAAGGTAAGCTTCTTCTCTGCCACTGTGACGGTGAAAACAAAGGGCTTCTCGATCTTATCCCTGAAACTGGAATGGATATTGCTGAGGCGGTCTGTCCCCAACCCATGACGAAGGTTACCATCACACAGGTAAAAAAGGCATTTAAAGGAAAGGTGACCATTTTCGGAGGGGTCCCATCGGTGGCCTTGCTGGAAGAGAGTATGTCCGATCAAGAGTTTGAAGAATTTATGAAAAACTTGTTCATGGAGATCGCGCCAGGGGATCGTTTCATCCTGGGCATCAGCGACACCACCCCACCCGATGCCAAATTCGAAAGACTGGTCCGGATTACTGAGATGGTTCGAGAATGGGGACGATTACCCATGAAGTTCTAAAAGGAGGCAGAAAAATGATCGATCAAGAAAAGTTTTACATTGGGCTATCACAGGGGAAAGTGGATGAAGTCAAAAGAATTACCCAGGAAGCCTTAGAAGCAGGGGAATCAGCTGAAGGCATTCTGAAAGGTGGTCTCATCCAAGCCATGGATCGGATAGGAGTCAAATTCAAAAATGGTGAGATCTATATCCCAGAAGTTCTCATTGCGGCAAGGGCCATGCATGCTGGGATGGCGATCCTCAAACCGATCCTACCGAAATCAACAGGTACCCTAGCTGGCAAGGTCATTATCGGAACAGTTAAGGGAGACCTTCATGACATCGGTAAGAATTTAGTCATCATGATGTTAGAAGGAGGCGGATTTGAGGTGGTCGATCTGGGTATTGATGTCCCGTTGAATAAATTTGTAGAGGCCATCAAGGAACATCAACCTCAGGTGGTGGGGATGTCTGCTCTCTTGACGACAACCATGAGAGAGATGAAGAATACCATACAGGCCATCGAATGGGCTGGGTTAAAGGAACATGTAAAAACCATTGTTGGGGGTGCGCCCGTGACGGAAAAGTTTGCCAGAGAGATCGGCGCAGATGGATATGCCGCAGATGCAGCGTCAGCCGTTGATCTAGTGAAAAGGTTAGTCGCTGAATAACAATCAAAAGGCGCTGAGGGCTTAGCACTATGCGCATAGCGATCAATGAGAAAGGAGGAAAAAACAATGAAGAAAACAAGAAGAGATTTTTTTAAGACGGCAGGAGCCGCGGCCCTGGGAGCGGGGTCCGTGATTGGAGGGACCCGTAAAATTTACGCTCAGACCAAACCGATGTTTAAGTGGAAGGCTACAACTCTCTGGAGTGCTGCAGAATTGACTTACAAGGTCTTTTCTGACTTCTGTGCCAGGGTGAAGAAGTTAACGGACGGAAGACTTGAGATCACACCCTTCCCTGCTGGTGCAGTGGTGGGAACTTTCGAATGCCTTGATGCCGTGAGCAAAAATGTGCTTCAGGCCATGAACCAATGGCCGGGCTACTGGACAGGCAAAGATCCTGCTTTTGCGAGCATCGGGGATATGATCTTCGCCTATTCCCATCCATGGGAAAAAGATGCCTGGTATCATTATAAAGGTGGCCTCCCGATGCTCCGTGACCTTTATGCGCATTATAATGTTTATTTTGTTGGGGTGACCTGGTGGGGTGTTGAATCCATCCCCTCAAAAAAGCCTTTAAGGCGTATCGAAGATTTTAAAGGACTAAAATTCAGGGTTCCCCATGGTATGACAGCAGATCTGATGACCAAGCTTGGGGCTTCCGTCATCATCCTTCCTGGAGGAGAGGTCTATTCAGCCCTTGAAAGAGGGGTTGTGGATGCAACGGACTGGGGGACACCTTCTATGAATTATAGATTAGGTTTCCATGAAGTCACAAAGCATTTCCTCCTTCTTGAGCACTCCATGCCCGATGGTGATTTCTGTGTCAATATGGATGAATGGAAGAAATTGCCTGATGACATTAAGGTTATCCTTGAGGCAGCCGTCAGGGAATATGCCTGGGATTCTGTAGAGCGAGTGGCAATTGATGATATTAGGGCCATGGCGGCCATGGAAAGGAAAGGTATTACCAAAATCGTCTGGTCTGAAGAGGAAATGCGGAGAATCAGGGAAGTTGTTGAGGGCATTTGGGATGAGTGGGCGGCAAAAAATCCTTTGAGCAAGAAAGCCATTGATTCGCAGAAGGCATGGTTGAGGGAATTGGGACGAATCAAATAGGAAAAATTTCAATCGATTGGAGGAAGGTGAACATTCCACCTTTCTCCAATCCTTAGAGATGAAAGATGAAAAGCTTCCTATCAAAGATTGATGCCATAAGCATCTGGTCTGGAAATATTGTCAGCGTCATCAACCCAATTGTCGTTGTAGTTGTTGTATATGAAATTGTCATGAGGTTTATATTCAATGCCCCGACCATATGGGCGAATGAAGCAACTGTCTCTCTTTCTGCCCTTGGGTATCTTCTGGGTGGAGCCTACTCTCTTTATTACAAGGCTCATGTCAGAGTGGATATGCTCTATCTAAAGTTCTCATCTCGAACAAGGGCGATATTGGATGTCATCACCTTCTTTTTTGCTTTCGTCTACTTAGGTTCATTGGCCTGGTATGGATCCATGTATGCGTGGGAATCTATAAAGGTCTTGGAGAAGACCGGTTCCCCTTGGAACCCTCCAGTCTATCCACTCAAAATAGCCATCCCTTTAGGAGCTTTTCTATTACTCATACAGAGTATTGCCAACTTTATTCGGGATCTAACCTTCGCTATTAAAGGAAAAGAGTGATGAGTATCGGTTGGATAACTCTCCTCCTCGTCATCGTATTTATCTCGGTATTGCTTGCAGGATTGCCCCTTGCCTTTTCCACAGGCAGTGTGGCTGTCATCTTCACCTTACTTCTCTTCGGGCCAGATACCCTCATCCTAATTGTTACACGAATTTTTACCATGATGAACAATTTCATACTCGTGGCTGTCCCATTATTTATCTTCATGGCATGTATTCTTGAGAGTTCAGGCGTTGCTGAAGACCTTTTCAGGACGGTTTACGTGTGGAGTGGCCGGTTAAGAGGTGGGGTGGCTGTAGCCACAATTATTGCTTGCGTCATTATGGCTGCGATGGTTGGGATCATAGGAGCGGAGATTACGACTTTTGGATTGATTGCCCTGCCAGCCATGTTAAGCAGGGGATACGATAAAAGATTGGCATTAGGCTCGGTTTGTTGTGGAGGTGCTTTAGCCACTCTTATTCCTCCAAGCGTTGTATTTATCATGTGGGGTTTGGTAGCTGGGGTGTCCGTAGGAAAACTCTATATAGCCGGTATCCTCCCTGGCCTTTTGGTCGCCAGCCTTTATTCTGGTTATATTTTATTTCGAGCTCATCTCAATCCTAACCTTGCACCAGAAGCCCCACCAGAGGAAAGAAATATCCCCTTCATAAAAAAACTCCGTATGCTGGTAGGCTTAATTCTTCCCATATTCATCGTCATTTCCGTCTTGGGTACGATCTACCTCGGAATAGCAACTCCCACAGAGGCTGCCGGGGCTGGAAGTGTTGGAGCAATTATTTCTGCCATCGTATATCGACGTCTGAACTGGAAGATGATTAAGGATGCGGCCATTCGAACAATGAAGGTCACCTGCATGCTCATCTGGCTTTTCTTTGGGGCATCTGCGATTATTGGCTTCTACACCTTGGCTGGGGGAACAGATTTCGTAGCAAAAGCAATATTGGGATTGCCTCTTGGGCGTATCGGCATCCTTATTGTCATGCAAATCATCTGGATGATTCTGGGTTGTTTTATCGACTGGATAGGCATCCTCCTTTTGACCGTTCCCCTCTTCTTACCCATCATGGAGGATCTTGGATTCGATCTGGTCTGGATGGGGGTTCTCTATTGCCTCAATATGCAGATTTCATATATTTCTCCCCCTTTTGGGCCTGGTGTATTTTATCTGAAGGCCGTAACCCCTGAGCACATAACAATAGGGGAGATCTTCCGTTCCACTATTCCATTCTTTTTCCTTTTAGTCATTGCTATTGTGTTCGTTAATATCTTCCCGCAGATCGCACTATTTCTGCCCAATACAATGATTAAATGAAATTTCAAAAATGAGGGTTTTCCATGATCATGAAACCAAATTTTGAACGCTTAAAAAAGGCTTTTAGCCACGAAGAACCCGATCGCCTTCCCTTAGCCGAAGCGCTCGTCGCCTATGAAATCCAATCACAATTTTTGGGGAAGACGGTCACTGATTCCGATGTGAAATCCCAGGTCGAATTCTGGGGCCAAGCTGGCTATGACTTTATACCTATTACAGTAGGTATGATGAGTCCCGGTGAGATCACAAAAGAGTCGAGCATCTTCGGTGTGGTCCAAAAAGTCCTGAAGAAGGACAAAGATACAGAAGAAGTTGTCCCATGGGATATTGAAGAGAAAGGGGTAATTTCCAACCCAGAAGAATATGAACGATTTCCATGGGATGAGGCAGCCAGGCTCAATTTCAACAAATTCTATGAAGTTCAACCCTTTCTTCCCAAAGGAATGAAAATTATTGCCTGTTCAGGGAAGATATTCACTTTGGCCTGGATGCTCATGGGTTTTCAGAATTTCTGTTTAAGCCTTTACCTTCAAGAAGAACTCATCGCAAGCGTTTTCCAGAAAGTGGGGGAAATACAGATTCAGGGGGCCCAGCAATTACTGAAGATTCCGAACATCGGGGGCCTATGGGTTGTGGACGACCTTTCGTACGGTTCCGGCCCGATGGTCGATCCGAAATTTTTACGAAAATACGTTTTCCCCTGGTATGAAGAGCTGGCTTCTATCTGCAACCAACGGGGGCTGATCTTCCTCCTCCACTCGGATGGAAATATCTGGCCCATGATGGATGATTTCATTTCAATCGGGTTTGACGCCATCCATCCAATCGACCCTACCTGTATGGATATCAACGAAGTCAAGGAGAAGGTGGGAAAGAAGCTGGGAATCCTCGGAAATATTCATACCGACCTGCTGGCAACAGGAACGCCGGAAGAGGTCTGTGAATTGACGAAGAAGCGAATCAGAGAGATCGGACCGGGCGGGGGATATGCGCTGGGATCCGGGAACTCCGTTCCAAACTGGGCCCAATTCGAAAATTACCAGGCCATGCGCGAGACCGTGCTGAAATACGGAAGTTATCCGATAAAGGTTTAGTTCCCCCTCTACTCCATTTAGAAAGGGGGGCAGAGGGATCTGAGGTGATGTGGATATGACCAACGAAGAGATAAAACATTTCTACGAAGTTTTGAGAGCGACTGACTTAAAGAAGATTGAAACGCTCGTCAAAGCATACATTGAAAAAAAGGTTCCTCCCATTATCATTTTAAATGAGGGGCTGATTGGTGGAATGGGAATCATCGGCCAGGAGTTTAAGGCCTCAAAGATTTGGGTGCCTGAAGTGCTACTGGCAGCCAGAAACATGCACAGGGGAATCGAAATACTTAAACCTGAACTTCTTAAGGAGAAGGTACCGAGCAAAGGTAGATTTGTCATCGGCACAGTCAAAGGAGATATCCATGATATCGGAAAGAATCTCGTTACGATGATGATGACGGGGGCTGGATATCATGTGATCGATCTGGGCATCGATGTTCCCAAAGAACGTTTTTTAGAGACCATTGGAAAAGAGCGGCCTGACATCGTCGGCCTTTCGGCCCTTCTCACGACCACCATGCTGGAGATGAAGGAGGTAGTCAGAATCATCCGTGAAACCTTTTCTGAACCGCCAAAGATCATCGTTGGCGGAGCGCCGGTAACCCAAAAGTTTTCGGAGGAGATTGAGGCGGACGGTTACGGAGAGGATGCTGTGCGAGCAGTTGAACTTGCCGATCAACTTCTTATGTCTAAAGGACGGATTTAATGAAAAATCATCTTTCGTCACCTAAGCGACGATTTCTTTCGGGCCTTTTTGGAGGGAGAAAGGGGGACAGGATCTCCGTCGCCAATCCCACCTCCATTGTCTCAATAGAATTGATGGAAAAGACCGGCATCTTTTTTCCAGACGCTCACCTCGATCCGGTCAAGATGGCTGAACTTGCCGCTGGAGGATACGAGATTCTGGGTTTTGATTCCATCATGCCCGAATTTAGCGTTCAGCAGGAGGCAGAGGCATTGGGATGTGCGGTCGATTGGGGAAGTCCGACCATGATGCCCGATGCCAAAACCCATCCTGCCAAAGAAGCCGGACAGATTCAGATTCCGGAAAATCTTCTTGAAATGCCTTCCATGCAGGTCGTTTTAAGGGCGTTGGAAATCTTAAGGAGAAATTACGGAAACGAGGCAGCGCTCATCGGAAAGGTCATGGGCCCGTGGACTCTCTCTTACCATCTGGCAGGGGTCCAGGAATTTCTCCTCTGGACATTGACTGATCCGGATAAAGTACGGCATTTTCTCGACCGTCTTAAGGAAGTAAGCATTACATTTGCCAAAGCGCAACTCCAGGCAGGTGCGGATGCCGTCGTCATCGCTGACCATGCCACAGGCGATTTAGTCAGTCCAAAGACTT
>Ga0315314_1004497_pt1 | contig 10439 bp, 11 predicted proteins | sample TDP9_MG_FD_203631 | JGI IMG/M metagenome (GOLD analysis project Ga0315314, IMG submission 203631) | Freshwater sediment microbial communities from Lake Towuti, South Sulawesi, Indonesia - TDP9 | ecosystem: Environmental > Aquatic > Freshwater > Lake > Sediment | place: Indonesia: South Sulawesi... | reverse complement strand
AGGTGCTTCGCAAGCGCCCGTACCTGAGGAGGGAGCGGTGCGTCCGGGTCGTAGACGCTCCGCTGCGGTCAGAGCCTCAGGAGGGAAACCGGTTTCGTTTCTGGGCAGCGTGCCCGGAGCTTGAAGGCCGCTACTTACGAGTTGTGACGCTTGAGGATAAGGTAACGATACACAACGCATTTCCGGACAGAGGGTTCAAGCCATGAAACTGAACTACTACCCCGAAACCGACTCGCTCTATATCGATCTTTCGGAAAAGCCAAGCGCGGAGAGCCGCGAGGTTTCCGAAGGAATTGTCCTGGACTACGATGCTGGCGGAAACCTGGTTGGGATCGATATCGACAACGCGAGCCGGAAGGTTCAGTTGAAGCAGCTCATTTTGAGCAAACCACCGTCGCAAGTAAAGACGGTTGCTGCATAACCGCGCGGTCGAAAACGACGCTCCGCAAGCAGAGCGCTTGCACGCGCGTTTCACCGCGAACGATGCGCCGACGCAAGCGGCCGTCGCTGCGGTCCAGTCGGGCGACCCGGGGTGGCTCCATATCCCCTACGCCGGTGGCTCACAATATCTCGGCCGCTGACAGCGCCGGCGCTACGCAGTCGGCGCATCGGGGCGGCGGCTTGGGACGCCGCCCCGTTATGCCGCTGGTGTTGCTGATTTCGAATTGCTTGGATAGCGTGATCGTATGAAAGTCAGCGAGGTTCCCCGAATGCTCCACGATGATGGCTGGTACCTTGTTGCCACGCGAGGCAGCCATCGACAGTACAAGCACCCGTCTAAGCCTGGCCGGGTGACTGTTCCCGGGAAGCCGAATGATGACCTCGCTCTTGGCACGTTGAACAGCGTCCGCAAGCAAGCAGGCTTCAAGAAGTGAGGTACCCATGCGATACGCGATTGTGATCGAGAGGGCGGAGAATAACTACTCCGCGTACGTGCCGGACCTCCCCGGCTGCGTTGCCACTGGCGCCACAGTCCAGGAGACCGAGACGCAGATCCGTGAGGCCATTGAGTTCCATATCGCCGGGCTTCGCGAAGATGGCGTTCCCGTTCCTCAACCGTCGAGCCGCGTAGAGTACGTGGACGTTCCGGCATAACTACGCGATGGAACCGCCCGCTAGGCGGCGGCTCATCGCGAACGTTGGCGCGGACGCTTCGTGCCGCGCCAACTACTTCCACTGATCCCTGGCGTGCGGAGGGCGAATGAAGTTCAGTGAGCTGGTGCGGCTTCTTGAAGAGAACGGATTCACGATCGTGAAAGAGAAGGGATCGATTCGGTAGTACGGTAAGCCGGGGTGGCTTCGACTGATCCGGGTAGACTTCCATGGCTCGAAGGAAGTACCGAGAGGGACTTGCCACGCTATACTCAAGGCTGCTGGTTTGAAGTAGCAGGAGGAGTGAAATGATCGAACTGCCTTACTCGCTCGTCATCGAGGCGACGGAAGAACCGGACTACTTCGGGTTCTTCTCTCCTGACCTGGAGGGCTTTAGTGGTGTCGGGCACTCCGTTGAGGACTGCTTGTACAAAGCTAAGTGGGGAATGAAGGAGCACGTCGAATTGCTTCGAGAACGCGGTCTGCCGGTCCCCGAGAATAACCCGGATCCGAAGATCATGATCCAGAACGCCAGGGAGGAAGCCCCGGTTTGACGATCCGGCGGCGCGGCTATTCCGCAGAACCACCGAATGGAGCCGACGCGCCTGCTGTCCCCTGTCATCACGTCGCTGCGCCGCGCGGCTCATCCGGAACGTCAGCCGGGCTTGCCATAGCGCCGCAAGGTTTACATACTCCCTGAGATGATGAGCGACCACACAGGGATCATTTGAGGAAGGGAACGGACCGAATGACAGGGAGAAGTTGTCTGATCTCTGGGAAGGAACGCGGAGGGTACGGGCCGGTGTCAAGGCGCGCTTCGCTGTGGAACTTCGATGGCTCGGGTTTAATGGAGCGACCGCGTTTGGGAAGATCAACCCTGGGTGGGAGCACATCCCGGCCAGGATGCGATGAGAAAACCTGCGACCTTCGGGTGGCGGAGACGATGGCCTACCAGATCTTCGACTCCACGTTCGCCCGACCCTTCACGAGGACGTCCACAATCGCCAGATTGAAATAGTCGGCCTGGGCGGCAACTGCCGGGTCCACGTTCCTGTCGTAGTACTTCCGCCCCTCTATCAGCTCATCCTGCAGAACCTGGAAGAGCGTGTCGTTCTTGATTCCCTCGACGATCTTCTCCTGATTGTACAGGATGATGTCGCTGACGATCAGTCGGGCAAGGCGCCTGGCGCGCTCGTGCGGGTCTTTCCGATCGACGGCCATGTGTGGACCCCTTATTACCGGTAGCAATCAAAGCCCAAACAGGCGAAGCTGAGTCACATCCTCCATCGGGAACGCCACGGGATACTGCATGCTGAAGCACGCGTGGCAGAAGCCGTTGTCTTTGCCGACGGCCCTCAGCAAGGCAGCCATGCTGAGATACCCCAGGCTGTCCGCCCGGAGGTAGCGCCGGATCTCGTCCACCGAGTGGCTGGACGCGATCAACTCCTTCCGGGTGGGGGTATCAATGCCATAATAGCATGGAGACATCGTGGGGGGCGAGCTAATCCGCATGTGGACCTCGCGCGCGCCGGCCGACCGGACCATGGTGACGATCTTTCGACTGGTCGTCCCGCGCACGATGGAGTCGTCCACAACCACCACCCGCTTGCCCTCCAGGATCTCGCGCACCGGGTTCAGTTTGATCTTGACGCCGAAGTGGCGGATGTTCTGCTCGGGCTCGATGAACGTGCGGCCCACGTAGTGATTGCGGATCAGGCCATGATCGAAGGGAATGCCAGACTCCTGCGAGTAGCCCAGCGCGGCTGGTACCCCTGAATCGGGCACCGGAATCAGCAGATCCGCCTCAGCCGGCGCCTCGCGCGCCAGTTGTCGGCCCAGCGCCTTGCGGACGGTCGCCACATTTTGTCCGAAGAGCAGGCTGTCGGGGCGGGCAAAATAGATGTACTCGAAGATGCACTGCGATGGCCGACGTGGGGGCAGCGGGCGATGGGATTTGATTCCGCGAGGGCTGATATGGAGGAATTCCCCCGGCTCGAGATCCCGGACAAAGGTAGCCTCGATGAGGTCGAAGGCACAGCTCTCCGACGCCAGAACCCAGGCGTCCCCCAGCCGGCCCAGGGATAAGGGCCGGAATCCGTGCGGGTCCCGGATCCCCAGCAATTCGGTTTCGTTCATCACCACCAGGGAGTAAGCACCTGAGACACTGCCCAGCGCTTCGGCCGTGGCCTCCACCAGGTCGTCGCTGCTGGACCCGGCGATCAGGTGCACCATCACCTCGCTGTCCGTGGTGGAACTGAAGATGGAACCGCGTCGCTCCAGTTCGGTCCTCAACAGGTGGGCGTTCACCAGGTTCCCATTGTGGCCAAGCGCCAGCCCACCGTGCCGGTAGGTGGCCACGATGGGCTGCGCATTCTTGAGTTGAGAACTGCCCGTGGTGGAATACCGGACGTGGCCGATGGCCAGCGTCCCCTTGCTGAGCCGCCGCAGGCGCGATTCTGTGAAGACCTCCGCCACGTGCCCCATGCCCTTCTCCAGGTGGAGGGCGTGGCCATCCGAGACGACGATGCCTGCGCTCTCTTGCCCTCGGTGCTGCAGGGCATAGAGCCCGAGGTAGGTGAGGTTGGCCGCCTCGGCGCGACCGAGAATTCCAAAGATACCGCACGCTTCTCGAAACCTATCCAACACCGGCCCTCCCCACAGGCCACGGACAGCCTAACTCAGCGGCTTCGGCAATAAGGCAATCAGGCACTCTGGCACTTCGGAAATCGGATCATCAGCAGCTCCTGATTGCCCGATTGCCTGGGGGCCCAATTGCCCCCTACAGGATCCGCTTGATGCCCTGAACCGCCTGGCGCGTCCGATGCTCGTCTTTAACAAGGGCAAAGCGCATGTATTCGTCCCCGTATTGCGCGAACCGGAACCGCCGAACCATCGATGTCCGGAACCCCCGTACGCTCGTGGTATATCAGGCCGCGCCCTCCTCCAGTTTCCGGGCGGTGAGTTCGGCGTGGTAGCTGCTGCGAACCAACGGTCCGGAGTAGACCGCCTTGAACCCCATGCCGTACGCCACCTCTTCCAGGGCCTTGAACCGGTCTGGATGCACGAATTCCACGATCGCTAGATGCTGCTTCGTCGGCTGCAGGTACTGGCCGATGGAGAAGATGTCGCAGCCCACCGCGCGGGCATCCCGCATCAGCGCCAGCACCTCTCCTTCGGTCTCGCCCAGACCCAGCATGATACCGGTCTTGGTGAGGGGCTGCCCCAGCTCCTTCGCGCTCCGCAGGACCTCGCGCGACCGATGATACCTGGCCTGAATCCGGACCTGCTTGGTCAACCGTTCCACCGTCTCGAGGTTGTGATTGAAGACGGTCGGCCGGCTCTCCACAACCTGTCTGATGCTTTCCCGATTTGCCTTGAAGTCCGGGACCAGCACCTCTACCCTGGCACCGGGATTCACCTCGTAAATCGCCCGCACCGTGGCGGCGAAGTGGGCGGCTCCACCATCCTCAAGGTCGTCCCGGGTCACCGAGGTAACAACCACGAACGTGAGGCCGAGTCGCCTGCTCGCCTCGGCCACGCGTCGCGGCTCATCCGGATCGGGCGGCGCGGGCCGCCCGGTGGTCACGGCACAGAACCCGCAACTGCGCGTGCAGGTGCCCCCCAACAGCATGAACGTCGCCGTCCCCCGCGTCCAGCACTCGCCCTGGTTGGGGCAGCGAGCTTCCTCGCACACCGTGTGCAGGCGGGAGCCCGAGAGCAGAACCTTCATCTCGTGCACCCGCTCCCCGTGTCCCGACTTGGCGCGTAACCACGGCGGCAGTCGCCGCGCCTGGGGCGCGGGGGTCGCGGCCGTTCCTGCCTTCTCAATCTGCAGGAGTTCAGCCATCATCACCTCGCCGGTCTCGGCTCGCCCGTCGATCAGGCACCCTGGCAATCTGGCACTCAGGCACTCAGGTTTTTCCGAGTTGCCCGATTGCCAGATCGCCCAGTTGCCATCCTCCTCCGCTCTAGGCTCGCAGCCGCGCCTTATGGATCGCCTGGCCATGAACATCGTGCATGGCCTCGCCGAGTGCCTCCGGCAGCGTGGGGTGCGAATGAATCGCCTCGGCCACCTGCCGGGCCGTGAGACCATGGCGGATCGCCAGCACCGCCTCTGCGATGATATCGGTGGCATGTGGTCCTACGATGCCAACACCCAGGACCTTGTCGGTCTGGGCGTCCGCCACCACCTTCACCATCCCGGCCGTTTCGCCGATGCACATCGCCTTTCCCAGGGCAACGAAATTGAAGCGGCCCACCTTCACGGCACGGCCATGCTCTTTGGCCTTGGGTTCGGAGAGGCCGACGCTGGCAATCTCAGGGTCGGTGTAGGCGCAGTTCGGGATCGCGAAATAATCCATGGCCCCATAGCCGCCCGTGGCGTTCACGGCCGCCACCATTCCCTGCGTCGAGGCCACGTGTGCCAGCAGCGACAGGCCGGTGACGTCTCCGATGGCGTAGATCCCGGGGACCGACGTCTCCATCCGGTCGTTCACCAGGATGGCACCCCGCTCTACCTTCACCCCCACCGCCTCCAGGCCGATCCCCTTGCTGTTCAGGCTGCGCCCCGTGGCGATGAGAACACGCTCCGCCTCCAAGACGGTACCGCCGCTGATCTGGACGCGCACGCCCCAAGGCGCCGCCTCCACCTGCTCGACCTTCGCATTCACATGGAAGGTCACGCCCTGCTTCTGCAAGACACCCTGGAGAAGGCGCACGAGCATCGGATCTTCCATCGGGAGGACTTGAGGCAACATCTCCACCACGGTCACTTGCGTGCCCAGGCTGCTCAGCATGGAGGCGAACTCCATCCCGATGGCGCCGCCCCCGACGATCAGGAAGGTCCTCGGCATCTCGGGCAGTCTCAGGGCCTCGGTGCTGGTCAGCACCCGCTCGCCATCCACCTGTACGCCGGGAATCCGAGCCGGCTCGGACCCTGTGGCAATGATAATGGCCTTTCCTGCCACGATTTCTTCTTTGCCATTGGCTGTAATCCTCACGGTCCTGGCGTCCACCAGACTCCCCACCCCTTGCTTTACCTCAACCTTTACGGCGGAGAGGAGCGTGTGGACGCCCTTGATCTGGGTGCTGACGATCTCGTTCTTGCGCTTCTGGGCGGCAACCCAATCAAAGCTCCAGTTGTTGGCGGTGACGCCGAATACCGCGCCTTCCTTCGCCCGCTTCCACAGCATGGCAGAATGGATCAGCGCCTTGGAGGGGATGCAGCCGCGATTCAGACACGTTCCCCCCACTGCATCCTTCTCAATGAGGCAGGTCGTCGCGCCAAGCTGAGCAGCCCGCAAGGCAGCCACATAGCCACCCGGACCGGCCCCGAGGATCACCACATCATATACACTCATTCGATTCAGCTCCTCCAACCGCTCTCAGCTCTTCAGCTTTCAGCCATCAGCTTTTTCCGAGTTGCCCCAATTGCCGAGTCGCCCATTTGCCATCCCCCCACCCGGCTCTCTGGAACGACGAAGCCCCCAAACGGGGGCTTGGCCGAGATCGACATGCGAGATGGACGACGCGAATGCCGGGAAGGCTCGCCGTCTCTCGGGGATTCCTCCTCCGCCGGCTCGAGCCCTTTCGCCTCGCGACGTTGCATGGCGCAGGCTACCAAACGAACCAAGGAAGTGTCAACGAGTTTTTGCCCGATTTTTTCACCTGCGCGACCTCGGAAATCCCTCTCCCCCTTCCGACGCCTACATCAAGGCCTGCAAGATCTCGGAATACAGTGGCCGCGTAGCCGCGCGATTGCCTGATCGCCCAGTTGCCCGGTCGCCAACGCTACATCCGTTCTGGCGCCGAGACTCCAAGAAGCCCAAGTCCATTTGCGACGACCTGTCGGACTGCGGCGACCATCGCCAGTCGCGCGCGGCTATGAGCACGGTCGGCGGAGATCACCCGTTCCTCGGTGTCCTTGTATTTCGTGAAGTAGCCGTGGAAGGCAGCGGCCAGCTCTTGCAGGTACGTGGTCACCCGGTGTGGCTCACAGGCCAGCGCCGCGTTCAGCGCGACCTCCGGAAAGATCGCCAGACGCTTTAAGATGTGGAGTTCTTCCGGCAACGTCAACCGGGAGAGATCGGCATCCTCGTAGGGCCCAGGCATCCCCGCCTCGGCCGCCTTGCGCGCCATGCTGCAAGAGCGCGCATGAGCGTACTGAACATAGAAGACCGGGTTGTCCATCGTCTGTCGCTTCGCCACCTCGATGTCGAAGTCGAGCTGCGCCTCCGACCGCCGGCTGAGAAAGATGAAACGGGCGGCATCCTTCCCCACCTCGCTCACCACCTCACTGAGCTCCACGAACTCGCCCGTGCGCTTTGACATCGGGACCGGCACGCCGCCGCGCAGCACCTTCACCATCTGGAGCAGGATCACTCGCAAAATCTCCGGGTCGTGGCCGAGGGCAGCAATCGCCGCCTTCACCCGAGGGATGTATCCGCCATGATCGGCGCCCCAGATGTTGATCAACCGATGAAAGCCGCGATGAATCTTGTTAGCGTGGTAGGCGATGTCCGAGGCGAAGTACGTCGGCTCCCCGGTACTCCGGATCAGGATGCGATCCTTCTCGTCGCCGAAATCACTGGCGCGAAAACCGACGGCCTTGCCCTCTTCGTAGAGGTATCCCCCAGCGCGTAGCGTGGCCAGCGCAGCCTCAATCTCACCGGAGTCATACAGGCTCTTCTCCGAGACCCAGGAGTCGAAGATGACGCCGAAGGCTCGCAGGTCTGCCTCGATCTCTGCCAGCAGGATCCTGGATGCTCGTTCGGTGCAGATGGGAAGGGCCTGGGCCGCCGGCAGCTCGGCCAGACCCGGGATAGCCGCGGCCACCTGGTCCGCCAATTCCCGGATGTACTCCCCTCGGTAGCCACCGTCGGGAAGCTGAACCTTTTCCCCCCCTGCCTCGAGGTGGCGCGCCCAGACTGACTCTCCCAGCAGATGCATCTGACTCCCGGCATCGTTGATGTAGTATTCGCGCTCGACGCGATAGCCCACGGCCTCGAGAAGATTGGCAATGGCATCACCCACTGCAGCCCCGCGTCCGTGTCCCACGTGCAACGGGCCCGTGGGATTCGCGCTTACGAACTCTACCTGAACCCTCTGACCCTGTCCGATGTTAGCCCGTCCGTAGACGGGTCCAGCCACCAGCACCTCCCGGATCACCCCATGCCACCATCCATTAGACACAAAGAAGTTGAGGTACCCCGGGCCGGCGACCTCAACCTTGGCGACCAGGCCGGGCTCCAGAATCGCCGCCCGCTGGATCGCGGTGGCCACCTCTCGTGGCGATCGGCGGAGCTGTTTCGCCAGAGCGAAACTCACGGTGGTAGAGAGGTCGCCGAACGTCGCCTCGGGTGGATACTCCCAGGCCACCTCCGTCACGTTGACGGCCGGCCAGCCCTGCTCTTCCGCCGCCCCAGCCACCGCCTCTCTCAGCGCCGTTTCCAGCTTCCTCTTCAGTTTCTCCACGATCACTCCCCAGCTCGTTCGGGTTTCCCGTTTCACGTTTCCCGCTTCACGTCGTGCGGAAATTCGAATTCCTGCACTTCCACCTGATCGAGTCCCATCCGAACGAGCCTCTCGATATCCAGAGTGACCTCGGCGGACCTCACTTGGTCGAGGTCGGAGATGGTCGCCGGATGGCGCGGGACGAACAACCGGCAGCAGTCCTGATCAGGGATGATGGAAACCTCGTAGGTCCCCAGTTCCCGGGCCTGCCGCACGATTTCTTCCTTGTCGCTGCCAATCAAGGGACGCAGAATGGGGATTCCCGCCGCCTCCTCGATTACCGCGAGGTTGTCCAGGGTCTGGGATGCCACCTGTCCCAGGCTTTCGCCTGTTACGAGCGCCTTGGCGTGTTCCCGTCGGGCGATCCGCTCCGCGACGCGACACATGAGTCGTCGGTACAGCACGACGCGGAGGGAAGACGGCACGCCCACGACGACTTCCCGCTGGATCTCTCCGAAGGGGACGAGGTACAAGCGTGACTGATACTGGAACCGGGTCAAGGCCTGCGCCAACTGCGCAGCCTTACTCCGAGAGGTATCATCCAGGAAGGGAAAGCCATGGAAATGAACGAAGACTACCTGACACCCGCGCTTCATCAAGCGGTGGGCTGCCACCGGCGAGTCAATGCCGCCCGACAAGAGGGAGACCACCCGTCCGCTCACGCCCACTGGGAGACCCCCTGGTCCTGCCTCCCGCCCGAGCGAAAAGTAGATCTCGCGCGGCAACACCTCGACATGAATCGTCAACTCGGGATGCTCCAGGTCCACAGGACTGTGCGTCTGCGCCTGGATGCAAGCGCCCAGCTCGCGGTTCACATCCTCGGAAGTCAGCGGAAACTCCTTGAAGGCCCGACGGGTGGACACCCTGAAGGACCGAAACGTCTGATCCTCGAGAGCTTTCCCTACGGCCGATCTCAGGGCAGCCATATCAAGATCTACCCGTTCCGCCAAAGAGAAGTTGGCAATCCCGAAGACAGATCGAAGGCGCTGGCGAATCACCTCCCAATTTGCGTCTCCTGAAAGGAAGAGCACCGTTCGACCCGAGCGCTGCTCTGCACGACGCACTCCCGCCCCCGCGGTTGCCCGGAGCAGGTTCGACTCGAGCCGCCGCAGGAACAAGGGCTGGTTCTTCCCCTTGAGTCCGATCTCGTTATAATGAATCACCACGCAGCGCATGAGTCCACCGAGTGCGCTAAGGTACCATCCTGCAGCACCGAACCCAATCCTTTCCTTCCCGACGCCTCACGACATGTCTCCAGTCTCCGTCTGCCTCTCCCCGATGGCCTCGATTATTAGACCGACGGCTTTCCCTGCTCCCCTCCCGTCTACAACGACCTGGATAGCGGAAGTGCTCTCTTGTACCAGCCCATGATGCCCTCGAACATGTGGTACACGGACCGAAAACCCATTCGGCTCATGACCTGGATGGCCCTCGCCGAACGATTCCCCATCCGGCAATACACGAGATATGTTCGCGCGCGATCAAGCTTGCTCAACTGCGCCTCAAAATCAGGTCCCAGCGCGTTCACATTCACCGCACCGGACAGGTGGCCCTCCGCAAACTCTTTGGGCGTTCGCACATCCAGAATCATGAAATCCGATTTCCCGGACCTTGCCTGAATCAACTCTCGAGCATGTTCAACGGTCACATCCGACAACCGAGAGCCGGCCGGGACCGACCTGGCCACACCGAAGATTAGCCCCAGCACGATCGCCCAGAGGATGCCTTTTCTGATCTGCACCCGGTCCCCTTTCCATGCGAGTGCATCTCGCGGAAACGACAAGGGACACCGCGGGAAACCCATCTCCTGGCCGTCCGGCATTCTAATCCCTTAA
>Ga0315314_1004496_pt1 | contig 10439 bp, 8 predicted proteins | sample TDP9_MG_FD_203631 | JGI IMG/M metagenome (GOLD analysis project Ga0315314, IMG submission 203631) | Freshwater sediment microbial communities from Lake Towuti, South Sulawesi, Indonesia - TDP9 | ecosystem: Environmental > Aquatic > Freshwater > Lake > Sediment | place: Indonesia: South Sulawesi... | reverse complement strand
TGGCTGGAAGCCCTACACAATAATCCCTCTCCAAACTTCGTAACCCCGTGGACCTACGTTGAATTCCCCCCAGGCAGCACCAAAGACATAACAACCGTTGAAAAGCTGCGAAAAGAGCTAGGTCCCTTAGCCGAGTGATAACAAAGAGCACGTATTTGTCGCTTCATCCGCAATGATGCGTGCCAGAGTACGTCACAGTATCTCAGCAACTCAAGGACGCCAATCTCCAGTGGGACAGGTCAGTGCTTTCTCTGCTCCATTAGGAGTGGTTGATGCATTAGTCCCAGGGGGTACTGTTGGCTCACGTCAGCTCCGAGAGCTGTCATGTCCAAAGGCTTTCCTACGACGTCCACTATGAACCCTTGAGGTGCTTGCTTTTTATTGAATTCCTCAGCGACTTTGCTCTTTGCTTCGTCATCGTTTTCCGCGTCGACAAGATATGAGAAGGACTCTCCTTTCTTGCCAGCAATCGTTTCCTTATGCGCTTCCACTGTAACGAGGAAACGTCTGAACAGAAGCTTGAGAAGGTCCAAGCTCACCTGACCCGGGTAGATGTCCTTTGGGTCGAGTTTGAGGTCCTTCGTGTCTCCCTTCACCATGCCCGCTAGTTTCTCTAGCTCCAAGTAGCTCAAGAACTTCTTCAACGCCTCCTCAACGACCTCTTTGCTCGCTCTGTTCTCTTGAGCCTGCTGAACTCGAATGCTCAGGATGCTGAAAGCCGCTATCTTCTGCACCCTCCTATCCTCGTCATTGAGAGCTGCTACAAGGGCACCTAGTGAGGCTTCATCTTTCAGCTGGGAGAGGGCAAACGCTGCAACAGCCCGTTTCTGTGCTGCTGGATCGCTCAGGACCTGCGCCAAGAAAGGAGTCACCTCCCTTCGCCCCGTCGAGCCCAGAGATTCAAGAGCCGAGCAAGCCAGGAGAATGTCTGGTGTTCTCGAAACATCCATGAGCGTCGCTATGATGTTGGGATCGGGATAGCTCCGGAGAGCCGTTGCCGCGGTGGCTTGCACTGCCGCCTCCTTGCTTTTGAGGGCTTCGAGCAATCTAGTGGGGTCTCGGTCTATGATTTCTACTAGCCTTTGTCTCACTGTGACCATTGCGTTCCAGTTTTCAGGGTCTTCTCTTCTGACCGCATTAAAACCTTTCACTAGTTCCAGTGCTCGATCCCTTTTCTCCCCGAAGTAATCTATCTCGGCGACCTCAACTTCCTTCACAGGTTCCTGCGCCTTAAGTTCAACAGCGAGTACCTGCTTCACAGGGGGAAAGTGATCATTCAGAATGAAGATGGGGATTTTTATCCAGTCTTGTGCGACAAACCCGGTTGTGGCTATATTATGCCCATAACTTAGGACGTGCCCCCTAATCATATCAAGCAGACCTACAATGCTCTTCACCTGCTTCTCGTGAGATAATCCTAGGGCTCTGATCCCGATGAAGGTCATGTTGCGGTAAGGTACGATTTGACACAGACATTCGGCGTCATGCTCCTTCTCGTCCTCAATCTTGTATGTAGATACCGGTTTGGTGCCGGTCACGGCTTGGTTCGGCACTGATGAGAGAGTAGAGATCAGATGTTTGTCTTTGTTCAGCGCTTCCACCAATGGATTCCAGCCCACTTTGCTTTTCCAGATGCCTCTGGCGTCGAATCCCGGACCTGGTTGCGTTTCCAGCGGTATCAATACTCTTTCGGAGCGCGCGAAGCCTATAGACATCTTCTTCGCTATCATCGATGCTGGCACGCACTGCTCAACGAAGCTTCCGAAGAAGTAGACTGGCACGGGAGTCGGACTCATTGAAACATATGATACTACTGGAGCTCCGCCTTTGGTGGTGAACCCCGCAACTAACCCTGAGGAATCCGCAAAGTCAAGGGGTCTGCATTCCACAGGCTCAGCAGCTATGTCCCTAAAGCCTTTGCTCATCATCTTGCTGACTTCAGCAACTTCCTTTCTTTTTTCTTCCTGAAGTTTCGCTTGCTGTGTCTGCGCAGTTGCCTTCTTGTATGCTTGATATGTTTCTTGTATCTTTCCAAAAAAACCCTTTTTTTCTTCGCTCATTCTCCGCACTGGCCAAGAAACTCTCATGCATATCTTATATCTGCGTTAATAAGCCTTTTCAGAAGACTCCCAAGGCCAGCCTTGGATGGGAATAGTCGTGATAGGTCAAAGCATATTAGGGAATTGGGACAAACAAACATGTGATGAAAGATGGGCTTTTTTCCCCGATCACCTAGAAAGGAAGAAAGAGGTAAGCCCTTGACCCCGAGATGCGAGCTCTGAGTGATATGGGGGAATATTTCAGGGGATTGAGTATGACTGAGGAATTTGAGGAGAGGCTCATAAAACCCATTATCAACGCTTCCTATCCCGGCACACTCGCCACGTTGAGCTTGGCGGTTCTTGAGATCGTTGGAAGAGAGGCACCCATAATATTGAGGTTCCTCCTCTCGCTGGATGCAGTGATGTTCGTCTCGTGTGCCTTTCTGATCTTCTTCTATACTATCTATCCGAAGAAAAGAATCCTCTGGAATATCTCGGCTCTAGCTTTCATCGCAGGTTTGGCAAGTTCACTCTTGGCAGTGTTCGGCCTCATAGTGACCTAGCAGAAGCGTCATCGAAGGAGAGGAGGACAACAAAGGGACTAGGTTTGAGACGATAGACCAAGCTGGGAAGGAAGAGAGAAGATTGTTAACTCCTGGCGAACCCCTAAGTAAAGAAAAGAAAGGAAGAAAGGGTTATGGATCTTGAATCAGACCCTCAGGACATTCTGGACAGGTGCAGTTCGGGCTCCAAGATGTCATATTCAGCCTGCAAAACCGTGCTGGAGAGACTCAAAGAGCTGGAGATAGTTCCCGCAGATGCCTCTTCGTTGCCAAGACCGCTCTCAACGGGTTTGAGAGGCGACCTTCTTTCAATGATAGACAGAATAGGCTTCTACGTTAGACAGGCTGAAAGCCAAGGGCATGTAGCCAGATTCAACATGACAGATAGCAGCTTCCTACGCGTGACCTGTCCTCCCTTCGAGTGTCAGATCGCAAAGATCTCTGACAACGAATACATCTATGCGCTGGGGTACGAAGAGCCGTCCCTTCCGGCGAAGGAGGAGACCTTAGAAGCGAAAGTGCCTGCTGAACAGGGAATCACGGTTCCCATGGCAACAGAAGAAGTCGGTGTGCCCGCTGAAGGTGTTAGGAAGATCAGCGTCGCCAAGAGGTCTCTTGAGAACGCTGAGCTATTTTTCAGCCAGAGGAATTACGTCTTGGCAATGGAGGAGATTCTTAAAGCTCTGAATGAGTACCCCCACAACAGAAGCGCTTTGGACCTAGCCCAGAATATTCTGTATGTTTGCATGAGCGATACTGCGGAGCAGAAGATTCCCCAGATGATCATTCAAGACCCGCTTCTAGACCCCATCTTTGCTCAGTGCTCCCAGTGCAGGTCATACTGGCCGGTCAACCCCTTCCTGAAAGACACGGATCACATTGTTGTGACGCATGCGGTTGGCGGGATATGCGGGACATGCGGAAAGGTGTTCTGTAGAAGATGCGCAGTCACCTATGGCGTGTTCCTGAAGTGTCCCCAATGCCAACTACAACTTGGGGTGATTCGCACCCCAACTGGAAGAACCCGTATCCCAAGAACCGTTGAAACGACTAAGAAGATTGTCCAAGTGTGTATATTCAAGGAGGCTCCAGAGCCCCCTAACATGAGAAGCTACGTCCAGCTGGTTTTGGAGACATTGGTGCCTGAGGCTTTGATCACAAAGGGTGTAGGGATATACGCCGAAACGACCCGAGGCGAAGCGAACCAGTTCTACGCAATGGCTCGAACAATAATTGTGAAGCCTCAGCTTGATCTGGAGAAGTACGATGTCATAACTCAGAATTTCACAGACAAAGATGGCGGACGAGGAATAGTTCTGAAGGTCTACGAGAAGGAGGAAATCTGAAGACAACTGCTAGAAGGGGGGTAGACTGGATGGGTAAGATTGTCTTCGACGTTCTGCGGCACGAGGAACAGGTTCACGGCGAAGGCTACAAACATTCGCTTTTCATTATGAATGATGACGGGCGAGACCCAAAAGAGATTGTGAAAGCAGAAGACAGCCGACGCTTTTCGGCAACGGTGTCACCAGACGGAGAATGGATCGTCTACACCCGCTTTGGTTACACGGCTGATGGGCGCAGGTTTGTCCCCCGTCTCTTTGCTTTGAAGATCAGTGGAGGCAATGAGATACCGCTGACCCAATGGAACCCGACGTACGAGCCCTTCTACATGAACCCAATTTTCTCCCCCTTTGGTGACATGATCGCATGTGAGCATAGCCTGCATCAGGAAGGTAACCCGGACATAGTCCTTCTGAACGTAGAGAGGATTCAGGACCATATATTCGTCTCCACCAAAGCCACAATCATGAATCCTTTGAGGATGGGCAACTATTCGCCAAAGTTATTCCCGGATAATAAGAGAGTGATCTATCTCTCAAATTTCTCCCCTGACGATCTTCTTGAGGTTTGTGTGACTGATCTTTCTAAGTCTGACCAGCCCACAAATGCTCTTGAGAGCTTATGGGGGAGATTTGAGACGCGTAGGCTAACGCGCAATGCTGACTGCGTTTGGTGGCGGCGGGACACTCTGGCAGTTGAGGGCACAAACGAAACGGCATTCTTCGTCTGGGGGCATCGCCTGCATCAACACAATCAAGTGTGTTCCATTTCGTGCAAGCTTGAGATTGACCCGTTCGACATTCAGACTATATCGGAAAACTATGAGCACATCTCTGGGCTGAACATCTCGCCTGATGGCAGAAAAGTCGTGTTCGACGGTGATGGTCAACTATATATCATGAACCTCGATGGCGGCGACCTGCAACAGTTGACCTCGGACTATTCGGTGAAGAATAGACATCCCGTATTTTCGCCAGACGGAAAAAGGATTGCCTTCATCAAATCTGTGAACGGCAAGTCTGACATTTCCCTCATAGACAGGGATGGGTCCGACGAACACAGGATAACAGAGACCAGAGCTGAAAGCATAGCGGAAATTCTATGGGTGTAGGCAAGTCATATCCCCAGCTCATGTTTGGTTGGAGTTGGAAAGGTTGAACACAGAGAGAGGAAGTCCCTATCGTTGGGCAATCGGTCAAAATATAGAAGAGCGCTACCAGATCAAGGAGATCAAAGAGGGCGGCATGGGAATAGTCTACATTATCCAGGACCTCGAAGCGTTGAAGCAAAACCGAAGGGTGACGCTGGCTGTCAAGACCTTCAAAGACGAGTTCATCTGGAGCGAGAGAGTTGTCCAGAGGTTCTTCCTGGAAGTTGACACTTGGGTGAAACTCGGCAGGCACAAGAACATAGTCTTTGCCGTATACGCGAAGCAGATAGGTGGAAAGCCTTTTCTCTTTATGGAGCATGTCGACGGGTCAAGCCTACGAGAATGGATAGAAAAGAGGAGGTTGAGCATGCCGCAGGCTCTAAGCTTTGCGATCCAAGTCTGTGAAGGCATGACCTATGCCTATGAAACGATGAAGATAATCCACCGCGACATCAAACCGGAGAACATCCTCATCACCAAGACGAACGCGGCGAAGATAGCAGACTTTGGTCTTGCTAAGATTTTCGATCAGCCAACGTTGCCCCCTGAGACAAAAATCGAAGAAGAGAGAAGAGCGATAAGGCTCATAGGACCTGAAGGCTGGTGTACGCCGCCTTACACTTCGCCTGAACAGTGGATTGATGTGAAGAATGTTACCACGCGCTCAGATATCTACCATTTCGGCGTCATGCTCTATGAGATGCTTACGGGTAGAAAGCCTTTCTATGGAGCCACCCGGGAAGAATGGAGGTACAAGCATCAACACGAGAAGCCACGTAACCCCAGAGAACTCAATCCCTCAATCCCACTTGAGCTCGACTACCTGGTAATGAAGTGTCTGGAGAAGGACCCAGGCAACCGGTACCAAAGCTTCGGAGAGTTGAAGACAGAGCTTGAGAAGATTAATGAAGGCCTTCCCGGGAAGAAGCCTCAGGTAGCGGACAGCCCCTTCGAGCTTCCGCCTGATCTAGAGCTTCTACGCAAAGGGTTCACCTTCCTGACCCTAAGCAAGCATAGCGAAGCCATGGAGTATTTTGACAAGATGCTGGAGATAGCGCCCGAGAACCCTGAGGCTTGGAACGATAAAGGCGTCTGCCTGAGCAGTCTTGGGGACCACGAGGGAGCCGTTAAATGCTTCGAAAAGGCACTGGAGTTGAATCCTGATTACCCTCAGGCTTGGGCTAACATAGCAGCAGCATGTATCAGCCTAGGAAGATATGACGAGGCTATGGGATTGTGCGACAGGTCAATTGAAGCAAAGGCTGACTGGGCTGAGGCTTGGGCTAACAAAGGCATCTGTCTAGAACGTAAGAACAGGTTCGAAGAGGCCCTTCGGTGTTTTGATGTCGCCATAGAGAAGGACCACACATACTGGAAAGCATGGATCAACAAAGCCACGCTCCTCTCCATGATGAACAACCCTGAAAGTGCGCTTGATTGCTGTAAAGAGGCGATAGCGATCAATCCTAGGGAACCTATCTTATGGAAGACAGAGGGCGACATTCTCACGGGGCTGGGGAGATATGCCGAATCGGTTGATTGCTATGACCGAGTTCTGCAGCTTGATCCAAAGCATGTTGAGGCTTGGATTCTGAAAGCCGCTCTCATGGGAAAGTTTCTGAAAAAAGTGGATGAGGGAATCGAATGCCTAGATATGGCATCGAAACTCGGCGCTCCAAAGTTTGTCATCAACGTAATGAGAGGGGAGATACTCTCAGCTGCTGGACAGTATGAGAGAGCACTGGAGAACATTAACGCCGGACTTGGTTCTCTTCTGAGCGGAGAAGCGGACAGAGAGGCGGAACCGTTCCAGAAACGTCTGAACCGCCAAGACATAATCGAAGAGGCAATATACAAAGCCTGGAACACCAAGGGGGAGATACTTTTCGGCTTGGGGAGATTCGACGAGGCTATTGGTGCTTTTGACAGGTCATTGGAAACCTCCCTGAAAACTCCTCAGTTTCGAGCAGTGGTACTACATAACAAAGGGGCTGCGTTAGCTCGATTGGGGAGGTTGGATGAAGCCGTCAGATTCTTTGACCTAGCATTGGAATTGAACCCGAGCCACGAAGAGGCTCGGAGAAGCAGGGAGCTGTGTCTTCGGGTTAAAAGAAAGGAGACAGGCCAAGATGACAGAAGCGCGCAGTATTACGAGCACGGATATTCCTATTTCCTCCAAAAGGATTATGACAAAGCCTTAGACGCGCTAGACAAGGCGATACTGGCGAATCCGTCGCACAGCGGCGCCTACGCTCTCCGAGCTAGTATCTACGCATCCTGGGGGCAGTATGATAAGGCCATTTCGGATTGCCTTAGAACGAAGGAGCTGGACCCTAACGAGTTCCTTGCCTATCTCAACCTAGGCATCATCTACATGAAGCGAGGGGATTTTGACAAGTCAGTGGACGAACTCACGAAGGCGATAAAGCTCAGACCGGACTTCGCAGGCTCATACAAGTATCGCGGACTGGTCTACCGAGAGATAGGCGAGTTCGATCTAGCCCTAGCCGATCTCAGGTCCGCCCTCAAGCTAGACCCTAACGACCGCGAAGTACAGGCTGCATTAGAAGAATTCCATTGAGTTCCCCTTGAAACTCATCTTAGGTATCCGTTTCGCAGAAGGCGAAGATAGCCCCGTATTCCCCCGTAGCCGAATCTTTGTAATCTCGGAATATCATGTAATCTACCTTAGCTATGACCTGCGCGATCGGAAGCGGGCCCGCAAACGCGCCAAGAGGCTCTCTGTGCTGGATGGTGCATACTTTCGTTCAGCTTCTGCCCCGGCCTTGGCTGCAACTACCAGGTCTGTGGAGACTGTGGCTCTCGTAACGCCTGTTGGTCGCGGCGGCCCTTCTAGATAGGCGCCCAGTTTGGACATGCATCGCGGACAGATGTTCCAGTCTGAAGTGTCCTGCGCGACTATCGTGTTCTTCCAGTTTGCATATGACGCTTGAGGGCTTATGCCAAAAGCGGCCTCAACCTGCCCAGCCAAACCCAGTGCGAAGGGGTTGAAACCTTTCTTGTATACTGCTTTCCGCATGTCTTCCGAACTTACAATAGTGCCCGTTCCCGGTGCACCGCAAATATCGCAAACAGCCAAATCCTATCACCACTTTCTACTTTTTTCACATGCCCGGAATCTAGTTTACCTCTGCCTACTCATTAGCCTTTCCACTGCTGTTAAGGGTTCTGGAGGAAAAAACAGCTCTACGTCTATCCGCGGAACAAATCGCGGGCTATTCTCCCCGGTCGGTTGGCTTTATTGAGGGCTATTTCATTGAGAGAAGCTTTATATCAACTTCCAGAGGAGTTAACAGCTGGGAGAGTCCATTATGAAAAAGGAAAAGGTCAGGTATGAAGTCAAGTCGGACACTCAAATCTTGGGGGAGTCTGCTGCGAGGATAGTTGTGGAAAGCGGGGAGGACAAAGGGAAGGAGTATCCCATAGAGAAGATGCGTGTGACCATTGGGAGGCATACGGAGAATGACATCTGCTTACCCAACGACAGAACGGTTTCCAGGTTCCACGGCAGAATCTGCTACGACGATGCTGGGGGGAAGTATTTCTTTGAAGACTTGAACAGCACGAATGGCACAACTATTGGCAACAAATGGTTCAAGAACGAAAGATTGGAGATAAAACATGGAGATACAATTGTCTTGGGAACCGAAGCCAGCGCGCACACACATCTGAGATTCTATACAAAGAAGCTAGGCCTCAAGGATTGGATACGAGGCTAGCCAGTAATGATATGATCTTGACGGTAGAGCCCAGGCCGACTGCCCACGAAGCCTGAAAAACTGATAGTCCACTTTTCTAAGCTCAGAAATTCATCACGAATCCAGGAAACTTCCTAACACTTTGGCACATGGTGCCCAGATCACGCCTGCTTCGGAGAGATGTTGAAAAACCTTTTAAATGTCTATGATCGATAAGGGATGTGAGGAGCCATGTCTGTCCAAGCATCATCAGATTACATCGCTCTCTTGAACCAAGCTGTTGCCCGTGAACTCCAGGTCTCGATTCAGTACATGCTGCAGCATACGAAGATGGAAAAACTGGTTCGCCGGGCTATTCCTGAAAACATTCTCCTAGACAAGACCACATATGAGCCAGTGGGGAAGTTTCTCAGGGAGTTTGCGATTCAAGAGATGAAACACGCTGGCGCGATCATGGAGCGGATTTATTATCTTGGCGGCGAGGCTACGACCAAATCGAACAAACCGACTATCGGCAATACTTTGAGCGAATTCGCGAAGAACGGTGTAAAGGCCGAAGAGGAAGCGTTGGTGTTGTATCGCAAGATTATTGAGGCTGCTGGGAAAGCTGGTGATTGGGAAAGCCGTGAACTGTTTGAGAAGATCTATGGAGAGGAAGAGGCGCATCTCTTCAAGTTTCAAGAGTACGCTAACGTGGAGGATGAGCCGGAAGTACCTGAACCACCTTTATCAGAGTGGCGAAGAATATTCGACGACAACTATTTCTCGATGCTGAATAAGGCGGCTGCAAGCGAGATCATGGCCATAATCCAGTACACCAACCAACACGAGAAAGCCAGCCTACAGGCTTTGCGGGAGAAGAGCACTGCGCTCGAGGTCGTCACCGAAGCTAACAAGGCAAAGGTCGTCAGCGAATTGTTGAAAGGCATCTTCATGCAAGAGATGGAGCATTTCGAAAAGATCTCCGAACGAATCTATCTACTTGAGGGGGAGACAACAACTAGCCCGGATCCGCTTCCAAAGGTTGGAAAGACCACTGAAGATTTCCTGAAACTAGATCATGCTGCCGAGAATGATGCCATAGTACTGTACCGGAAAATCATCGAAGAAGCCCTCAGACGTGGAGATACAGCGACGCGGCGCATGTTCGAAGAAATCGTTATGCAAGAAGAAGAACATTACTGGAAATTCGACGATTTCCTGAAATAGCATCTCTTTAGCAACCAACTAAGTCTAGTCTGAGCATTCCCCCCTCCAATAGGCCTGCCCGGAATGGTTCCAGGAGACTCTGTCTACCTCGCCACAACCTCATCCTAACCCCGCCAATAAAGATAATAAGCCAATCAGAAGTGGAAGAAATCAAAGCAGTACTCTACAAGGTCAGACCGCTAGAAGCCATAGCTAAGCCTTTGATCTACCTAGAAGAAGCGGACCTCAGGAAACTCTCTGCTTCTGCATAGACTTGACCTTACTTCTATAGTATTTCAGGCAAGATCGACAGCCAAACAGTCAGCGTTCGCAATGTAACTGACGGCTAGACGATCCCAGATGTAACCATGATTCCTCAGTTCTTTTCTCGGACTTTGGGAAGCCGTGGATCACAGTATCCTTTTTCTCCTAA
>Ga0315314_1004495_pt1 | contig 10439 bp, 10 predicted proteins | sample TDP9_MG_FD_203631 | JGI IMG/M metagenome (GOLD analysis project Ga0315314, IMG submission 203631) | Freshwater sediment microbial communities from Lake Towuti, South Sulawesi, Indonesia - TDP9 | ecosystem: Environmental > Aquatic > Freshwater > Lake > Sediment | place: Indonesia: South Sulawesi... | reverse complement strand
TTGAGGCTCTTATCGGCAAGCGACCTTCAGGGAGTTGGATCGTGCTGGACGAAATCCAGAAGATTCCCAGCCTGCTTGACGAAGTCCATCGGCTTATGGAAACCCGCCGCTGGCGATTCGCCCTCTGCGGCTCCTCGGCGCGAAAGCTCCGCCGGGGTGGTGCAAACCTACTTGCAGGACGCGCCATCACGCTCAACATGGAGGGCTTCTCGGCTGCCGAACTGGGTGCTGCATTCGATCTGGAATTCTCTCTGAACTGGGGATTCCTCCCGTTTGTCCAACTCGAACGCCCCGATGCTGCAGACATTCTGGAAGCGTATGTGAACACCTACCTCAAGGAGGAGATCCGTGAAGAGGGACTTGTCCGCAACGTTCCCCCATTTCTGCGTTTCCTGAACGTGGCCGGTCAACTCAATGGGCAATCGGTTCATGGACAGAACATCGCTCGGGAGGCCTCATTACCGCGAAGCACAGTGGATACGTATTTTTCCATCCTGATCGATACTCTCCTCGGCCATTTTCTGCCAGCTTGGCGCCCTGGGCTCAAGGTGCGCGAAGCCGCCCATCCAAAATTCTACTGGTTCGATCCAGGAGTAGCCCGAGCCGCTGCCGGTCTGGTTCGCGAATCCACAGACCGGCTCTGGCAGGGGACAGCACTGGAAACTTTGATCTTTCACGAATTGCGTGTGTATAATGAGATTAGTCGCAAAAAGCGGCCCTTGGCTTATTACCGAACCGCCTTTGGGGTAGAGATCGATTTCATTATCGAATCCAGGAAGCGGCATGCTGGTGGCCCAGCACACCTTGTAGCCATTGAAGTGAAGCGGGCTGAAAAGTGGAATCGGAGCTGGGAATCCGGCCTCAGGGATCTTGCCAGTCAGAAAGGTGTCAAGGTGGATCGTTTGGTCGCTGTCTATACCGGTACGCGTGCATATCACTTCGAAGGTCTTGATGTCTTGCCGGTTTCCGAATTCCTTCAAAGTCTGTATCAGGGGAAGATTTTCTAAGCATAAGTTAGCTTGGTCATTTGGAAATGGAATTCAGGCATGATTAATTGATTATTTTTTTTGCTCCTATTGTGATCGACCCTTCTAACTTCCAAAGTTCCCCTTCGAATATCTTATCAACCCCCATCCCACGCACAAACCTATCAATTCCCCAACTCATTACCACAGAGCCGAAGTGGGCTTGAGTCAGGCATAAATAAGTAAGTATCGATCGGTAAAGAAGGGGTTAAGTCTGTTTTTGACCCTTGCTCATTTCGATGGTGAAGGACATTCATTTGACACTGGGCAGGTTTTAGAACAATATTTCATGACAGTTACGTCACGCTTGAAGAGTAAAATTTTCGGACTTTTAGGTTAAGGTTAGGGCTACGAGGCCCGTTTAGTCTAAAGTTAAAGGGTTACGGGAGATATTCAGACGAACGACATCCCGAACGACGAAACAGGCATCCCTGCCTGGGGCAGGCAGGTTTCCCGTTGCCGGCAGACTGAACCCTTATTTTCTTGTTGGCAATAAGGTCTTCAAGAATTGCTGAGGGGTTAATATCCTGATTCCCATATATTCACCCATTCTTTTTAACGCCTTATCTCCTGTTATAATGACTTCTGCCTTCAAAGCTACTGCACACTCTACAAATTTATCATCATCAGGATCGTCTTTGACCGCCCTTATCTTTGGGGTCTTTGTTGTAAAGAGGATATTGAACCCTTTTGCAAAAAGAGAGAGAAGTTCCTCAATTTCATATTCATCCTTTAATCCCACTCTTTGAAGAACATCTATATACTCATCAAACACAACTTTAGATAGGCAAAGGGTCATTTTCTCCTTTTTCCAGAGGTCTATAATCTTCCGGGGATTTCCCCCGAAGAAGGACGAAATAAAAACATTGGTATCGATAACCACTTTCATCTTCGGCTTTTTCTTACCTCTTTGATTGCCTTATCGATATCTCTTTGCCTTACCCCTTTGGACCTCAGCCTTCCGCCGATTCTACCCCACAGGTCGTCAACATAGGTACCAATATCCCTCTCTTTTATGTAGTCTTCTATCAGTTCCCTCACCATCTGGCTTGAGGTCTTGCCTTCCACTCTGGCAAGTTTATTAAACCTTTCTTTCACCTCAGGGTCTATCCTAACAATCATCTGGGTTGTCATTCTCCTATCCTCCGACAATGTATATTTTGTATATATTGTATAGCAATTTAAAAAAGTTGTCAATGATTAAAAAACCGGTTGAATGACATTCATTGGAGACTGGGCAGGTTTTAGAACAAAAATTAACTTAAAAGCAACCCCGTGTAAAAAAATGAAATGAGACCATCCTCCTTTCTTTCCCCTTCTCCGTCCCCCGTACGCGGCTGGTCAGATGCATTTCTTGTCTTAGTCATCGCTTCATAATCCCTGCTTACCGGCACGCAGGTGTGTAATCAGAGATTTCGGAACTTTTTCAGAAATCTCAAAAAAATCCTTGACAAATCAAAAAAAGGCGTTATAATTTTTTCAGTTTAGTTTATTAAACTGATTTCTTTCTATACTGTCTTACAGATTATTAAACTAATTTCTTTGTATACTGTGCTCCCGGTTTTATGAAGATTGGAGAACGCATTCGGAATTTGAGACAGTTGAGCAACCTGACCCAGGAGGAACTGGCCGAGCGGGCCAATTTGACCAAGGGGTTTATCTCCCAAATCGAACGGGATCTGACCTCCATCTCCCTGGACAGCCTGATTCAGATCCTCGATGCCCTGGACGAAGATATCTCTGATTTTTTCCGGGAGGCCTCCGAAGAGAAGATCGTCTACCGGGACAAGGATCGGGTGGCGATTGAGAAAGAGAAGATCGAGAAGTTTGAGCTTCTCGTCCCGGGTTCGACGAATCGGCGGTTGGAACCCATTCTCCTGACTCTCCGAAGAGGGGAGTCGACGCCAAAAGAGAGGCCCCATCAAGGGGAGGAGTTCGGTTTCGTCCTCCGGGGGAGGGTCACCCTTCGTTTTGGGAGAGAGATTCTGAAGCTGAAAAAAGGGGAATGCTTTTACCTTTCGGCCGAGAAGGAGCATTGGCTCCATAACAGCGGCTCGAAGGAGGTGGTGATCCTGTGGATCAGCTCGCCCCCTTCTTTTTAAACGCTAAGCGCTTAGCGCCCTGCGCATAGCACCTTATTAGGGAAGGAGGCTCGAAATTGCAAGTGGTAGGGCGAGAGATGACGGAGAAGCGCTGTGATTATTAAGACTCCAACCCAATACTTTCTGGCTTCTGGAGCCTCCGACGGCTACACACCTCTGAATGCCTTTGACGCAGCCCTCATCCAGGCGGGCATCGGCAACACGAACATCGTCAAGATGTCGAGCATCGTCCCGCCCGCCTGCAAACTGATCGCCCCCATCCCTCTTCCTCCGGGGGCCCTGGTCCCCGCAGCCTATGCCGCCTTGATCAGCGATGTGCCCGGAGAGATCATCTCGGCTGGTATCGCCGTAGCTCTTCCAGAGGATGAAAATCAGAACGGGTTGATCATGGAATATTCGGCCAAAGGAGAGCGGCGCAAGATCGAGGAAATCGTCCGAAATATGGCCGTCGAGGGGATGAAGCTTCGGGGATGGAAGATCAAGGACCTTCAAACGGTCGTCAGTGAATATCAGGTGAAAAGGATCGGGGCGACCCTTGCGGCTGTCGTTCTTTGGGGAGAGTGATTTTTGGCGGAATGGATTAAATGAAACTCCCTTTCGTGGAGAATCATTATATCTCAGCAAGTTCCTCCTTCAAGGAAAGCAATATCGTTCTCCTCGGTTGTCCCTTTGATGGATCGGCCTCTTTTCGCCCGGGGGCCCGATTCGGACCGTCTGCGATTCGGAGAGCCTCCTGGGGGATTGAAACTTACAGCCCCTATTTTGAACGAGACCTAACCCAATTATCGATCCATGATATGGGAGACTTGGAGCTTCCCCTTGGAGAGAAAAAGGTCTCTCTCGGTTTGATCCGAAATGCCATCCGAAAGATCCTTTCCGAAAGGAAATTTCCCATCTCCTTGGGTGGAGATCATCTCATCACCCTTCCAATTGTGGAAGAGATCGTTCGAATTCACCCCGATCTCCATCTCATTCAGATCGATGCTCATGCGGATTTGAGAGAGGATTATCTGGGCGAAACCCTCTGCCACAGCACCGTGATGAGAAGAGTGATCGAACTTTTAGGTAAACGCAGGTTGCTCCAGCTTGGGGTCCGATCTGGAATTGAAGAAGAATTCAAATTGGCAAGAAAGATGCGATCGATCGTATCCACCGATCGGAATGCTCTCCGATCAATGGTGAGGCGACTCAGGAACCAACCTACCTATATCAGTCTCGATCTCGATGTGATCGATCCCAGTCTTCTCCCTGGTGTGGGGACACCTGAACCGGGTGGCTTCACTTTCCAAGGATTCATATCCCTCCTTAAAGAAATTCGACCTCTCCATGTCATTGGATTCGATATCGCCGAACTGACCCCCGACTATGATCCAACCCAGATCTCCTCCATTACCGCTTCGGTCATTTTGAGAGAAATGATCCTCGCCTTCTGTATGAAGGAATGAATCCACCAGGGGAGTAAACCCCGTATATCCCCGCGCTAAAAGAGAGGGCTTTTCTTTATCTTTAGATTTGAAATTGCCTTCATCCCAGTCTGAAGAATGGGGATTTCGGGATTATACGGGGTAAATGGGCCTGAAAAGAAAGTTCGGAATGAAAAGACGCAGACCCTGAGCAGTAACCATCCGTCACTCCCTTTTTAGAAAAGTTCCTAAGATCTCCTCAACTATTGTATACGGATCAGACTTCCCCTCGATAATGCTCCGGATATAACGCCTCTTCTTACCCGTCCCCCTGAGGCCCTTGAAGATCACCCGTTCCAGCTCATCTCTGAAGATGAGGCCGAGCTCCTGTTCCACTCGCTGGAAAGCAGCCCGTTCCATGGCATCACTGTTATGGAGGTAGTCCTGATGGGCCATGATCCCTTCCACCAGATCGTTGATTCCCTCTCCGCTGGTAGCCACAGTTGAGATGACCTTAGGCTTCCATTCTCCCTCTTTGAAAGCCTTCAAAGAGAGGATGGCTTCGATGCTGCGAAGGGCCTGGGTAGCACCATCAAGGTCCGATTTGTTAAGTACAAAGATATCCCCAATCTCCATGATCCCTGCCTTCAGGGCTTGAATTTCGTCCCCCATGCCAGGTGTGATCACAAGGAGGCAGGTCTGGACCAATCGAATCACATCAATTTCATCTTGACCTGCCCCCAAGGTCTCCACCATGACGACATCAAATCCCATAGCCTCCATCAAGCGGAGAACTTCGGTCGTCGCCCGGGCAAGCCCCCCAAGGTAGCCCCGTGATGCCATGCTCCGGATATAGACCCCATCGTCTTTAGTATGATGCTGAATGCGGATTCGATCGCCCAGGAAAGCCCCACCAGAGAAGGGACTGCTCGGGTCGACCGCAATGACTCCCACACTCTTGCCCATTTTCCGGAAGCGTTGGATCAGGTGGTTGAGGAGGCTTGACTTTCCTGATCCTCCAGCTCCAGTCAAACCGAGGGTCATGGCGCGACCTGTCCGAGGAAAGAGACTCTTCATGACCTCCTTACCCCACTCGTCTCCATCCTCTAACCGGGTAATCAAACGTCCTGCCGTTCTCCGATCTCCAGCTAAAATTTTCTGGACGGTTTGTTCGATGCTTTCTCTTGGGAGAAACATAATGGTCTACGTTATCTGTTCTCTATCTTTTCCTTACGTGTGAGCTGATGTACTCAACCAAAGGCTCCGTGAGAGAGCCTGCTACAAAAATCTCGCTAACTCCCATCTCTTTCAGGGCTGGGATATCCTCAGGAGGAATCACACCTCCTGCAATGAAGAGCACATCATCAAGACCATGTTTCTTCATCTCACCGACGATTTTCGGTGTAAAGACAAGGTGCTCGCCCGACAGGTAGCTTATCCCGATCACATCCGCATCCTCGTCTATGGCCGCTCGTATAATGTCTTCTGGCATCTGGTACATTCCGAGGTAGACGACCTCCATCCCCGCCTCCTTCAGTAATGAAGAGACTACCTTAGCTCCACGGTCATGTCCATCAAGCCCTACCTTAGAAATTACCACCTTAATCTTTTTCTGTTCTGCCATGGCTTCCTCGAATCTTTCTCCGTCCTTAGATTAGCCAAACAGAATGGCGACTTAAAGTTCGGGTTCCCCTAAAATGGACACTCAAGGATATTCATGGGATCATAAGGGTATCCCATCGCCATGCGTACTGTCCCCATGAGTTCCCCTGTGGTCGCAAACGCCTTGGTTGCCTCAATCATGGCGGGAAGCACGTTTCGTCCCTCTTCTGCATCTTCACGGAGCTGCTTGATTCGGTCTTTAAGACGTTTCTTATCTCGAGTACGTTTGAGTTCCTGAGTCTCTTCAATCTGAGTCCGTGCAGATTCTGAGGGGATTCTTTGGACTCCTAATGGAGTCTGGGTCTCCGGTCCGCTGGTAAAAATATTGACTCCGACGACCAACCGCTCCCCTTCCTCGATCTCCTTCTGCCGCTTGAGGGCCTCCTTCTCAAATTCGCGATCAAGCCATTCTGCGCGAATCGCCTCTTTCATCCCCCCTACGTCTTCCACCTGTTTCATGATCTTGATCGCCTCTTGCTCAATCTTGTCTGTCAGTTCTTCTACGTAGTAAGACCCGCCGAGGGGATCCGCCACATTACACACTCCGGTCTCGTAGGCCAGAATTTGCTGAGTTCGAAGTGCTTGAAGATGCCCTTTTTCTGTGGGCAGACAGATGGGTTCATCGTACGAACAACAATGTAATGATTGCACACCGGCTAAAACTGCCGCCAACGCTTCATAAGATATCCGGACGATGTTATTCAGCGGTTGTTGGGGGACGAGGGAGCAGCCCGCTGTGTGCACGGCGAAGCGAAACTGCATCGAACGTGGATCTTTTGCCCCATATTTCTCCTTCATCAGACGAGCCCAGAGCCTGCGGGCTGCACGTATCTTTGCCACCTCCTCAAAGAGGTCTATATGGCAGGAGACATAAAAGGTGAAACGAGGGCCAAACTCGTCGATCGATAGGCCTCGGCGGACCAACTCATCAATGTAGATCATGGCGATTCCGAACCCAAAGGCTACCTCCTGGGGAGCTGTGATCCCTTGCTCTCTTAGGTCATACAAGTTTACTGTGGTGTAATACCACTTGGGCATGTTTCGAGTGCAATATTCCATCACATCACAGCCAAGGCGTATGGAGAGGTCGAGAGGACACGCGGGTCGAAAGCCACAGTACCGAAAATGGATCGGGTCATTCTGAACAGAGCCTCGAAGCTCCTCGATGTCATATCCTCGGTTCTGAGCGACAGCGACATATTGGGCCATGGTTACAGAAGCAACCGTCGAGGCTGTGATGAGCGACCAACTCACCTTGTCCAAGGGTATTCCTTCGGTTAGGGTCTCCATGTCTTTAATATGAGATATATTGACACCGGTCAGACCCACCTCGCTCATAGCCCAGGGATGGTCTGCATCGAGCCCCATCTCATACGTGATGTCAGCAATGGTGTTCAAGCCCGAGCCGCCGTGATCTGTAAGAAGCTTCATGCGTTCGTGTGTATCGGCGGGGGAGCCAATGCCGATCACTTCGCGCCGTGTCCAGTAGCGACCCCGAAACATGTTGCCGTGGATCCCTCGGGTAAAAGGATATTTACCTGCATTGCCAATCTCTTTATCATAATCTTTTCCTTCCCTATCGTCAGGGGTGTAAATCTCCTTAACATCAAATCCTGACCAAGTTTTGGCGCTTCCAGGCTTAGCGTAATAAGCCTTCAAGTAATTCTCCCAATTTACTTCTACAGAATTTTCCGGCTCGGATTCATTGATTTGACCCATCTTTTGCCTCCTCACTCTATCGTTTAAACGTTAGCTTTTTTAGATTGACTTTACTCATTCACACAGGGTTTGTAAAGAGAAAAGGAAATAGATCTTCATGGTTAGATAAATCATCAGAGGGCGTTAGGAATAGTGACGGACAAGGCACCAATCTTTAAAGAAAGCTACCGCTAGGTAAACAAAAATCCAAATGTCAAAATCCAAATGTGAAGCTCCCCGCCCACAGGGCGGGGCTTCCCGGAAAGGAAATTTCATCCATATTGTGCCCCTTGACCCCGCCTACAAGGCGGGGCTTGCGGGGCACTTGCCGGTCAAACGAATGTCCAAGTCCAAAATCCAAAACGTTCTTGACATTTGCTTGCCCGCCCGTAGGCTGGAGCCTTGGATTTAATTTGATATTTGAACTTTGGCATTTGACATTTGCAGTATCTTAAAGGCGTCCTTTCTCCTTCATCAGGCGGATCATCAAATCTTTGTAAGTCTGAGGTGGGATCACTTTCTTCTCCCTTTCCTCCATCTTCATCGCCCCACTCGGACAGAAGTGGGCGCAGACACTACATCCAATACAGAACTCTCCATCCACCACAGGATAATCTCCCTCCATCTTGATGGCTTTAATTTGGCAATGATCCGCACATATTTCGCACCCATTGCATTCGTCTTTTTCAACTTTAGCAAGGTAATTGGTAGTTGTCACGGCATGTTTCAAATGGTGTTTGGTGATCCCTTCCAGAAATCCGCAGCAGCATCCGCAACAGTTGCAGATAAAGGTCGTTTGATCCAGTACATTATCCCCGATATGAACCAATCCTAATTCCTCAGCCTTCTTGAGCGCATCCAGTAGCTCCTCGACCGAAGCCCTCCTCGCAAATCCCTGTTCAACCAAGAAATCAGAGGAATTTCCCAAGGTCATGCAGATGTCATCAACGGGTGCCGAGCAGTTTCGTCCCAAATGCCACGCCTCATGTCGGCAATAGCATTTGCCCAGACTCCCCCTTCCTGCCCTTTTGATATATTCCTCAGCCTCTTGAAACTGGAGGACCTCACTCCTCACAGGGGGAACGACATCACTGTAAAGATAGACCCGACCCCGGCTCGTCCCGGGTGCAAAAAATTCTTCGACAAATTCAGGTGTGTTCCTGTAGGCATGCATGAGTTCTGCCAACCGCTTCAGAGGAAGGGATTCATCGGTTCGCATAAAGGTGAACTCAAAGAAACCGGTCATCCCCATCGAAAGGAGGTAGTAGATCTTCCCATCTTTCCTGGTAGTGATCACTAACCCTTTCTTTACCATTCCCTTCAGAATTTCCTCCAACTCAGGCCCTTGGATTCCCATAGCACGCTGGAGCTCTTCGAATGTCACCAAGCCCAGCGGAAATTTAGCCCCTATCTCAGCCTCCCTCTCGGTAAAAAGGATCGACAATATCTCGTAAACAGACGTGTGCTCTGGAAGTCCAATAGGGTTCTGGTGAATTCTCTTCCGCAATTGCCTCAAAACCTCTTCCTTCCCAAAAAGATGTCCCATAGTATCCCTCCTTCTTTCGATAGAAAAAATTTGTTATTTTTATTATTTGAAATATATCTGACAGAATCCAAAAATTCAATAAGGCGCAGGCTCGGTAAATTTTTTGAGAGCTCTGAAAAACTACTCCACGCTCTCTTGATTACACAGATTTCAAAAAAGAATTACACAGATTTTACTGATTTTTCAATGCATATCGTATCTGTGTAATCGGTCCTAATCCCTGCCTGCGGTAGGCAGGGGTGTAATCAGAGATTTCTGGACTTTTTCGGAAATCTCTTTTTAAGGCCTTGACATGTATATAAAAATTCATAAATATAAGAAGCGTTCGATTTCTTATTCGGAATGAAGATGAGGACAATGGATCCAGAACTCATTAAGAAAGTGATCAATCCTGAGAGAATCGCACAATGGATCGAAGAGTTCTCAGCCATTGGCAGAGATCCAGAGGGCGGGATCACCCGACCCGGTTTGAGTAAGGAAGAAATGGCAGCCAAACAGAAAGCGATCTCTTTGATGGAAGATTTGGGCCTCCAAGTGCGGACCGACCGATTCGGAAATGTCATCGGTCGGAGAACCGGGCAAGATCCTCTCGCCCCTCCCATCATGACTGGCTCCCACCTGGATACGGTTCAGAACGGAGGAAAGTTTGATGGAGCCGTCGGTGTGTTGGCTGCTTTGGAGGCCATTCATGCCTTTAATGGCTTAGAGATATCTACCCTTCATCCCATCGAGCTCATCGTTTTTACTTCAGAAGAACCGAACCGTTTCGGCGTCTCTGCCTTCGGAAGCAAGGGCCTTTCAGGAAGGTTGAATTTTGGTGAATTGTCTCAATTGAAGGATGAAAAGGGAACTTCTTTTCCCTCTGCCCTCATGTCGGCAGGTATTGACTGGGATTCTCTTCAGAGAGATTATCAGCCGCCAAAACTCCATGCCTTTATCGAATTACATGTGGAACAGGGGGAACGTCTCTATAAGAAAGAAATCCCCATTGGCATCGTTTCCG
>Ga0315314_1004494_pt1 | contig 10440 bp, 14 predicted proteins | sample TDP9_MG_FD_203631 | JGI IMG/M metagenome (GOLD analysis project Ga0315314, IMG submission 203631) | Freshwater sediment microbial communities from Lake Towuti, South Sulawesi, Indonesia - TDP9 | ecosystem: Environmental > Aquatic > Freshwater > Lake > Sediment | place: Indonesia: South Sulawesi... | reverse complement strand
TGGATGAGGAAACAGAAAAAGGCTTCCGCCAAAGGTTACTATACCCGGCTTCGTCTTTCTTATCACTGCCGCGGACTTGTCTGGGTCAATGTTCATCTCTTCTACGTCGTAGGCGTGATCAATTGTCTCCAAACCCATAACCTTCCCAGCTAGACCAGTGTAGTCGTGGGAGATGTGGGCTCCGCAGCTGAGAGGCGCAACAACCATTTTCTTGTTTTTTGTTGCGGCTGAGAGTCCGCTGAATGTGGCTAAGTTTGCGTGGGTGCCGGAGACCAGTCTCATGTCGACCCAGTTGCAGCCGAACAGGTCCTTCATGAGGTCGGCTGAGCAGTTTTCAATTTTTGTGATGTATCTCTGCCCCTGATAGTAGCGTAGCTTAACATGTCCATCAAGGTCGTTCTCTCCCTCAGCGTACCTGCACTCCAAGTCTTGGCATAATCTTAGTATTTCCCTCACTGCTGGAGATTTTAGTCCCTCGCTTGCTATCAGGTTTATACATTCTGCGTCTCTGTATGTTTCATGGGCTCTGCTGGCTTCAACCAGTTCCAGAGCTGCTTCGAAAAAGCCTTGTTTCATGGGTTTATCCCAACCGTGTAGTTGGTGATTTAGAATCTAAGGATTGTTTTATCTCTTACGGTTAGCAAGGATTAATTAGTATTCGAACCCTTACTAACGTTTTCTCTAGTCATGAAGACTATTAGTTGTTTTCTTAATCTTTCCATAAGTATTCTGATGAGGGGTAACAGTAGCATTAGAGAACCAGCTAGGGCTAGGTAGAAGCCCACTGAGAGAAACCATATGTTAGTTTCAAACTCATGATGAGCTGTTCCGAAGAAGGGGCTCCTCATTACTTCAGAGAGACGTGTGAAAGACAGGTATCGGAAGGATTTAGGAAAGACGAGGATGAAGTAGGAGACTACACCTATGATTCCCAATAACCTCTACGTTAGGTTCCCACGGAAAAGACAGATAAAGTGTAAATTGTCTCCAGTAGTTAGGCAGAGAATCTCCAGGAAAGTACCAAAGATTTGTTTGAATCATAGTCCACCAAGGAAAAAACAAAGACAGCAAGAGGAGCACTGAAGGAAGCCAACGTTTAGCCCATTCAGCACTTAAAAACATTCCACACCCACAAAGATAGTTCTCAAGCTACTTTCTTTTTCTCCTCCAGAGCTATGACTGCAATTACTATCCAACAAACTCCAAAGATGAAGGCAATGCTTAGAAGAGGATGCCACAGTGGATGTACCCACAGACCGAACTCATCAACACCATGAAGTTCATGCCATAATTCTTTAATAAGTGGCTGTTGTGACATGATACCTCGCATTTCTCCGAATACATAAGCCATAGCTATTGCCAAGATAACAGTTGCTACAGTGAAAACTTTAACTATTATTCTAAATATTTTACTCATTGTATTCCCCTCTTTCTTTTACCTATTATTTCATTTGAAGTTGTACTAAAGATTTAAGAAAGAAACTTCTATGGGGTGGCTAGGTATATAAGCAATTAAGCTAGTGAAAACCTCTATAGAAATGAGGAGTGCCAATCTTTGATCATATTCTTTGGTGCGTTGGATTTTTCTCTTCCGTACCGAAGGTACGGCTTTGCTAGGTGTCTCTGGGACCGAGGAGACGTTATGTAGAGCTTTCTCTCGAGAGAACGTTTGCTCTCAACCGCCACCTTTCTCTGCCTTGAGGAGCGAAAGCCGCACTTCTCACATCTAAACCCTTTATCCTTTCCCATGGACTTCATTCGCTTGCCACACTGAGGACATGTTGGGTTGAGAAAATCAATTTGGGAAGCCAACCTCAGAACCCTTATTTTTTCAAGGTTTATGGTGACTGGATGTTTCGGCGAGGCAGGACGGACACCTCCATGAACTTCAACTTGATCTCCTTTGATCAGCTTTTTCGCGGCTTCTCGGAGGGTTCCTGTTGGTTCGTAGGCTGCACAGTCTATTTGTCCGGTTCTGTCTTTGATGGAGAAGATGACGTGTCTTCCCGGAATCATCCAAGGTTCTCCAACCACGACTCCACGAGCGATCACGGGGTTGAAGGGCTCTATCTCGCGGATGGAGCTGACTTTTTGTAGATGGGCGTCGGTTCCGTGGTTTGTGCGGAAGATGACCCACCGCTCGATGGGTTCTTGAGACTGAACAATCTCGTGGGCTCTTTTGACGACCTCTGGTTTTTCTCCTCGAATGCCATATAGGACTGGATCTGGTCCCCTTGGGGCGATGAGGACTCGTCTTTTCTCAGGGTCGATGTTGTTGAATGTTAGGGGCGAAGTTTTCTCGTCCATCTCCAAAACAGACGAAGCCTCAACTCTTCTACGTGTTCCGCGATTTTGGGGTGTTCGATAGGCTATAACCTCGTAGGTGTGATCGCCCTCTAAGGTTTCGCCGATGGCGGCTAAGCCTCCAATAATGCCTCTTCCCTTCTTGAAGCCCACCGCCTCAGCCCCAAACTTCTTGATGAGCTTAAGGGCTTCCTCCATCTTTACGATGCCTTGTATGGCTTGTTTTGCAAAGGTTTTGATCTCGCTTGGTATGCGGTTGTGAAAGAAGAAGACAGCGCCTGGCTCAGTGCCAACATAGTCTAGGTCAGAGTTTTTCTCGACAGCATCAACAACCATTTCCATGATTTCTTCCGTCAGATTCTCATCACATCGGATTCTTAGGCAGAGAGCGCCGTTGCCACGGGTTTTCCAAGGAACGTTTGGGTTGAGCCTAACGAGGTTTGGATAGTCCACGAAGGAGACGCCTAGCTTGCACAGTTTTTCCACGAGGAGGGCGGCTATGTAGGTGGTGCATCCCATTCTGGTGGAGTCGGTGTCGTCGAACCCGATGTGCATCGTGATCATAGTGTCAATTCGACCAAATCATGAAACGCATCATAAGAATAAGAACTTTCACCCACATAACGAAGCAGTAGAAAAAGAAGGTGGTGGTTATGTTGCCTCAACCACAATCATGGTTAGAGAAGATCTCACCTTGTTCAGCCGTCGAATGTGCCAAGTCACAATGTCCTTAAGTTTCTCCATGCTATCAGCCTTGATCTTCGCCACAATGTCGTAAACACCGTAGACGATGTAGGCTTCCTGCACCCCACTAACGCTCTTAAGCGATTTCAGAACTTCTTCCTCCGAGCCAATTTCAGCGTTGATCAACACAAAGGCTATAGGCATACATGTCTCCTCCTTGGCTTTATGATTAGCTTGACGCCCTAAATAATTTTCTATTAAAACATACGCCGAATACTGAATTTAAAACCGCTTTCACAATTCATAAATAACATAAGCACTCAACCTAATAGACGAAGCGTGTGAAAAAGAGGTACCTCTAATGTCGGCCTACTTAAAGAAAGGAATAGCAGTGTGGATACTAGGTTTCATAACTTTCCTAGCGGGCTTAAACGCACTCAACGCCACAATCTTGTGGGCACTTGGAACCGTCGATTTTCAACCTTACCTCATAGGCCAAATAACCGGAACAATGACGATAACAACCTACTTCTGGGCATCCACAGCAATAGCATTCATCTTCCTAGGTTTTACCGCCATCGCCGCAACCAGCAAGCCACCACTAGACCCTGGTCTAGTCAAGATGTTCGTCAAACTAGACGGAAACTTGACGGCTAACCGAAAGACAGTGAATGACGGCCTAGAAGAGAACAAGACAGCTTTGGAGAACGCCCGAATGGATGTACTCGATGGGCTAGACGGCAGCAGAAAAGCCAGTGAAAAAGTCATCCGCGACACCACAAAAGAAATAATGGACAGAGTGGAGGAACAGGGGAAAACAATTCAAGGCATCCGTGAAGAACTCCTTTCCACAATTAAAACAGACATCAGTGACATCAGAAAAGAAACGTTAGACGCAATAGGAAAACAAACAAGACAACTACAAAAGGTGGAGCGACTAAACAAGAAGAGTGCCGAAACGATAGAGACGCAGATGGCAGAGCTGACTGACATCAGAACTAGACTGGAGAGAATGGAGAGCGCCTTCACGCCGCCTCAATCAAAATTGACAAGCCAAAACAAGCCAGAAGATGTGAGGGGAATCGGACCCCGCCTAGCAGAAGAACTCAGAGCCATGGGAATAACAAGCGTGGGAGAACTAGTCACAGCAGACCCAACAGCCATCGACGAAAAAACCAGGTTGTCACGAGAGATGGCTAAGAGCCTGCAGGCAACAGCCCAGCTGCTGATGGTCCCCGGAGTGGACGAAAACGATGCGGAGCTGCTTAAAGAAGCGGACGTTTCCACCATAAGGGAGCTAGCGGAACAAGACCCAATTCAGCTAGGCGGAAAAATAATGGAAATCGCCAAAACCCATGTGGAACAGAAGAAGATCACTGAGAGCGAAAAACCCACCATTGAAGAAGTCTTGTCTTGGGTAAAACATGCAAGGTCCTAGCACCCCATTGCCCTCCTAAAATACTCCGTCCCGCTGACTATGTTAGAGGAAAGGAGGCAGACTGAACGATGACGATAACGAGCAGGGAGATGCGCGCCTTAGAGTTGAACTCTGAGTACTTCGGCGTTTCGAGACTTCAACTCATGGAAAACGCGGGGCAAGGGATTGCAGCCGAGATAGCGTCACGTTTCAAACCAGACAAGACGAAAATCGCTGTTTTCTGTGGCTTGGGCGGAAATGGAGGAGACGGCTTCGTTGCGGCTCGCCACCTCACCTGCCTAGGCTTTAAGGTGGAAGTGATACTGGCTGGAAAGCCTGAGGGCATCCTAGACGAGGAGGCTCGAAAGAACTGGCACGCCCTAAAGCCCCTAAAAGACGTTGTCAAACTCCATGAAGTTTACGATTCTTCGCTTATACCCAAAATCGAAGCCGAGGTTGTGGTAGATGCCCTGCTCGGCATAGGTTTGAAGGGAGCTCCGCGTCCACCCGTCGTGCAATTGGTGAGAAAGATCAATGAAACGAAGGCTTTTCGTGTTGCGGTGGATGTGCCCACTGGGATCAACTCGGATTCGGGCGCTGTCCTAGGCGAAGCTGTCAAAGCCCACCTCACAGTCACCTTTCATAAGGCGAAGCCTGGATTGTCCAAAGCAAAGGAGTACACAGGGGAGCTGGTTGTGAGAGACATAGGGTTGCCACCTGAGTTTGAGCAATTCGCTGGTCCCGGCGACGTTTCGCTGGTTGTTAAGCCTCGTGCCCCTGAAGCTCACAAGGGAGATTTTGGCAGGCTTCTGGTGGTGGGTGGAAGCGAAGTTTTTTCAGGCGCTCCGACTTTCGTGGCGCTAGCGGCTCTCCGAACGGGAGTGGACATTGCCTACGTTGCGGCTCCGCACAGAACAGCTTACGCCATCTCCTCCATGTCCCCAAACTTGATCACCATAAAGCTGGAGGGAGACCACCTCAACTCCCGCAACGTTTCAGTTATCAAAGGCTACCTGGAGACAACAACCGCTGTCGTAATGGGACCTGGACTGGGACTGCACAAGGAAACCAAGGAAGCGGTGAAAGAGATTGTTGAAGCCGTTGAGAAAGAAAAGATCCCACTACTCTTGGACGCGGATGGACTAAAGGCTTTCGCCGAGTTTAAACGGAAGTTACGTTCGCCCCTAGTGTTGACGCCGCACGCTGGGGAATATCGAATTTTGATTGGAAAGGAGCCGCCTAGGGAGTTGGAGAAGAAGGCTGCTGTGGTGCAGGACAGCGCCAAGAAGCTCGGCGCCGTGATACTGTTAAAGGGGAATGTGGATGTGATCTCCGACGGAAGGCGGGTGAAACTCAACTTTACTGGTAACCCCGGTATGACGGTGGGAGGAACCGGTGACACACTGAGCGGGATTGTGGGAGCTTTCTTGGCGCAGGGGGCTGATCCCTTTGAGGCTGCTGTGGCAGGGGCGTTCATTAATGGGGCTGCTGGGGATTTTGTGCTGGAGGAGAAGGGTTTCCACATGGTTCCAACAGACCTCCTTGACTGGATTCCACGGGTTATGGATGATCCGATGTCTCACGTAAGGGTGCGGAAGAGTGCGTGGTGAGAGGGTCAAGGTCTGGGTCTATCATGCACGGCAGTGCGACCCAAAGAAGTGTACCACGCTGAAGCTTAAGCGTCATGGGCTCGTGAGAGTTGTTCATCAGGTTAGGCTGCTGCCCAGAGGATCTGTTTTTCTGAACCCATTTTCTGAGAGGGCGTTTTCTCCAGCTGATCGTGGGAGGCTCGAGAGGAGGGGCTTATCAGCTGTGGACTGTAGTTGGATATATGCGGATGAGGTGTTTGAGCTTTCTGTGCGTGGGGTCTCTCGTTGTCTGCCTTATTTGGTTGCTGCTAATCCCGTTAATTATGGTGTGCCCACGAAGTTGAGCACGGTGGAGGCTCTGGCTGCTGCTCTATACATTGCTGGTTTTGGGGAAGAGGCGGAGCGTTTGCTTTCAATTTTTAAGTGGGGTCCGCACTTCATCACTATGAACAAGGAGCTTTTAGACAGCTATGCTAAGGCGAGGGATAGCAGCGAGGTTGTGGAGTTGCAGAAGCTTTTCATTCCTGTCTAAGTTTTAAGATTGGTTGCTATTTTGTTTCCAAACTCTTTGCACTTTGGGAGTTCTCCTTCTAGGATTGGTCCTTTCATCTCTTGAACTTTTATTGATAGTCCGGGGGCTATTTGTTTCAGTTCTGGAGCCTTTTCGTTTATTTTTTTCTCCATTTTCTTCACTGCTTTTTCGAAGTCTCCGTTGATGTATGTGTCGAAGACGGCGAATTTTTTTCCTTCTAAGTGGAGCTTTCCAAGTTTGTCTATGAATTTTTTGATGCTTCTGGTTGGTCCGCCGAAGTGGTTTGGGGAGCCTGTCAAGATGGCGTCGTATTTAATGATGTTGTCGAGGTTGACTTCTTTGAGTTCCTTGAGGGCGGTTTCTGTTCCTTCGACTTCGCTCATTCCTTTTATGATTGTTTCTGCTACGAGTTTGGTGTTGCCGTATTTTGACTCGTAAACGACGATGACTTTCGCCAATAATCTGCCCTCCATCATGTTCAGTTTATGGGACAGTGCATATAAGACTCATCTTCTTGGTGACGCTTCGAGCTATTTCTTCAGTTTTTTCCAGATTTCAAGAAATGTTCTATATGCCATATTTCAAGTGCTTTATCCTTTCCATTGATACAATATAATTGCTCTAGGACCGTATGTAGTTGGTGGTTCTGGCACATCTAAATCTGCTGTAACTCCAACATGTGAATGAGCAGGCACAAACACTGTTTTTATTTCGCCATCTTGGATGTGTCCATCGCATTCAACGAAGAATATTACTTTTGCATATCCATCCACATAACCCTCGTTGTATAGTCTTACCGATACGTTTGCTCTGCGATCTGAATCACTTAAGTAAGACTCTGTGAATCCAACATCTTCTAAACTGATCTCGGGATTACTTCGCTCTTGATATATCCACCATACTACTAAAATCGTAGAAGTAACGATTACTCCAATAGCGACACCCGCAACAACCCATTTAAAAATGGATTTTCTCCGTCTTCTTTCTTCCATTAACAAATCTCCCTTGAGACAGAGGCATTAAGAGTATAAAAGAGAAGTGGATTATAATCTTAACTGGAGGAATCATCGGTGTTACCCTACCTATGCTTCTATTCTATTGGTTGTTTTAGGGTTGGTATTCAGTTGTATAGAGGCTGGTGTGCTGGTCGTAACCCGCCTTCTGTTCAAAGACGACATCCAGCTAAACGGGGCTATTCTCTGTTCTTATTAGTTCTTCAAGAACTGAATTAGTGTTTTCTATGCGCGCTCGCCTCTCTAGGTCTTTCATGTTGATTTTGGTGTACCTTAAAATCGCCCGCACATCATCTTTGTCCTTTAGAGCTCTTTCTTTAGCAACTGTCACCTTTATCATGCGTAGCTTTGACAAGATTAGCTCTTCTGGAGTTTGATAGAAGGTAGGCAAACCTAAGATCGTGCCTGGTTTTTTCTCAAGCTTTTTTTCAGACAGTATAATATCAATGCTGAAGGGTGTCTTTTTGTCTTTTATGGTTATTATTCTGTAGCCTGATTTGAATGCTTTGTGGATGTTTTGCTCATCAGCTTTTATGCCCGCTTTTCTTAATTGTGCGACGAAAGTTCGAATGTTTTCTTCAGTAACTTTGACTACAATGTCTACGTCCATGGTTGTTCGAGGCAAACCATAATAGCTTACTGCTAAAGCTCCAGTAAACATGTAATCAATTTCAGCGTCGTTTAGGACCCTGACAATTCTTCTGATTAAACCCTCAAATTTATCCAGTTTCTAAACCTCATGATGACATCGCTTATTAAGCGTGATTCTGGCTCTAAGTTCCTCTATGAGCTTTTCATCGGTGATACTTTTATCTTGATCTCTAATGCCATCTGCAGAGATACGAATGCACGTGTCCACCATAGCTATCGTCAAATCCACTTTTTCCTCCTGAGTTAGCTTTTTGCGGTTCAAGGGCGTCACCACAGATATTAGTTGTGCCTTAGCTTAAGAAGAATTCTCCACCTCGCCAGATTGTCAAAGCTTCTCTATAGCTTCCATGATTTTGGCATAGCTTTCTATGCTGCATCTCCATCCTGCAAAAATCATGTCGCTTATTGCTTGTTTGGCTCTTTCCTTTGTAATCAGCCTTTGGAAGACAGCTCTCATCAGAATGTATGGTGTACCAACATAGGATATTCCATAAATTCTCGCGGTTTTTCTAGCCACGTCATCGTCTATTACAGCTATTCCATTTCGCTCCTTGGCGATGGCTAGAACCTCAGCGTCGGTTGTATGAAGTCCCCTTGTCTCTAACAGCCTTACCAGAAATGGTTGGTCCCTAGGCTCAATTGTCTTGAACACTTTATTTTCGAACATCTTCTGCAGAATAGTGGCTTCTGGAACACTTTTTCGCTTTCCTTCATCAACAACTTCTCTCTTAACTTCGGGTGATGTCAGTTTTTCATTTTTTAAATCTTCAAAGACATTGCTTAACCCAACTTTGGTAAGGTAAATTAGTGGCGTAGCATTAAGAACGAGTGGTTTCACTTGGGCTTCGCCGCTGATGCTTCTTTGATTTCTTTCTCTATTTCTTCGGGTGTATGCCTAATCCACTCTACGTTACGTTGCTTCACTAGGTCAGCGAACTCCCAGAGTGAAAGTTTAGCCATTTCTGCAGCTTTGGCAAATGTTACTTTTCCGTCTCGTAACAACTCCAAGGCGGTTTGTTTTCTCCACTCCACGATTCCCATTTCAAGGAGGGTTCTCACAACAGTAGCCTTATCCAACTTTTCACGTTCAACCATTTCGAAAATTTCCTTCTCTATTTCTGCCGGAATTCTTACAGCTAGAGGTTTAAGCGTCAACGGGGATCGCCGTATTCAAACGATATCGCATGCATACATAAATACATTGCCTTTCCTCTCTGCCAGAGGAGCCATCATTTAAAGCAACCAGTCTCAAGGGCTGGTGTGCTGGTCGTACTCTACCTACGCTTGCACCTTATGCAGTTAAAGCCATTTGGTTTTGAACTTCATCTCTTCAAAATGTTGGTCATCTGAAACTATGTGCTGGGCGTGATGGACAACCATCGTTGCACCAATGAGGACATCCGCGATGGGGACATCCCAATGCTTAAGAGCAAGCTTGCCTGCTTCTGTGGCGATATTTTCGTCAATGGCGACGATGGATGCCCCTCGCATTGTAAGCTCCTTCAAAAATATGAGAGCCGCTTCTTCTCCAAGTTTCTTTCCAGCTAGTTTAATGAATTCCGTGATCACAACTGAGGGCAGTAGGAGCCCTTGTTTTAAGGATTGTTCCATCAGGCTTGCTATCTTTTGTTTTGCTTCCATGGTGGGTGGAAACTCGAAGGTTATGAGAAAGCGCGTGTCAGCTACGACTGTCAACGCCACTTCCTTCTAGTTTCTTCAAGCTCCCCAATTATTTTTTGGTATTGTTCTGTTCCAACAACGCTTCCTGGCTGGAGCGGAGCAACAGGTTGGAGAAGTACCCCCTCTGGACGCTCTTGCACCTCGAGAAGCGCTCCAACTTCCAGTTTGTACTTTGACCTCAACTTGATGGGCAGTGTTATCTGCCCTTTTTGTCTAACTTTGACTTTCGTCATACCAATCATTAGTAAGAATATCCATTGTAAGATTTAAGTTTTGTCTTATTATTGAGAAGTAAGATTGTGGGCTGGTGTGCTGGTCGTAACCCGCCTTCTGTTCAAAGACGGCATCCAGCTAAACGGGCTACCCGCGCCTCCCTGCAGAACCTCACAGGCGCCTATTTGCCCTTTCACCTCGCAGGCCAGCCGTTTCAACGCTTCCACTTCAACATCCTCAACGACTTAGCACGCATCACAGTCACACGCTGGATGGACGTTTCGTTTCTGCTCAGGAGCCAAGACTCTCGTCCCGCACCCTTAACGGATGCTACGAGTCTGCAGTGTGGGCGGAGTT
>Ga0315314_1004493_pt1 | contig 10441 bp, 9 predicted proteins | sample TDP9_MG_FD_203631 | JGI IMG/M metagenome (GOLD analysis project Ga0315314, IMG submission 203631) | Freshwater sediment microbial communities from Lake Towuti, South Sulawesi, Indonesia - TDP9 | ecosystem: Environmental > Aquatic > Freshwater > Lake > Sediment | place: Indonesia: South Sulawesi... | reverse complement strand
TAAGGGCGCAGGGGTTGCATGCTAAGCTTAAGGGAATAGCCTCTGCCGCAGCCGCGGCCTTATCCTTGCCAGCCTTTCTGGCTTACGCCCATCTTGAGACCGGTGGCTTCCACATGGTGTACTTAAACGAGATGCAGTGGGGTGGAAAATTTACGGTGCTCAAGGTAGTAAATGAACTTCTTCACTTTCAGATTCCGGGAATTATTGGCTTCCTCCTTATAGTGTTGCCAGTCATGCTCATTGGCTTGGCCGCGGTGTTCTCGTTCTTCACGAAGAAAGGTTTCAGTTCAGAGTTAGGGTCGAGGCTGCTTCCATATTACCTCTTCTCTGCAATCCTCATGGTCATCTACTTGACTTATGGAGACGCGAGGTCTATACTGCGCCACCTCGGCACGGTGATTCCTATGCACTGGACCCTGTCCCTTTGGATGGCTAGGCGCTGCATAGAACTCTTGATTATGGCGTTGTTCGCAAGCCTGATGGCGATTGGAACGGTGCTCTTCGTCAACTGGTACCACTTCCTATAATGGTGTAAACTTAGTGGGCTCGGTTTTCTCCATCTCCAATCCCTTGCAACCCTTCGTTTCTTTTGGCGAGTTTGCTAAAAAAGTTCTGCGGACGAGGGGTGAGATTCGATACCTTCCTTCCGCGTTTTTGATATCGCTAGTTGTGCGGGCTGTCCCCGAGGTCCTTATGGGGCCGTATATCGTGGGGTTTGACTCTATGGCCTATTACGTCCCTGTCGTTTACTCGTGGGTACGTCACGGCATAGATTTATGGAATTTTGTGGCAGCTGTCCCCCTTCTCTATTGTGTACTCACTCTACCCACTCTGTTTGGTGTTCATTTAACGTTTACAATGAAGGTCTTCGGTCCTTTACTGCATGGTTTCCTTTCCTTAGCTGTTTACGGTTTTGCGAGTCAAGCCTTAGGCTGGCCTCCGAGAAAGAGCTTCTTCGCCACGCTCTTTGTCACGTTGTACTTTGTGGCGCTGAGGGTTTCTTGGGATCTTCTTCGAACCGAGCTTGCCTTAGTCTTTCTTTTTGTGACTTTAACGATGCTAAATAGAGATTTCAACGATTGCAAAAACTTCGTGTTGCTTCCCCTAACCATGATTTTGGTGGCGTTGAGCCATGAGCTTGTCGCTGTGATCATGTTTGTTGTGGTTGCTGCTATGGTTTTGCGCTCATTGTTTGAAAAAGAGTACGTCAACGCGCATAGTTTGGTCCTCATATCCTTGCCAGCTACGCTACTGTTTCTTTTCATTTTTTACGCTAAGTGCAGGGTGTCGTCGGGGGAGTTTCTTATAAGGCTTGTTAGCTTTCCATGGAAAGAGTCTGAGGGTTGGCTTTCGCTTTTCGGGTTTTCCTCGTACCCGGACATGGCAATTAACATGATGGGCTTCCTTCTTTATTGCCATCTGCTTCTGCTGCCTTTAGCGGTGATGGGTGCTAGATTTCTGAAGAACCTTCAGATTAGGTCTTGGGCGCTTTGGAGCCTAGGGGCTATCCTTTTTCCCGTAGTCTCTCAGAGCGCAGAGTTCGGTGGATATCGTTGGACCTTGATGCTCACGTACCCTCTCTCCTTCTACGCGGTAGAGGCGCTAACAAATGTTAAACTTGACCATCGTCGGCTATTCCTGCTCTTAACCATCGGGATTTTTACTCTAGGTTTCGTGACCATGCCGTATGAGTGTGGTTTCCCCTACTTTGCAATCCCTCATTATCAGGTTTACATGCCGTCATCTATGCTACAAAACACCGTGCCTCTGAGCGACTGCCAAGACACCGTTAACGTGTTGCAGTGGCTGAAAAGTTGTATTAACGAGAACGCGCGTCTCCTTACTCATCGAGTATTTTACGGTTGGGCGATCCTGACGCTTAATGAGAATCAAATCATACATTATGAGTACGGAAACCCAGAAGAAGTGGCGAGAGACTTGACTCAGCTTGGCTATGATAAAATCTATCTCATATGGTGGGTGAATGGTTATGGGTGGCACGGACAACCGACAGTCTCTTCGTCTTTCAGAGAGGTTTGCCGAAGTGGAAGGATAGCTGTCTATGTCTACGAGCTTGAAGTCTAGCGGGAACTGCTCATTCAAGAAGCATGCTCACTGAAAAGAATTGTAAGGCTTTAGAGCCTTGAGAGTTTGTTTCGTGTCTTCTTACCCGCCGAGTAGGGCGCGGTTGAGCGAGTTCGGCTATCGGCTGGTGAAGGAGCTGGATGCTGTTGACGGGATCGATGAGGTTTTGGTCTTGGCGGATGAAAGGGGTCCTAAGGTTGAGAGGTGTGGTGAGAAGACCACGATTTTAAGGACCTGGAAACCGGACAATCCCCTATCCATATTCTCGCTCATCTTTAAGCTGCTTAAACTTACGCCAGACGTGGTTCATTTTAACATGAACTTCTTTTCCATGGGGAACAGCCGTATCGCAAACCTGATCGGCCTCTGTCTCATTCCGATCTGCCGAGTCTTGGGGTTTAGGGTGGTGATCACCTTCCACTATTTTGGGACGGGCACTAATCTTGAAGAGTTCGGCATCAAAAACTCCTTGTTGAACCGTTTAGGTTTGATTCTTGGCAAGTTTTTGGCGACTAGAGCTCACGTAGTTGTCAGCCTTGTTAAAAACTTGCTTGTCAAACCGAAGAACCTTCTTTTTGTTCCTCATGGGGCAGTCAACCTGATGGATAATTGTGCTTCTTCTAATGACTGCGATAATATTTCTACCGTTCTGTTCTTTGGTTTCCTGAGCCCGAATAAGGGAGTAGAGTATCTCATTGATGCCCTTCAAAGGATGAATGATCCTAACTTGAAGCTCATCATTACTGACAGCTCTCATCCTCGTTTTCAGGGTTACTCTCAAGAGCTAAGAAGAATAGCGGATGGTAATGGAAATGTAGCCTTTGTTAATTATGTCCCTGAAGAGGAGTTGCCATCGTTTTTCTCTAAAGGGGATATCGTGGTTTTTCCGTATACTTCGTGCGTTGGGACGAGTGGAGCGTTTCACACAGCTGCAGGTTTTGGAAAAGCTACTATTATGGCGGATCTGCTCGTGTTTAGGGAGCTGATTGAGCAGGGAGCTGGAGGGCTTGTTTTTCCTCCGAGAGATGTGGATGCTTTGGTGGGTTGTTTAAGGAAGTTGCTTTCCAATCCGAGCCTCGTTAAGGAGATTAGGGACAAAAACTTGAGGTTTGCTAGATCTAGGGCATGGAAGGAAGTTGCTAGGCAATATTTCCAGGTGTATATAAAGTGCCTAGGAACGGCTTAACTGGACGTAGAGAATCTATTGACAGGTTCATAGGGCGGGCAAACGGACTTCTGCTGCTGGCAGTAGCTCTTGCCCTAGTCTTTCACTCGGCTTTGATGTTGACTGGCATATATCGGTGGAGTTACGACGCTTATACCCACATGTTTTTTGCCGACCACTATATGCATTCTTGGTTTGGCCTTTGTGAGCCCAGGTGGTTTGGAGGATTTTACGTGACCACTTACCCGCCTTTGGTTCATCAGTGCCTCGCCTTACTCTCCTTTGTTTTGGGGATGGAGATAGCTTACCAGATCTTTTCATTGGTATTGATGGTCTTTATGCCGGTAGTAGTTTATTTCTTTGCTAAAATGTTTGTGTCTAATGAGTCAGCTGGTTACGCTTCACTTCTTAGCGTTTTCTTGCCTTCGATATGTGAAACTGCATATTTTTCTGGTCAGCTTACGACGTTGTTTGGGCTGGTCTCCAGTCTTTTTACATCGGTTTGCCTATATAGCTTCCTTGAGAGTGGGAAAATGGTAGATCTTGTGTTAACTATTTCTTTGTTGGGGGTATCAGTTAGTTCTCATCATTTTTCTGCTTTGTTCTTTTTGCCGTTAAGTTTGTTGCTATCCTCGGTTATGCTGATTTTGAAGCCCTTTGGTAAGATAGACCGAAGAAAATTCGTTTTTCGATTAGTTCTGATTTCCGTGGTTGGTGGGCTGGTTTGCCTCATTGTTATCTATCCGTTTTGGTCCTTCTTGTTGGACACCGAGATGCAGGCTCCGATATATCACGGCTCGAGGCAGGTGTTTTCAGACATGGGTAGGGCTGACCTTTTCTTCTGGAATATGTATGGGATCTTCTTGGTCTTTATACCGTTTGCTTGCATTTTAGCAGTCAAAAATACGAGGACAGTCCCATTACTTTTGGCGGGGCTTTTCATGTTCTTGATGGGTTTGGGTGGAACTACACCCCTTCCCCTAGTTCTCGGAGATTGGTGGAAATGGATTACTTACGACAGGTTTGCGTTGTGGGCAGGAGTCTTGTTGCTGCCTATTTCCGGCTTGATATATAAATATGCGAAGAATCGTTTGGCGAAGATTAGGTGGGGCAAGCTTCTTTTGATAGGGTTGATTGTTTCATTGGCCGTGAACTGCTGGTGGGTTAGCAGTTTGGCTGTGTATTCTGGGCATCCTGGGGAGGTTAAGCTAGAGGAGGTAAAAACCTTCCTTGACGAGGATGGTCATTGGAGGTGGAGGTACTTAACGTTGGGCTTTGGTGAGGCCCAGCTGGCCAGGCTGAGTATGATGGTAAACGCCACAACGCTAGACGGAGTTTATTATACTGGGAGGCTGCTTCCGGTTTTGAGGGAAAGCGGGTTGGGCATTATAGACGCCTCCAAGTATTACTATGAAATTATGGGCGAGGGTGGGCTAGCTCTGCTGAGCAACGTCTTATCGGAAGCGTCAAACTACAGCTTGAAGTGGGTTTTTTGCTCAGACCCCTTCTACGAGCCAATTCTTGAGGCTCACGACTTTGCTAAGCTGTGCACACTTTCAGGTGGTACAACCGGGGTGTGGTATAGAGAGAGGGTTCCGATGCTCCAGCTAACCGAATTTGAAAGGAGCGCTGTCTCAGTGGAAGGGTTAGTATGGGGAACAGCTCCCATGACATGTCTGTTATTTTCGGTATCCATGATTTTTTACAAAGGATGGTTTTTTAAAAGGAAAGGTGTTGATCGATATTGAAGCGTTTGTATATCTCCTTAGTGAGCCTAGATTGATTGTTATAATCCTAGCTGGTGGGTATGCTAAGAGGCTTTGGCCTCTAACCTTAAACAAACCTAAAGCACTCTTGCCAATAGCCAGTAAGCCGATGATTGACCACATCATTGAGAAGCTTATCCCGTTAAGCCCATTGATAACTACGATCATCATATCAACCAACCTACACACAACCCAAATTTAAAAAGTATTTATACTAACGTTTCCTGTTATCACCGCTCATAACCTCAAGTTTTGTTGTATCTACCTTTAAGGAGAAAATAGAAAAATGGAAATAGATATAGACCTAATCCAGCCGAGCCCCTTCCAACCCAGGCTCATCTTCAACATAGAAGATCTGAAGCAAGAAATACTAAGGGACGGACTCCTCAGCGACCTGATAGTTCGCAAGCGAGGCAAACTCTACGAATTGGTCGATGGAGAGAGAAGGTGGAGGGCCCTTAAGGAGCTAGGATGGAAAACAGTCCCCGTCCAAATAATTGAAATAGACGACACAAAAGCAAGGCGCTCCGTGTACAAGCTCAACAAGATCCGAGAAAACTACACCGTCGAAGAGGAAGCCAGATACTTCAAAAAGCTCACAGAAGAAGGCATGCCCCCGTGGGATATAAGCAAAGAACTCAACGTAGACTTCCACTGGGTTCTAGCCCACCTCAACGTGTTCAGGTTTCCGGAAGACATTCAAAAAGCTGTGTGGACCAAACAAATTAGCATCTCCCACATAGCCACCCTTGAAAGCGTCATCGGCAGAAGCCTCAAAGAAGCCATCGCCGTTGTCAAGGAGATCCTAAAAAGAAGACTAACCCTAAGCGAGACCAAGAAAATCATCAGCCAACAAAAAGAGGAGGTCGAAAAGATGCGCATCGAAGCAGCCGTGAGAGTTCTTCCCAGGGTCGCACCAGAAGCCATCAAGCTAGAGACTCCAGAAGACTTTTTGAGAGCGGCCAAAGCTCTGAAAAAAATCGCGAAGAAAAAACGAGAGAGAGCCTTAATCCCCGAGGAGAAAGCTCTCCGAGAATCCGAGAAGAAACGCAGGCAAGAGGAAATGCGGCGCAGAATAGAAGAAAGACTGAGACGCGAACAACAAAGAATAGAAGAAGAGGTAAGGAAAACCGCATGGCGAATCAGGGCAGATGAAAGAAAGCGAATACGAGAGGAAGTAAAAGAAAAGACGGGAGAAGAAAGCATCGACAGCCTCGCACAAAGCCTCAAGAAGCTGCGAGAAAAAATCCAAAAGCTAGAGAACAAGAAAGCTAGCCTCCTAGAAAAAAAACTCTCTCTGACCCAGGCCCTAAGCTTCAACTGCCCCTATTGCAAACACCCCTGCGTCATATACCAAGAAGGAGACCGCTACTGGGTAGAATAAGAAGCATATTGGGTGGAAAGTTGGGGGATTACGTAAAAACTATAAGAGACCTAAGAATGAAGACCTAAACCCTGGAGAGAGAGCGAGCCTTCTAGCCGAGACAGAAGACCTAAGAAAAACTGCTGAGACCAAGGCCAGCAAGCTAGAAAGCGAAGTTAACACCCTTAGAAAGGAAATAGAAACTCTTAAAGAGCTTCTAAACACAAGGAACAAAACAGGGAGATGAGAATCAGACTAGAAGTATTATTACTTGAAATTTTGGTTTCTTTTAAGCTTAAGGATACCATATATATTTGCTTGGCTTATCCGGCGTGTAGTAGCTCCAGAATGCTTTCCTTGGCATGTCAAAGTGTTACTTGGTCGTTGATATGATCGCCTAGGCTGTAATAATCATTGACATAGTACTGCTCGTCTTGATAAGAACCAAAAAATCAGCTAGACGCTAGTTGTATTCTTTCTTCATAAGCTGTTGTTCCACATATTCCTTTGCCTCTCTATACGATTTAGCGCTGAATTTTTCATACCGGCTATGCATATCCAGAATCTCTCTCAAGGCTTTCTCGGCCAATTCCTTGTTTTCCCAACTCTTCTAGGCTGAAACAACTTTTTCTAAACAACCTTTCTCGTAACTTATCTGCCTTAAGACATGAATTATTGTTTCCCTTACTCTTCTGTCTTGATCATTCTGTAACTCTGCCGGAAAAGGTAGAATATCTTCTGGGTGCGTGTAGAAAACAAAACAAGCGGTAATACCTTCGTGAGAATAGGTTTTTACAACTCGACAAAGAACGAAATAGGAAACGTAAAAGCTCCTGCTGAGGCAGACGATTTTAATGGGAACTACACGGAAGGCACTCATCCACAAGGAGTACAGATTTGATATTACTCTTTCTTGACACCTTCGAATACCGCATACAACCAACTGGAATGCACGATGTACAGTCCCGCTTCAGACTATGGTTGGGCGTGGTTCGATGACGTGAAACGCGTGAAGTTTTCTGCTTTGACGCTTGAGGAGGGTTCTTATGCTTTCCAATTAGTTTTGAAGGATATAGACTTGCCACAAAATGTTGTATTAAATCTGACTTTGACGTTTGGCACGACTATTACGACCGCATCTCTTGGGCTGTTGAGGTAGACGCATCATAGCTGACTGTGAATAGTGCTTCTTATTCTAACAACCACTGGCAAGTAGACACCACATTTCCTTCCTTGGCTCTGGGTGTTCACAATATTAGTGTGTCGTATATCTATGATGGCTTGAATTTTTACACTGAGGGAAAGGTCTGGGTACACAATTTAGAGAGTTCAACAGAGTTGACTATCGGAGTTGTCGCCGATGAACACCCTTATTGGATCCTTCACCCCGAAAGGCAAGAAAATGATAGACGACTAGAAGCGTTTGGATACAAGTAACATTTGATAAACTAAGTGATGCATAAGTGAAGTAACACTTAAATATCCGAAATCCCATTGTTTTAGGGCGAGAGGAATTTAATTGAACGACTTCAACGCTGACAACGCGTACTTGGAAGGCCTCGAAAAGAAAAGCATTAGCATTATCAGAGAAGCTAAAGCTCAATTCAAGAATCCCGCAGCCCTCTGGAGCACTGGAAAAGACTCAACAACAACAATCTGGCTCTGCAAAAAGGCATTCTTCGGTAAAATTCCCTTCCCTGTTATTCACATAGACACAGGATGCAAGTTCCCAGAAATTTACGAATTCAGAGATAAACTAGCCAAACAATGGGATTTCAACCTAGTTGTTGCCAAAAACGATGAAGCCATGAAATCTGGAGTCTCGCCTCAAAAAGACAGATTCGAATGCTGCACATTGCTAAAGACTCAGGCTCTAAAAAATCTTCTCGAAAAAGAAAAATTTGATGCTTTAATTCTAGCCATACGTAGGGACGAACACGGAATAAGAGCAAAAGAAAGATACTACTCTCCAAGAGACGACGACTTTAGGTGGAATTATAAAGATCAACCGGCTGAAATGTGGGACCTATACGTGAAGCCTTCAGAAGATTTCTCCCACATGAGAGTCCACCCCATCTTACATTGGACAGAACTAAACGTGTGGCAATACGTCAAACAAGAAAAATTGCCCGTAAATCCTCTCTACTTTGCCAAGAATGGAAAAAGATACAGAAGCCTAGGCTGCCAACCCTGCACTGTACCTATTCCTGCCACCGCCAAGACTGTCGATGAGATAGTCAAAGAACTAGAAACGTCAAAGACCCCCGAGAGAGCAGGAAGAGCGCAAGACAAAGAACAAGCATACATGATGCAGAAGCTGCGAAGCCTAGGTTACATGTAAGGTTGCCCTTGCCTTCTTACATAGAGTAGAGCGTGTCTAAAATGAACCCATCTAAAATTAACCTTGTGATAATCGGCCACAAGGACCATGGGAAGTCCACACTGATAGGAAGACTGCTCTACGATTCGAACGCCGTTCCCGAACAAAAGTTACAAGAGGTTGAAGCGGAGTTGAAAAAGGCTGGAGACGAAGGCTTTAAATTCGCATTTTTGCTTGACACACTTGAGGAGGAGAGAAGAGGCGGCTTAACAATAGACGTAATGCAAACACCTTTCCAAACTAAAAAATACCTTTACACGATTATCGACTGCCCAGGCCACAGAGAATTCATAAAAAAAATGTTTACAGGTGCTTCCCAAGCTGATGCTGCAGTGCTTGTTGTTTCTGCAAAAGAAGGAATACAAGACCAAACTAAGCAACATGCGTTTCTGGCTAAGACGCTTGGGATAAAACAACTGGTCGTGGCTGTGAACAAAATGGACGAGGCAAACTACAAAGAAGCAAAGTTTAAAGAAGTATGCGAAGAATTATTACCGATCTTAAACTCTCTCGACTACAAGAATCCCCCAATTGTTCCCATCTCTGCCTTAAATGGAGAAAACGTCTTCAAAAATACACAAAAAATGTCATGGTATACAGGTTCAAGTTTAATCGAAACTCTGGACAAAACCGTAAGACCATTGGCACCACCAATCGACAAACCCCTGAGAGGCTGCGTCCAAGACATCTACGAAATCGAAGGAAAGAAAATCGTGGTGTGCAAAATCTTAACCGGAATACTCGAAGAGGGAAAAATCGTTAACTTTGACCCCTCAGGAGAAGAGGGACTTGTCACTCAAATAGAAATGTTCGGAAAACAAATTGAAAAAGCTGGACCAGGAGATTCCGTTGGGTTAATCGTAACCAAACTTAGAGAAGTCAAAAGGGGCGAAGTAATAAGCTACCCCCAGAACAGGGCAAAAGTTGTCAGAAGTTTCGTGGCAGAGATAGTCTTGTTTTCAGACATCAAAATAAGAAACAACGATGTGCTGACTATTCGTTGCGGAACTGCAGAAAAGAAATGCAAAATACAGAAAATCCTTGAAAGAATAGATCCCATTAATCTCACGGTGGGCGCCAAATTTCCTGAAGCTGTGAAGAGTAGAGATGTTGGAAAATTAGTTTTTTCGCCTACTGAACCAATGTGCATCGAAGAGTATTCTGAATTTTCTGAACTCGGAAGATTTGTTGTCGAGGGAAGAAAAGGAACCGTGGCGGCTGGAATAGTTCTTGAAACTGAAACTGCGGAGGTAGACTAACTTGCTTGAACTCTTTATAGTCTGGGCACTCGTAGGGTTCCTAGCACAACTCATTGATGGAGCACTTGGAATGGCATACGGAGTTAGCTCCACTACCGCACTGGTCACAATAGGGGTTTACCCCGCTTTAGCAAGCGCAAGCGTCCACACAGCAGAAGTATTTACAACACTAGTCTCTGGGAGCGCCCATCTCAAACTTGGCAACGTCGAACGCAACATGGCACTGCATTTAGTAATACCTGGAATCATTGGTGGAATAACCGGGGCTTACGTATGCACAAGCGTATCTGGAAAACTACTCAGCGCCATTGTCGGACTCATACTCCTAACTATGGGCTTCATAATCCTGTACAAATTTGCATTCAAAAGCACATTATATTTCCGAACAAAAAGGTTGTCATCGAAAAAGCTCGTACCCCTAGG
>Ga0315314_1004492_pt1 | contig 10442 bp, 10 predicted proteins | sample TDP9_MG_FD_203631 | JGI IMG/M metagenome (GOLD analysis project Ga0315314, IMG submission 203631) | Freshwater sediment microbial communities from Lake Towuti, South Sulawesi, Indonesia - TDP9 | ecosystem: Environmental > Aquatic > Freshwater > Lake > Sediment | place: Indonesia: South Sulawesi... | reverse complement strand
TCGATTAGGACTCCGGGATGGATGTCGCTCGAGCCGGGTTCTCCATGCAAGCCTCCTGCATATTCCAGGGGTTTTGCCCCCTTGCCCTTGTGCTCACCACAACCGCCTCGTTGAAAGAGGCAGCCGATAGTGACGAAACGCTTCCGCCCGCGGGCCCTCAGCCGCCTCGCTCAGTCGAGGCGTCAATTGGCGCCGCATTGACCTGGAGTAGAGAGCGATGAATGCTGCCGACCGGTATTTCCAAGGCGTGACGCAAATCATGCAGGCGGTCATGACCCACGAGCAAGATGCCCTGAGCCGCGCCGCCGACTTGCTCATCCAGAGGATCCAAGAGGATCGTGTAATCCATGTCTTCGGGACCGGCGGGCATTCCATTATGGGTGCCATGGAGATGTTCCAGCGCGCGGGAGGTCTGTATCCAATCAATGGGATCTTCCCTCCGGGGATTTCTGTGACCGACAGCCACCCCAATAGCGAGCGCCTGGTGGACTATGCGCCGAGGATCTTCGATTATTACGGCGTCCGAACCGGAGACGTCATCATCATTATCAATGTCAACGGTGTGAACGCCGTGACGATCGACTCCGCCCTTGAGGCAAGACGCCGAGGCGTCACCGTGATAGCGGTCACGTCACGAGAATTCTCCGAGGGTATCCCACCGGAGACGCCGGCCCGTCACCCGAGTCAGTTGAACCTGTGCGACCTTGCCGACATCGTCATCGACTGCCACGTCCCGGCCGGCGATGCCATCCTGGACATCCCCGGAGTCCAGTACAAGGTTGCCTCGAGTTCAACCTTTCCGGTGGTATTGATCGTCAACAGCTTGGTGGCGCTTGTGGTTGAGCGAATGGCGCAGCGGGGACTCGGACCCCTGGTTCGCTACAGCGCAAACCTGCCGGGTGGGAAAGAACGGAGCCTGAAGATCCAGGAGCAGTACCGAGGCCGCGTCATCCACCAGTACTAGGGAAGAACGTCAATGTTCAGGGCCATGGTCCGGACGGTGCAGGGCCCTCAACGCGGAATCCGCATCCTGAGCGGCGAGGCGGCTACGGCCTACGCGTTTGTAGCCCCGGCCGTCGGGCTCCTGCTTCCCCTCGTTGGCTATCCCTTTCTGCTGTCGCTGTATCTGGCCACCAGTGATGCCGTTGTGGGCAACCTCGGAGGATTTATCGGCCTGGGTCAGTTCGCCCGGCTGCTTCACCAAGAGATCTTTCAACAGACTCTGAAGAATACCGCCATATACGCCATCACGGCGGTTGGGGCTAAAGTGATCCTGGGTCTAAGTCTGGCCCTGATCCTGGCCGGGTTCGGGCGCCACGCGCTGCCAGGAAGCCGGCTGATCCGGGCAATAATCCTCCTCCCCTGGATCGTTCCGACCGCCCTCAGCACGGTGGGCTGGAAGTGGATGTTCGAGCCCCAGTTCAGCGTCATCAACTGGACCCTGGCCCAACTGGGGGCTATCAATTACATATCCGACCTGCAGTGGCTCGGCGAAGCACATTTAGCCAGGGCTGCGGTGATCATGGTCAACATCTGGCGAGGGGTGCCGTTCTTCGCCATCAACCTCCTGGCGGGTCTCATCTCGATCCCGGAGGACCTGTACGAGGCGGCAGAAACGGAGGGCGCGACGACGTTCAAGAAGTTCTGGTTCATCACCCTCCCCCTGCTACGGCCGGTCCTGTCAACCGTCGTGCTCTTCTCGCTCATCATGACCATCAGCGATTTCAACATCGTCTACGTCCTGACGCGCGGCGGCCCCCTGAACAGCACGCACCTTTTGCCGACGCTCGCCCACCAGGTTGGGCTGATGACAGGAGAGATTGGACGCGGGGCCGCCGTCTCCCTGTTCATGCTGCCATTCCTCATGGTCATCGTCTTCTACCAGATGCGTCTCATGCGGAGAAAATGGCAATGGTGACACGCCGCACCCGTCGGGCGTTGGCTTACTACCTGGCTGTCCTGCCATTCGTGGCGTTCTCGCTCTTTCCCTTCTACTGGATGGTCGTCACGTCGTTCAAGCAGAACTCTGAAATGTACGACCTCCGCGCGATCCCATTCTGGTTCCGGGTCAGCCCGACGCTGGAACATTATGTCTACCTCTTCCAGAGGACCGCATACCTGACCTGGATGGGCAACACCATTTTCGTGGCTGTGCTCTCCACGGTTGCGGCGGTCATCATCAGCATCCTGGCCGCATACGCTTTGGCGCGGCTCAGGTTTCCGGGCGGAGAAGCCCTGGGCGGCGCGATCTTTGCGGTGTACCTGGTGCCGACCACCCTGCTGTTCATCCCCCTGGCAGAAGTCGTCCGAGAATTGCACCTTGGGGATACGCGCTGGGCGCTGGTGGTGACCTACCCGACGTTCCTCGTGCCTTTCGCAACGTGGCTGCTCATGAGCTACTTCCGCACCATCCCGCAAGAGCTGGAGGAGAGCGCATGGATTGACGGGTGCAGCCGCCTTGGCAGCCTGGTTCGCGTGCTCCTCCCCGCGGCTGTCCCGGGCGTCCTCACGGCCATGCTGTTCGCGTTCACGCTGTCCTGGAACGAGTTCATCTACGCGGTCATGTTCGTGAGCTCGACGGCGAAGAAGACGCTCGGCCCGGGAGTCGTCATGGAGCTTATCCGTGGGGACGTGTTCTACTGGGGCGAGTTGATGGCGGGAGCGGTCCTGGGCTCCGTCCCCATCGCGGTTGCCTACGCGTTCCTGCTCGACTACTACATCTCCGGTCTCACGGCGGGCGCCGTCAAGTAAAGCAGAGAGTGAAAGGCAAGGCCACGGGGCAGTTAACCCACTGGAAAAAGGAGGGAAAGGACCATGGAAACTCGAATCAAGAGACGACAATTCCTCAAGGTGGTTGGGGCGGCTGGAGCCGCCTGCGGAACGGGCCTGGCGGGGCGATTGCCCCAGATCGCCCTCGCGCAGGAGCGGGAGCTGAGCATCCTCATGTTCAGTTCGTTCGTGCCAGCCAACGATGAAGAACTCCGTCAGCAGGCTGCGGAGTTCGGCAGGCGCAATCGGGTGAAGGTCACCGTGGACTTCATCTCCATTCCCGAAATGGCAGCGAAACACGCCGCCGAGGTTCAGGCCCAGGCTGGCCATGACATCGTAGGATTTGAGAACCTTCAGACTGCGATGATACAGGATCAGCTCATCGACCTCGACGATCTCAACGAGGAGATCATCAAGAGGTGGGGGCCGTGGCATCCCATCGCCAAGGAGGCATGCTTCCTCAGCGGGCACTGGAAGGCGATCGCCCGGATGAGCGTCGCATTCCACGGGACCTATCGGGAGGACTACTTCAACCAGGTGGGCGAGCGGGCTCCCGACAGTTGGAGTGATCTCCTGCGCGTCGCGCGGCCGCTACGGGGCAGGGATCACCCGGTCGGCTTCGCCATCAGCCAGTGCGGGGATGCTAACAACTCCCTCTACCAAATCCTCTGGGGATTCGGAGGCAAGACGGTCTCGCCCGAGGGCGAGGTCGCCATCGAATCGCCAGAGACTGAGCAAACCATTGCCTATGTCCACGAACTCTTTGCCCTCATGGATCGCGAGGTCCTGGCGTGGGACAATGCCGGCAACAATCGATTCGTCCTCTCGGGACGCGGCTCCTGGACCCTGAACCCCGCCAGCATCTACATGTCGGCCAAGACCAGCAACCCCGACCTTGCCGCGAAGCTGAATCACCATGGGGCACTGGCTGGTCCGAAGGGGCGGTTTGGCATCGGCGACTTCTACAGCTTCGGCATCTGGAAGTTCGCGCGGAACAAGCAGGCGGCGAAAGACTTCCTGCGCTTCTTCTATGAAGAGGACAACCAGAACAGGTACATCGAGACCGGAGGCGGCTTCAACCTCCCTGCGCATCCGCACTTCGACGGCCATCCTGTCTGGCGCCGTGACCCGAAGCTTCAGGGAATCATCGGGTACACGAAGTGGCAGAGACTCACGGGTTGGCCGGCGCCGCCTGATCGGCGGGCGCAGGCAGTGTATGCGACGTTTGTCCTGCCGAACATGTTCGCACAGGTTGTCACCGGGAAGCTCAAGGCCAAGGAGGCGATGCAGTGGGCGGCACGGCAACTCCGTGATATCGGGTACAAGTAGGAGGGCCTGGCCATGGGGGCATCGCAGCCGATGGATCGGTTCTACGAAGCCTGTCTCGGCATCCTGGAACGCGTGCGGGCTCAAGAGCGAGAGAACATCTACCGGGCAGCCGACCTGGTTGCGAAGAAGCTGCTCAAGGATGAGCTGGTGCATGTGTTCGGAACGGGCGGCCACTCCGTGATGGGAGCCATGGAGCTTTTTTGGCGCGCGGGCGGATTGGCGGGCCTGAATCCCCTGTTCCCGCCTGGCATCGCCAATCTTGAGGGCCATCCGAATACCGAGCGTGTGGTCGGCTTCGCCCCGCACGTCCTGGACTACTACCGGGTCAAGCAGGGAGACCTGTTGATCCTCATCAATGTGAACGGGATCAACGCGCTAACCATCGATACGGCGCTGGAGTGCCGCCGCCGGGGCGTCACCGTGATCGCGGTGACGTCCCGCGAGTTTGCGGAGGGGGTGGCACCCAACATCCCGGCCCGGCATCCCAGCAATCAGAATCTCTGTGACCTGGCGGACGTCGTCATCGACTCACACGTCCCGCCAGGTGATGCAATGGTAAGGATCGATGGGTTTGACCGCCTCGTCGCCTCCGTGTCTACCATGATCAACACGTACATCCTCCAGTCGCTCGTGGCGGAGGTCGTGGACCGCATCGTGAAGGCTGGGGGCACCCCGGAGGTGTTCTACAGCGGCAACATGGCGGGGGCGGGCGCGATCAACGAGCCGCTCTTTGCGAAGTACTACCCACGCGTCAAGCACCTGTAGCATCGGCAGCGGAGGGGAGCGGGCGAGCTTCCCCTCCGCATCGCTGGGATGGAGGAGTGCCCCTGTGAGCTCGCAGGCTCTGGCCGTTGCGGGAGGACGACTGCTCACCCCCTTCCGCGAGATTCCAGAGGGCACGGTGCTGGTGCGGGATGGACGCATCGAGGCAGTGGGGCCGGCAAGTGGGGTGGATATCCCGTCGCAGGCCGTGCGCATCGACGCAAGCGGCTGCACGGTGGTTCCGGGCTTTGTGGACATCCATGTCCACGGCGGGGCGGGGGCGGATTTCATGGATGCGTCACTGGAGTCCATCGATACCGCCTGCGCCTTCCACGCGAAGGGAGGCACGAGTTCGTTACTGGCGACCCTGCGCACCGGTCCGGTGAAGGATATCGTTGGGGCCTTGAAGGTGTTGCGCCAGGCCGCTGGTCGGACGCGTGCAGGCGCGGACGTCGCGGGGGCGCACATCGAGGGCCCATATTTTGCACCCGCCGAGGCGGGAGCTCAACCTGCGGGTTCCATGAAGGAGCCTGACCCCGGCGAATGGTGTCAAATGCTTGCCTTCGCCGACATCGTACGGCGCATGTCTGTGGCCCCCGAATTGCCCCGCGCACTGGAACTCGGCCGGCAGCTCGTGGCCCGTGGCATCGTTGCATCCATTGGCCACACGGCGGCTACCTTCGATGATGTGGTGGCAGCAATCGAGGCCGGCTTCACGCACGTCACCCACATGTACTCCAGCATGTCGGGCCTCCGCCGATTCCAGGCCTTTCGGATCCCCGGTGTCATCGAGGCTACGCTCCTTCTGGATGAGCTTTCTACCGAGATGATTGCCGACGGCCGCCATCTCCCGCCGAGCCTGATCCAACTGATCATCAAGGCGAAGGGGCTCGACCGCGTGTGCATCTGTACTGATGCAGTGCGCGTGGCGGGATTCCCGCCGGGACAGCACACGTCGGCCGGCCGGACGGTGCTCGTGGAGGACGGTGTGGCCAAGCTCCCCGACCGCAGCTTCTTTGCCGGCAGCATTGCCACCATGGACCGGTGCGTGCGAACCATGGTCCAGGAGGTGGGTCTTTCCCTCCGCGAGGTGATCAAGCTGGCGACTATCAACCCCGCCCGGTTCATGCGGCTGGATGGTGATCGAGGCAGTGTGACAGCAGGCAAGCGCGCGGATCTGGTGCTCTTGGACGATGCCCTCGTCGTGCGGATGACTATCGTCGGTGGGCGCGTTGTCTCCGATTGCAGGACCATGCCGGTCGCCGAGGTATCCGCTGAGAGGGGGTGATGACTGGCCAGCTATCGCAAACTCAGTGCCCGCGGCAATAGCTGCTCCGTGCCTGCTGTGCACCGGCGGGGCCAGCGATCTGGCGGGGGGGTTCTTGCGGGTAAGCCGAGGCAGATCTTCGACACAGCACATCTCAACAGGGGGGCGAGACGTTATGGAGATCCTGAAGAAAGAACTAACGCGTCGTGACCTCATCAGACTGGCAGCCTCGGGAATTGCGGGTACCGGTCTCATGGCTCTGGGTGACCGCCAGGCCTCATCTGCCGCCCCGATACCTGCCGCCAAGACGGGAGGAAGCATCAAGCGGGGTGGAACGCTGAGGGTTGTGGTGCAGACCGACTTTCAGACCATGTGGCCGATCATGGGCCAGCATGCGTCCCCCTGGGACTGCTTCGACCCTCTCTTCAAGTGGCGTCAGGATGAGAAGGGTAAGTGGGTGGCCAAGCCCGGCCTGGCCGAATCCTGGGAGTTGGGTACATCGAAGGCAGTCCTCGAGATTCGGAAGGGGGTCAAGTTCCATGACGGCAGCGACCTGGATGCGGAGGTGGTGCGCTGGAATATCGAGCAGATGAGGAATAACCCCAAGTCGGTGCTCCAACAACAGTTGGCGCCCATCGATCCCAAGAACCCAGCCCGGGTACTGGGTAAGTACACCCTGCAGATAAACCTGACCGCTCCCTTCGCATCGTTGCCCGTGATGCTGAGCGACTTCGAGTATCAACCCCGCGTTGTCTCCAAGGCGGCTTTTGAGAAGCTCGGGGAGGCCGGTCTGTTGAAACAGGCCGTGGGCACTGGTGCCTTCAAGGTGGCGAAGTGGGAAAGTGGGAGCGGGTTAACCGTGAGGCGGTTTGAAGACTACTGGGAGATGGGCGAGGACGGCAGGCCGCTTCCCTATGTGGATGAGGTCCTCTACCGGTTCATCCCTCAGGACTCGGTGCGGCTGGTGGAGATGCGCACCGGCAACGCCGATTTCAGCGACTTCATCCCGGCCAAGGACGTCCCCGCGTTGAAGAATGACCCCGCGCTCGTGTACCACCAGAACGAGTACGTGGCCAGCATATACTTTTTCTTTTTTAACGGGCAGAGGCCACCCTTCGGGGATAACCTCAAGCTGCGGCAGGCAGTCCACTACGCCATTGACCGTGAGGCCATCGCCAAGGTGGTCGGGCTCGGGCTGGGCAAGCCGGCCAAGTACCACTTCACGCCTGGCACTGCGGGCTACGACGAGTCCGTACCTTACTACTGGTACAACCCCGAGCGAGCCAGGCAACTGGTGAAGGAGGCGGGCTATCCCAATGGGGTGGACGTCACTCTATCCATCATTGCCCGCGACATCGAGCAGCAACAAGCAGAGATGATGAAGCAGATGCTGGATGCCGTGGGGATACGGACGACCATCGAGGCGATTGAGCAACTCGGCTGGACCAGCAAGGTGCTGAAAGCTCGCAACTTCCATTTCGCGACCCGCCGAAACATCTCGCAGCCCGATCCCGACCGGGTGCTGAGTCTGGACTGGACCGGCACCTACACGGGTGTGGAAATTCCTGAACTCAACCAGTTGGCCGCGGAAGGCCGAGCCAGTTTCGACCCGCCGCGGCGCCATCAGGTCTACGTCCGCGCCCAGAAGATCATGTACGATTCGGCCTGGTGGGGCTACCTCTGGATGATGCCCAGGAACTACTTGCTCAACAAGCGCGTCCGGAACTTCCCCCCGGACATCTGGGCAACCTTCATGCGCGAGAGAGAACTGTGGCTGGCGTCGTAGCATCAGCGCTGGGAGAGCAGGGAGCAGCGCTGCCTGCAGCAAAGATGATCTCGACCGATCTCCAGGAGTGACTGGAAGAACCGGTCCGGCCGCCAGGGAGAGGAAAGGTAGCTGCGGATGGCAACGTATGTCGCCAGGAGGCTGCTGGGCATGATCCCGGTGGCATTCTTCATCAGCCTGATCGCCTTCGGGTTGCTCTACCTTTTGCCCGGCGACCCGGCCATGGCAATCCTGGGCGAGGACCGCGCAGGTGAGAAGACAGCCTACGAGGCCCTGCGGGCGCAACTTGGACTGGATGACGCCATCTACATCCAGTACGCTCGATGGCTGGGAAACCTGCTGAGCGGTGACATGGGTACCTCTATCCGGACCAGGGAGCCGATAGCTTACATGGTGGCCAGACGGCTTCCCGTTACGATCGAGCTCGGGATCCTGGCCGTTCTGCTGGGCGTGGCTATTGCCCTTCCCGTGGCCGTCGTCTCCGCGGTTCGCCCGGGATCCAAACTGGACATTCTGGGGACCTTGTTCGCGATGGGCGGCGTGGCGATGCCCTCGTTCTGGCTCGGCATTCTGCTCATTTTCCTTCTTGCCTTGTGGTTGAGACTGTTGCCCCCCTCGGGCTACGTCTCCCCGCTGGAGGATCTGGCTGCCAACCTTAGGATGATGATCATGCCGTGTATCGCCATGGGGACATCGCTTGCAGCCGTGACCATGCGGCAGGCCAGGTCGGCCCTCCTCGAGGTGCTGCAGGAGGATTACATCACCACGGCCAGGGCGAAGGGCCTGAAAGAGCGGGCGGTGGTCGTCCGGCACGCATTGAAGAACGCGCTGATTCCAGTGGTTACCGTCATCGGGTTGCAGGTGGGGCACATTCTCGGCGGGGCGGTGGTCACAGAAACCATCTTCGCGGTGCCAGGGGTAGGAAGGCTGCTGGTGGATTCAATTTCCTTCCGAGACTACCCCGTGGTTCAGGCAGCGGTGTTGATCATGGCGCTTGGGGTGCTGTTCAGCAGCCTGGCGACAGATTTGCTCTATGCCTACCTGGACCCGAAGATTAAGTACAGCTAGGTGGGGAGATGATCGGCAGGGCCGGGGAGTCCCCGCCAAGCAGGCGACCGAGCGGCTTTGTCCTCCGGTTCATCAAACTGCTGCGGCGCGCGCTCGGAGGTCGCCTGGCGGGGGTAGCGCTCCTGGTGATCTTGCTGGTCGTGTTCAGCGCCTTGCTGGCAGATGTCATATCCCCGTACGACCCCCTCCGCCAAGACTACTCGGCATATCTGCGGCCCCCCAGTCGAGCGCATCCTCTCGGCACGGACAACTTGGGCAGAGATAACCTGGCACGGATCATTCACGGGGCGCGGGTGTCTCTGGCGGTGGGGGTCGTCGCCGTCGGCATCGCCGTGGCCCTGGGCGCAATGATCGGCCTCGCTTCCGGCTACTGGGGGGGCAAGGTCGATAACGTCCTCATGCGGGCAGTGGACGCTATCTGGTCGTTCCCATCGCTCGTGCTTGCCCTGTCCATGGCGGCCGCTCTCGGACCGGGCATAGACAAGGTCATGATTGCCGTGGGCGTCGTCTACATCCCCGCCTTTGCCCGGTTGGTGCGGGGGCAAGCGTTATCGGTGCGTGAGCGCGAGTTTGTCACAGCGGCCCGGGCCCTGGGAGCAAACGACCTGCGCATGGTTCTCAAACACATCTGGCCCAACGTGACTGGCCCCCTCGTTGTGCAGGCCTCCCTCAATGTGGCCACGGCCATCATCACCGAGGCCTCCCTTTCCTTCCTGGGCGTGGGCGTTCGCCCGCCAGCTCCGAGCTGGGGCTCCATGTTGAAGGTGGGCTACCAGTACATGGAGGTGGCGCCCTGGATGAGCATATTCCCGGGCCTGGCGATATTCGTTACCGTCCTGGCCTTCAACCTGGCCGGCGACGGCCTGCGAGAGGCGCTCGACCCGCGACTGGCGAGGAGAAGACAGACCTGAGCAGTCTTGCCGATGGCCCCGGTTGCTGGCTGCAGCATCGAAGGAGGAACTCGTATCGGTGGGACCACGCGGTCGGCGTGGACGTCGTCCGAAACCTCGAACCTAGTCTCGGGGGTGCAAAAGTGAAAGAGAAGAACTCGAAGGTCTGGGGATACTTCTACCGAGGGGCCGGCGGCAGGTTCACGGAAGATCCTGCCCCCGAGATGACCACCATGCAGGAGGAGACCGTGCCGTTAAAGGGCATTCACGCCTTCGACAAGGCCCATGTCGTCATGCTGATCGAGCAGGGCCTTGTCACAAGAAGAGATGGCGCCGAGATCCTCCGGGCATTTCAGGAAATGGATGAGGAGGGCTGCGAACCTGTTCGCCGGAGGATCGGGGGTGCAGGCCACTCCGGCGAGGCATATCTTATCGAGAAGCTTGGGATGGAGGTGGGGGGGCGGCTTCATCTGGGGCGAAGTTCCGGCGATCTTTTGGCCGTGACGATCCGAATCGAGGAGCGGGACCGCATCCTGGACATACTCGGGGGAATCATCCTCTTGAACGAGAC
>Ga0315314_1004491_pt1 | contig 10442 bp, 8 predicted proteins | sample TDP9_MG_FD_203631 | JGI IMG/M metagenome (GOLD analysis project Ga0315314, IMG submission 203631) | Freshwater sediment microbial communities from Lake Towuti, South Sulawesi, Indonesia - TDP9 | ecosystem: Environmental > Aquatic > Freshwater > Lake > Sediment | place: Indonesia: South Sulawesi... | reverse complement strand
GTTGAGACGATGATTCGGTGCCTGAAGATACCCGTAATCAAGCTGAAAGACAAGGAGCTTGAGTCGGCTAAGAGGCGAGTGACGTGCTTAAGGAGTGAGCTGGGCTACCGACCTGACTACACGAGGGTGAAAGAGCTACTGCGGTGGGGCTTCGAGAGGGCCTTTGGGATTTCGCTCCGTGAAGGCGATCTGACACCGGAGGAGGAGAGGCTCCTCCAAGGAAGGCTGCCGCACTTCCGGTCCGACGCATGGGTGAACTCCGACCGGCTCCCCTTGACGGATGAGGGTGTGGTTCACGCCGTGGACAAGACTCCCGGTGGGTTGATTCGAGTATCGCTGGCTCTTGACAGGGCTAGAAACATCATCAAGAGCGTTCTCATCACAGGGGACTTCTTCGCCTTCCCCTCGAGGTCGGTTTTGGATCTTGAGGCTGCTCTGAAGCTCACCCCATGCGAGAGGGGCTCTCTCACGAGAGTGATCACGAGCTTCTTCGTTGAGAAGAGAACCAGAATTCCCGGAGTTTCCCCCGACACGCTCGTCAAGCTGATCCTTGAGGCTGCAGACAAGTTTTCCTACGCGTCGTTCGGGATTGGCCTGCCCGAGGCCAACCATCTGTACCCGGTTGGGCGTGGCATGACTCAGGGAGGCGATGGCTTCAGCATCCTTCTACTACCCTACTGCGCAAAACCACCTTCCTGTAAGTACAGAAACATCGACGGTTGTGAGAAGTGCGGGGAGTGCTCGGTTGGACGGGCGTACGAGCTCGCGGAAGACCTTGGCATGAGGGTTACCACCGTTCAGAACTTCGAGCATCTGATGAAAACGCTTAAGATTGCGAGGGTGACCGGCGCGAGGGGTTTCGTTGGGTGCTGCTGCGAGGCGTTCTACTGCAAGCACCGAGATGATCTTGAGGGGGCAGGAGTTCCCGGCATGATAATAGACATCGAGGACAGTACTTGCTACGATCTGGGGAAGGAGGAAGAAGCCTACAAGGGGGGCTTCCAGGGGAAGACCGAGTTGAGGATCCAGACACTATCGAAGGTCCTTAACTCAGCTAGAGGCCTGAGGGTTGCTGATAGTCACAAATGTCTGACTACGACGTGATAGTGGTCGGCGCTGGACCAGCTGGTACTGCCTCCGCCATAAAGTGTAAGAAGCTCGGGTTGAGGGTGTTGATGGTCGAGCGGGCGGGTTCGGAGAGGCACAAGGTGTGTGGCGGAGTGACTCCGGGCGCGTGCGTCGATGTCTTGAGCGATTTGGGACTTACGATACCGATCGAGGTACTGTCTTCCCCTTCGAGTATCGGACTCTACTACGTTCCTCCAAGCGGGAGGAGAAACAGCGGTTCGGTGAGAGACTACAGGTTGCTCAATCTTAGGAGAGATCAGTTCGACTGTTGGCTTTGCGAGCGTGCCGAGGATGCGGGTGTGGAGGTTCGTCACGAGACGGAGTTCCTCGATTTTGTTGGAAATGGGATGTTGGAGGTCTCCTTGCGGTCACGCGGTCAACGCTTGAAGCTTGCGAGCAAGTATCTGGTGGGGGCCGATGGCGTTCATTCGAGAGTGCGAAGACTGCTTTGCCCTGACGTGCGCGCTGAGACTAGGACGGTTATGCAGGAGAGCTGGCGTGCTGTGGGAGATTTTGAGGATTTCTTCTACGTCTTTCTCAGAGGAGCCGTTACGCCTACCTACGGCTACGTGATTCCAAAGGACGGGCGGTTAGTTATTGGAACGGCTGTCCCCGCGGACGGTGGTGATTCTGTTTCACGTTGCATGAGCCTCTTCAGGAGTTGGCTGGGCGAAGAGTTTGGGTTTGAGCCCGTTTCTATGGTGGAAAGGGAGGTGGCGCCCATTCCCAGCGGGGCTCTTGAGAGGAATGGCAAGGGAAATGTGATACTGGTGGGTGACGCTGCGGGGTTCTGTAACGCCTTCTCCGGTGAAGGCATCAGGTTGGCTTTGGAAAGCGGGATTCTGGCGGGTGAATCAGTGGCGCGTGCGGAGGAGAGCGGTGAAACTCTCTCATCTGTGTACTCGGATCTCGTCTGTAGTATCAGACGTTTCGTTGAGAAGACGACTGAGATGTCTCGAGGGATGTCTGACGAGTCTAGGGAAGCATTTGTCAGCTCTGAGCTCTGTCGATTAATCCCTTAGGGAGAATGATGCCCAGGTGCAATGGGTTTAAAGAGAAAAGTTTGGGAAGAAATTGGCGTGTCACAGAGGGCTTCAAGGTCAAACCATATTGTCTCCGCGGAAGTTTGGATCTGTGATACCTTACTAGATGAATAGTTATACTCCTAGTTTCTTTTCGCTGTGAAAGAAAACTCAGCCCTTCTCTTTCTACATGAAAATAGGTATCCTTTTACAAAATGGCGGAGATGTGTGGCTCAAAGGTGCGTGAGTGAGATGAGTCTAAACATCCGCTTTACTGATAAGGCGTTAAGGTTCATAAACGCGAAGAGGCTCATTCACCCTGCGGTTCTGGTAAATCTGGGGTACCGATCAGGCGGTGGAGGTTGTAGTGGGGGAGCCTCAAGTGCTCCGATCCCATACACCAATGCCTTGGTGGTCACGGACGGAGATCCCGGGAGGGGGTTTGAGAAGGTTAGCACGGATGCTGGAATACCAGTATACATGGCAAAGCCAATCTATCAGGTGGCGGAACAAGCCGAAAACCCCTTACTTCTTGATGCAACTGGTCTGTTGACTAAGAGACTAACGCTAGAAGGACTGGATCTAAGCCCCCTTTGCCAAGTTGGGCAACAAAATCAGCAAGCCAGCTGCCATTAACTTAGGATCTCCAAGGAATGGTTTGTCTTCTGTTGTGGCCGCCTTCTTCCGATGAGCTGGGGATTAGTTGAAAGACGAAAATTCAACATCAGAAAACGCCTTACTGGATATGTCTACAGTTAAGAGAATTCTAAGGTTGAAGGAAGAGAGAAAGGCTACCATCTTGGCGCATAACTATCAAAGCCAAGAGATTCAGTTTGTTGCCGACTTTGTGGGAGACACTCTGTCTCTGTCAACGTTGGCCAGGGATGTTGACAAGGACGTAATAGTGTTTTGTGGTCCAGACTTCATGGTAGAAACCGCTAAGGTGTTGAGTAGCGGCAAGATCGTGGTCTACGCAAATGAGCGGGCTAGATGTCCGATGGCTGCGATGGTTACTCGTGAACAATTGAGACGGATGAAGAGAATGCATCCGGATGCCAAAGTTGTCGGTTACATTAACACATCGGCTGAGTGCAAATGCGAAATGGATATTTGCTGCACCTCCTCAAACGCGGCTAAGATCATTAGGTCATTGGACGCCAAAGACATAATTTTCGTTCCTGACAAGAACCTTGGCTCCTACTTGAAAAGGATGGTTCCGGACAAACAAGTATTATTGTGGCCTGGGTTCTGCGCGGTGCATCAGACTATACGCAGGGCTGACATACTGAGGCTCTCCCACGCCCATCCGAATGCGGAGATTCTGATACATCCGGAGTGCGCGCCCAACGTTGTTGAACTCGCTGATGCTGTGCTTTCAACAGACGGTATGCTAAACTATGTGGCGAAATCTCTCCGCAAGGAGTTCATAATTGGCACTGAGCTAGAGCTGGTTTGCAGACTTGTACAGGATAACCCCGACAAGAAGTTCTATCCTGTGAGGAAGGCCTACTGTCGAACGCAGAAGAAGATAAGGCTGGAGAATGTTCTCTCGGCGCTCGAGACCCTAGAGCCGAAAGTTGACCTCCCAGATGACATCATTGAGGGGGCAAGGGTTCCGCTCGAAAGAATGCTGTCCATGGGAAGAGGAGACTAGGATTCCGAGACTTTTCAAACTAAAACAGTTTGGCGGTTGGAGTTGAAATGATCCCTAAACATTGCAACGAGGTGAGCGTAAGGAGAGTCTCATTCCCTCTAAATAGGTCCGAAATCCTAGGTAGGTCTGTTGGTAAGAAAGCTTACACAAGGACAGGTTATCTGATCCTGCAAAACGATAGCGAATGGGCTGTGACGAAGATAGAGAAGGTTGAGGGATCAGATCTATTCCGCGAGATTAAGGAGGTGGAGATTATCTCGCTTCCGGAGAGCACAGACTACGTGGAAGATCCAACCATCGATCTGTCGAATCCCAGCGCTATGGTGAAGAAAGCGGAGCAAACAGCAAATAGAAATGAGACGGTGATAATAAAGGGAAAATTCGAGCACATATCGTTTGTTCACAAGGAAAAGCCAACGCCGCTAAGGATCTATGATGTGGTGCCTCCCCACCCTCCCAAGCTGAAGGAATTGGTAGAGGGGGCGTTAGGCATCGGAAGAATAGAGAGGCCGGTAAAACTCGTTCCAAGCATCGTCAACCTGAACACACTAGCTCGAACATGCAACACGCCGGCTATTATGTTTCCTTGCTTTTCTTCGGGGATTAGATGTGGCAAGAGGACGCTGTACCTCGATCAAGCGCCCGATCTCACTCCGATGGAGATAGATGAGATCACGTTGGTCGGTTGCGACCTTTCGTTGAGGACATTTGTATCCCTCTACGGGAGAAAACCCACGTTTGTGAACATCTGCCCCAAGGTCGAGTTGGTTGGGGGTGAAGAACAGCTTGTGAGCGTTGCGAGGTGCTGCGAAATAGATGAAGGATTTGAGCGTGTGGGGAACGTAGCGTATGTGCCTTGGGGGGCCAAGATGAAGGATGTTGAGGAAGCAATACTTGACCTGCTAGGTTTATACCCCTAACCGGACTGGTCGAACCGTTTGATTTCGTTGTTAATATGGTTGACTCCAACAGAATAAGAGGGAGAGCTCCCAGCATTACTGGGAGAACGACTTCGAGATTGAGTTTCTTGTAAGCCTAGGTTTAGCGTTCTCAGCAACCCTTTTCGTGTAGGTCTTATAAGGTTGGAACTTTACACGCTGGAAGAATTCTCGTTCTTTGTTTACTAACTATGCTTGGAACAGAAGGGGGTTTTGTGCGTATTGAGTTTTCGTGAGGGCTTCAATTTCTTCTGTTTTAAGAGAAGAGTTCTTACACACCGGTTGGGGTACGTGTAAGCTACGCCTAACGAGGCTATTCGGGGTAAGCTATTGATTGATGGCGTAGCTCTGGGCGCTCAGTCCGCAGTCCGGGTTCAAGCCTTGAGGAAATCGCGCGAGGGCTTCACGGTACGGTTGCTCGGGAGTCGCTTCGTGAGATGGCTCTTGGTCCTTATGGGAAGGACGTGTCCGAAGTGTGGTCGTTCAGTAGTTGACACTTCTTTGAGGTTTTATGCCGAAGGGAAGGTGCTGTGTTCATACTGCGCATTGGTCTCGGAGCTGGGAGCTGTTCTTCTTGGAATCGGTTTGAAGAGCATGTGCGACAGCATGAACATATCCGAGGACGATCTGAAACTTGGTCTTAGGCAGAATCACGGACTGCACAGACTGATAAGGGCTTACATCCAAGGTGTCGCCCATTTTGGGGCCAGCATCCCCCAGCCTCCAATGGTCCCTATAATGGCGATCTGGAGCATCACCAAGAGATGCAACTTGAGCTGTCCGCACTGCTGTGCTGACGCTGAGAAGCGGAGCATAGATAAAACGACGTTTGACGAGGCTTGCAAGGTAGTGGACAAACTGGATCGTGCAGGGGTGGTCGCCCTCGGAATAACAGGGGGCGAGCCCCTCTGCCGGCCTGACCTAATCCAAATCCTTCGGTATGCAAGGATGAGGGGACTGATCTTGTTCTTAGCCACGAATGGGACGATGGTCTCTTGGGAAAAGGCTTTGGAGCTGCGGGATGCTGGCGTGGACTACGTTCTCATCAGTCTCGACGGTGCATCGCCACATACCCACGACAAGATCAGGGACGCTCCGGGAAGCTACGATCTTGCGGTTGCTGGGATAAAGAACTGCGTTGAAGCAGGTCTGTACGTCAACGTTGCGTCAGTGGCGACGAAACTAAACCTAGAAGAGTTGCTGGATGTTCAAGAGGTCGCTAGAAGCCTCGGCGCAAAGAGTTTTCAAGTTCTGGATCTCATCGAAGTCGGACGAGCAGCCAGATTGAGACATCTCGCCCTTTCCCCGGATGAACGAAAGGTCTTAGCCGAGAGACTCGCTAGGAGGTGGAGGGAGATTGTTGATAGCGGGGTGCCCTTCAAGTGTTCGTACGAGTGGCCAGGATTCACCCAAGTAGTCTTGGAAGTTTTCGACAGTGCCAGCAAGTCGCCCTTTGGGACCGTGAACCTGCCGTTCTCTCCTGCCCACGTCGGACTTGCGAGGGTGATAAGAGAGGGGTGCATAGCTGGGTCAGATCCTTACTTCCCCTTTGTCGTTGGTTGTGAGGCTGGGCTTTATTCGCTCTATATTTCAGATCGAGGCTACGTTATGCCCTGTCCTTATCTGCCGATCCGGCTTGGTGACATCAGGAACGATGATATTGGCATGATATGGTTGCAATCGAAGGTTCTGAGTGAGATCCGGAATAGGAGTAGGCTGAAAGGCCGATGTAGTACCTGTAAGGTCCGGGACGTCTGTGGCGGTTGTCGGGCTAGAGCCTTTCTATACCTTAAGGATCATAATGCACATGACGTTGGATGCCCTTTCTAGTATGCGAATGGTTGATTGTAAGACGCGTTGATCTCTGCAGAGTTCGGTGAGCGGCGAGCTGGGTGGTACACTCCGGCGTTGTGGCGTCTATTTCGCTCCTTGGCGTGCGTAGATCCAAGATACTCCAGCCGAGAATAACGCGGCCCCGTCCTGCAGTAGGATGTATTTCCACATGGGCTCTGCTGTCGTCAGTATTTCTAGGTTGATGTTCGATGCGATTTGAAAGAAGGATGCGATGAGGAGAAGCCCAACGCCGAAGGAACCTAAAACAACGGCTATGCTTCTCGTCGACGGGACTTCGAGGTGAAAGTTAGCGTGTCCCCTTCTCGCAACAGTCTCCTCAGGCATGTTGGCCCAGGCTGCCGTAAGGACACTTATCACACCAGGAGGTATCAGGATGTGAAAACAGGGCTCGTTTAGCCCGGTCGATAGAAAGTAGACTGTAACAGCGAGCTGAACGCTGGAAGCCAGCAATATGAAGAAAATTGTGGGAGCTGTGCCTTTGGACCTTGTATACGCTGACTTGGGTACTTTGGCTCTCGGCATCGGATTTCCCTCGTAGTTCAGTTCGACTTCAGGCGGTCCATCGCGAAGATCATGAAATAGGCCAGGGCGCCAAGAAGGAGCGCCGAGTTATAGCCTAGAAGCATTGCCGTCGACACAGCTAGGACCGAGCCGAAGACTGAGAAGAACCCGTTCAAACCCCAAGCCCAGCTCACGGCGTTCTCCGACGCCTTTCCGAGCGCCTTGATCCCTAAGGGGAAGGGCATTCCCATGAGGTAGCCCAATGGGGATAGAAGTGCCACCGCGATCGCCACTCGAACCGCGGTGTCCAGTCTGAGCGCCGCGTCAAAAATCGTCGGTAGAAGAAGAGTGTATGCCACCAAGAGGATCGAGATAACGAGCGAGACTTGGGATGAACGGTTCAAAAGACCGTCTCTGAATCTGACGCTGCTAAGGCTTCCGATGGCACCCGAGATCATCAAAGAGGATAGGACGATGGGCAGCGCGGACGTAGGATTACCCAAGAAAAACAGAGTTTTCTGAAAAAGTGTAACCTCGATGAGGGCGAACCCCGTCCCGAGGAGAGGAAAGTAGTAGGATATGTATGAAGGATTTGAATCCTTCCTGTGGTTCTTGAGAGCAGCGGCACTCAAAATGGCTACAAATGAGCAGGAGGCCGCCAAACCCACAAGTAACGTGAATAGAGGGTAGGGAATGCCTCTCTCAAACTTGTAGAAGAATGGTCTGTCGTCTGTCGGCGGGTATATGTCCGCGGGAAATCGGGAAGCCAGAGTGGTTGGTGTTACATCTCCGTTTAAAATCGCGTTCAGAACCTGGTCATCAGAGACCGTGTCTGGTAGGTATACGGCGGTCAAGTCCAGTTCGAGAGCCTTACTTTGCATGTTTCGGCTCTCTTCTTCTTCGAAGCTTGTCTTACTTAGGATGAAGACTGGAGGTGAGTGGTCTCCACCACCCTCTATCACCGCGATCTGACGCGCGGCTTCGCGAGTTTCTTTACCCTCTACTCTTAGCGCTGTAATTGCGGTTACCGCGAGCTTGTATACTTCGAGGCGATTATGCGTCACGATCACGAGCCGCCCACTCTCTTCAAGGTGGTCGATGTAATCGCGAAATGACTCGACGGTGAACAGGTAGTTCTCGACAAGGGAATATCCACCAACACCCTCCATCGTCTTTGTAACAGGTTGGTTGAGCATTATGAGATCGTACTTTGCCGACGATCGTTTCAGGAAGCTTCTTCCCTCGTCAACGTATATGTGCACGTTGTCGTACCTTGTGTAGACTCCTCCGTTGAACTCTGAGTGCTCACGCACCAAACTTACAACGTCGGGGTTTACTTCTACACCTACGACTTCTCCTGCACCGCTCATGAGAGCGATGAGAACGTCCCCCCCACCCCCTGGACCTATGATCAGAACCCGATCCTTTCTGCCGAAGTAGAAGGGGAAGTAGGCTGTGGAGTATCGTAGCATCATGGAAGGGCTGTTTGAACCGTTGAAGTCGGCATCGAAGTGGTACATCGCCGTCCCAGAGCCACCATCTACGAAGATCACCTTTTGATGCGGGTATTCTTCAAACTCCACGAGATCCGTGCGGCCGAAAGAGCTCCACCTTGAATGCACCACCCTCGCGCCTAGTTGCGAATTGCTCAGTAGTGCGTACAGTTCCTTATTCTGATCCGTTCCTACAGGGAGCTCCTTGGTATACTTTGATGAGGCGTATGGCGTCAAAAACGCGAGATCGAGGACTAGGAGCACCACCACAGCTCCCATCACCTTCCTGCTCTTGGAGGCGATGGCATAGGCCAAAGCACCAAAGGATGAGATGCTGGCTATGATGTAGACTGTGCTCGTCGCCGCGAACAGGTTCAACAGCGCCAAGGCCAGAAAGGAGCCTATCCCTGCTCCGAGAAGATCGGCGAAGTAGATCGCCCCCGGGTGGGTTTGTGAGCTCCTGTAGATCGATGCGTAGTAGAATCCGGCGATGAAGAATGGGAGAAACATGAGGCCGGAGTATGTGAGAAGGCCTCTGTAGGAGCTCAATGCGGTAACGGTGATCGAGAAGATGACTGATATGGAGAAGAGCGAGCAGATCATAGAGAGCTTGGCGAAGGCCTCTCGTGGAGCCGGCTTGGGATGGGTTGTGCGAGCTACAACGCCTCCGAGTCCCAACCCGAGGAGAGCAAGTGAAACCACTAGGAAGCTGTAGTGATACGTGAAGAGTAAGGAGGAGATTCTCACCATCACAACCTCAAGGGCTAGGAGGGTGAGAGACACCAGGAGGGTGCCGGGAAGAATGAGCATGAGGTCTTTGTCTGTCTGTCCTCGAGTCATTCTAGGAAACCCCGAGCGGTAAGTTAAGGTACGTTTCGCGCTAGCGAATTGGCTTAGGTATGGGTATGAACATGGATACCTTGCGCTTGTATTCGAGGTAGGCTTCGCCGAACTGGCTTTCCATCTCCTTTTCCTCTGTTCTAGCCAGCCTGTAGTATACAACTAGCAGGATTGGCCACATGATCGCCGTTGGTATGGTGATCCATTGGACTAGCAAGCCCGAGGTGATCAGCAGGATTCCGAGGTATTGGGGATGCCTGACGATTGAATATATGCCGTTCGTAACCAGTTTGCCCTGTGCATTGTGGATCTTCTGCCATCCGAGGGCTATCAGGAGAACCCCAGCGATGATCATAGCTTCGGTCATTCTGTGTCCGATCGTGTCGTGGCCTATGAAGGGTAGGAGGTGACCTGTCTCGTGGGTTAGCGGGTTTTGGTATCCGAAGAGCCATGTGAGGGTGAAGATCGTTAGGGGGAACCCGTACATCTCTGCGAACATCGCGACGATGAAAGCCACGTACACGCTGGATGGGAGTCGCTTGACCTTGCGTCGGAAGGGAAGGAACAGCAAGAAAATCGAGAATAGCGCGACGTTAACCAGGGTTAGGTCCCAGTCTCCGTAGACAGCCATTTGAAGGGTTCCCTTTGGTAGAAATCCGCAACCAGACTAAAGAGCAAACTCCTTTACAAAAGCGAAATAACTTCCGACTATTTGAAGCAAAATGACGGTTTTTGGACGTGAGATCTTGAGGAGCTGAATAATTCTCCGAGCCCCTATTCCTATCCTTAACTATCGCTCGGGGATCATCCCAGCGCAGACCTTGCAACAGTAGTAGTGGATCCTATCTCCCACCTTGACGGTCACGGGCTCGCCCTTGATCTCGGCATCGCACTTCTCGCAGCGGAGCTTGAGCCTCATGCCTGGTCTCAGCCTAGCCCGCTGCTCCTCCTTGCAAGCCTTTGTGAGGACGTAGCTTGAGGCGATCTTCAACCCTTGGATGCCCGCCAGCTT
>Ga0315314_1004490_pt1 | contig 10446 bp, 7 predicted proteins | sample TDP9_MG_FD_203631 | JGI IMG/M metagenome (GOLD analysis project Ga0315314, IMG submission 203631) | Freshwater sediment microbial communities from Lake Towuti, South Sulawesi, Indonesia - TDP9 | ecosystem: Environmental > Aquatic > Freshwater > Lake > Sediment | place: Indonesia: South Sulawesi... | reverse complement strand
CAAGACATCCCCCACGGCCGCCAGGGTAATGACCGGGGGTTTCTTTGGGGGCGGTGGAGGAAGGTGCACTTCTCGGCGCGCGCAGCCACCGGCGAAGAGCGCGACGAATGGCAAGATGAACCGGAAGCGAGCACGCATTGCCCACCAAGTTTGCAGACCCAACCCCGGAACCCTTTCGGGTGACCCGCAAGGGGCTGAGGGAGATTGTCTCGCGGCACTATTCTTCCGCCTAGAGAAGGCTCCCCCTGCCCAGGTATTCACATTTTATCATGGCTTGCAAGCAGAGACCGCGAGGCCAGCGAAGTGCTGCCTTCTGCGCGACCCAGCGACCGCAATCCGGTGTCAGGAAACCTCCCGCCCCGCAACTGCCAGCCCTCTTCATGGAATTGACGAGGAGACGCACGGGTGCTAAAGTGAAAGCATGAGGGCTCGCCCTGACCCTTCGGCAGGCTCAGGGTCACCCCGAACGAAGTTGAGGGGTGAAGGGCCTCGGCCCGAAGGGTCAATCCTGGCCGCCCTGTCATGCCTAAGGCAGACTCGCCGTGGCGAGGAGGATTGGGCGGAGTTTCGCGAACTGGAGGAGGGGCTCCGCGCGGGCGTCTCCCCTTTGCGCGTGGCCGGACTGGAAGGGGCGGCGAAGGCCTTCGTCCTCGCCGGACTCTTCGCGCGCCTTCATCGCCCCGCACTCATCCTCACCTGGAACAGCCAGGAAGCAGCCCGGCTTTATGATGACCTGGCCGCCTTCCTCGCTGAAGAGGGCCCTCACCCGCGAGAAGGCCTGCTTCTTTTTCCCTCTCTGGACACTCTTCTCTATGAAGACATCGCCCCGGACAGGGAACTGCTCCGGGAGCGACTCAAGGGCCTTTGGCGATTGGCCCGAGGTGAAAAAGTAATCCTCATCACGACCACGGAGGGGGCCTTTGGCCAGACCCTGCCCCGAGAGCAGTTGCTGTCCTCCACCCTTGAAATCAGGAAAGGGGAACTGCTTTCCCGACAGTCGCTCGCGGAGTTCCTGGTGAGGGCCGGCTATGAGCGAGAAGAACTGGTGGAGGAGCCGGGAGAGTTCAGCCTTCGCGGAGGCGTGGTTGACATCTGGCCTTCCACTCTTGACAGCCCGGCGCGAATTGAGCAGTTCGGGGAGCAGATTGAGAGCCTGCGCGGTTTTGATCCCGCAACCCAGCGCTCCCGCGGGATGCTGGAATCCCTCGTCATCCTGCCGGCGCGGGAATTGCTCTTTGCCTCTGAGGAAACCGCGCGGGCCTGCGTCAGTATCGCCGCCGCGCTGGAGAAACAGGTGGAACAACTGGAGGAGCAAGGGGCCAGTGGAGAGGCCTCCCTTTTGACAGAGAAAGTCAGAGAGGACCTGATGGCCCTCTCTCAGGGGGCCTATCGGAGGGGCCTGGAATATTACCTCCCCTATCTATGGCCCCAGCAGACCCTCCTGGCAGACTACTTCTTGCCCGACAGCCTGGTGATATTGGATGAGCCAGAACGAACGGAGGAGAATTACGGCCGATTTCTCACCGAAGTGGAGGAGGCCTATCAGCGGCGTTTGCGGAGCGGGCTGGCATTGGTCTTGCCAAGAGGTCATTATGTGAGTTTTGGGGAGGGTGAGGAGAGACTTTCACGCCATCGGCGGTTGGAGATTTCGCTCCTGGGGCAAGGCGGGTTGGGCAGAGAAGTGAGGCTGGAGTCCGGCCCTGCGGAGGATTTCGCGGCAAACCTAAACTTGCTTGTAAATGGAGTGCGGGAGGCGCAGCAGCGGGGCTTCCTGGTGGTGGCCGCCACCCGCCAGGCGCAGCGGCTGGAGGAACTTCTGCGCGAAGCAGGCCTGAGGAGAGTGAGGCGAATTGATACCCCCCACCTTATTCCTCCCCCACAAGGGGGGAGGAAGCCTTTGGAGTCGCCAGGTATCCCTCGCTCCGCGGACGAGACACTCGTTCTCTCCGGCGGAACGGCAGATGAGGCACAGACTGTTCCCTCCCCCTTGATGGGGGAGGGCGAGGGTGGGGGTGATTATCGGCCAGGAGACATTGTCATCATCTCCGCTTCCCTCAGCCGCGGCTTTCGGCTGCGGGGAGCGAATCTTATTCTCTTCACCGATGGAGAACTCTTTGGCTGGAAGAGGCCTCCCCGGCCCGGGCCGCGGCGAAAAGAAACCATCAGCATTACCGCGCTGAGCCAACTCAAGGAAGGCGATTATGTGGTGCACATCCACCACGGCATTGGCATTTACGGTGGGCTGGTTCGCCAGGCGGTGGAGGAGGCGGAGAGGGAATATCTGCTCATAAAGTATGCTGGCCGGGACCGACTCTATGTTCCGGCAGATCAGTTTGACCGGGTGCAAAAATACCTGGGTGGGGAGGCCGAGCCCCCGCCGCTGAACCGGCTGGGAGGCCGGGAATGGGAACGCGCCACGCGCCGGGCGCGCCGCTCCGCCCGGGAACTGGCGAAGGAACTCGTTGAACTCTACGCGGCGCGCAGCAAACAGGAGGGGTTCGCCTTTTCCCCTGATACCCCCTGGCAGGAGGAGATGGAGGCCGGTTTTCCCTATGAGGAGACGGAGGATCAGCGTCAGGCGCTGGTGGAAATAAAACAGGACATGGAGAAGCCTGTCCCCATGGAGCGACTGGTCTGCGGGGATGTTGGCTTCGGCAAGACGGAGGTGGCGATTCGGGCGGCCTTCAAGGCGGTGATGGACAGCAAGCAGGTGGCGGTGCTTGTTCCCACCACGGTGCTCGCTGCCCAGCATTTCAACACCTTCCGGGAGCGGCTCGCTCCCTATCCCATGCGGGTGGAGATGTTGAGCCGCTTCCGCTCCCCGAAGGAACAGAAGCGGATCTTGGCGGAACTTGCCGCGGGGAGCGTGGATGTGGTGGTGGGAACCCATCGGCTACTGTCCAGGGATGTGCGTTTCAAGGACCTGGGGCTTTTGATAATAGATGAGGAACAGCGCTTCGGAGTGCGCCACAAGGAAAGGCTCAAGCAACTTCGCGCCAGCGTGGATGCCCTCACCCTCACCGCTACTCCCATTCCCCGCACCCTCCACATGGCCCTCAGCGGCCTGCGGGAGATGAGCCTGATAAATGATCCTCCCGAGGGCCGCCGACCGATTCGCACCCAGGCCAGCCAGCGCGCGGACGCGCTCATCGTTGAGGCGATACAGCGAGAACTGGAACGCCGCGGGCAGGTCTACTATGTGCACAACCGGGTGGAATCAATTCCGCATGTCGCCGCCCATCTCCAGCGCCTGTTGCCAGAGGCGCGGATTGTGGTCGCCCACGGACAGATGCCGGAGGAAGCGCTGGAGCGGGTAATGATGGATTTTTACGCTGGCAAACATGACCTTCTCGTCTGCACCACGATTATTGAGAACGGGCTGGACCTGCCCAATGTGAATACCATCGTCGTGGAGCAGACGGATCGTCTGGGGCTGGCTCAACTCTATCAGTTGCGGGGGAGAGTGGGGCGCTCGGATAGGCAGGCTTACGCCTATCTGATGTGGACACCCCACAAGCGCATGAGCGAAGCCGCCCAGCAGCGCCTCCAGGCGATAAAAGAGTTCTGCGACCTGGGAAGTGGCCTGAAACTCGCCTTGCGGGATTTGGAGATACGGGGGGCCGGCAATCTGCTCGGGCCCGAGCAGCACGGATTCGTCGCCGCGGTGGGCTTTGATCTCTACTGCCAACTGCTCGCCGAAGCCGTCAATGAAGCGCGCGGCCAACCCTTGCAGCCCAGGCCGGAGGTGAGCCTGGACCTCCCCGTGGATGCTTTCCTCCCTGATGATTGGGTGCCTTCGCTGAACCAGCGGATAGAACTTTACCGGCGTCTTGCCGCGGTCCCCAATGAAGAGATGTTGGAAGACCTCATTGCGGAGATGAAGGATCGTTTTGGCGCTTCAACAGGCTCCGCGTCGCCCCTGGAAGGCCACATAGCGCCACCCCGAGCGAAGCCGAGGGGCGGTGCCCCTCTCCCGGGGCCGGTGAACAATCTCGTGAGAATGGTGAGAATCAAACTTCTCTGCATGGCAAACCGAGTACAGCGAATCGCCGCCAAGAAAGGACTGCTCATTTTTGAGTTGGCCGGGCCTCCCTTATCAGCGACGCTGATGCGGGACTTGCGTGCTGCGCTGGCGCTGGAGGGCCCTTGCTCGCGGGAGGCAAGGGTGGAGCCTGTGCGGGTGGTGCTGCCTTTCCGAAAAACTACGCCGGAAGACCTTTTCCTGCTGGTGGAGCAGACCCTGGGGGTGATCGGGCTTTTGCCCGCGCCGGAGGAGAAGGCGGCAGCGGTCCTGTGAGCCATTCTGCATATCACTGGGAAAAGCGAGGATAAATAATGATAACCGCGGTCGGCGTTTGCTTTCGCAAGGCAGGAAAAGTTTACTGGTTTGACCCGGCAGGCCTGGAATTGCAGCGGGGAGAAAAAGTGGTGGCAGAAACTTCCGCGGGCGTGGAGTTGGGGGAGGTGAAGATTCCCCCCCGGGAGATTTTGGAAGAAGGGCTGGCACTTCCCCTCAAGCCGCTGCTGCGCCGGGCGACAGTGGAGGATCTGCGCAGGGCGAATGAAAACAAAGTGAAGGAGCAGCAGGCTTTCCGCACCGCGGTGGAGAAGATTCGCCAGCACGGCCTGCCCATGAAACTCGTCGGCGCCGAATGCACTTTTGACCGCTCCCGGATGGTGTTCCATTTTGCCGCGGAAGGCCGCGTGGACTTCCGGGAACTGGCAAGAGACCTCGCCCGCACCCTGAGATGCCGGGTTGAACTACATCAAATCGGGGTTCGCGACGAAGCCAAACTGCTGGGCGGACTGGGCCCCTGCGGCAAGGAGTTGTGCTGTGCCACCTTCCTCACCGATTTTGAGCCGGTGGGAATAAAGATGGCGAAGGAACAGGATTTATCTCTCAACCCCCAGAAAATCTCCGGGGTATGCGGCCGGCTGATGTGCTGCCTGGCCTATGAGTATTCCTGCTATCGGGAAATCAGGCAGCGGCTGCCGCGCCTGGGAAGCAGGATTTCCACCCCCCAGGGAGCCGGTCAGATAGTGGCCGTGGATGTTCCCCGCGAGGAGGTGCTGGTTGCGCTGGAGGAGGGTGGAAGCATCCGTCTGGGCGTGGGCGAGATCGCCGTTGCCGAGGGATGCGGGGCCTGTCGCAGCGCAGACGAAGCCGCGCAGGCCGGCCTTGAGAGCCTCTAACAAAACCCAAACAGATTGAACCGCAGAGAACGCCGAGGGCTTGCCCTGAGCGAAGCCGAAGGGACGCCGAGAAACTCCTTATGGCCTGCCTGAGGCGGGCTTGAAAAGGTTCTCCGCGCCCTCTGCGGTAAAAGCAGTCCATGGGGTTTTGATACATGCTTTGAAGAGAAGCCGGAAAGGGAATGAGCGCCAGCAGGCAAAGTATCACCTGCTGTCAGGTTCATAAACAGGAGACGAAGATGCGAAAGGTGAGGATTGGGCTTATCGGTTGTGGCGGGATTATGGGGGTGCATGTGTCCGGCCTCGCCAAGATGAAGGAGGCGAAGATCGCCGCGCTCGCCGACACGAGCGCGGAGATGTTGCAGAGATTCCTGCGCAGATTTCCCGAACTGCGCAGCCTCCCTCGCTTTCCTGATTATCGCGCCATGCTGGAGCAGGTGCCGCTGGATGGGGTGGTCATCTCCACCCCCCATACCACCCATTTTGAGCAGATCATGGAAGGCCTGGGCCGGGGGCTGCATGTGCTGTGTGAGAAGCCCATGGTGTGTTCTGTGCAGGAAGCGAAAAAGGTGATAAGAAAAGCCAGGGCAAGTGGAAAGGTGATGATGATCGCCTATCAGCGCCACTTCTCTCCCGCCTTTCGCCAGGCGCGGGAAATCATCGCCCGCGGAGCCCTGGGGCGCCTCCATTCTCTCTGCGCGATGCAAGCGCAGAACTGGTATCTTGCCACCCAGGGTTCCTGGAGGCAGGATCCGGCACTCAGCGGTGGAGGGCAACTCAATGATTCCGGCAGCCACCTGGTGGACATCATCCTCTGGGTGACCGGGCTGGTTCCTGCGGAGGCTTTCGCCTATATTGAGAAATTCCAGAGCAAGGTGGACATTGTTAGCGCGGCGAGCATGAAGTTCAAAGGCGGGGCCCTGGGAACCCTGACAGTTGTTGGCCACTCCCCGGGGTGGTGGGAGGACATCTCCTTCTGGGGAGAAGAGGGAGCACTCTATGTGCGCGATGGACGGCTGCTGCGCATCAACTATGATGGAGAAAAACGGCTGCGGGGAAAGGCCCTGGAGGACATCACCGGCGAATACAAATACGAAGGCAGCCCGGCGAAGAACTTCATTGACTCCATTCTGGGCCGGGACACGCCGCAAACCCCGCCGGAATGCGGCCTGCGGGTGGCGCAGTTGACCGAAGCGCTGTGGGAATCCGCCAAAGCGGGTCAGCCAGTGAAGGTAAAGGCGTGAGAGTTCTAACCGCAGATTAACGCAGATGGACGCGGATTAGAATCAGGAGGCGACCCTGTCCGAGTCGCCTCCTGATCTATCTGTGTCAATCCGCGTTCATCCGCGGCCAAATCGCTAAAACTCTATCCCTCGCCGCGCCGCCAGGCCTTTCTGGAAGGGGTGTTTTATTAGTTTCATCTCCGTCACCAGGTCGGCCGCGGCGATGACTTCTTTTTTGGCATTGCGGCCGGTGAGAACAAGTTCCACATTCGCCGGCCTCTCGCGGATAAGAGAAAGGAGGTCCTCCACCGCAATCAGCCCCAGGTGGCAGGCGACATTGATTTCATCGCAAATCACTATCTCGTATTTCCCGCTCTTCAGCGCGGCGCGGGCGAACTCCACCGCCTCCTTTGCGCAGGCGCGGTCCGCTTTTCCCAATGGCTGTGTCCACCAGGGTTTGCCGGGAAGGGATTTTCTTCCCAGCCCCCTGGCATCTGCGGAGATTTGGGCGAAGGTGAGGCTGTTTCCGAAGACTTCTCTGAGCAACTCCTCTCCGCTCTTGATTCTCCCCTTCAGGAACTGCACATAGCAGACCCGCATCCCCCGGCCCATCGCCCTCCAGGCCAGCCCCAGGGAGGCCGTGGTCTTGCCTTTTCCATCTCCCGTATATACTTGCACCAAACCTCGCCTCAGCCCCGGTTTTCTCATTCTCGCTCCTCTAAACCCAAAGGAAACCTGGCAGTTGGGGGGCGGCCTTCTTGAAGGCCGCCAAACCACGGCATGAATACTGACGGGGTTCGCGAACCCCGCCCCCAAATGCGCTGCTCGGAAATCCCCTTCAATCCTTCGCCTCGTCTTCCATTGCTGCCAGCACTCCTACGGGCGCGTGAGGGAAAAGATGTCCCACATCATTCAGCAGGAGAAGCGTTCTCTTCTTCCCCTCCGCCATTATCACCGTGAGAGAACAATTATCCAGCCGCAGCCTCACCCTTCTTTCCGCAGGTCCTCCCAAAAGGTCGGAGACCATCTGGCTGATGGGGCCACCATGGGCAACGATGAGGACATTTTCCCCCTCATGGGAGGCGATGATTTCCTTCATGCACTCCAGCACCCGGCGGCGCATTTCCGCCCGCGTTTCGCCTCCGGGTGGGGCGAGAAATCCCTCGCTCTCTTCAATTTCTCTCCACCAGGGCCGCGTCTGTGCTTCCTGCCGGCTGAGGCCTTCCAGTGCACCGAAGTTTCGCTCTCGCAGGCTGGAAAGGACCTTCACCTCAAGATTGTGCGGGGCGGCGATGATTTCGGCACATTCTTGCGCCCTTCTCAGGTCGCTGGAATAGGCGGCATGTAAAGTCAGCCCGGCCAGCCGCCGCGCGGTCAGGCGCGCCTGCTCCCGGCCTTTTTCGTTCAACCCCACCCTGCTGTTTTGGCCCTGATAGCGCTGCTGGAGGTTCCATTCCGTTTCCCCATGGCGCACCAAGAGAAGGATTGTCACTTTTTTCTGCAACTTTACCCCCAAAAGGAGGCCGGCAGGCCTCCCAGTTCTTCTCCGCTCGGCGTTATTCTGATATTTCCGAGGCGGAGGCCCCCGATGTGCTCCGACCGCGCAATTGGGCTGAACAGCAGCATTTTCTTCTTTGCGAAATCTATCTCTCTTATCATCCCCAAGCCGAGGTCTTCCCCTTCCTGGTCAAGCAGCCCAACCAGCAGATTCTCCAGGAAGGCCTTCTCCACCACCTTTATCTCTCCTCCGAAGGATTCCGCCAGGGACCTTTCTCCGAAGCGACTTGCTGTTCCCTGCACGATGAAAAAGGCTCCCTCCGCGGTTCGCTCTCCCCAGAGGACTTCTGCTTCAAGGCACTCTTCGGCGTAGGAGAGGGAAACGCCCTCCAGCGGTTCCCCGCTGAGCCAGCCTCCGCCCTGGATTGCCAGGCCTGAGAAATCCACGCGGATTTCGCCAGCAGAATGAAAATAGGCGGCGAAGCGGCCCTCCCGACGGCGGCGGCGCTCCTCCGCATCACGGCGCACCGCCCGCCGCGAGGGAAACAGCCGATAGACAACGGGAAAATGCCTTCCCCGCACCCCCGCCAGGATTCCCTCGGTCTCTCCCCGGGGGGAAATGGAGATGATATGGGAGGGAGAAAGCAGGCTTATCTTTGCCGCTTTCAAAGCCCGGGCGGGGCCGCCTCTTACCAGCCCGCTGGTATTCACGATTATCAGGTCCGCGCCTATCTGGCGGGCGCGCTGGGCCAGCCTTGCCGCGCCCACGGCCACTTCCAACAGGTGGCCCACGGGAGAGGTAGCACCGATGAAATACATTCCGTGGGGGAGGGCCTCCTCCAAGCGGGCGAGGGGCCTTTCCACCAGCGCCAGGCCGAGTGCGGCGGGGGGGCCGAGGTGTGACTGCCCGGGGTCTGTATCAAGGAACGCGGCTTTGCGACCGGCTTGAAGAGCGAAGTTCGCGGCCAACAAGCAGAAACTGCTCTTGCCTGCATCGGTGGGGCCGATGACAATACAAAGGCCGGCCTGCTCCGTTATGGAGCGAAGGACGCTCTCCCAGGCGGGCGGGATGTCATAAGGAGCAGAGTGCTGAGAACAGTTCACCAAAGCGAAGCCGTCCCTGCTGCGACAGGGAAAAATGCTCTTGGCCTTTGCGCCGGCCAGCAAAGAACGAACTAGCCAGGGAACGACTGCTTCCTGTCGGTGGCTAAGAACACCTAACAAAACCTTTACCGCACAGACTAGGCAATAGCCAAGTAGCCAATAGCCATTAGCCAAAAGCCACTAGTGGCTAGTGCCTATTGGCTAGTGGCTGCTCTTGCGCCTTTGCCGTGAGTTTTGTTAGGCGCTCCAAGCCCTTTGGGCCGCTGGCTAGGCCCGCCCTAGGCGGGCCTAGCCACAGCAAAAGAAGGCCGCGCGAAAATCGCCTCGCGGACTGTCTTGCAGTCCTCAGAGGTTGCCCCAGCGGAGCAGGCCGACCCCTCTCCCAGCAGGCCCCGGGACTACCAGCGGCGACCTCTCCCGCCGAATCTCTCTCCGCCGCCGCGGCGAGGACGGTCTTCCCGCGGGCGGGCCTCGTTCACTGTCAGCGGTCGGCCCCTGAAGTCCTTGCCGTTCATCGCGGAGATGGCTTCCCCGGTCTTCTCCTCCGGCAAGTCCACAAAGCCGAATCCCTTGTCCCGTATCAGTCGGACATCGGTGGGATCCCACTGCGCGAACAGGTCCCGCAGTTCCTGCTCACTGGTGTCGCGGGGAAGATTCCCCACATAAACAGATTTGGACGCCATCGTCCCTCCCTTTTGTCTGCCGAGGCCTGGCCCGGAAACTGGTGTTGCGGCCACCTTCTCACCGCTGCGGTGCAAGCGTCCCTTCGGCTACGCGCTAAGCAAGCCTCTGCCAGCAGCAACGACCAGGCCCGTCGGTCAGCAGGCGGGACGGATTGCGCCCAGGTAATGATAACACATAACCCGCCCTGGTGGCTAGTGCTTCTCCAACTTGTTTCGCCAAAAATCCGGGCGATAGTGGGGGCGGGGTTCGCAAACCCCGCCAGACCATTGAGCGGGCTTCGCGAAGCCCGCTCCCACACAAGCCAAATCATTCGTCGGATTATAAAGTTGGAAGGGCACTAGCGTTTTTTGCAATCGCTGCCATTTTCGGGCTCTCCCAAGAGGGAAGAAAGGGAAATCGGGGAATATTCTTCAACATCGGGAGGGGTTGACTGCCGGTCGCAGGAAAATGGCCGCCAAAGATTTCGCCGAATCATCAGAGAGGAGAAGATGCGGAAATTCCTTTCCAGTTTCACCCAGGAGAAAACCTATCTGGGCTTCTTCGCCCTGCTGCGCTTTTTTATCGGCTACAGTTTCTGGAAGGCCGGCTGGGAGAAGTATCTCGGCGGCTACCTTGATCCATCGCCCGCCTCGGTTCCCCTCGCCGGGGTGCTCAACCTCTGGCTGACAGGAGCATCGCCCATGCCTGCGGGCTGGTATCGTGAGTTCGTGGAGGGACTAGTCCTGCCGAATGTCCGTCTCTTCGG
>Ga0315314_1004489_pt1 | contig 10450 bp, 10 predicted proteins | sample TDP9_MG_FD_203631 | JGI IMG/M metagenome (GOLD analysis project Ga0315314, IMG submission 203631) | Freshwater sediment microbial communities from Lake Towuti, South Sulawesi, Indonesia - TDP9 | ecosystem: Environmental > Aquatic > Freshwater > Lake > Sediment | place: Indonesia: South Sulawesi... | reverse complement strand
CCGCGGCTTGATCTTCTTCTCTTGCCGGGCGTAGCCGTAGTAGGGGATGACCGCTGTGGTCCGCCGCGCCGAGGCCCGCTTCAGCGCATCCAGGATGACCAGCAGCTCCATGATGTTCTCGGAGGTGGGGGAGCAGGTGGGCTGGATCACAAAGACGTCTGCTCCCCGCACGCTCTCCTCGATCCGCACCCAGATCTCCCCGTCGGCGAAGCGGCCGACCTGCATCTTGGAAAGGGTGGTGCCGAGGTGTGCGGCGATGGCCTTGGCGAGGTCAGGATTGGCGTTGCCGCTCAGGATACGCAAGTCATCCGTGCGCTTTGGCTCCACCAGGACTGTCCTCCCTGCGGCACTGAAGCTATAGGGCCTTGCCTATTGCCCACAGGTGGCGTGCACGCGCCAAGTCTTCCGCGGTGTCCACGCCCATGCCGCTATCGGCGCACTGCATTGTCACTGCTTCCACGCGCTCCCCACGCCGCACCAGAATCCCGATAGTGTCGGTGAGATAGTACTGGCGCTGGGCGTTATCATTGGTCAACTCCGCCAATACGTCGAATAACAATGGTGCCATGAAGCAATACACACCGACGTTGATCTCCTTGATCTGAAGCTGCTCGGGGGTGGCCTCGCGGGCCTCCACAACCCCCACAACGCGGCGGTTAGGGTCCCGGAGGATACGGCCCAGTGTGCCGCGATCTTCGAAGACGGCCGTCAGGAGTGTGGCGGCGGCACGTGTCTCGAGGTGGTGGATCACCAGCTGCGTAACATCCTCCTTGGAGAGCAAAGGGATATCCGCATAGGCGATCACAAGTGGGCCTTGGTAGGTAGAGAGAGCAGCTCGCGCGGAACCCGCGGCATGGCCGGTCCCAAGCTGGTCGCCCTGGATGACGTACTCCACTCCGTCTCCGATTGCTGCCCTGACATCGTCGGCCCGATGGCCGACGACAGCGATGATGCGAGAGATGCCTGCCTCCCGCATCGCGGCAGCCACGCGGGCGGCCATCGGCCTGCCTCCCACATGCACCGCGGCCTTCGGCTCCTGCGCTTTCATGCGCGTGCCCTTGCCCGCGGCCAGGATCACTGCCGGCATTGTGTTGGGCAGTTGAGTGGGTGTGCGTTGGTTCCTGTTCACGGTGGTCCTCACCACGATGCTGGGCAAGTGTGTTCGATAGTACAAGGTTGCTTCGATCTGCCGGCCGTCCTGGCTGCCGGGCCAGGACTCGAACCTGGAAGGGCGGCTCCAAAGGCCGCTGTGTTGCCGATTACACCACCCGGCACCTACGGGGATTGTAGCACGTGTATCTCGGGCGCGTCAATTCCTGCTCGCTTATTCCACAAGCTCGACCAGCTCGGCCCGAACCTTGATCACACGCCAGCCGTCGAGCAGCGAAGAGAGCGGTTCACGCGATAGGCCGCCAGAGGCCGCGCTGAGGAGCTGCTGCTGGCTGGCCATCGCGCGGAGCAAGGTGCGCAGGCGCTTCCAGGAGGGATTGTCTGTCACCCGATCCGGCCCTCTGGGACCGCCGGTATTCTTGCTGGAGGAGAACTGTAGTGTAAAAGTGCGATTGTGGAGGACTTCGAGCACGTAGCCCTCGAGGTTGCCATGTGTCATGGGTACCAGCTTCCCGGTGGCGATGTCCCGGATCGAGCAGGCAATCCCTTCAATCGCCTCGCCCCCCCGGGCGGCACGCGCGATCCTCGGATCATAGCGAGCCATCTGGTTTCTGCTTTCGGCCGGCAATCTTATTGCGTCGCCCACTGCGACGCTCACTGAAGGCCGTCTTGGTCTGGGCTTCGGCCTGGTCTTGGCTTTCTTCTTTGGCCGAACGTGAGCAGCGCTCTTTCGAGTCGTTTTCCGGGTGGGCACGTAGGTTAGCTGCCTTTCCGGGGGCCAGGAGCGCAAGGTGAGGTGCGCTCGCCTTCTTCCTTTGCTTCACTCCAGAACGGCTCGGCCGCCAGAATGGCGCGCGCGAGGTCTGCCAGCCTCATGTTGGAGCGAGTGGCTTCCTTCTGCATGCGGCGGTGAGCTTCCTCTTCTGTGAGCCCCTGTCGGGCCATGAGCAGTCCTTTGGCCCGGGCGACAAGCTTGCGCGCCTCCAGCGCCTGCTGGAGCCGCGCCGCTTGCTCCCGCAAGTCCTCCATCTCGCCGAATCGCGTAGAGGCCAGCATGAGCGCAGCCTGAAGCTGGTCGGAAGTCGCCGGCTTCAACAGGTAGGCGAGCCCACCGGAGGCCGTGACGCCTGCGAGCAGGTCTTCGTCGAAATAGCCGCTCAGGAAGACGACCGGGAGAGGCGATTGCTCGGCAATCTGCCGGGCGGCCTCGATGCCATCGCCGTCAGGCATCTTGATGTCCATGACCACCAGGTCGGGCTTGATCTTGGCGGCCAGCCTCACCGCCTCCTCACCGCTGGCGGCCTCGCCCACCACTTCGTGTCCGAGGCCGCGCAGTTGCGCCCTCAAAGAGACCGCCACCGCCTGTTCATCCTCTGCCAGCAGAATCCTGAACCCCTTCACTCCGCCTCTCCTGCCTGACCAATGGGGAAGGTCACGCGGAAGCAAGCGCCACCTGCGTTGTAGGCCATAACCGAGCCGCCAAGATCTCGCTCGGCCAGACGCGACACCAGACGCAAGCCGAGGCTCTCGGTATGGCCGAGGTCGAAATCAGGAGGCAAGCCACGCCCGGTGTCCCGGACCTCCAACAACGCCTTGTCAGTATGACTGGTCACCTGAAGGAAGATCTCGCCTTCGCCCTCTTGGGCGAAGGCGTGTTCGATAGCGTTAAAGAGCAGTTCAGTCAGGATGAGGACGAAAGCGGTGGCCTCTTTAGGAGTGAGTGCAATGGGAGAGATGTCTGTATGGACCTCGATGCGCCCCCGTGCTCCTGCCTGATCCAGCAGGTGACGGGAAAGCTGTGCTGCCAGCTCGGGCAGCCGAAGCTCTCCGGAGGCGGGGTCGCGGGCGAGTAGATCGTGGACGGCAGCGATCGAGGTGAGGCGAGCGACGCTCTGCTGAAGCGCGCGCCGAGCGGTGGGAGATCTTTCGCCTACTTCCTGTGCCGATAGCAGCCCGGTCACTGTCTGCAGATGGTTGCGAATGCGATGGTGGACCTCCTGGAGGCGGTCATGACTGCCGGCCAGATCTCTGGCCAATCTGACGTTCTCCTGGGAGACCTCTTCGCTGCGGGCCGCCTGCTGCAGCATCTTCTGGACGAGCTGACTCTGCTGCTCGGCAAGGCGCGCGAGCAGAGTGGCCTCGTGGTACAGGGAGAGTTGATCATCCGCGGCGCTCTTCTCTCTCTCCTCTGTCATCTTTCGCCTCGCCTGGGTGTCCTCCGCCGGCGATCATCTCCAGCGCGTGACCGACCACCGGCCACAGTATCTCCAGGCCCTCCTTCGCGCCTTGGGGGCTGCCCGGGAGGTTTACGATCAGGGTGCGGCCGCGCAAGCCCGCGGTGGCGCGAGACAGCACGGCAGTGGGAGTGTTGGGTAAGCTCCGCGCCCGTATGGCCTCTGCAATTCCCGGCACACTTTTCTCCACGACGGCCTCCGTGGCCTCCGGCGTCACATCCCTCGGGCCAAGGCCAGTGCCTCCAGTGGTCAAGATCACGTCGGCGCCCAGCCCATCACTCAAGCGCAGCAGCTCGGCCTCGATCAGGTCCATCTCATCAGGCACCAGGGCAGAGGCGATCACTTGCACGCCCTGAGACTGCAGAGCCTCCCGGAGCGCCAATCCGCCAAGGTCCTCAGCTTCTCCCCGTGCGCACCGATCGCTCACTGTCAGAATGGCGGCCCTCATCCTCGCTCTCCAAGACCTCGATCTCGTCTCCAGCTCTGACCTCGCCTCCCGCAAGCACTCTGGCGAACACGCCTTCAGTGGGCATGACGCAATGGCCTGTCAGCCGCCTGATCTCGCAGTCGGAATGGCAGGCTTTTCCGATCTGGGTGATCTCCAGGAGGGCGCTCTCGCCCACTCTCAGCCGAGCGCCCACAGGAAGGATGTGAAGTGCAAGCCCCACCGTGGTCAGGTTTTCCGCGAAATCACCCGGGCCTACCGAGAAACCACTAGCTCGCATTTTCTCGATGCTCTCTTGAGGCAGCAGACTGACCTGACGCTGGCTGCCTGCGTGCGCGTCTCCCACCAGGCCGCAGTCTTCTTGCAGCAGGCCCACAGGGATTGCTGACTTGCGCACCCCTGTCTGGCCGCTGATGGAGACGGCGATCAGCTTTCCCTTCGCTCCCACGGTCCCGTCTTCCCCCCCGACTTGCGCAGCAGATGAATCTGTGCAATCTCGGCACCTGGGTCTATGGCCTTGCACATGTCGTGAATGGTGAGGGCGGCGACCGCCACCGCGGTGAGCGCCTCCATTTCGACTCCTGTGGAAGCATGGGCGCGGGCGGTGGCCTCGATCAGGACCTCGCCGCGATCCGGGGCCACCTCGAACTCGATGCCGAGGTATGACACTGGTATGGGATGACAGAGTGGGATGAGCTCCGGCGTACGTTTGGCGGCGAGGATTCCGGCTATGCGTGCCGCGGCCAGGGCATCGCCCTTGGGGAGCTTCCCGCTGCTGAGGGCATTGATGGCGGCCTCACTCATGCGAATGCGCCCCCGCGCGATTGCCTCCCGATCGGTGGCTGACTTGTCATGAATGTCAATCATGCCGGTCCCGCGCAGGACGCGCTAGCCCTTGCGCATGTCCTTGGCGATGACAGAAGTGGTGTGAACGATCTGCGCGAAGCGGGAAGGATCGAGGCTCGCACCGCCCACCAGCGCTCCATCTATCTCTGGCTGGGACATGAGATCGTGCGCGTTGTGCTCGGTAACACTGCCCCCATAGAGAAGGCGCACGCTGGCCGCCGCCTCCGGCGCAGAGGAGTCCCGGATGGTTCGTCGGATGAGCCCGATGACCCGGTTTGCCTCGGCCGCGTCACAGGCTCGTCCAGTGCCAATAGCCCAAACCGGCTCGTAGGCTAAGACCATGCGGGCGACCTGCTCCGACCCTATTCCTTCCAGCCCGACGCGAGCCTGAGAGGTGACTATGTCATCTGTGCGGCCTTCGTCGCGCTCGGGCAGGGTCTCGCCCACGCACATGATCGGCACCAGGCCGTGCTTCAGCGCGGCCTTCACTTTCAGATTCACGCTGGCATCGGTGTCCCCGAAGACCCGCGCCGCGTCGGGCCGGAGGGTCTCGTCTGGTCGGCCGAACCGGCCGCGCCGCTCTGAGTGGCCAACGATGACATATTTGCATCCCACGTCGAGAAGCATGGGCGGGCTGAGCATGCCCGTGAACGCACCCGAGTCGGCCCAGAAGACATCCTGGGCGCCCAGCGCGATGTTGGATCCCTCTAGGGCCTCGCCGACCGCGCGCAGCGCGGTGGCCGGAGGGCAGACGGCGACCTCCACTTTCTCGATGCCCTGCACCCGCGGCATGAGTTCCTTGACCAGGGAAACGGCCTCGGCGACCGTCTTGTTCATCTTCCAGTTGCCCGCGATCAGCGGAACACGGGGCATGAGTCCCACACCTCCAGTTGGGCCGATCAGCGATCTTCAAGCGCGGCGATGCCAGGCAGCTCTTTGCCCTCCAGGAACTCCAGGGAGGCACCGCCACCAGTGCAGACATGAGTGACCTTCTCGGCGAACCCCATCTGCTCGATGGCGGCGGCGGAGTCTCCTCCGCCCACGACGCTCATGGCCCCCGAATCGGCCACCGCCTGAGCGATGGCCCGGGTGCCCTCGGCCAGCGCGGGGACCTCGAAGACGCCCATGGGGCCGTTCCACACGACGGTCTTTGCCGAGGCGATGACCTCGGCGAAGAGACGGCGGCTCTCGGTGCCGATATCCGCGCCCACCCAGTCCGCAGGGATGTTGTCCGCCGAGACCACCTTGCGCGAGGCGTCTTGCTTGAGTTCGGTGGTGACCACCACGTCGCATGGCAGTACGATGCGCGGCCCCCGCTCTGCAGCCCGCGCGAGTATCTCCTTGGCAAGCTGCAGATGCTCCTGCTCGAAGACCGAGCTGCCGATTTCCTTGCCCTGGGCCTTGAGGAAGGTATAGGCCATGCCACCTCCGATGATGAGTGCGTCCACCTTGGTCATCAGATTTTCGATCACGCCGATTTTGGCCTTCACTCCCCCGAGGATGGCAACGAAGGGCCGCTCCGGACTCTCGAGCACCTGCGAGAGCATTGCTACTTCCTTCTCCACCAGCAGCCCGGCCACCGCGGGAAGAAACTTCGCCATCACCGCGGTGGAAGCGTGAGCCCTGTGCGCGGCCCCGAAGGCGTCATTCACGTAGATATCAGCCAGGCTCGCCAACTGCCTGGCGAATCCCTCGTCTCCTGCTTCTTCTTCGGGGTGGAAGCGGAGGTTTTCAAGCATGACGGTGTCGCCCGGCCTCATCGCCTTGACAGCAACCCCTACCTCGGGACCGACGCAGTCCGGGAGCATCTTCACGGGCTTGCCAAGCAGTTCGGAGAGCCGCTTCGCCACGGGCTTCAGTGAGAGCTTCGGATCGGGTTTTCCCTCGGGCCGGCCGAGATGGGAGGCCACGATCAGGCTGGCCCCGCGGCCAAGGAGACCGCGCAGTGTAGGCAGGGCGGCGCGGATGCGCGTATCATCGGTGATGCGTCCATCCTTGAGCGGAACGTTGAAGTCGACGCGGACGAAGACGCGCTTGCCCTTTGGGTCAATGTCCCGGATGGTTTTCTTGTTCATGCTATGTTCTCTCGTTCGCGCAAGATGTTCTGTAGGGCGGGCGTTCCCACGCCCGCCGTGGCTGGCATGGGCCTGCCCTGAGCGTAGTCGAAGGGTATGCCAGCCCTACAGCTACTTCGCCTTCTTGGCGATGAGCGCCACGAGGTCCACCAGCCGACACGAATAGGCCCATTCGTTGTCGTACCAGGCGAGGACTTTGGCGAGGTTGTCGGAGATGACCTTGGTCTCGCTGGCGTCCACCACCGAGGAGACAGCATAGCCGCGGATATCGCTGGAGACAATCGGGTCGTAGGTGACCTCGAGGATCCCCTTCATGCGGCCGCTGGCGGCGGCCTCGAAGGCCTTGTTGACTTCCTCTGCGCTCGCTTTCCTCTGAAGCAGGCACACAAGATCAACGACAGAGCCCGTGCCGACGGGGACGCGCAGGGCGATGCCGTCCATCTTGCCCTTGAGTTCGGGGATGACTAGCCCGATGGCCTTTGCCGCGCCAGTGGAGGTCGGGATGATGTTGAGCGCGGCCGCGCGGGCGCGGCGGGGATCCTTGTGCACGAGGTCGAGCACCTGCTGGTCGTTGGTGTAGGCGTGGCAAGTGGTCATGAGGCCCTTCTCGATGCCGAAGGCGTCCTGGAGCACCTTGGCCACAGGAGCGAGGCAGTTGGTGGTGCAGGAGGCCATGGAGATCACCTTGTGCTTCGCCGGGTTCAAAATCTCATCGTTGACGCCCACGACGATGGTGGGGTTGTCCGCGCCGGCCTCGCCTTTGAAAGGGGCGGAGACGATGACGTTCTTGGCGCCCGCGGTGAGATGCGCGGCGGCCTTGGCGGGATCGGTGAAAACGCCGGTGGACTCGATGACGACCTCCACGCCGAGGTCCTCCCAGGGGAGGGCGGCCGGGTCTTTCTGGGAGCAGACGGTGAACTCGTCGCCGTTGACCACGAGGTTGCCCCCCTTGATCTCGACGGTGCCGGAGAAGCGTCCGTAGTTGGTGTCGTACTTCAGCAGGTGGGCGTTGATGTCCAGAGGCGCGAGGTCGTTGATGGCGGCGAGGTCAACTTCTGCGGCCTTGCGCTCCATCATCGCGCGCAGAGTCAGCCGGCCGATCCGCCCGAAGCCATTGATCGCCACTCTCAGGGCCATAAGACAATCCTCCTCACTTCGTGGTGATAGCACGATCTGACGGAAGAGTCGCATTCGGGGAGACCCCACGCGGCAGGCTTTAGTCTCCGAGGGAAAGCACCCTGCAGCGCTCCGTCTCCCGTCGGGCGTATTCTAACCGAGCCTCTGAGAGCTGTCAAGGACGCGCCTCGCCAATGCCAGGGTCATTTCATTGTCCGCTGCATCCACCAAGAGGACGGTCTTTCTGTAGGGCGGGCATACCTATGCCCGCCGGAGTGGGAGGGGGAGGAATCGGAAGGGGGAGGGTTTCCCTCCCCCTCCGAGATGCATCCTACCTCTCGCCTTGCAACCACGAGTAGGGCGGCCATGCCAAGCATCGCCGCCGCCCCTTGTCGTCTTATGGAGGCGGGCATATCTCCGCCGAAATTGGCGCATGCCCGCCGGCCGTTCGCCGTTCTGTAGGGCGAGGTCACCGAACCTCGCCGTCTCCTGCTTGGTGGCGCGGGCCTGCCCCGAATGACGCCGAAGGGTTCCCAACCTGCCCTTCTCCCTCCCCGCAGAGCGCCTTGCAGGGGAACGAATCGCCTGCAACCGGGCCCCTCGCCTCCTACTGTGGGAGCCTGGTCCTCCAGGCGACCCCGCCTCCTCCCCCGCTACCTGCTCCCCCGCTTCCTTTTTCCTTTCCCCGCCCCGCCTCAGGAGAGCATGCCCACCGGCCGTTCGCCGTTCTGTAGGGCGGGGTCTCCGAACCCCGCCGCCTCCCTCCCGTAGGAGGGGCATTCCTGCCCCGACCTCCCCTTTCCCCGCCCGGCCTCTGGAGGGCTTGCCCGCCTTCGGCGGGGACGCAACCACCCATCGTGGCGAGCCATCCCGGTTCTGCGGGAACCCTGCCACCTACCGCAGTAGCACGCACCCTCGCACGGGTGGTGCCAGAGGCCGGTCTCCTGTAGGGCGGGCATATCTCCGCCGAAATTGGCGCATGCCCGCCGGCCGTTCGCCGTTCTGTAGGGCGAGGTCACCGAACCTCGCCGTCTCCTGCTTGGTGGCGCGGGCCTGCCCCGAATGACACCGAAGGGTTCCCAACCTGCCCTTCTCCCTCCCCGCAGAGCGCCTTGCAAGGGAAGCAATCGCCTGCAACTGGGCTCCCCGCGTCGCACTGTAGGGATAGCCCGAGGCCCCGCGGCCGCACCTTCCCCGGATCGCACCGCCTTTTCCTTATCCTGGCCTTGCCCCTTCCAGGGGACCGACCATCCCCCCGAGTATCCTCTCACCTTCCTCTGGGGGACCGTTCACCCCTCGCTCACGCACCCACACCTCTCAAGGGCGGAGGAAGGGGCAAGGCCAGGATAGGCTGTTGCCTCTCATCCTCTCCCCCGTCGCCCCAGCGGCGGGGCGATGCCAGAGCCCGGGCGCAGAAAGGCCCCCAGCTACGCCCTGCCGCTTGCCGTTCTGCACGCGGCAGACGATAATGCCCCGGGTTGCTGTTCGTAATCGGCTTCCCCGATCCGCGCTCTTGTCTCCGCTCAGATCCCGAGGGGGGAGCTCCTGGGTGTACGGCCTTACGGAGAAAGCAGCGTGAGGAAACGCTTCGGCCCGGCAGAAAACGAGGAGATCTTCCTCACAGGCGTCCGCGCAGAGTTCCAAACGGCGCTTCGAGAGGAGATCGAAGCGGCGCGCCACAGCCCCTCCAGCGCCGATGTCTCTCTCACGAACGGCCGGCGCATCGCGCAGGTTGGTGCCGCCTACCAGTACGTGTTCGACGTCGAGAACACGCTCAATCGCCCCGCTGACATGCCGGCGGAGCTTCTCGTGGACGGCCGAGAGTTTCGCGTTACGCTAATCTCTGTTGAAGGCCTCACGATAACCCTCAGCGTTCCCGAGGACCTCGGGGCCTTCGTTCCCAGCGCCCGCCTGAGGGCCGACCTCACCTTCCTCCTCGAAACCCTCATCAAGCGCATCGAAGCATGGGCTAACAGGCCCAACCCGGCGGGAGACCGCATCCTAGGGAGAGCGCCGATCTCTGGCCGACCCGCCGGGATTCGCCTATCCGATGATGAGCTCAACCCCCAGCAGCGCGATGCAGTCGCCTTGAGTCTTGGGCGCAACACCACCTTCATCTGGGGCCCGCCTGGCACCGGCAAGACCAGAACCATCGGGGCCATCGGCGAAGAGCTCTACCGTCATGGTCGTTCCGTTCTTCTCGTCTCGCACACAAACGTGGCCGTTGACGGAGCCATCTTCAAGATCGGGGAAGCCCTGGGCGCTTCGGAACTTGAAAAGGGACTGGTGCTGCGCGTCGGCGAGCCACGAGACGAGCGTCTTCATCAGGATCAGCACCGAGAGCTCCTCCTCAAGACGCATGTGGACCGCCGTGAGCAACAGCTCAGCCAGTGCCGGGATGGCCTGATTGCTGAGCGCGACGCAAGTGCAGCTCGCGTAGTGGAGCTCTCGCGCAAGATCGAGATCTGCGAGTGGTTGGACGAGGCAAGCAAGGACCTTGAGACCATGACCGCAGACCTGGAAGAGATTCACAGCCTTGAGGCAATCCTCGAACAAGTGCGCAACGACCACCAGCGTCTTGAGGCGTCTGCTGAATACTGGGCCACCGCAGCCGATGAGACCCA
>Ga0315314_1004488_pt1 | contig 10450 bp, 8 predicted proteins | sample TDP9_MG_FD_203631 | JGI IMG/M metagenome (GOLD analysis project Ga0315314, IMG submission 203631) | Freshwater sediment microbial communities from Lake Towuti, South Sulawesi, Indonesia - TDP9 | ecosystem: Environmental > Aquatic > Freshwater > Lake > Sediment | place: Indonesia: South Sulawesi... | reverse complement strand
TATCACAGGGGTCGGCATGCTGGTTCATCAAGGTGCTGAAGCTTTCAAGATATGGACCAATCATTCGCCTCCGGTTGAAGTAATGCGGAGAGCAGTGATGAAGGGGCTTTCTGGGCGGTGAGTATGTTGTCCGCTTCAGCTATTGCCTATGGTGCTGCGACCATTGTGAACGCTATTGCTACTGGTAAAGGAGCTGCTCTAGGGGTAGACTTGTGGACGAAAGCGAAGGTTGAGCTGACGGATGAACCTGGCGTCATAGAGGGCAGGATACTCTCTGACCTTGGCGAGGATACGAATCTCATAAAGAGAGTTATCGGGCGAGTTCTGCGAAGATTCAGGATGGATGGAGAGCATGGCGCTTTTGTTGAGACCACCTCTAATATCCCGATCGCGAGAGGGATGAAGAGCAGCAGCAGCGCAGCGAACGCGATTTCGCTCGCCACTGTAGCAGCCTTGAGAAAAAAAGTGAGCGACCTCGAGGTGGTGAAGCTGGGAGTGGACGCAGCGAAGGATGCGGGAGTGACGGTAACCGGAGCTTTCGACGATGCATGCGCGTCCTACTTCGGTAACATATTCGTTACGGATAATGTCGCTCGAAAGGTTAAGCGTAGGTTCAGAGTAGATGGAGACTATGCTGTTCTGTTCTACGTGCCTTCATCGAAAACGTACACGGCACAGTCTGACGTTGAGAAAATGAGGATAATGGCGCCGTTGGTAAATGTCGCATACCGGGAAGCCCTACTGGGCAGATATTGGTCAGCGATGACGTTTAACGGAATCATCTATTCCATGGCGTTAGGTTACGATATCAAGGTCGCTGTCGCCGCGCTAGCAGCAGACGCCATTGCAGCTGGAGTATCCGGAAAGGGACCTGCTATCGCAGCTGTTGTCCGTGAAGATTCTATCGCTGAGGTTAAAGAAGCGTGGAATGCTTTCGAAGGAGAAGTGATTCAAGCTCGAGTGAATCGTGTAAAAGCTCATGTGGTTGGGACGGAAGATGGCTAAAGTGACAATTAGGGCTTCTAGCCTTAGCGGCGTAGTTGAAGCGCCTTCATCCAAAGCTTTCACTCATCGCGTGGTGATAGCGGCTTCTGTATCTGACGGCGAGTCTAGGATTAGGAAACCGTTGGTGTGCGATGACACTGAAGCAACGGTAAACGCGGTTCGAGCGTACGGGGCGAAGGTCGAAGAGGGAGAGGCTGAATGGATTGTGTGTGGTTCCTCAAAACTCGAGATGACCAAGGATGTGATAGACTGCGGCGAATCAGCTGCGACTATGCGTTTCGTTACGCCGATTACCGCACATGGGTCAGGGGTCACTAAGCTTACTGGTAGGGAATCGCTTAGAAAGAGACCTATGGAACCCTTACTTGTAGCATTAAGGCAGTTGGGCGTCATCTGCTATTCGCTCGATGGTAGTGGACGACCGCCCTTGGTCGTTCACGGAGGGGGCATCAGAGGCGGGACCGCTTCCATCCCGGGCGACATCAGTTCTCAATTTATCTCAGGTCTACTTTTCGCCTCGCCTTTGGCAAAGGGGGACGTTGAGATTCGGCTCTCGTCGACTCTTGAGTCGCGTTCATATGTGGAGATGACTCTGGAGGTCCTGAAAGACCACCGGGTAGCTGTCAGATCGTCACCGGACATGAGGGAGTTCTTTATTCTTCACAACCAAAATCTGGCGCCTTTTAGCAGAGTTATTCCAGGAGACTACTCATCGGCGGCGTTCCTACTTGCAGCGGCAGCGGTAACATCCTCTAAGGTAAGGGTCTCAAATCTGGAAAAACGTTCGCTTCAAGGAGACAGAGCTATCGTGGAGATATTGATGCAGATGGGCGCCGATCTTAAAGTTCGTGATGGATGCGTCGAGCTCGAGGGTACCGGATCGCTGGAGGCGGTTCAGGTAGATGCAAGAGATATTCCTGATCTAGCTCCTGTTTGCGCGGTGCTGGGTTGCTACGCTAATGGCAGAACTGTGATACGGAATGCTAGGCGTTTGAGGATAAAGGAGTCTGATCGGATAGAATCCTTGGTAACTGAGTTGAATCGAATGGCAGCTAAAGTTACTACTTTAGGCGACGACATTGTGGTAGAGGGTCCATGCAAACTACGTGGGGCCACGATTGACTCGCACGGTGATCATCGGATAGCTATGGCTTGCTCAGTGGCAGCGTTGGGCGCTGATGGAGAGACTGAGATTCAGAATGCTGATTGTGTGAGCAAATCGTACCCGAGGTTCTATGAGGACTTGAGATCATTAGGAGGAAATATTATTGGCGGGCAATAGCTTTGGAAAAGAATTCGTTGTAACCTGTTTCGGTGAAAGCCATGGAAAATGCGTCGGGGTCGTCGTCGACGGTTGCCCAGCCGGGCTTGAGCTTTCTGAGAAGGATATTGACAGCGAGTTGGCGAAGCGGATCCCTAAGAAAACTCAAATCGTCTCATATCGTAGAGAGGAAGATAAGTCTACGATCTTATCCGGTGTCTTCAATGGTTTTACAACTGGTGCGCCGATATCCGTCATCACCATGAATAAGAGGGCTAGACCTGAGGAGTATGAGCTGATCAAGGATACACCTAGGCCGGGACACGCGGACTATCCTGCTAGAATGAAGTACGGGGGGTTTAATGACTATCGTGGTGGAGGAAGATTCTCCGGTAGAATCACTGTTGCGTTTGTAATGGCAGGTGCAATAGCTAAGAAGCTTCTTCACCTAATTGGCGTAAAGGTTCAAGCGTTTACCGTTCAGATAGGACCCGTAAGAGTCGATAGACCTCCTACCATCGAGCAGATTCAGAGGAATACGTACAAGAGTTCGGTTAGATGTCCTGATCTCAATTGTACGAAGAGGATGGAGGAAGCGATTGGAAGGACCAAAAGTCTCGGCGATAGCTTAGGCGGAATCGTCGAATGCCATGCCTTGAATGTTCCAGTCGGCGTCGGTGAACCGTTGTTTGACTCGCTTGATGCTGATATTGCTAAGCTTCTCTTCGACATACCTGCTGTCAAGGGGGTTGAATTTGGACTGGGATTCAAAGCCTCTCATTTAACCGGTTCAGAGAACAATGATGCATACGCTATCAAAGGCAGGAAGATTGTGACTTTGACAAACAACGCGGGAGGGATTCTGGGCGGACTATCTACCGGGATGCCTATAGTCGTTAGAGCGGCTTTCAAACCTACATCATCTATACCCCGAGAACAGAAGACCGTCAATCTGAAGAAGATGCGGGAAGAAGCGATTCAAGTTAGGGGAAGGCATGATCCATGCGTAGTCCCTAAGGCTGTTCCAGTCGTCGAGTCTGGAGTTGCAATCGTCTTAGCCGATCATATGCTTCGAGGAGGCTGCATCCCGAAGGTCTTATTGAGGAGATAAACTGTGAGAGAGCTTTCTTCGCTTAGAAGCAGAATAGACAGGATCGACGGAGAAATTCTCAACCTCTTGAGGAAGAGAGTTGAACTGGCTGGAAAGATCGGAGTTCTCAAAATGGAGAAAGGACTGCCCATCATAGACGAAGCAAGGGAGGAAGATGTCTACACAAGATTATCTGAGAAAGCGAAAGCACTGGGAATAACGGTCTCAGACGTGAAATCGATCTACAGAGAAATCATAAGGATGTGCACTGCTGTTCAGGCCAAAGAGACAGAAGAGAAAAAGACCCCCGCGAGCCTAGGTGTACGCAAATTTGAAAAGATCTCTAGCGTCGCTTTTCAAGGCGAGGTAGGGGCATATAGCGAGCAAGCAGCGCGCCTCTTCTTCGGGCCAACCACATCTGTTAGGCCCTGTAAGAGCCTGAGCTCAGTCTTTGAAATGGTCGAGAAGGGCGTGAGTGCGTTTGGAGTCGTCCCTGTAGAGAATTCTTTGGAGGGTAGCGTCAACGAGACCTATGATCTGCTCCTAGATTCCAGTCTTAAAGTGAGCGGCGAGATCGATCTGAGAGTTGTCCACTGTTTGATAGCCAGCCCCGAGACGCAATTAAGCGACATTAAGGTGGTGTACTCGCACCCTCAAGCTTTGGCTCAATGTAGACGCTTCCTAGAGAGCTTGAACTGCGAGGTGGTCTCAACATATGATACAGCAGGCAGTGTAAAGATGATACGAGAGAGAAGACTGGTGGATTCAGCCGCAGTGGCGAGTGAAAAGGCAGCTGATGTCTACGGCATGAAGGTTCTTAGAAGAGCGATCGAGGATAGTCCGAACAACTATACAAGGTTCTACGTCCTGTCAAAGGATGACGCTCCACCCTCCGGACGGGATAAGACATCGATAATCTTCTCCGTTAAGCATTTGCCTGGCACATTGTACAGCGCACTTCAAGAGTTCGCGGCTAGAAGTATCAACCTAACGAAAATTGAGTCTAGACCAAATAGGCAAAACCCTTGGGAGTACAATTTCTACTTGGACTTTGAGGGGCATAGGAAGGATGTGGCTTGCAAAGATGCTCTGGGGGGTCTTAGGAAACGGTCGATTTTCGTAAAGATTTTGGGTTCCTATCCAAGAGCGAGCTGAAAATAGATGCTATACGAGATAAACGAGAAGGTCATAAAGCTTGAGAGAGAGGGTAGGAAGATAGTGAAACTCAACATAGGCGATCCAGACCAAGAGACTTCGCGAGAGATAGTTGAGGCTGCCTACGAGGCTCTTCGAAACGGAAAGACGAAGTATAGTTCCGGCGCTGGAGAGATGAAGCTTAGAGAGGCGCTCGCGAGTATTCATGATGTTTCTCCAGATCGTGTGGTGATCACACCTGGCTCAAAGTGGGCTGTTTTCGCGATAATGTACCTACTCCTCAAGAACGGTGGAAACATTATCATCCCAAGTCCTCACTGGACAGCGTATGAATTGATCGCGAAAAGCCTTGGGGTAGAGGTGAGGTTTCTCAGAACTGAGCTGGATTCGAACTGGCAGATTAACGTTGAAGACCTGAGTAATCTCATCGATAGACAGACGAAGCTACTGATTCTATGTAATCCCAACAATCCTACAAGTGTAGCCTTGAAGGATGAGAACCTCGAAGAGATAGTCTCTACGGTTGATGAGAGATTCACAATCTTGTCAGACGAAGTTTACTCTGATATTGGCTTCGTGAAAACGAAGAGTATTCTGGACTTCAATGGCGAAAATGCGCTTGTGAAGAGTTTCTCAAAGACGTTCGCCATGACAGGGTGGCGGATCGGCTACTCAGTCACATCGAAAGAACTTGCAGAGAAAATAGTGAAGCTTAATTTCATGTCAGTGACCAATGTTCCAGTCTTCATTCAAGAGGCTGCGTTTAAGGCGCTGGAGCTGAGAGTACAGATTGCAGAGAGGATGAGAGAAGAGTATAGGCGTCGTGCTGATATAGCATGTGGAGTTCTCTCGAAGACTAGACTTCAGTTCGCGAGACCTGACGCACCATTCTATCTGTTTCTGAAGTACGACAACCTCGATTCAGAAAGATTCGCTCTCAATCTTCTCGATCAGGGAGTAGCCGTAACCCCAGGAACCGCGTTCGGCGATTACCGTGAGTACTTCAGAATTGCTTTAACCCTGCCAGAGAAAGAGATCTCAAGAGGCTTAGAGAGAATATGCCGTGGCATCGAAGAATCGCTATAATCGGCGCAGGCAGAATGGGCCGATGGTTTGCAAGATTCTTTTCGAGAGAAGGCGTTACTGTGACTGTTTCAGATATAAGTAAAGACGCGCTGAGAAAGGTGAGCGAAGAACTTGATGTGTCAGTCCTTGACAATGTTACTGCGGTTGAGCACGCTGACTCTGTGCTGCTCGCGATCCCGATAGATAGTTTCAGGAGTGTCGTTCAGGAGATTTCCCCTCACCTGAAATCGAATCAAGCTGTAATGGATATTTGCTCAGTGAAAGAGGCTGTAGTGGACACAATGCACGAGTATATAGAGACGGGGACAGCTCTGGGAACGCATCCTCTCTTCGGTCCAGGAGCCGAGAAGATTGAAGGGCAGGGTTGGATCTTAACGCCGACGAACGGTAGAGAAAGAAAGCTTGCGAAAGAGGTTGGACGCTGGCTGGAGAAGAGAGGTGCAAGGGTGTACACTATGTCCCCGAGTCAGCATGATCGATTAATGTCTTTAACTCTGGCACTTCCTCACTTCGTAGGCTTGGCTGCGTGCGACACATTGACTAGATCTGGGAAGTTTTGGCAAGCGAAGATGTTTGCTGGCTCGACCTACAAGCTACTGTTAACGCTAGCTGAAGCCGTCGCTTCTGAGGATCCGAACCACTATGGGAGCATTCAGATAAACTTGCCTGAAGCTGAGATGTTTCAAAAGTTGTTCCTGGAAAGTTGCAAGGAATGGTTGGACATTGTGGAGAAAAGAGATAAGCCTGGATTTGTCGGAAAGATGAAACGTCTGAAAGAGAGGCTGAAAAGACTGGATCCGGACTACTCAATCTCATACGATGAGATGTACCGACTACTCAAGAAATCTAATATTTGACCGCGGTGCTGGTATTCTTACACTAATCTTCGCGGCCTTCTCGACGGTTCCTCTTCCTCGGCAGGTCTGAAGAAGCTCGTTGAAGTTGGAGCGGTCAAGCGAAGGTGTTTCTTATTTCACTAGTATTGGCTCCGATGTGAATCGGCTTCTCGGACACTTTTCTTCCTGATTCAATGTCTTTAAAGCCGCTTCCAGTTATTATGCACACGACCTCCTCTCTTTTATCAACTATTCCGGCTCTAACCATCTTTGAAAGGCCTGCGACACACGCAGCGCCTGAGGGCTCAGCGAAGATTCCTTCGAGGTTTGCCAACAGCCTCATCGCTTCTATTATCTCTGTGTCAGAAACGTATTCCGCGTCTCCGTTTGATTCCTTTAAAGCCTTGACTGCGAGAGGCGCATCATAGCCCCATCTGCCTACTAATCCCTCAGCGATCGACTTACCGGTAACAGGTTCTGGGAGGACTTTTCCCTCCTTGAATCCTTTCACGATCGGTGCACCTCCGATCGGCCCTACTGCGACCATTCTCGGCGTATCCCCTATCAGGTCTAGGTTCCTCAACTCTTTGAACCCCTTCCACATCCCATACAAGTGGGTGCCGTTCCCCACGTTGTCAATGATCCATGTGGGGGAACGCCACTTGAATTGTTGACAGATCTCGTAGGCGATAGTCTTATCACCTTCTGGTCTGAGCCTGTTGTAGCCTGAGCTGGACTCAAATATGTCCAACCCTTTAAGCGCTTCAATGTAGAGTTCGAAGATTTCCTCGTAGATTCCATCTATCAAGAACGTTCTTGCGCCATATACTGCGGACTGAAAGATCTTTCCTTTGGATGCTGTGGCTGGCATGAATACAGAACACTTCAAGCCAGCTCGTGCCGCGTATGCCGCCAGCGAGGCCGCTGCGTTTCCTGAAGACACGCATGAAACATGCTGAGCACCAAGTTGTAACGCCTTCGTTACTGCCAGGACGCTCTCACGATCTTTGAATGAGTGCGTTGGATTGTGAGTTTCATTCTTCAACCATAAATTTTCAAGACCGATTTCCTCAGCAAGTTTCTTACATCTGATTAGAGGGGTCCCGCCTTCGCCTAGCGTGACGACTGTGTCTTCTACACCAAATCCTAAGAGCTCCTTGTACCGCCAGAGATTGAAAATCCTCTTCTCAAGTTTCTTCTTGCTGACGGAATTTGCCAGTGCTTCATAATCATATTGTACCTCGGTTATACCTCGGAAGACAGAGATTCCTCTAACTTTCTCTACACCGCACTTCGGGCAGACAAAAAATTCGGCTTTAATGGGGAACTCGGTTCCACAATTTATGCACTTCAAGCCGATCGCGTACATAGCTTGCTTCTCACAGCCTTCTGCCATGGATCTTGTAGGACGTATTCAAGCTAGTTATGAATCCGATTGTTTAAAAGGATCTGAAGGTTTGTAAGAGGGCCACAGCTCCATTAAGCTGGACCGAGGGGCAGATTGTCTATGCCATGCCTCTTCATAATCCTTCTTGCTACGTCGTCTAGGTTCTTCTCGATATCTATCGAGAGTGGTTCGGGTTTGTGGTCTTTAAGTATTCTTTGAGCTATTTCTCTAGCTCTTCGGAAGCTGTCCTTCGATCCTGCCTTCTTCCAGAGTTTCAAATCCTGTCTGTCGACCAAGTCTGAGGGAGTGAAGATCTCCTTCTCAAACCATTCCAAGGTATGCTTGTCGGCTAGGTAATGTCCTCCAACGCCAACTCTCCTGATAACATCAACTGCGAGGGTCTCGTCATCCACGTCGATGCCTCTTGTAAGCCTTAGAGCCATTCCGCAAATAGTGTCATCTATAACAAGTTTTTCGAAGCTTTGGCAGTTCTCAAAGTTCAACATGCCTGGACCCGCTATCACGTTTATTCCGGCGAGAGCACCCAAGGTTATGCCGATTCCAGATTCGAACCCGGATTGGGCGTCGATTATCTTCGTATCGGTTAGGCCTAGATACATATGGGTTGGCAGGCCGTAGTACTTCCCGATCTGAGCGTAGGCGCAGCCCATCATAACGGTTTCTATAGCGCCTAATCGCGCTGTGCAATAGCGCATATCGAATGTGGTGGGTGATCCTCCGTAGACTACTGGTGCCCCTGGATTAGTGAGTTGCGAGATAACCAGTCCGCTGAGGAACTCTGCGTTGAATTGGACCAGCGACCCTGCAAGTGTTATGGGACCTGTTGCGCCGAGCTGCGGCATCGGTAGGATCTCTGCTGGAATCCTGTACTTGGCACAATCGACCAGATTTTGAGCAATAAACTCTCCCCACTTCAATGGCGCCGACGGGCAGATGTCGAAGATCGCCATCGGTCTTCGAGCCAACTCCCTTTCGCCTCCAACGATGGCGGCGAGCATATCCTTCATATCGTATAGACCGTCTACGCTGAAGGTTCCGGTGATTATCGTCTTCGGCGAGTTCTTCAAGACTATGTAAAGTCGATATCGATCGACAATAGCATCCGCGACATCTGAGACCACGAGAGCTGTGCTCTGTGCCTGTATGTGCTCCAGCGCATCGGTTAACCGCACGAAATCAGCTAGGTCTCTAGATACTGGCCGCCTAACTTCACAAGTCTCAGAGTCAAGGAGATAGTAGGCTGCTGAGCCTGGATTATAGGTAACTCTGTTTCCCTCCAGCAGTAGGTCGTGTTTTCCGTCGCGACTGTACAGCCTTATAGTCGACGGCGCTTTGACTAGTGACTCCTTGACTAAATGTTGTGGGATCCGCGCAATCTTCCTAGTTGGGTCAACATCCACGCCAGCATTAGCAACAATTTTCAAAGCCTCGTCACTTTGGATCATTACACCGACTTCTTCCAGAATCTTCAACGAGGCTAAATGGATGGCCTCTATCTCATCTCTCGACAATAACTGAAACATGGGCTGATTTGAGAACGACAACTTTGTCATTGCTATTACTCCCACTCAAACTTCGCGTTCTTCAGGGAATCTCCCTGATGTTCTAATAGCTAGTTGCGGCTCCACAGATATAAGATTCGTACTCCTATGGAAGTCGTCGACTGTGAGAGTTGCTAGACTCTCTAATCAGGCATTCTATGCAACCGCGGAAGCGTTAAGTTTCAGTCAACACAATATTGGCTCGAACAGTCTTGACACCTAGACTAGAAATATTGTCAAAAAACGAAATCTACGACATTCACCTAGCAACACTTCAGGTACTCGAACGAACCGGCGTTAAGGTAGATGACCCGAAGGCATTGCACATGCTGAGAGATGCTGGGGCGACTGTGGATTCAAAGACCTCTGTGGTCAAAATTCCGGAACACCTTTTGAAGGACGGAATTAGAAAAGCGCCAAACCATTTCACTCTGTTTGGACGTAACACGAGCTACAAATTGCGATTTCAACGTGGGCAAACATACTTTTCATCTCAAGGAACGTCAGCGTTTGTTGTGGATTTTGAAACTGGAAGACGTAGGAAAGCTGCCCTTAAAGATTCAAAGTCGTTCTTCAAACTTTCAGATGCCCTAGAAAACATTCATCATGCATCGATGGCTGTCTGGCCTAGCGACGTTCCAGAAGACGTTGCTTATGCTTATGCGTTGCTAGAAGGTTTCAGAAACACGGCTAAAACGTTGGACGGGTACAATTATGGCGAAGGAATATCTATCGACAATATTGAAATGGCCTCTGTTATTGCAGGCGGGAGAGAAGAGCTAAGAAAGAATCCGAGGCTTTTAGGCTTCGTCAATCCTGTTAGCCCATTGGAACACTCCAAGGAGATGACAGAGGGACTACGAATATTCGCGGAGTACAAGCAACCAACACTGATCGCTCCAGAAGCTCAAGCGGGATCAACAGCCCCAGTAACTCTATCTGGCCTCCTCGTTCAACAGAATGCTGAAGTCTTGAGTGGAATACTCATAAGCCAACTCGCACAACCTGGCGCGCCAGTCCTTTATGGCACAGTCTCATGCATCACGGATATGAAAACGGGTAACATAG
>Ga0315314_1004487_pt1 | contig 10452 bp, 19 predicted proteins | sample TDP9_MG_FD_203631 | JGI IMG/M metagenome (GOLD analysis project Ga0315314, IMG submission 203631) | Freshwater sediment microbial communities from Lake Towuti, South Sulawesi, Indonesia - TDP9 | ecosystem: Environmental > Aquatic > Freshwater > Lake > Sediment | place: Indonesia: South Sulawesi... | reverse complement strand
TCGTAACGCAGGTCGATACTACAAAGGTCTTCGTTTCATATTTCCTTTACCTCCTCCTAACGCTCCTCATCGGTGCCGCTGTCTTGCTCAAATCGATGCCTACCCCCCTTCGCTTTTGGCAGAGAACCCAATGGTGGCTTTATGCCCTCCTGACCATAGTCACAGTGACTATGGCCCTCTCACTGAATCTACGCCCCATCAGGGCAGATATCTACTACAAGCAGGGTCTCGCGTATGCTAATGGTGGAGACTGGGATGAAAGCATCGCTCTATTTCAAGAGGCGCTGAGGCTGGCACCCGGTACAGACTTCTATTACCCCTTCTTGGCTGGAGCCTGCGTTGAGAAGGCAAAAGCAGCTTCGGACATGTCCCAGAGATCAGCCTGGCTTGAAGAGGCTCGAAAGGCATTGGAACGAGGAAGGGAGATCAGCCCTCTCAACGCCGATCACGTTATCAAGCTGGGGCTACTACATCGAGCATGGGGGGAGATACTCACAGATCCTAAGGAAAAAGAAAAGCAGCTTAGCAAAGCCTTGGCATATTACCGGCAAGCAGAAGCCTTGAGGCCTCACAATGCTGGGCTGTTTACCGAGTGGGGGCTGGCTCACCATGCTAAGGGCGAATACGAGGAAGCAATTGATAGGTATCAGAGGTCATTGAGTCTGAATAATAGCTCCGTTGACAGCTACCTCCTTTTGGGAGATGCCTATAGGGCAGGTGAAGACCTGGTTCAGGCTGTAGAAGCATATGAGCAAGCTACAAGAATCGCTCCCAAAGATTTCAGGGGGCATAGGAATCTGGCGCTTGTCTACCAGCAAATGGGACACATTGAAGAGGCCATCACCGAAGCGGAGATAGCCAGAAGCCTTACCCCTACAAACGAGGTTGGAAGCCTAGAGGAGTTCGCTCCTCGGGTTCGGATGTCAGTGATACGCTAACCTCCGGGCATTGTGCTCGTGGTGGTCTCCTCAGAGCAGCGCAATTGCTCCTGCAAAACCATGAGAAGTCCTGACGGTGAAGACACCGCCTAGCGCTCTCTTTGTTCTTTCTCCCCCGCCTGTAGCTGGTCTACAGATACCTTTCTTTCGCCCCTCCGCCATCTGCGCTAGAGGCTGATCTTCCCCTGATTTCGTGGACAAGGAAGTGGAAATGGAACTGCCAATTGACCAAATAGCCGTGATAAAGGGACGGCGACGCAGAGCTAGCCCCGCCAAAGTTAGAGAGCTGGCCGAGAGCATCCAAGAGATAGGGCTCTTAAATCCGATCACGGTCACTGCTGACAAGGTGCTAGTGGCTGGTCTACATCGCCTGCGTGCGTTCAGGCTGCTGGGTAAGGAAACCATACCGGCCACCATCCTTCCCGTGGATGGTTTGCGGGCTGAGCTGGCCAAGATTGATGAGAACTTGATCCGTAGTGAGCTCACGGTATTGCAGCGCTGTGAGGCTCTCAACCGTCGCAAGCAAATATATCAGATGATATACCCAGAATCAGTCCGACCCAAAGGTGGCCGCCCACCCAAGAACCGCGAAATGATTTCGCCGTTTTCCCACGATTCAGCCTCCAAGATTGGCGTCACACCTCGCACCATTCAACAAGAGATCCAGATCGCCATCAACCTCACCGAAGAGACGAAGGACCTCATCCGAGAAGCTCCTCTGTCGAATCGCAAGACGGACTTGCTCTGGTTGGCACGCATGGACCCTGAAGAGCAGAAGAGAGTTGCTGCCAAGATCGCCAGTGGCAAGGCCACAAATGTCAAAGATGCGAGACGCCTGGTACAACACGAAGATGAAAGTGCCCAGCATCCAGTCGTCTTGCCTGCAGGAAGGCTTCAGCTCTACTTAGGCTCGGCGGACAACATGTACTTCCTGGCCGATGAATCGGTGGAGATTATTATTACCTCCCCGCCCTATAATCTGGGCTCTCACAGTTGGGACATGGGGGGTCTGGGCGCTCGGCCCAGAGAGGATGGGATAGGTTATCCCGACGATATGCCAGAAGATGAGTATCAGGCGTGGCAACTGGCTTGCCTTCACGAGATGTATCGGGCCGGCAAGCAAGGCGCTTCGCTTTTCTATAATCACAAAGTGAGACAGAGAGAAGGCGGAATTATTCATCCGCTCGATTGGCTACGGAGACCCGAAAACCCTTGGACAATCCGTCAGGAGATCATCTGGGACAGAGGGAGCACCCACAATCACTGTCCCGGTCTATTTTGGCCTCAAGATGAGCGGGTCTACTGGCTGACGAAGGGGAAGCCCTTCATCCCTGAGGAAGGGATAAACCAGCCTAGCATCTGGAGTTTCCCTGGCTCTGTTGCCAACACCTGGCACCCTGCGCCTTTCCCTCCAGGCCTTCCCCATAGATGTCTGGAAGCGGTTGGCCGGCCTGGTATTGTCGTACTAGACCCCTTCGGTGGAAGCATGACTACCTGTCGCGTTGCCCTAGAAATGGGCTATGACGCTATTGGGGTTGATGTCAATTTAGCCTATCTAGAGCGAGCTAGGGCAGAGAATGGATGGCAAGTACCAATCAGGGGACAGGTGCCCAGAATGGACACCTACTCTGTCCGATGGACTGCTGTTGGCTTGCTGTATCTTTGACTGTGGAGGTGACAAAAGACCTTCACTTTGACTGGTAGACGAATTTGCTCCAAGCGCTTGACAAATGGGCTAGCTTATGGTAGTATATACGTAGGCTTCGGGAGAGAGTGGGAATGGCAAAGGTCAAGTTAACGGTTTACGTTGATGAAGAGATAAAGAGGCTGGCCCATTGGCTCAAAGAGGAGACAGGGCGAACCATTTCCCATGTAGTTCGAGAAGCCATTAGAGAATGGGCCAGGGAGACCGAAGAGCGTAAAGAGCCCAGAGAGCCATAACAAAGCGGCCCTGGTGGGTGCTGTGAACACCACATCAGAGCCTGACCGACCACCTGAGCCAGCAGGCGGGCGGCTTCTATCTATTTTAGCGTGTTTCAGCCTGCTGTCCAATCAGGGCAGCAGGTTTTTTTCTTTTTCGGGCAGGACAGATGAGTTGGGATGAGCGAAGGGATATCATCGAGGAGTCAGGATAGGGTGTCGGTTAGCCCGTTCCCTATCCCGATTCCTGTGAGAGAATGGCATGAAGATGAGCCAGAGCAACCGTACCACTTTGAGCAGGATGGAGGCGCTGCTGGCTGACCATCAAACGGTTGGTCGAGCTGAGCGAGCAGTAAAGCCAGCTTATCATGCTGCTGAGGGCACGGCTGGCCGTGGGGACTGACCCGCTGACCGAGCATGGCCTGTTTGAGGAGTACCAGCGGGGGATAGGGACGGAGAGGCTGAGGATGAAGGCTAGGATCCTTAGAGCATGCGAACCCTGAAGGGATGACCGAGAAGAAGATGCCGGAGCGCGATAGTAGACCGTCGGCCTTCAGGCTAGCGGGTGCTTGTTCATTGTCGCTTCTCGCGTTCTGTGAGGGCTTGGTGCTTATCCTTCAAGGCTGGGACGAGTTCTGGCTGAAGGTGACCACCTCGTGGCGCTGATTCCCCGGCTCATCATGGGTTGGCTGCGGGGCCTTTGACACACACGCTGAGGCGGTGGTAGCTCTGAAGGAGCCGTAGCGAGAAGATGAGGCCGCCGGTGATTGACCGCCGTGACCGCCCAATCTGGGATCTGCTGACCGCTAAGCTGCTGATCATGGTGCTCATCGCCCTGACGCAGATCGTGGAGGGCCTGGGTGAAGCTCAGGCCCGGCTCAGCGGACTGCTGGCAATGGATTGGCGGATCGTGCGACGATGGAGGAGAGAGGATAATGAGTAATCATGCGTTGTTGGCCATCGATCGGATCGAAGCAATACCCACCCCTTATGGCGGATATGTGTTTAGATCACGTTCAGAAGCACGCTGGGCCGTTTTCTTTGATACCCTGGGTATTGAATATGAATACGAACCAAGATCATTCGACTTGGGGCCGCCATGCGGTTGGTATCTGCCCGATTTCTGGGCACCGAGAATTCACAGCGGAAGCTGGGTAGAGATCAAGGGGCAAGAGCCAACCGCAATGGAGGCGATGAAAGCGGTGAGACTCTGCCAAAAGACCGGAGCGATGACTCTGTTGTTCGCTGGCATGTTTGACGTGATGCCTTTCGGTAAAAGGCCGGAGATGTGCAATTTCGGGATATATATGGTGCGCGATGGAGCGCTTGCCCCTGTATGGCATACAGAGCGCTATACGGAATTTCTCCCCGGGTTGTTTGCGAAGCCGTACGATCAGATAGTCTCTTCCGCACTTAAGGCCAAGACGCATGTTTTTGGCATGGCCAGCGCCTGGAGCTTCGAGGAAGGTGATAAACACGTGCATCAAGCGAAAATCGAATATTGGAGGGCCGTTCTGGACCGTATGCGTGAAGAGTGGCGCTAGGATGATACCAATGACTGACCGCAAGCTGCAGGCTAGACGTGGCCAAGCGGCTCTTGGAGGCTCACGACCTGCCTAGCGGGTATTGTGAGGGGCTAAGCGAGGTAAAACAGGGGCGCAAGGGCCTGAGCTGCTCCAGGCGCTAAGTCCCGGGTTCTGAGGCCTTCGGCGGGCGTGAGAGTGGAAAGCTCCCGCCAACCCTTGACTAGCAGCTCGGAGGGACACAGTGGAGGAAGTTACGTTATTCACAATGCCGGCCTTTTCGCGTCTCCTGATGGCTTGTCAGGGAAGAAATGGCGTGGATGAGGTGGCTGCTATGAGAGGAGACCTCGATGGAGGATCGAGAGCTGGTCAAGTTAGCGCGCGAGCTATTAGAGCGGATTGAGAAGGGGACAGGTGTCATCACCGCTGAGGATTTAGAGGTGTTCCAACTCCTCCTCTGCTGCCTGAGGAGGGAAATGGGGAGAAGAATACCACCCGAGGAGGAAGAAGAATGACAAATGGGGGCTAGAATAGCTTACTAGAAGGGCAATTACCTTGACCTTCTTTTTCAGGCTCTACGGCCTATCTGAGAGCCTAGTTTGTGGGGGTTTCAGGGCCTTTTTCACGCCCCATCCAGGGAATCGGACGCTATTTCTAGCAGAGGGCACATCTAAGAGGGCAGTTTTGTCGGCCCCTGAGCCTCAGTAGCAGTACTGAGAGACCATCTCACCATGCGCATCGTAGAGGTATCCGCACTCACCTTTGTTATTCCAAAGCGCACGACCACTCCCGAAACTGAAGCCGCAGCGCTCAGGGTGGTCTTCATCGGTATAGACGCGGCACGCCTGACCAGGTTGCAGCGTGAAGCTGGGGAAAATGAAATCCTGTACAGCATCTCCAGCGTTGAGTCGCCATCCTGCTAGATCTACGACAGCTCCTCCTCGGTTGCTGATCTCTGCATACTCGTCGCTCTCTACGCGAGGCACAACCCCGTCATAGAAGATGTAGGTGATTACCACGTCCGCTTTCTGCGGAGGTGGGGCAACTGTTGGCTCAGGTGTGTTCGTGGGAGGAGCGGGTGTAGGGGTGACCCACAACCCCCTACCCGCCTCCCTCGCCTCTCTTTGCAACTCCACGAAGTAGTCTGCAAATTCCACATCGGGCGGGTATGTGGCAACTTGGGCATAGCCCTGGCGGACCAACTCGGCGTTGGCGAAGATGTCGCCTACATAGACATACCGCAAAAGCCGACCGTACTTGTCCGTCTCAGAGGCATCCCTAACTAGGACGGCGGTCTGATTCTCCACGAAACTGCGACTATACGCGATTGCCTCTTCGCAGAGGGGATCGCCTTGTTCGGGGGCGTCCACACTGATTAAGCGAACCTTGTAGGACGTATCAGCAATCTGGACCTCTATGGTGTCCCCGTCAATAATCCGCACCACCTGGGCTGTCTGGCTTTTTGGAGCGGGTGTTGGGAATGGAGGTTCTGTAGCAGTGGGCTCAGGCGAAGGGCCCAGCGTAGGTATAGATTCGGGCGTTGCTGTGGGTTGCGGTGTTGGTGTGACGGTGGGCTGTGGCGTCGCCGTAGGTTCCAGCGTGGAGGTAGGTTGGGGCGTTGCTGTGGGGCGCTGCGTAGCAGTGGCCGGTGTCTGTGGTATTGGCTGGACCATCTCGGCTGGGAGCCAGGTGCCAGTGGGCGATGGGGGGCCCTTCAAAGACCTGGGCCGCGGTCGGGACTGGAGGAGGCCCAAGGTGAATTGGGGTATAACCCACAAGGATCAGGGCCAGCCACAGCAGTGCACCCTTTCTCACCTTGTTCCCCCCTTCCGTCTACCGCCTTTGTCATCTGCATTATACCGCAACGGATGTGCTGGGCCAGCGATCATCGTCTCGGCATACCATAGAGCTTGCGGCAATAATAGGTACTCGGCACCTTTGGCGGTCCACTCCGTTGTGGCTCTGCCAGCTCGTGAGCCTTGGCCATCCGCGGGGCTCGGATCAGAGAGGTTCCGGTGGTATGAGGTTCACCCTGAGAGCAAGCGCTTCAGGCTGATGGCAATTAGCAAAGTGAGGGATGCTACGATGATCTGTAGAACTCCTACGTATTGGGAGCGAGGGATCAGGCCAAAAATCATCGCAGCGATGATGCTGAGGTCGATGATGATAAGCAAGCCTACAAGACAGTAGGAGAGCTGCCCGCCTGCCTTGCCGCTTTGGTCTTGGGTGTTGCTCTGGTTTGGTGATAGCATCGGCGTTCCCCCATTTTCTATCGCGGGGGCGATCCCTTGCCGCCGACTTGCGCACCCTCGAAGACGGTGTAGAATCTAGCGCACGGTTGCGGCTTGGAAATCCGAACCCGCCGCAATCTGGAAAGACGCACTTCTTCTCTAGACGACGAGGTGCCTCTTTCGTGTTGTTAACATTATACATCCAATAGCCCCAGAGACAGTACGGGATAAGTAAAGATATTGTAAAGATCCGTCAAGAATGGCATGAAACAGTTGCGAGCCTTTCATCATCGCTCTGGCAGCTGGCTTAATCACCAGCCACGCGGTGCGCGCTCGGCTTCCAGCGGCTTGGAGGTAAAGAAGCAGATGGGCAATCACACTGACATCTGTTGGATTACGACTGTTGCCCTCGTCTAGTGGTCACTTGGCATACCCTTTTCTGCTGTGGGGGGAGGGGGATCCCCTGCTACTATTAGTGCTGGCTTGCCACGTTTTGGAACGTTGCTATGATCAAGCACAACAGAGCCGGGAATCGAATCCTCGGAAATCTGGGAGAGAGGCGCTGTCTGCTTGGACGGCGGAGCGCCTCTTTCGTCTTTGACAGTTAGCGCTCATCGTACTACATGTAGTCATTCGTGCCCTGATAGCCGCAATATGTAGATGGTCCTTCTCGACCTCGACCTCCTTGACCACCTCCTTCTCGACGACCACCGGCCTCTCGAACTCGACCTCCTTCTTGTCACATGCGGGGTGGCCATCGGGTCTGCACATCGTCATCAGAGATCGGCATCCTCTACCTCGACCACCTTCTCGACCTCGACCTCCTTGCTTGACAAGTGATGACCGTCGGACCACTTGACGCCCTTGCGGAAGTAGGGAAGTAGATGTAGACGGTGATGGTCTTGCCCATCCCCAGAATTGAGAGGGAGTGTTGTACTGTTACATGCGGGGGGCGCATGTGTTTCGACTGCTCAGTATTCAAGAAGTGGCGGAGCGACTGGGGCTGCATACGAGCACTATTAGGCGCTATGTCAGAGAGGGCAGGCTGCCAACAGCGAAGTTTGGCTGTGTGTGGCGTGTTTCCGAAGAGGACTTGAGAGCGTTCATTGAGGAGCATGAAGGACCAAAAGAGCCATAGACAAGCGGCCCCGACAGGTGCGCTAACACCAACCAGGGCCTAACCCACCAACCGACCACAGCAGTTGGCAGACTATGTATGAGCATTACAGCGCGTTTCGGCCAGCCTGTGATCATCGGTTGGCCGTTTTTCGTTCTTTGACTGGGTTTTTTTACCCTCACCCCAACAAAGGGGCCTTAGAGCGCGTCTGGGGGGCGTTAAGGACATTGTAGGAAGTGGTTAAGGTGGTCCAGGGATCAGCGCCCCAAAAGCCTCTAGAGCCAGCTCCTGCGCTTTTGTAGTGGGTTGCCTTTGTCCAGTATCTCCTTAGCGACTTGTTCAAACTCTACCCAAGCCTCACTCATCTTCTTATTGACCTCCTCGGTGGAGTACAATGCGGCGCTAAAATCAGGTGTAAAACGGTCTGTCCTAGCTCTTGCATCTTCCCGTTTTTCAGCTACGAACGCCGCTAGTGCGGATCGGATCTCCGCGATAATGCTCAGCCGAGCGTGAAACTCTTAGATCTGTCTGGATCTCTCGGTCGCGCAGGGCTACGGGCCATAGTGATGTCTGGCTTTCCCATACCATGCGGTTCCATTGAGGTAAGGTCGACTTGATCAGTCGCTGTCCTCGAGCAAAACGCACGGTTTCAAGGAGAGGGATTCCGCTGGATTCGTCACCCTCGTTCACTTCATTCCGAAAGGCGCGGAGGATTCTCAGGTTGTGGTCTACCTCTAGGCTGACCATGGTGCGGGCTCGGTCGGCTTGCCCTTTCTTGCTCCTGTGCGCCCTGCATTCGCCTACGCCGGCAGTCAGAACTGCGGTCAGGAAGGCTGATATGACTGCGACAAGCAGGTGGGTGGCAAGTGGGTTGTCTAGGATTGACGAGGGGAGAGTGGGAGTGACTATTGGTGGGAGCGGTGTCGATATCAGGGCGGGGGAGACCGAAGCGGGTGACGGAGTTGCTGGTACCGGAGTGGCTGTGAGCGGGACTGGTGTGCGGGTGGTCGTTGGCAGGACATCGGTGGGCGTTGATGGTACGGTCGTGGCCATGGCCGCAAAGGTGCTACCGAATCGAAGCAAGAGCAACGTAGCCAAAGTCAAGGTAATCACCCGATGTAGCGTGTCTCATCTTGCGCTACTCCTTGCCCGCCGTATCATAGGTGGCCCCTGGTCACCACCCGAAAAGGCGCGGGAGCGAGCTCTTGCGCTCCCGCTGCTGGGCTTCCAGCCGCCCCTCGCCTGCAAGCGTGCTGGTGGTGAGCCCAGGTGGCGAGAAATTAGGTCGCCTTGCGGAAACTAGCTCGGCCAGACCATTTTCTTGGCGGTCTCGGAGAGTACATCGGTCAGTATCTCACGAAACATAGATGCTGCTTCCTGGCCAACCTTGCGCATGATTTTCCTGAATCTTTCTGCGGCTACTGTGCTTGATGGGGTGCCTTTAACCAAATCGTCAATGCTTCTTTGCAGAATTGCTCGGTCTTGGTCATCAAGGCTGTCTAATTCTTGAGCAAGTTCTTTGGCTGCTTGTATCTTCGATTGCGTCCATGGAAACGGTGACCCGCAGTTTATACAGAAACTAGGTGCTATGTAGGCTGTTGGACCGATACCGCCGCCCCAATAACCGCCACGAATCGGGGCGTTGCATTCTGGGCACTCTGTGATGGTTTCTGCCCCTCACTCCTCACAAAACTTCTGATTGAACTTCGGCATGTCTGTGGCGAAGGGATTTGCAACATGCCCATTCGGACGGATTTGTGCTACGTCAAATCCTTCTCCCATTGTCCTTTGTGTCCTTTCTCTCTATCTGGCGAATGTCTACTAAGTGGAATTGGCCAGCGGTCACCGCCCCAAAAGCCTCTGGAGCCAGCTCTTGCTCCTCTCCTCCAGCCGGCCTCTGAGGTGGCCAATCCCCTCCCTGAGCTCACGAACTTCGCTCAGCAGCTCATCCCGTTCACTCAGTACCCTATCCTGCTCCTGGATGTAGGGCTCGATGATGAGCCGCACGCTGGCCATCGGCACCAGGGCTGTCTCTGCTGGTTCTGGCTCAGGCTCAGGCGGCGGGGGCAATTCCGCCTCTTCCACCAAGTGAACGCCTGCGGCCAGTCGCTCCCGCACCCCCTCATACGTCAGGCCCTCGGCCAGTAGTGCCTTGGCGGTAGCCATCACACGAAGGTCATCCTCAATGAAACGGCGGGGCTGGCCAGGCAGCGGGCTGGCCTCAGGGCTTAGGTGGTCACCGAACTCCTGCGTATAATTGCGGACCGTGGCGCTTGACACGCCTAGGCGCCTCGCAACGTCTGATGTGCTAAGCATTTTGCCCTCTTTTCTGGTGTTAGGGAGTGATAGAGGTATTATAGGCGAAAGAGGCGCAAGGGGGCAAAAACGCTTTGTTGATGGGCGCTAGGAGATTAGGGTCGTTTGGGGGGAAACGGGGTGCAAGGAGGTTAAGGGGGCTTAGAGCTTCAGGCGCACAAAAAGGCGGGTGTTTGCGAACGTGAGGTGGTAGACTTGCTCCCATTGGGAGCAAAGGAGCAAGTATTTTTCGAGCGCAGGGCGGAGTGAATCACTTTCGACTAAGCCTGCCACAGGCGGGGCGTCGGGCCGGGGCTGGCCTGGAAGGGCATGGATCGGCGCATGGCGTTTCACAAGATGGTAGGTGCAGAGCGAAGCCCTCTTGACGGATCTGGCCTTCCCCGGTACAATTCAGCGGAGAGGAAAAA
>Ga0315314_1004486_pt1 | contig 10452 bp, 12 predicted proteins | sample TDP9_MG_FD_203631 | JGI IMG/M metagenome (GOLD analysis project Ga0315314, IMG submission 203631) | Freshwater sediment microbial communities from Lake Towuti, South Sulawesi, Indonesia - TDP9 | ecosystem: Environmental > Aquatic > Freshwater > Lake > Sediment | place: Indonesia: South Sulawesi... | reverse complement strand
CGTTTCAGTCTTATCGCAGTCTCGCTCCGGAGCGGGACCGCAGAGGATGCAGAGAAAGATCAGAAAGCGCTACGCGGACGGCAAGAACTTGCTGATTGCGCACGATGTGGACCGCGCTTTCACCAGGAGAGTTAGGGCCAGACCTGTATTTTGACATGAAAGGGAATCTGCCGCACCATAGCAGGCGGGCACGGCGTTCGCCGTGGGCTGCATAAAGGCGGCGCTAGCGACTATTTCGGGAGAGTGAAAAATGGGTCACGATGTGTTTCGTTTGGACGAGCAGGTGGCGCTGGTGACCGGCGGAGGGACGGGCCTGGGGTTTGGGATCTGCCAGGCGTTGATCGAGGCAGGAGCCCGCGTCGTCATAACCGGCCGCCGCGAGGATGTGCTGAAAGAGGCCTGCGGGCAACTTGGGAATGCCGCGAGTTACATCCGGCACGATGTCACCGACCTGGCTTCCATCCCCGGACTGGTCCGGCAGATCGAGGATCGCCTCAGCCCGCTGGACATCCTGGTGAACAACGCGGGCAATCACCTGAAGAAGCCGGCGCCGGACACCACCGATGCAGAGTTTGCCAGCCTCCTGCACACCCATGTCTTCGGTTCGTTCGCCCTGAGCCGCGAGTGCGGACGGCGGATGATCGAGCGACAGCGCGGGTCGATCGTCATGATCGTCTCGATGGCGTCGCTCTTCGGAATTCCCCAGGTCTCGGCCTACAGTGCCGCCAAGTCAGCCCTGGTGGGCCTGACTCGGGCCCTCACCGTCGAGTTCGCGCCCCACGGCGTCCGGGTGAACGCTATCGCGCCGGGCTGGTTTGACACGCACCTGAGCCGCAAGGCCTTCGAGGGCGATCCCCAGCGAAAGCAGAAGGTCCTGAGCCGGACGCCGCTCGGTAGGATGGGTGAGGTCATCGACATCGGTTACGCCGTGGTCTACCTCTGCTCCCCGGCGGCAAGATTTATCACAGGAGTCGTCCTGCCCGTGGACGGAGGCGCCAGCATCGGCTTCTGAGCTGCCTTCAGCTCGAAAGAGAAGGGCGGCCCGGATGCGCCGCCCGTTGTGACTTTTGCTGAGGGCTGAAGGCTATCAGCCGACGGCTATTCCTACGCCCCGTACAGGAAGCCGGCGGTCCGGTTCAGCATTTCCACGCCCCGGACCTCGGTCTCGAAGAGTGGCAGTATCGACCGGACCATGCCCGGGAAGGTGGTCTCGATCTCCTTCATGTAGCTCTCTTGCATAGCCACGCGGTTCTTCACGAACTCCGGCGAGTCGCTCTTGACCTGCTCCCGATCGATCACCATGTTCACGACCACGCCGCCCACGGGAATGCCGAAGTCCTTGAACCAGGCGATGAACCGGGTGATGACGGCAATGGGCAGCGCCTCGGGGAGCGTGACGAAGAAGAAGGCCGTCTTCTGCGCATCCGTGAGCAGGGTTTTGGCCTGCTTCATCCGCTCCTGGAAGCTGAGGAGGTATTCCATCAGCGGATCCTTCTCCTCCTTCTTGCTGTAGGAGAGGACCTTGCGGAGCGACTGGGCCTCCTCCCTGCTCTTCATCATCTTGCCGACCCAGAGGGAGTAGACCGAGGACATGCCCAGCAGGCGCCGGGCATTGGCGGTGGGGGCGGTATCGAAGACGTAGACCTCGTACTCGTCCTTGAACATGATGTCGATCATGTTCTCGAACATGGCCGATTCCTCGAAGGCCGGGTTCATGGTGGCCGACTCGACGAAGGCGTCCGCCTGTGTCCGGATCTCGGCAAACTTGAGGAACCAGTTTACCTTCTCCTTGATCTCCCGCTTCGACTTCTCGATGGTGTCCTTCGTGTCGATCTCGTAGGCGAAGAGGTTGGGCACCCCGTTGACCTGGACCGGCTTTCCAAACACGTTCTGGCCGAGGAGGCCACTCAGGCTGTGCACGGGATTCGTAGAGGCAAGAAGGGTCCGCTTCCCTTGCTTGGCGTAAGCCAGGGCCGAGGCACCGGCGAGGACGGTCTTGCCCACGCCACCCTTGCCACCGAAGAAGTTGTACTTGAGGTAGGGGTGCTTATTCAAGAAGCCCAGCATGCTTTCTTGAACGAGGGGATGCGCCGTCTGGGTCATGGATTCCGCTCCCGTGCAAGGATTGGCCGGACCTAGTGGATCGGTCCGAACAAGGCTTCGGCCATCTTCTCGATCATGGGCAGGCCGGTGATGTCTCGCTCGAACTCAGGAACTCGGGCCAGCACCTCGGTGCCGAACAACTCATCGATCTTCTTCAGGTATCCCTTCTGCATCTGCAGCCGGTTCCGGAGGAACTCCGGGATGTCCTGGGTGGCCAGGCTCTCAGGGATCACCCGGTTGACCACGTAGCCGCTCAGCGGCACGTTGAACTTGGCGAAGAGCTGGGCCGCCTTCTGCGTGTCGATGAGGATCATCTCCTCGGGGATGACCACGAAGAAGAAGGCGGTCTTCTGTTTGTCGGTCAGGATGCTGGAGGAGCTGCTGATCCGGTGCTTGATGTACTGGAGTTCCTTGAGGATCATGTCCTCTTCCAGTTCCTTGTCCCTGACGATGGCGGCGGCCATCTCCTCGTACTGGCGCATGTCCTCGCGCAGCTTGGTGATGCGCTCAATCCACTCGTCATATACGCTGGCCATGCTCAGGTAGTAGAGGGCATGGCCCAGGGGGACCAGGTCGTAGATGTAATAGTCGTATTTCCCGGCCACCACGATGTCCACGACCTCGTCGAAGATGGCGCTCTCTTCCATGGCCGGCTCGGCCGCGGCGGCCTGGATATAGCTCTCGATCTCGTCAGGGATCTTGTCGAATCCATACATGTCGAAGATCTTCATCCGGATCTCTTCCTGGTAAGCCTTGATCCGCTTGTCGGCGTCGATCTCCTGCGCGAAGAGGTTGGACATGATCTCAATGGCGCCCTTTCCGAAGATGTCGCGCTGGAAGATGTCCGAGAGGGAAGCCTGAGGATCCACGGAGAAGACCAGGACCCTGTACCCCTGCTTGGCCAGATAATAGGCCGCGGCGGCGGAGAAGGTGGTTTTGCCCAGGCCGCCCTTGCCGCCGAACATGATGTAGCGCCGGTCCGGAAACTCTTTGAAGATGCGGGCGAGTCCCCCGTTCATACCTGATCCTTCCTTTCCCAATGGACCGAGGGCGATGCGTGCGCCGATTGGGCGTCAGGCCAAGGCGTCCGTCAGGTCCTTCTCACGGAGCATGCGCCGCTTCCAGGTGGAGATCTGGGGCACCACGTAGGGCAGCAGGCGCAACGAGTAGTACGGCGGCAGGATCGGCACCCCCAGGAGATCCCCCATGGTGATGAGGATGAAGAGGTGCTCCATGCTCCCGCGGGTCTTCAGGGCCTGGCGGGTCATCTCGTGGGCCGCCATGCCGTAGATGTAGTCCTTGAACTTGTCCTTCAGGGACCCCAAAAATCCGCCCTTCTCTTCTTCGCTCATGGTCGTCCGTTCCTCCGAAGAGTCAATAAGAATGGCTATTGGAGAGGGTTGCAGGCTATCGCGCTGGCCCGTTCATGTCAAGTCTCCCGTGCCACCTGTCAGGCTGACTTGACCACTGGGGGCAGCCAGAATCGCCCTTAACCGTAACTACCTCAATGCAGGATGCGCTCCGCAAACATGCGCAGGAATCGGGCCGCCTCCACCTCCATGCACACGGTCGCGCTCGGCGTGGCCCGACTCCTCCTTCGAAGGTCCACGACTGCCATTCCTGCCGTTAGTTCGCCTCGCCTTTCAACGGCTACCGCCATCGGCTGAGTTCGAACCAACGATGGATCCACCACAGTTCCAACTGCCAGGGGATCGTGCAGGAACATCCCGTCAAAGCCTTCATGCTCGCGATGAAACACTATCGTCGCCGCCGTCATGTCTCGGATGAACGTCAGAAGCGTGCCGGCGCCCCGCGCCGTTTCCATCGCCTCGCGGGTCAGAATCACCTGCTCGGTCACATCCAGGGGGACCAACGTGATGGGCAGCCCTGCTTCGAAAACGATCGCTGCCGCTTCCGGGTCCACCGCAAAGTTGAATTCTGTAGTCGCCCCCACGTTGCCCGGCACCCTGATAGCACCACCCATGATAGTGAGCCCCTTCAGGCAACGCATTGTCTCTCGATCCTTCTGGATGGCCATGGCCACGTTTGTGAGAGGCCCCGTGGCGACGAGGGTCAACTGTCTCGGAAAACGCCGTACCATTGCAAGCAGGAACTCGGCCGCGCCTTTCGTACTCTGGCGCGTTGGGGCGGGATATCTGGTCGTGACATTGCCCAGGCCGTCAGCACCATGGACCTCGGCCGCGGCGAGTGCCGTCCGTGCCAGCCTCTCCGCTGAGCCTTCCACGACGGGCATGGGATGAGCATCCAGCATCTCCAACACCAGAAGGGTATTCGCGGTGACCCGCGCCACATGGACATTCCCGCTCACTGTTGTGATTCCCAGAACGTCCAGTTCCGGCGACCGGACCGCAAGCGTGATGGCGAGGGCATCATCCACCCCGGTGTCCACATCCAGAATCACTCGGTGTCGTTTCATGACGTCTTCAACCTCTTGCGATCATCCGGGTCATGAGGGGCATTCGCTTGCTCCTGCCGATGGGTTTACCCTCTGGTGCTGCCCCCGCCCCCCCACCTCGCCATTGGCGGGGCACCCGGGGCGAAAGGCCGGGGTGGGGGTCGCTGAGTCTCGGGTGCAATTCCCATCTGCGGTTAGGACTTCAGCCCATGCGGACACGAAGAGAGTGGGCGGGAAGACTGCGAAAGCTCTGTGGGGGATCAGTTTTGCTCGATGGATTCCAACGCGCGAGCTAAATCCTCTTTAATCCGCACGTTGATCTTCAACCGGTTCAGCAGCTCTGGTTGGTGTACCGCGAGGTACTGGAGCAGGGCCGACGTATCGAGCGGGGCGGTGCGGGGTTGCGTATCCAGTATCCAGTCAGTGAGCGATTCTTTGTGCCGCCGTCGTACCTCGCGATCCTGGTAAATGATATCGAGGATGCGCTGGGCCAAAGGCTGGTCCACGAGATTCCTCCCGGACGGGCTTTCGATATCGCTCTCCCTTATAGCAGATGAATGAACCCTTGGCAAGTAGGGTCGACTTCGGCGATTTTCCTGTGATTTCCGATGCTGATGCTCCTGTCATCGCTTCACACGAGGGCCTTTAACAAGGCGCCGGGCGCGAGTAAAGATGTGCTGAAACATGGCAGGGGTGAGACGGCCAGTCTGCGTGTTCTGCTGGCTTGGATGATACGACGCGATCAGCCAGATGCCGCCCGGCAGCTTTGTTGCGGCACCGTGGCCGAAAACGGGTCGAGCCTCCGGCGGGGTCTGCCCCGCCTCAGCCCATGCCCTCAGGAAGGCGTCAAACGCGATCCGACCCAGCGCGACGACGACCCGGAGCCTGCGAAGCAGACGAATCTCCTCGATGAGGTAGGGCCGGCATGTGGCAAGCTCGCTCGCTGTGGGCTTGTTGCTAGGCGGAGCACACCGGACGGCCGCAGTGATGTAGCATTCCTGGACCGTCAGGCCATCGTCCCGGTGGCGAGACCATGGCTGATTCGCAAAGCCCGCACGATGCAGCGCACGGTAGAGGAAGTCTCCGCTCCGATCGCCCGTGAAGATGCGCCCTGTGCGATTACCACCGTGCGCCGCTGGAGCGAGCCCAACGATCAATACTCGTGCGTCGGGATCGCCAAGACTCGGGATCGGCCTCCCCCAGTACTCCTCACCGCGGTGCCGGCGGACCTTTTCCTGCGCTACGCGCTCCCGATGTGCCACCAGTCGGGGGCACTTGCTGCAGGCGATCACCTCCACGTTCAGCCGCCTGAACGGATCCCTCCCGCTTCGGCTCATGGTTTCGCGCCTTGTCGCTTCTGCACCCCTGTTCCGCTGCCCCCGTGCTCCCTCGGTGAAACCGCCGCTCACGGGCCCCAGCTAGACGTCCGAATAGGAATCACCTCGATGATAATCGACTCTTTTCTCTTCAGGCGCATTGGTAGCCTCTCAACCTCAACCCCAGATGGGTAGCCGCCGATCCCCCACACACCGAGACGATTACGGGCCAATCAGACAACTGGTGCACCCGGAAGTATGCCTGAGAGGTCGGAAATCCGGATTGCCGGATTGCCGAATTGCCTGATTGCCCCTTACTCAGCACTCACGCGCTTGATCAGAATGCGCATCCTCCGATCCGACGCAGCCTCTGGACATCGTACCTCGATGTCCGCCTCGATCCCTTTTCCCTCAACCTTGAGGGAGAGGACCCCGCCATTCCACAGGTGGGCGATTTCATTCCGCGTGAGATTGACTTTGGCCTGCAGTTCTGCAGGCAAACCAGCACCTTGACCCATGCGTTCCCTCACCCCTCCCGAGATGTTGGGTCTGATCCCTTCTGCTGTTTCCCCAGTTTGCGATCTCGCAACCCGCTTCCCCTAAGGTGCCTGAGAGTCTCGGCCTCCTGGAATCGTTCGAGGTCAGGGAACCGGAACGCGATCCGCAGGCGGTCAGGATTGGTGATGGGCCGTGGAAGCTCTTGGATCGGTCCCAGGTCAAAGCGGAAATAGAGCGCGTCCGGCGCCCCGCGAGATGGCCAGGTCAGGCCAGGCAGATCACAGCGGCGCATGCGCGAGACACGCACGACCCTCGCGTACTCGCGGATGACCCCCGTCCGGTTGTGAAAGCGCGATGCACCCTCGTAAAAGGCGATGTAGTCGACGCTGGCTCGCGACGCGGCAATGGCGGAGACCGGGACGTGGTAGAACCGGGCGCGATGGATCAGCTCGCGGTGCTCCGGCCCCCGCAGCGGGCCCACCATGATCGTCGCGGATCGTTCCCCCTCGGAGACCGTGAGAAATCCCGGCCGCCTCCGAGCGCGATACAGCTTGGATGCTCCCTGGGATGCGACTCCCCGGCCGGTCCCAGTCCGCGATCTGGATTGCGGGCGACGCACACTCCGCATGGACAGGACCGTAGCACAGGACTGCGCGATTTTCCAGCGTTGATCCTCGACCCGCGCGAAGCCTCGGATATTGGCGAGACTATTGTCTGCCTTAGCAGACTCGCAGATCCCCACCACTGGCTCCGGGGAATCATGTGTGGTATCTTATTCATTAATCGTTTTGGTAGAGAGGGGGGCCGCCATAGGCGAGTCAACGCAAGGAGGTTACGCCATGCGACGCTGCATCAGTCTGGGAGTCATTCTCACCTTTGCGATGTTGGCCGTGATTGCCACCTGGCCCACGCCCGCCGAGGCTGCCTGGGCCCCCAGCCGGCCCATCCAGCTCATCTGCCCGTGGGCGGCGGGGGGTGGCACCGACCGCATCGCCCGGATGGTCGCCGTGCTTCTCGAGAAGGAACTGGGGCAGCCGGTTACCGTCGTGAACCGCACCGGCGGCGGTGGCGCTGTGGGGCACACGGCAGGCGCAACAGCAGCTGCGGACGGCCACGCCATCACTATCGTCACGGTCGAGCTGGCCATGATGCACTGGTTAGGCTTGACCCCGCTCACCTACAAAGACTTCACGCCGGTCGTCCTTCTTAACATTGATGCGGCCGGGGTACAGGTCGCCGCGACATCCGAGTGGAAGACCCTGAAGGAGCTGCTGGACTATGTCAAGGCGAATCCCGGCAAAGCCAAGGCCTCCGGCACGGCGAAGGGCGGGATTTGGGATCTTGCCCGGGCGGGCATGCTGAAGACGGCAGGCATTCCCATTGATGCGATGCCGTGGGTGCCCAGCACCGGCGCCGCCACCGGGTTGCAGGAACTGGTGGCGGGGGGCGTGCAGGTGGTGACGGCCAGCCTCGTCGAGGGTCGTCCCCTGATCGACGCCGGCAAGGTCCGGCCGTTGGCAAACATGGCGGAGAAGCGGGATCCCGCCTTCCCGAACGTTCCGACCCTGAAAGACCTGGGTCTCAACTGGAGCATGGGCGCCTGGCGTGGGATCGGCCTGCCCAAGGGGACTGCGCCTGACATCGTCGCCGTCCATGAGAAGGCCCTGGACAAGATCGTGAAGAGCAAGGAGTTCATCGACTTCATGAACAACGGGCCGTTCGGCATCCTGTACAAGCCGTCGGCGGAGTTCGCGAAGTTCCTGGCCGAGCAGGACGAGACGATGGGCGTCCTGATGAAAGAGGCGGGGATCACCAAGTAGCCTTTCCCGTCGTTCGGACATCATGAAGATCAGTGACACCGTGGTGGGCGCCGGCTTTGTCGGGGCCGGCGCCCTCATCTTCGCCGCCACACTCAACTTTCCCGCTTTGGAGGGGGGCCACCCGGGACCATCCCTTTTCCCGCGCATCCTCGCGAGCCTCATGGTGGGCTTTGGCGGCCTGCTGAGCATTCAGGGTATGCGCTCACGGGATACGACGGACGAGGTAGACTGGCTCCGCCTCTACAAGAACCCTTCATTCATCAACGCGACGTTCGTCCTCGCAGGGGTGCTGGCCTACATCTTCCTCGTGGAGTGGCTGGGATTTCTCGTCATGGGGGCCCTGGTCATCTTCATCATCATGTGGCGTCTGAAGGTCCACCCCCTCAAGGCCCTGGTCGTGGCAATCGTCTTCAACACGCTCGTCCACTTCCTCTTCGCCAAGATCCTGAGAGTCCCGCTGTCCCTGGGCATCCTGTGGTGGTAAGTCCGTGATCGACAATCTCTTGACCGCCTTGAGCCTGCTTTCGAGTTGGAAGCTGATGCTCACCATCGCCATCTGCAGCGCCTATGGGTTGTTCGTCGGCGCCGTCCCCGGTCTCACCGCCACCATGGCGGCAGCGCTACTCGTGCCCTTCACCTTTTTCATGGAGCCTTTGGCGGCACTCGTCGCCATCGTGACCATGGAGGCCATGGCCATCTTCGCCGGCGACATTCCGGCAGCCCTCGTCCGGATCCCGGGCACACCCTCATCCGCGGCGTACACCCAGGATTCGTATGAGCTGACAAAACAGGGCAAGGCGGAACTGGTCTTGGGCGTGGACGTGATGACCTCCGCCATCGGGGGCCTGATGGGGGCGGTGGTCCTCATGACCTCGGCCCCGCTCCTGGCCGAGGTGGCCCTGATGTTCACGTCGTTCGAGTACTTCTGGCTGGCGGCCCTGGGTCTCTCGGCCACCGTCATGATCGCCAGCGTTTCTCCCCTCAAGGCCGGCCTGGCCCTTCTGGTGGGGCTCTTTTTCTCCACGGTAGGCCTGGACATCACGCTGGGATATCCCCGCTTCACCTTCGGCAGCACCGAGCTGCTCAACGGCGTGGACTTCATTCCGGCGATGATCGGGCTCTTCGGGGTCTCTGAGATCCTGCGGAACATGGCCAGCGCCCACCTGAAATACCCCATCACCTCCGTCAAAGCCGAGCAGATCTTCCGGGGGGTAGCCGAGACGCTCTGGAAGTACAAGATGAACATGGTGCGGGCAGGGGCGATCGGCACCTTCATCGGGATCCTGCCGGGTGCGGGCGCCGATATTGCCGCCTGGATCGCCTACGCTGCCGCCAAGCGCTTCTCGAAAGAGCCCGGGCTCTACGGGAAGGGGGCCATCGAGCCCATCGTGGACGCCGGCACGGCCAACAACGCTTGCCTGGCGGGCGACTGGGTGCCGGCCCTGGTTTTCGGCATCCCGGGGGATTCGATCACGGCCATCGTCATCGGCGTCCTGTTCATGAAGGGCCTGCGGCCGGGCCCCATGATCTTCCAGCAGCAGCCCGAGTTGATCTATGCGGTGTACATCTCCTTCATCATCGCCAACATCCTGATGGTGCCCTTCGGCTACTTGGCCATCAAGGTGAGCGGGACCATGCTGAAGGTGCCGCGCAACATCCTGATGCCGGCCATCCTGATGTTCTGTGTCGTGGGCTCCTTCGCCATCAACAACAGCCTGTTCGACGTGGGACTCATGCTGGCCATGGGGATCCTGGGGTACTTCTTCGAGGCGAACGGCATTCCCGTGGCGCCCATCGTGTTGGGCATGGTGCTCGGCCCCATCGTCGAGCAGAACTTCATGGTCAGCATGATCAAGACCCAGTGGGACCTCACCCAGTTCTTCACTCGTCCGGCCTCAGCCATCCTGGCATTCTTGACGATTCTCACGTGGCTCGCGCCCCTCATCCCGACGCTGGTGGCGCGAATGCGACGGAACGCGGTGTCGGCATAGCCCTGTTTGCCCTTGACACGCCCCCGGCGCCGAGCCATCCTCCCTCACCTGAGAACCCCCTAGCCCGGATTATTCACGAAGGACACGTGAAGAATCCGGGCTTACCTGACCGATGGCTAGTCCCGTCTGTCCGCGAGATCCCGGACCAGGACGGCGGGACGACGCAGGGAAGTGGGCACCGACAACACGGTGTCGAGATATACCAGCAAAGCTTGATCCGTGTGGGGTCGCTTACTTCAAGCGTTTTTGTTAAGCCCGCATTATTCGCAGGCCGTTTTCGCGAATAATGCGGGCTAACGAGGTGAAAC
>Ga0315314_1004485_pt1 | contig 10453 bp, 8 predicted proteins | sample TDP9_MG_FD_203631 | JGI IMG/M metagenome (GOLD analysis project Ga0315314, IMG submission 203631) | Freshwater sediment microbial communities from Lake Towuti, South Sulawesi, Indonesia - TDP9 | ecosystem: Environmental > Aquatic > Freshwater > Lake > Sediment | place: Indonesia: South Sulawesi... | reverse complement strand
CGGGAAGTAGCAATGAAGCTTGGCGGAGTAGACCCAGTTAAAGAGCTCATACCGATTAGGCCAGCAGCGCACTATTCTATGGGCGGAATCCGAACAAACAAAACAACCGAAACGCCAGTTTCCGGGTTGTATGCTGCAGGCGAATGCGCTTGCATCAGCGTTCACGGGGCAAACAGGCTTGGCACGAATTCGACAGCGGATTGCTTAGTTTTCGGAGCAGTCGCTGGCGAAGAAGCCGCTAAGCATGCTTTGTCGAGTAGCTTTCGCCAAGTTCCACAGGGAAAGATCTTGGCGGAAGAGAAGAGAGTCTTCGACGAAATCTTGGGCAGCGAGGGCGATGAAAGAATTCCTGTGATCAGAGACGAAATGAAGCATACAGTGAGCTCGAAAGCCTGGATATTCAGAGCAGGCAACGAACTCGAAACTGCCTTGAAAGAACTAAGAGAACTGAAACAAAGATTTAGAAACATTACAGTTGAAGATAAGGACAAGCCCTTTAACACTGGGCTCACGTCCGCCCTGCAGCTTGACTTTATGTTGGACTTGGCTGAGGTCACGGTTGCTTGTGCGTTGGCAAGAACAGAATCACGAGGAGCCCATTCAAGGCTTGATTTTCCAAAGCGTGACGACGAGAACTGGCTTAAACACACACTAGCCTACTGCACACGAGAGGGTCCCAAGCTGGAGTACATTCCAGTTACGATTACAAAGTGGCAACCAGCCGCAAGAACCTATTGAAAGGCGAAGTACATGAGCATCAAAATCGAGAAAATAGTTGAACTCAAGATACACCGCTTTGATCCACGAAGCAAACGAAGTTCTGTGTCGACGTTTAAAGTGCCGGTTTACAGGGGCACGACCCTGCTTGATGCGCTCAACTACATTAAAGACAAACTCGACGGAACGTTGACGTTCAGGCATTCATGCAGGATGGGCATCTGCGGAAGCTGCGGAATCAACGTGAACGGAAAACCTATGTTAGCTTGCTACACACAAGTGTTAGACCTTGAAGCGGACTCTTTGGTGCTTGAACCCCTCTCCAACATGCCCGTCATCAAGGATTTGGTTGTTGACATCCAGCCGTTCTTCGATACTTACAAGAGAATCAAAACTTACTTGCTGAAGAACGAAGAAGAACTGAAAAAGCCCGACGAATATGTCCAGCTGCCATCAGACCTGAAGAAATACTGGGATCTGGCATTGTGCATCAAATGCTCAATCTGCAATTCAGCGTGCCCAGCGGCTATTGACACAAAGTTTCTCGGTCCATCAGCCCTAACAGCTAACTACCGTTTCGTCTCAGATTCGAGGGGCAATGGCGGCGAAGAACGATTGAAACCCATGGCTGACAACGTATGGCTATGCACGCAATGCAATTCCTGCACGATGTTCTGTCCGAAACAGGTTGGCTGCGCAAACGCGATTGTGGATGATCACAGCCTCGTAGTTGAAGCTGGAGCTATTCCCAGAACAGTTAAGGATGTGCTTGAAAGCGTCTACAAATACCATAACCCTATGGGAACACATCCCAACAAGAGAATGGACTGGAGCAAAGACCTCAAAATCAAAACATTTCCAACAACCGTGAAAGCCGACATCCTGTATTTCACATGTTGCTCCCCAGTCTACGACTCCAGAAACCAAGAGAACGCTAGGTCTATGGCTTCAATATTTGACAAGTTGGGAATGGAATTCGCAACTTTGGGAACCGAAGAATGGTGCTGCGGAGACCACATACTCAGACTCGGTGAAAAAGGACTGTTTGAAACTCTTGCCGAACACAACTTGTCCATGTTTGAAAAATTCGGCGCCGACAGAATCATAACGTTGTCACCTCACTGCTACAACACTTTCACGCATGACAAGCCGTACACCAACGCCAAGCTTAACGTTCAACACTACACTCAGTTTGTCGCTGAAAAAATCGAGAAGGGCGAACTCAAACTCGCAAAAGGCGTCAAGAGAAGCGTCGCTTACCATGACCCTTGCTTCTTGGGTAAACGCAATGAAATATACGAGGCTCCCAGGCAGATTCTTGAATCACTCAACGGCTTGGAACTTGTCGAGATGAAGAGAACACGGGAGATTAGCTTCTGCTGCGGCGGAGGAGCTGGAAGAACTTGGACCGAAGACGCAGAGCCCGAGAAAAGACCAAGCGTGAATCGAGTTAGAGAGGCGCTGGAACTGGGCGTTGACGTGTTAGCCACTAGTTGCCCATTCTGTGTAACAACTTTGGAAGACGCTGTCAAAGTGTTGGACGTAGAAAACAAAATCACAGTAAAAGACATTCTAGAACTTCTGAAGGAAGCATCCTAGCGCATTCATCATAAGAGAATATAGGTCGGCGTCTGCCGCTTTCTTACACGTTGGCTCTGTGTTCGCACTTGAGGGGTTAAAGTGCTTCGCTGACTAACTCCATGATGTCCTTGACCCGGATTTTGTCCTCAATGCCAGTTGTCTTTATGGCGTCGTCGAACGTTAAAAGGCAGAAGGGGCACGCTACAGCTATTATCTGGGCTCCAACCTCGAGTGCTTCTTTGACTCGGGTTTCTGTGAGGCGTTCCCAATTCTTTTCGACATCGTACCACATTCTTCCTCCGCCTCCTTCGCAACAGACGCTACGACTCCTTGAATTTCTCAGCTCCACGAATTTTACGCCTGGAATGCTCTCGATTATCTTTCTGGGCTCTTCGTAAATGCTGTTATGTCTGCCCAAATAGCAGGGATCATGAAAAGTTACGACTTTCTCTAGTTTTCCTGAGAACTTGAGCTTTCCCTTGTCGATTTGATCAGCGAAATACTGCGTATAGTGTTGAACCGCAAGCTCTTTTCTTCCATACCTGTTCTTGAAGGCATGATAGCAATGTGGAGACGATGTGACGATTTCACTCGCGCCATACTGGTCGAAAAGACCTAGATTCTTGCCAACTAACTCTTCGAATAATCCTTTTTCTCCAAGAGAGTATATTTCGTTTCCACAGCAGTTCTCTTTGTCTCCGAGTATGGAAAAGTCAACCGCCACAGCGTTCAAATTCTTTGTTATTGCCTTGGCGATTTCCTGTGCGCGTGAATCATAAGATGCCGCGCAGCCAACGTAGTACAGTAATCCAGCCTTCTGACCTTCTGAGACCTGTTTTACGTTCAAGTCCTTTGTCCATTCAGACCTTTTGCTTCGACTTATGCCCCACGGGTTTCCGTACTTGTAAACTCCTTCGAGCGCATCTGCCAACGTGCGTGGAATCTGCCCTTCCTCAACGCTGAGGCTGCGCAGACCGATAAGAATCTCCATCGGGTTTGCATCACGGGGACAACGGTACGCGCACGTGTAGCATGTTGTGCACAGCCAAAGGTCTTTATTGGAAAGGACTTTGTCTCGAAAACCCAACTGCGCCCTTCTGATCAATTGTCGTATTCTGAAGGGAGTTATGCGCCCAAACGGACAGCTAGCCGAACAGGTGCCACACTGAATGCATAAGTTTAATTTTTGCCCGCCGGCTTTGGCGACTGCTTCGGGAAATCCCATGTCAAGTTTATCTAGTCTGATGACCTCTTTCTGGAGTTCTGCCAATGGTAGCCTCACCAGTATTTGTCCACTAGGGCATTCAATCGAGAGTAGTGTCTTGTAAGGATGGGCGCTAATAAATCTTCTTTTCCTTGTGTTAAGTTTAGCGGAAGCCTAAGCGAGATTCTTAAAAGTTTGAAGTATCACTTATGGTTACTCTCAAAGACCCCTTACGGAACAATGAGAAAGGCGTCATAAGAGGTTGCATCGAGTTGGCTCAAGCTGAGGAAAAGAAAATTGGAGTTTACATCTGCCACTGTGGCGGAAACATAAGTGACACAGTAGACGTTGCTAAAGTGAAGGAAGCAGTTGCCCAGTTCAAAGGCGTCAAAATCGCTGAAACCTACGAGTATGTCTGTAGCGACCCGGGTCAAGAGTTAATTGCCAAGGGAATAAAGGAGCAAGGAATCGAACGCGTAGTGGTTGCTGCTTGCACGCCCAAGATGCACTTGGACACATTCAGACGCAACATAGAATCGGCTGGAATAAACCCGTATTTTCTTGACATGGCTAACATTCGTGAACAGTGCAGCTGGGTTCATGACAACAAGGAGGCGGCAACCGCCAAGGCTGTAGACCTTATTCGCGGCGCGGTTGAACGAGCTGGTCAGCTTCAACCTCTTCAAGCGAAAGCCATGCCTGTGAACAAGAGTGTGCTGGTCATCGGCGGAGGCGTCGCTGGCATAATGACGTCCATCGAGTTGGCGGACAAAGGATTTCAAGTCTACTTGGTGGAGAGAAGCCCCAGCATTGGGGGACACATGGCTCAGTTGAGCAAGACGTTCCCGACGCTGGACTGTTCACAGTGCATTCTTACGCCTAAGATGGTGTACACCGCCCAGCATCCTAATGTTAAAGTCATAACGATGGCTGAGCCCACTGCCGTGGAGGGCACTCCTGGCAACTACCGTGTTTTAGTTACAAAGAAGCCTCGCTACGTCGATGCGGGCTGCACAGCATGCGGTGAATGTGCTAAAAAATGTCCAATCAGGGTTCCCAGCGAGTTTGAGGCTGGTTTGCTGGAGCGGAAGGCTATTTACACGCCCTTCAAGCAGGCGGTTCCACGCACCTACGCGATTGATACTGAGCACTGTCTCTACTTTACTAAAGGTGTCTGCAAGGTTTGCGAAAAATTCTGCAAGGCACATGTTGTCAACTTTGACCAAAAGGAAGAAACGTTGGAGCTTGATGTTGGCGCCATTGTGGCTGCCACAGGATTCGAACAGATCGACCCTAAGACACTGGAAGAATACAGCTTTGGACAGCATCCAGACATCGTGACGAATCTGCAGTTTGAGCGCCTCATGCTTCAGGGCATCCACAAGCCGTCGAATGGAAAACCACCTCAGAAAGTGGCTTTTGTTCTCTGCGCAGGCAGTCGAATGATGAATGCAAGGGGTGAGGAACACTGCTGCAAGATCGGATGCATGGCTGCGATCAAGCAGGCCTTGTTGCTTCAGAAGGCGTTTCCAGAGGCTGAGCCTTGGATATTCTACATGGACATTAGGGCGGATGGAAAGGGCTACGAGGAGTTCTATGCTAAGGCACAGGATCATAATGTTAAGTTTGTTCGGGGCAGAGTGGCTGAAGTCACGCCTGCAGGAGAGGACAAAATCCTAGTTAGAGCTGAAGATACCCTCCTAGGTGAGGATTTCGAGGGAGCCTTCGACCTTGTTGTCTTGAGTGTCGCTATCAATCCTCACCCTACTGCTGCGGAGTTGTCTAAGAAGCTGGGCATTCAGCTGAGCGCAGATGATTTCTTTTCTGAAAGACATTACAAGCTCAGACCGGTGGACAGTCACCGTGAAGGTGTTTTTCTGGCTGGTTGCGCTCTAAGCCCAAAAGACGTGCGTGAGACCGCGCTTGAGGCTATGGCGACTGCCTCTCGTGTGGCGACTTTTGTTGGCAAGGGTGAAATCACGGTTTCGCCTGAGGTTGCCTACGTTGTTGCTGAAAAGTGCGATGGCTGCGGCGTCTGTATCAAAGTCTGCCCAGTTGGCGCAATAACAACAGTTGCTGGGGGCGGCGTGAGCATTAATCCAATCTCATGCATTGGCTGCGGCTTGTGCGTGCCCCGCTGTCCGAAGCAGGCTCTGGATTTGCTGCACAGCACTGATCAGCAGTTGATGGCGCAGGTTCAGGGTGTAAGCGAGGGCGATGTGCATCCTAAGCTGGTAGCGTTCATTGAGAGGAACACAGCTTATGGTTCGGCAGATCTGGCGGGTCAAACGAGGTCGACGTATACGCCCAATGTGCGCATAATCAGTGTGCCTAGTGTGGGACGGGTTGGGTTGAATCATGTATTGCAGGCGTTTGCTTCGGGCGCTGATGGCATAATATTCGTCGAGGGTGACGACAGCCTGTTCAAAGAAGACCATGTGAGAGACTATTTGGCTCAAATCAAGAAGGAACTGGCGCCTTATGGAGTAGAAGCATTGAGACTGATATCGATAACAACAACGCTGCCACAATATGACAAGATACTGAACATTTTTGAGACAACGAACACAAGAATTTCAAAGATTGGCCCAGTGAAACCCGAGGTCAGGTCAAAGATTAAGGAGAAACTGCAACAGCAATAACCATCCTATTGGAATATGGTAATTGGCTGCGTGTGTTGACGTAAAATGCGCTTATTGCCGACGTCACGCTCGCTCTGATCTCTGGCTTTGACTGAGTAGGAAGAAGAGGCACCACGTGCCCTAGCTCCTTCTTCCTTCAGAGATTGTTGAAAACCCAAGAATGCGGTCTTTGACTTTTAAAATACCGTTTGAAGTAGGGCTTCGGGAGTAGCGGATAAACTTTATATTCTGGATTTCTCAGGTTATCTTGATGATTTCATGGCAACGATACTCGTGAAAGGTCTCCCTGAGGACTTGCTTAAGGAACTTAAGAGACTGAAGGTTGAGTTGAACTGCAAGACTTGGGCTGACTTGTTGGAGAAGCTCGTAGAGTCTCAGGAGCAGGTTTTGTTGAGTGAGAAGGAATTGGAGCGAATGAGAACTGGAGCGAAGGGGTTTCTTAAGTTGAGCAAGGTTGTTTCGAGGAAATGGTCCGGTGCTCCAACGGTGCTTGAGGAGTTTCGAAGGTCAAGAGCCCATGAAAGCGACTAGGCGTATGTTGACCCTAGACTCGAATGTCTTCGTTGCCGCTGTGAAGACCGATGAGCCTCAACGTGAAAAATGCGCTGAAATAATTAGAAAGGTCGGCGACTTGTTCCTCCTCGCTGAACCAAGCGTCGTATATCAAGAGGTTTGTGGAACATTAGCACGAAGAGTTGGAGTCGACCAAGCGGACGCCGCTAAAGAGCAACTCGACTTGATTATTCACCCAAGACTCTTGTTTACTTGCGATAAGACGTTCTGTGTTTCAGCGTATCATCTCTGCTGGGAGTATGACGTGTACGCGCTTGATGCCCTGTACCTTAAGGCAGCGATGGACAACGACACCGTTCTTGTCTCTCTGGATAAAGAAGACTTCGTTGATAAAGTGAGGTTCAAAAAGCCTCACATTGAAGTATATCATGTTTCAGAATTCCCATATTAACAGGTTAGCATTAGCTTGCCAAAATCCGCATCACATTGTCTAAATTGAATACGAAAACTGGGAAAACAAAGAAAGAAGAGAGATTTGCTTCGTCTCAGTGGTTGGTTAGTGTTTCTATGATTTTTCCGCGTGCGTCTGTTATGTCTAATCTTATCGGTATTCTGCCGCTCAAGTCGTGCGTTGCGCAGCTTAGGCATGGGTCGTAGGGTCGAATCACCATCTCGATTCTGTCAAGAATGCCTTGATCATACTTTCCGCCCTTAATCAGGTCTTTAGCCGCCTTCCTAATCGACATGTTAATCGCTGCATGGTTCATCCCGGTTGCCACGATGAGGTTGCAGTCTTTCACGATGCCGTTCTCATCAGTTTCATAGTCGTGTATCAAAGTGCCCCTCGAAGCTTCAACAACGCCTATGCCTCTTCCAGCTCTCGGCTTAACAGGCACCCTTGTGTTCTCACTAGTAATCTCTGGATCCTGTAGTAACGCCACGGTGCGCTCAGCACATTCGACCAGTTCGATCAGTCTAGCCCAGTGGTACAGCAAGGTCTGCTGCGCTGGTCTACCGAACATTTTTCTGAACTCGTCCAGTTCTTTCTGCGCTAACGGTGTTGCCATTCGATCACTGACGTTGATTCTTGCCAGAGTATTCACACGATAAACGCCGACTGGATTGTCTGGGTCCATGCTCAACTTGCCCGCCTTCTTGTAGTATGGGAACTTCAGGTAGGTCCATGGCTCCACTTGTTCAGCAATCACGTCTAAGTAGTTTTCTGGTGCATAATCCTCGAAGGAGCCGTCTGGCTGCATCATCCTCAGCTTACCGTCGTAGAAGGTGTGCGTTCCATCAGGCGTGACCAAGCCTAAAAATCCCGTTTTGAGTACAGCTAGGCTCTTGACCATGTCCAAGTACTTCGGGAATATGTTTTCCTTAGCCAACTTCATTGTGAACTGGGCAAATTCTAGAAGTTCTTTAGCCATGGGCAACGCTTTGTCTCGTTCCTCAGGTTTCAACGGTTTCGTCCAGCCTCCGGGCACAGCCGCAACAGGGTGAATTCTTCTGCCGCTAATCATCTCAACCATATTGTGCGCCAAGTGGTGGTGATGAATCACTTTCTTGGCTAAGTCTGGGTTCGCCTTCAGTATGCCGATGACATTGCGTGTTGTGTAGTCAGCGTCGGGACCCATCACAAAGTCGGGTCCTGATAGGATGTAGAAGTGCAGGATGAAGTCCATGACCTTGTCGCCCAAGTAGGCAAGTTCGCGTAACTTTCTTCCGGCAGGGGGCGGGGTTACGCCGAAACAGCCGTCTGTGGCTTTGGCTGAAGCAATGTGGTGCGCCCAGGGGCAAACACCGCATATTCTGGTCGTTATCACAGGCAGTTCTTCGACAGGACGCCCGATGCAGAACATTTCGAAGCCTCGCAGTTCCATGGTGTGCATCCGAGCGTCCGCAACGTTTCCATTGTCATCAAGTTGAATCACAATTTTGGCGTCGCCTTCAATTCGAGTGACGGGTTGAATTACCAATTCTTTAGCCATTTTCAGGTCTCCTTCATTACACCTTTCGTGGTCTCAGAACGTTGTGTCCGCCAACGAATCGATTGAACGTCGCCAGTCTGTCAGGTATCGATTTCACGTCCAAGCCAATCGTTGCCAACGCACCCATCATGTCCACCATCTGGTTGCCACCGAACTTCAGCGGTCCCATGCAGCCACGACATGGAAACATCCCAGCGATACAACGCGGAACCTTCTCGTGGCCTCCGCAGCCCGTTCTCGTGGCTGGTCCTAAACAGAGGTAGCCTTGCTCAAGCAAACATCGTTCTCTGCTCTGAGGCGCCTCCAAGGGACGTTTTATCACTGCTATAGCCTTCTTCTCTCGCTTCAACGGACAGTCTTCGCAGACCGCCTTCTCTTCAAGCTTGAAAGGCTTGCCGGTCAATAGTGCAGTCACGGCGTCAACAAACAGGTCTGGAGAAGGTGCACATCCAGGTATCATAGCGTCTACTTTTATTACTTCATCAACAGCGTACACACGGTCGGTCCAAGGGGTTATGCTGACCTTTGGAGGCTCTCCTGCCACAGTGCTTCTAGAAGTCTTGTAAACCTTGTTGAACACCTCGTCTCTGGTGTACATGTTTGCCAAGGCTGGGACACCGCCGAAACAAGCGCACGAACCATATGCAATGACGGTCTTGCTCTTGTTTCGAACTTCCTTTGCCACTTCCTTGTGCTCTTCTGTTCTTACGCCCCCTGTGATTATGCCTATGTCTGCCTCTGGAAGCTCGATTTTCTGGCCCTCGCCTGTCTGCCCATAGTATTTGTGGTCCATTAACACTGGCATGTGAACGAATTCAAGTTGTGGTAGTACGTCTAAAAGACCTTCGCCAACATCTAGCATGCTGCATTCGCATCCGCCACACATGTTCAACCATTCTTCTAAAACCTTTACTGGCATTTTTCCTCTCTCACCTTTTTTTTGCTAGAGTACATAACATATTAAGGATTTACTTTTAATCTTTTTGATAATTATCTTCTATTGATTTTAAGATTAGAGGAATATCAATTCCTTATATGCCGTCATTTGTAAAGAGATCCTTACTAAAATAGGAAGGCGGAACTTCATCTAGACCGATTCTGGGTCAGCCTTATTAAGTAAACGGTGATATAATTATGTGCATGTCGGAGCATATCGAGGAGAGCTGACTCGTGACAAAGGTCAGTTGTAGGGAGTGCTATTTCATCAAAGCAACGGGGGCAAACGTAGACCACATAGTGCAAAAGGTCAAAGCTGCTGTAGAGGAGATAGGCATCCCACCAAAATACAATATAAATGTCTATAAAAACGTCTACGCGTGTTGCGGGGTTTCAGGCAGTGGCATAATTGTGGAGATCACAGGACCCGAGGAAGAAAGAATAAAGAACATAGACTTGAAAGCGGTTTCAAAGATTTTGGAAATCTGTGAAAAAGAGGGGATTGAACACCACTCGTTCGAGCCGCTTGACATCGGTTAGGCAGTTTCTCAGACGACTTGTTTTGCAACTATCATGCTGGAAGTTTCTGTTATACCTTTAATTCTGCGTATTTTTTCGAAGATGAATCTGTCTAGGTCTTCGATGGTTTTGAAGTTAACCTTGATCACGAGGTCGTACGATCCATAGGTGGCATTGGCTTCCTTGACTTGCTCTAGCCTTTTTATCTCGGCGATTACTTGATCGTCCATTCCAACCTGCATTTTCATCATTATGTAGGCTAAGACCAACTCGATCACTTTAGATGTGTTATGGCTGCATGAACTATAAATAAGATTTTTGCAGCCACGGCAATTATCTATATATACGGC
>Ga0315314_1004484_pt1 | contig 10454 bp, 12 predicted proteins | sample TDP9_MG_FD_203631 | JGI IMG/M metagenome (GOLD analysis project Ga0315314, IMG submission 203631) | Freshwater sediment microbial communities from Lake Towuti, South Sulawesi, Indonesia - TDP9 | ecosystem: Environmental > Aquatic > Freshwater > Lake > Sediment | place: Indonesia: South Sulawesi... | reverse complement strand
TCCTTGCCGAGCATCTCGAGGCTAGCGTAGAGGGCGAGCGCGCACTCTCTCAGATCCTTGACCATCGCGACGTTAGATCGCCAGATGTCGTAGGGCACGTTCGCTTCGAGGAGGAGCTTTACGTTCCTGGCTGAGTCCTTGACGTGATCCGCTAGGACGTCGAGTCGCTTGACGAGGTGCATGAGGTCTTCGCGGGGCTTCGAGGGTAGTGAGCCCTTGGCCAGCTCCTCAAAGACCGATCTTCTGAGGGTGTCTACCTCCTTTTCCTCTAGGAAGAGTCTCTCTATGCTCTTCTCAGCGTCCTCCCTCTTTCCTTCAGCCGCCGCGCTGACCGCCCTCTCAAGCTCGTTTACAGTGCCGATCGCCCTAGTGATCTGCTTCTGAGCGAGGTCAAGGATCTTGGTCTCGCGCCTCCTCTCGAACCATCTTAACAGTTGTCCTGTCTCCACGTTTCTTTCACCTAGCTTCTGGGGTATCGCTATTCGCCTGCTTTCCGGACGTTATTATACGATCGTAAAATATAAGACTAAGCAAGAAGCCGTCCTTCCCAACCACTAGCTATATACATTACAAGGAGTCACGTAACCCCAGGAGAGGTCAGGTTTGCCCTACGAGTGGGAGAAATCTCCTGGAGAGATCGCGAGGCTTGTGACCGCCTCAGAGTTCGGAGGGCTCTTCCGGAAGGAGATACTTGTTCGGGAGAACGAGCGCGCGGTTTTCCTCCTCGATGGAAAGATAATCAAGGTCTTCGATGCGGGGGTGCATGAGGTAGGTGGCTGGCTCTCGGGGTTGAGGGGTAAGGTTGAGGCCCTTTTCGTGGACTACTCCGATGTGGACCTGGACTGGAGGGTTGGAGAGCTCTGGACGGGCGACGGGTACAGAATCGGAGGACACGGGAAGCTTCGCCTCCGGCTCGCCTCGCCTGAGAAGCTCTACGCGAACTACCGGCTCACCCGGACTGTGGGTCGGTCGCTCTGCCTAACCGCTGAGGATCTGTCGGCGAGGCTTGGTCTGGAGCTCCAGAACAACATCAGCCCGGTGATTAAGGCGAGGAAGATAGACGAGCTTTACGGAAACCCCGAGGTCAGGGAAGGGTGCTACAACGGGATCGACTTCGAGATGAGGAAGACCCTTGACCGCTGGGGGATCGAGCTCGTTCAGTTCAGCGTCGACTACTCCTTCCCACAGGACTGGGTCGCCTGGAAGGAGCAGACCGCTAGGCGAGGGAGGGTCATAGAAGAGATCAAGATCCAGAAGGAGGAGTCTAAGGAGAGAGTTCTGGGAGAACAGGAGCTCCAGCGGATCCAGGTCACGAGCGAGCTTGAAAGGGACAGGCTTGAGTTTCAGCAGGCTTTGGAGATGAAGAGGCAGCTGGAAGAGCAGAAGCGCCAGAGGGAAGAGGCTGAGATGGGACTGCGGCAGGCCGAGCGGGAGGTCGAGTTCAGGAGAGAAAGAGAGAGGGAAGAGGCGGAGCGGGAGGCGACGATGAAGGTCATGGAAGAGGCCGTAAAGGCTGGGACAGCAAGCCCAGAGGTCGTGCGCGCATACTTGGAGCAGCAGACGTTACGGAAGGCGGTGGAGAAAGGCGCTGCCGCGGAGGCTGCACGTGCGATTCAGGAGCGCGCATCCCTTGAGGTGCACAAGGAGTCGGAAGAGCGCGAGTACGAGCGGGCGAGAGGGCTGGTTGAGGCTCAGCGACAGCCCGTTGCCCGAGTTCAAGCCTCCTGCCCAAGCTGTGGAAAGAGACTTCCTGATGGGGCTAGGTTCTGCCCAGAGTGCGGCGCGACTGTGTGAAGGAGGAGGTGCTATTGGAAGCGGATAGAGCGGCACGAGACGCCGTTGCGATAGAGTTGCAGAAAGCGAAGGACCTACTGAAGGCGACTGCCGAGATCGCGTATCGGGATGGGAAGAGGAAGGCTCTCCGCGAGATAAGGGGGACGGAGGACCAAGTTGAAGTCCTCATCCAAGGTGTTAGGGCGGCTCCAACTGGATTCTGGAAGCCCTCCGGCGACATCCCGAGCAATATCTTGACCTTCGATGTTCAGTTCATTGGTCAGAGCGCCAAGCTCACGAACTTTGTCAGCGAGTTCGAATCGCAAATGACGCTTGGGGCGGTGACCGAGGATCAGGCGGTGGTTCAGGCGCGGATCGCCCGGAGGATGGTGGTTGACCTCGCCAACTCGTTCAGGGAGAGGCAGAACCGCATCTCTGGGGCGGACAAGTTGGTTCAGGAGGTTATGGCGAAGCTGAGAACGGGCGACCCGAAAGGAGCCAGCCTCGCGTGGGAGTCCCTTGGGAAGATCATACTCGCCGACGTAGCCTTGAGTGCCGCATTGTACACCGCCGTGTCGAAGTCCTCTCAGCTCGCGAGTGCTGTGGCGGGGCTCCAGGCGGTGGGAGCCCAGGCGCAGACAGTATCCGCGATCAAGGGGAACTGGGCTACAGTCATGAATATGGCGAAGAGAGGGACGGAGATCGGGGCCTTCGTGAAAACGTTCTTCGAGGTGGGCAAGCTTGTCGCGTCGATAGCCGTCCCGGGTGCCCCAGCCGTCATGGGCGTGGCAGGCTTGGCGATAGAGGCGGTCCAGCGGGTTCTTAAGAGGTAGGCTGTGCCTCGCTCAGCCGAATGTATGAGGTCAGGTGCGGGAGCCACACTCGGGGCAGAAGGCGCTCTCCACCGGTATTTCTCTGTTGCAGCTCTTACACTTCTTAGCAGTCTTCTCTCCCAGAGAAGATCTTGTGACCACGCTGTCCCTAACACTTGTTCCCGCGATGTAGTCGCCGCCGACGTGGATGACCGCAGGCTTCGCCGCCGCGGCCTCCTCCTTGGTCACGAGGACAAACTCTTGGGTCTTGTCGTCGATGTAGCCCTCTATTTTACCATCGGCTATAGCCTCGTAGATTATGTCTTCAACCTGCTGGGGGGTGAGGTTGAACCTCGCCGCGACGGAGGCTATTCTGACCCTCTTCCTCTCCTCGGCTTTGAGATACCCGACTACACGCTTCCTCACAGCCTCATCCATGGAGCTTATCCTTTCTCGGCGCTCGGGGGTTGAGAGGGACTCCTCAGCCTTTGCTATGGCTTTGTTGATGAGGTCTTGAAGGTTGACGCTCGTCTGTTGTGTAGGGGTGACTGGGACGGATCTCTTGGCTCCGCATTTCACGCAGAAAGTGTAGTCGCCCGGATTGCTCTGTCCGCACCATGCGCACGCCCAGCTGGCATCCCTCCTCGCTCCGCAGTTCTGACAGAAGCTGTTGTCGCCTGGGTTTGTCTGTCCGCAGAGCGTGCAGCTCCACATGTGCTCGGAAGCCAAGTCGGGCGCTTACCTCTTCGAGAAGTATGAGAACGGGTCATTTTCAAGTTTTTGGTGATGATCTGACAGGAGCTCCTTCTTCTCCCCTGAAAGTTTTGTTTTATGATCTGCTTTTGCTCTCGGGTCTTCGGGATTCGCGCTTTTCATCGCCAATCTTTTAACGAGTGGTCTGTCTAAACACGTGTGTGGTGGTAAGTTGCCCTTCTGTGGAAAGTGTGGAAAGGAGGTTCAGCCGAACGCGACGTTCTGTCCAAACTGCGGAGCGCCGATCAGACCGGTTCCGCCCCCGCCACCGTCCGTTGGGCCGGCCCCGCCAACTCCCGCGCCTGCGCCTTCTTACCCGCCAACTCCGCCGCCTACGTATCCAGCCGCTCCTCCCCCTCCATCGCCTCCATACGCTGTGTACAAGCCCAAGAGCGTGGGTATTGCAGTGCTGCTCTCGGTCCTGCTGTCCGGTCTCGGTCAGATCTATTTGGGACAGGTGAAGAGGGGTGCCGCTATCCTTGTGATCGGCATCGTCGTGGCGTATGTCTCGCTGTTCGTCTTTGGGCTGATAGCCTTCGCCTACTGGGTTTGGAATGTCTATGACGCGTACAAGCTGGCGAGACGATACAATGAGGAGCTTGCCCGAACGGGTAGACCGCCTTGGTAGGGGGCGGTTCGCCTTTCTCCTGTTTGGTCGGTTGGTTTTGCTTCGGGGCTCGCCGTTGCTAGTTCGAAGCTCTCCTCAGCATCGCTCTTCTTAGAGGATTGCGGATCGCGAGGGTTGACCCCCTCCACTCGATCTTGGTGAGGTTGCAGAGCTCGTCGTCGGTCGTCAGAAGCGTGGGGATCTTGTTCGAGATCAGGCTGGCGATCACGAGGGAGTGCGCCGAACCGAGGTTGTGCCTCGACGCCAAAGCAAGGGCGATCGAGCAGACCCGCTCGGTCTCGTTCAGGAACACGACGTAGGGATGCTGTAGTAGTAGTGCAAGCCTCCTCCTAGCTTCCGTGGGTCTCCACTTCTGGCTTCTAACGAGGACACGGTAAGCCTCCGCTATTGTCGTGGGGCTTACTGCGATGCGGAAGTTTCGCCTCAGTCTTTGGAGTAGTGCGGCGCATCTCCGGTGCTCGGGATAGGCTCCGTCCAGGGCGTAGCAGAGCACCTCTGAGGTGACTCCGAGGATCATTTCTTCTTCCTAGTCCTCCTCGCCCTTGAGATGGGAAGATTGAGAGGTTTACCGGTTCTTTCGGGTTCGCTCGAGATCAGTTTCCTGAACCTCTCGAAGAACGTCTCGCCCTTCCCCCTCTCCAGGATGTACCCGACTGGTGTTCTTCGGATGAGCAAGGACTTGTAGCGGTCGGTCTGAAGCTCCCTCCGGACCTCCGGTGGGACAACTATTCGACCCTTTGAGTCGACTTTCACCTCGAAGTAGGACAAGAAAAATCCCACCTATATTTAGTGGGATGATTTTGCCTTTAATTCTTTTCTTCACCAGAGATTTGTTCTTTCCAGCTAAAGATTTATAACTCAAGAGGTTAGAACGCCCATTTCGAAGGGGGGTTTTGCCACTCAATGCCAAAGAAGAAGAAGAAGAAGGCGGCAGCGAAGAAGTAAGCCCGCTCTTTCTCCTTGCTCGCGGGGCTGGAGTTTGATGGCCCCGAGACTCTTTTTAAATAATGTTTTTTTCTTGGAGTTCTCTGTTTCCGCGCGAATTTCGTTGCTGACCTGGAGGTTCGTCTAGACTCTCCAGACTTCAGCTGGCTGGTTCACGACTTGGAGGGCCCGTTGGATATCCTTGGGATGGATTATCGTGAAACCGCATCTGGGGCATCTCCAACCCCTGATTATCGAGTCGTTCTCCCTGTGGATGACGGTTTGCGTGGCTGGGATGTCGCAGAAGATGCACTTCGGGTTGGGGTCGACCCACTTGGGGGCTCTCTTCCACTCCACGGACATCGGGTTGGTTTTGCTCCGTGTTTTGTTGTGAAGTAGTGATGGAGCTCCCAATAAAAACCTTTTTGGAGTGTTCTCTAACGAGAGGTTCATCCCCTTGACGGTGAGCCTATGGTTTTCCTGATGGACTAAGATAGCCCTGTCGATAGCACTCCCCCCATGATTCGGGAGACGCGTGGAGCGTTTCCTCCGCCGACTGTTCAGCAGCCGGGCGTTAAAGCCGCATTGTTTTGGCGGTTGATCGAGGCTGACCGTGACCTTAGCTTTATTAATTGAGGAGACAGAAACGAGGAATGATATGCGTGCGCCTGTTCTCGCCCTCGGCATCGTCCTCCTAGCCGTAGGAAGCATCTTGTACATTATGGGACCGACTACGTATCAGGTTCCATACACCGATACAGTGACGAGCGACAAGTCCTCCTCGATAGTGAGTTCCCAAACATACACGGTGAATCCCGGGTATTACTACTATATTTATGATGATGTGGATCTCTCAGGCAAGGACTCTGGCACCGTCCGCATCAAAGGATCTTTCACGGTTTCCATTATCAGTGCCGTTGACTTCTATCTCTTCGACAGCACGAACTACAACAATTGGAAGAATGGCTACTCTGCGACCCCACTTAACACGGCTGCTAGGGTGGCGAGCTACAGTTTCGATGTGCCCATAAGCAAAAGTGACACTTACTATCTCGTGTTTAACACCCCTGGTGGTGTGAGAGTGTCTTACTCGTGGAGTTTCACAGTGACAGCAACCTTCGTCTGGAAGGAAACGCAGACTTTGACCAAGTACCGCACGGCATACGACTACACCCGCGGCCAAGTTGGCGTGGTCATTGCTGTGGCTGGTCTGGTATGCGCGATCGCTGGGGCGGCTGCGAAGGGGAAGAAGGCTCCTCCACCTCCTGTGGTTGCGCCAGCTCAGCCTCCGCCTGTGGTACCTCCGGTTCAGCCCAGTCCTCCTCCGCCGCCTGTCTATCAGCCTCCTCCTCCACCCGGGTTCAAGAGATGTCCTTACTGTGGGACTCAGATGCCTGTGCAAGCGACCTTCTGTGGCGTATGTGGGCGGAGAATCCTCTAGCCGGAAGCGCCACTCTTTTCTCCTCGCTCGTACCGTAGCATTCATGGTTGATTGTTGAAGCACCTCTCACAATTCTCGGAGGGCAAGGGTTTGGAGTTTGTCGATCTCATGAGGGGGGCGAGGACCGCCGTTGAGATCTGCATGGGCGTGAAGGCGGGTGAAAACGTTCTCGTTGTCACAGATACTGGAAAGCTTGAGATAGCTCCCGCCTTCGCCGCCGCATCCAACGCCGTGGGAGCGGAGACCTCGACCATGATCATGGCCTCCAGAACGCTCAGCGGCGAGGAACCGCCTAGAGTGGTGGCTGAGGCGATGAAGGGGGCGGACGTTCTCTTCTTGGTGACCACCAAGTCGCTGAGCCACACCAATGCAAGGGTGGAGGCGACGAAGGTCGGGGCTAGGATCGCCAGCATGCCTGGCATCACTGAGGATATGCTCACGGTTGGGGGGATGACAGCGGACTTCAACCAGGTCTCGGAGCTGGCTAGAAAGGTCGCCGCTCTCCTTTCGGGAACCAGGATGGTTCGCTTATCCACGTCCGGAGGGTCCGACCTGAGCATGAGTCTTGAGGGGCGTAGACCAGGTTCTCCGGACACCGGTATCTTCAGGGCGCGGGGTGAGTGGGGAAATCTGCCGGCTGGGGAGGCGTACGTTGCCCCGGTCGAGAGCTCTGTGAACGGGGTTCTCGTTGTTGACGGGAGTCTTCTCGGCGAGCTGGTGCGTGAGCCCGTAACCTTGACCTTCGAGAAGGGAAGGCTCCTGAAGGTTGAGGGAGGGGCTGGTGCCAGGGAGTTTGAGATGTTTCTGGCGCGGCTGGAAGATGAGGGGGCGTACAGGGTCGGGGAGCTCGGGATTGGAACAAACCCCAAGGCGAGGGTTACGGGTAGAATTCTGGAGGATGAGAAGGCTCTGGGAACCGTCCACCTGGCGCTTGGGAGGAACACGGACTTTGGAGGGTTGAACGAGAGCAGGATACACGAGGACGCCGTGATCCTAAACGCAACCCTCTGGCTGGACGATCTCCAGATCCTCCAGGGAGGCAGGCTGATGGTCTAGCCGAGATTTTACAAAATAACAAAGTTTAAGCCGAATAGCAAGGGAATACAAATGCCGGAGGAACGCGTTTTGATGGAGATCAGAGTTCACGGCAGAGGCGGTCAGGGCAGTGTCACAGCGTCGGAGCTCATAGCCGTCGCCGCGATCAGCGAAGGCAAGTACGCGCAGGCGATTCCAAGCTTCGGTCCCGAGAGAAGGGGCGCTCCTGTTGTGGCTTTCACTCGAATCAGCGACGACAAGATCTGGGAGAGAACGGCTATCTACAACCCGGACGTGGTTGTTGTTCTCGACCCTTCGCTGATAAGAGTCGTAAACGTCGCGGGCGGCCTTAAGCCGGGTGGAACCATCGTCGCGAACACGAAGCTAACACCCGCTGAGCTTCAGAAGCAGGTTGGCGCGAACGTGAAGTACGCCACGGTCGATGCGACTACAATAGCCCTCAAGGAGTTGGGAGCACCGATCTTCAATACGCCGATGCTCGGGGCTTTCTCCAAGGCGACGGGACTGGTGCGCCTGGAGTCGATCATTCAAGCCGCGAAGGAGAAGTTCCCGGGCGCCGCAGGAGAGAGGAACGCCAAGGCGATTGAACGTGCGTACACCGAGACAAAGATGGAGGGTAGTTAGAGAATGTCCAAACTGCCTAGCTACAAGGAGATGCCCATAGGACTCGTCATAGTCGTTCCCGGGAGTAGTACCCAGTACAAGACCGGGGACTGGAGGACCTTCAAGCCCGTAAAGGACAAAGAGAAGTGCACCCAGTGCGGCTTCTGCTGGCTGTACTGTCCGGAGGGAGCCGTCAAAAAGACGAAGGACGGGGACTACGAGGTTGACTTGACGTACTGCAAAGGATGCGGAATATGCGCACGGGAATGTCCCGTAAAAGCCTTGGTCATGGTGGAGGGGTGATTTATGGCGAAAAAGGTTGGAATTGAGGTCAGCTTTGCGGTTGCTGAGGCAGCCAAGCTGGCTGATGTCGATGTCGTAGCGGCATATCCCATAACACCCCAGACGCACATAGTCGAGAAGTTGGCTGATTTCGTTGCAAATGGTGAACTGAACGCTGAGTCGATAAAGGTTGAGAGTGAGCACTCAGCGATGAGCGCCTGCGTCGGCGCATCGGCCGCTGGTGCTAGGGTCTTTACAACTACCTCTTCGCAGGGTGTTGCTCTGATGCACGAGATGCTCTTCATAGCCTCAGCCTCTAGGTTACCTATCGTGATGGGAGTGGCGAATCGGGCGCTGTCTGCGCCGCTTAACATATGGTGCGATCACAGTGACACAATAGCTGAGCGGGATTCTGGCTGGATACAGATCTATGTGGCTGACGGTCAGGAGGCCTTCGACACAACCGTCCAGGCGTTCAAGATCGCTGAGGATGCTCGGGTGTTGCTACCGGTGATGGTGTGCATCGATGGTTTCAGCCTGAGCCATGTCATCGAGCCGATCATTATGCTGGACAAGGAGGAGGTCCAGAAGTTCCTGCCTCCACGGAAGGTTCTGTGGTCTCTTGACCCAGACAAGCCGATAAGCATTAGCCCAGTGGGATCGCCCGAGTACTTCTCAGAGTTCAGGCGGCAGCAGGAGGAGGCGATGCGTCAGGCGATGCCGGTGATCGAGGAGGTGGACGAGGAGTACGGGAGGCTCTTTGGCAGGAAGTACGGGGTTATGCCGGGTTACAGGGTTGATGACGCTGAGATAGTCCTGGTGACGATGGGAACCATAACTGGAACGGCGAGGGTCGCTGTGGACGCCTTAAGGAAAGAAGGAGTGAAAGTTGGCTTGGTTCAGCTCAGGGTCTACAGACCGTTCCCGACGGATGAAGTGCGCAAACTAGCCGGTGCGAAGGTGATAGCTGTCTGTGACAGGGCGTTTGGGCCGGGCGCCCTCGGTGGGGCGGTGTTCAGCGAGTTCAGAGGAGTGCTGTACCCATTGAAGACCCGTCCACATGTGCTTGGCTTCGTTCTCGGACTAGGAGGTAGGGACGTTAGGGTGGAGGACTTTAGGACAATCGTGGAGAAGGCTGGGAAAGTGTCCAAGACAGGCGTGGTCGAGAAGGATTGGGAGTTCATAGGAGTGAGGGAGTGATCGAGATGGCTTTCAAGACAGTTAAGGACATTCCGGACGAGGAGCTCTTCGCCTCGGGTCATCGATGCTGTGCGGGCTGCTCAGAGTCGATGCTGGCGAGGTACATCTTCAAGGCTCTCGGGAAGAACACGATCGTCATCAGCGCGACCAGCTGCTTGGAGATCGTCTCGACACCGTATCCCCAGACGGCTTGGCGTGTCCCGTGGATGCACGTCGCCTTCGAGAACGCGGGTGCCAGCGCGAGCGGCGTCGAGGCTGCTCTGAAAGCTCTAATGAAGAAGGGCAAGATCGCCCAGCGGGATATCAACGTCATCGCCATAGGCGGGGACGGAGGAACCGCGGACATAGGTCTTCAGTCGCTCTCGGGGGCTCTCGAGCGGGGTCACGACTTCATGTACATCTGCTACGACAACGAGGCGTATATGAATACGGGCATCCAGCGGAGCGGAGCCACTCCCTTCGGCGCGTCGACCACAACGACCCCGTCTGGAAGGATCAGCATCGGCAACGAGACTTGGAAGAAGGACATGCCGGCGATTGCGGCGGCACACCACATCCCATACGTGGCTACGGGCTGCACCTCGTACCCGATCGATCTGATGAACAAGATCAAGAAGGGTGCGGACGTCAAGGGACCGGCGTACGTACACGTCCTGGCACCGTGCCCGACCGGCTGGAGGTTCGACTCGGCGCTGACCGTTGAGATAGGGCGTCTTGCTGTGAGGACGGGGGTCTGGCCGCTGTACGAGCTCGAGAACGAGAAGTTCAGACTGACCTACCAGGTCAAGGAGAGGCTGCCGGTCAGGGAGTACATCCGCGCTCAGGGCAGATTCCGCCACCTGACGGACAAGGAGCTAGCCTTGATCCAGCAGAAGGTCGACGAGATGGCGGGGAAGCTCGGTCTGGGTCCGTTGAAGGCCTAGACCCCCTTAGTTCTTTTCCAACAGAATCGGTGTGGACTGTTCTGGATAGACGTTCTTGT
>Ga0315314_1004483_pt1 | contig 10458 bp, 12 predicted proteins | sample TDP9_MG_FD_203631 | JGI IMG/M metagenome (GOLD analysis project Ga0315314, IMG submission 203631) | Freshwater sediment microbial communities from Lake Towuti, South Sulawesi, Indonesia - TDP9 | ecosystem: Environmental > Aquatic > Freshwater > Lake > Sediment | place: Indonesia: South Sulawesi... | reverse complement strand
ATATTTGCCTATCAATAGGTCGAGTTTTTTGGCTGTTCTTTTGTTTATTGCCCACTTGCGCGTCTGAATGGCATAAGCAAGGGCAGAAGCGCATTCGCATTTTCTCTCCCGTTCCAATCTGGGAATAGCCGCCTTTATTAACTTCTTCACATTTTCAATATTGGCGAGGAGATTCCCGATAACCCTTTCCACGCTAACCTCTTCACCCTCTTTCCACACATCATAGTCTGTAACTAACCCTAAGGTAGCATAACATATTTCTGCTTCCCGAGCCAGTTTTGCCTCCGGGAGATTCGTCATTCCAATAATAGAAAATCCTAAAGAGCGGAAAACTTTAGATTCAGCCTTGGTGGAAAATTGCGGCCCCTCGATACAAACATAGGTGCCACCCTGGTGTACTGAAAGCCCTAAGTCTTTTGCCACTTGATAGAGAATCCGGCTCAATTCAGGACAGTAGGGATTGGCAAAGCCGATGTGGGCAACGATGCCTTCACCAAAGAATGTATAAGGTCTCTGGCGAGTGCGGTCAAATAGTTGGTCTGGAATTACTATATCTCTCGGTCTCAATTCCTCCCTGAGGCTACCGCATGCTGAAATAGAAATTATCTGCTCTACCCCGAGGCTTTTGAGAGCATAGATGTTGGCTCTGGAGTTGAGCTCTGAAGGCATTATCGAATGTCCTCTGCCGTGCCGGGGCAAGAACGCAACAGGAATCCCTTCCAGATTACCAATGACGATTATATCAGAAGGGTCGCCAAAGGGAGTTCTTATTTTCTCTTTGCGTATCTCTGTAATTCCTTCCCCATCATAGATGCCACTACCACCTATTATCCCAATCTTAACTTCCTGCATTATTCTACCTCCTTGACCCCAGTATTCTAAATAGTGGCATAGTTGACCTATTTTTCTCAGCGCCCCTTAATCATTTCCAGCACTTTTTCTGATAAGGCAATGAATTCCTCAAAGGATTCTTCAGATACTGTAATGAAATTTCTCTTGTACTTTTCTTCTCCTAGGGGAATGCTCTCAGTAATCTTCACAAACTTTCCATTCTCGTTTTGTTTAACATCGAAAAAGAAGGTTTTTCCTCTCTCAGTTCTAAACCGTTCGCTGTAGATTTCTCGATCGGCCATCTACTCCTCCTGTTTTTCCATTTCAGATTATATTCTTTTTACTACTTCCTTCAATAATCTAGAGAGCTTCGTCTCTGCTCCTTTTGCTACTGTCAAGGCAAACTGGTGACTCATTGCTTCTTTCGATACTCCTGCTCCCACATTGGTCACACAGGAAATGCCGAGAATCCTTAATCCCAGCTGTTTAGCTACGATTGCCTCGGGCACAACCGACATACCTACCAGGTCTGCGCCCATTCTGCGAGCCATCTCAATTTCCGCTGGGGTCTCGTAAGAAGGTCCTCTTACGCCAATGTACACCCCTCGTTGAAGGTTAATCTTCAGGGCTTCAGCACAACTGAGAGCGGTACCAATTAGAGCTCTGTCATAAACAGTGTTCATATCTATGAAACCGATTGTGCGACCCTCGGCTCTTTCTCCTATTAGAGGATTATCTCCCATAAAATTTATATGGTCGGTAATCAGCACCAGGTCTCCTGGCTCAAAATTCTCATTTATTCCTCCTGCTGCACCAGTGATGATTACATTCTCTATTCCCATACCAGCCATTACCCTTATGGGGTAAGTAATTTCTCTCATGGTGTAACCTTCATAAAAGTGGGCCCTTCCTTTCATCATACAGACCTCTTTCCCTTCCAATGTGCCAATGACCATCTCTCCAGGATGGCCTTCTACAGTGGGATGCACAAAATGGGGAATTTGAGTATAAGGAATAACACAGGCTTCTCGAACGCCATCAGCAATTCCTCCCAGACCCGAACCTAAAATTAAGCCAATTCCGAGCTTACCCAGAGCTCTGGAGTAGTTAGCTTTTACTATCTCCTGTAATGTTTCTAAAGTGTCTGTAATCATCTCTTATGTCTTATGTAATCTTTACCACTATATCGCCGATGATATTGGCTGCTTCGTCTCCCCTGTCTGCAGCATTGGACAGATGCCTGTAAATTTCCCTCAATTTCAATATATGGATGAAATCTTTACTCTGGAACAATTCCGCCAGTGCTTCGTGATAGAGGTGTTCTACATAGTTCTCCACTTTCTTTGCTCTCATAAGATGTTGGAGGCACGATTTCTGTTTTCCCTTCAATTCCTCTACTGCTATACTTAAATGTTGAGCAGATTCGCAAAGGGCGTAAGCCATTTTCTTCAAATGCTCGTTTGTCTCCACTTTAAAAAGCAACATTTCCTCGACTGTACTTTTGGCATAATCCACCATATCATCGATCGCTCGTGAAAGAGCAAAGATATCCTCTCTATCTATAGGTGTGACAAATGACTTAGTCAATTCCTCAACTAGAACGCGTCTTGCTTCATCAGCCTCTTTCTCAATCTCTTTGACCCTGTTGCCTTTCTCCTCTGTTACCTCCCCAACGAAATCTCTTAAAGCAGCCATTCCTTCTTCGGTCTTTACGGCCTGGTGGGCAAGCATCTTGAAGAAATCTCTCTTTTTAGGAAAAAGTCTCATAATTATCTCTCAACTATAAAAATTTATTAATAATAAGGTAGATAAGCATGGACAGCACAGCCACAACTGGAATTGTAACTAACCAAGTAATCAAAATTTCTCTGATTACTTCCCATCTGACACCCTTTGGCCTCTCCGCCGAGCCCGCACCCATAATTGTGGAAGTAACTACCTGGGTTGTGGACACGGGGAAGCCGAAAATTGCTGCAGCGTAGATAATAATCGCTGAGGAGCTCTGGGCAGTAAACCCGTGGATAGCACGAATTCTGTACAGTTTCACGCCTAAGGTCTTTATAATTCGCCAGCCTCCGGTTAAGATTCCTAAGGCAATGGTGCCAGCACAGGCAACAACAACCCAGCGAGGAATGGTTAAACTTCCTGATGGTGGGTGGTAGAGTCGCAATACGACCAGAGAAAATGTAATTACTCCCATTGTCTTCTGAGCATCATTTGTTCCGTGGGAAAGAGCCAGAAGAACCGAAGCGCCCAGTTGCAATCTCTTGAATAGAGCGTTCGCCCTGGGAGAACACAACTGAGAAAAGAAATAGGCAATCCTGGTAAATAGAAATCCGAGGAATAACCCGGCTAATGGAGATGCTACCAGAACTAAGAAGATGCCTGCGACCCTATTCCAGTTAACAATCGAAAATCCCCTGGCCACGACAAATGCACCCAGGAGACCTCCGATCAAGGCATGGGAAGAACTGGTGGGAATTCCAAAATACCAAGTAAACAGGTTCCAGCTAATTGCAGCTATTAAAGCAGCAAATACTATTATGATGCCGCTGGCAGTTACCTTGATAATTTCGGGGTTAACAATTCCTTTCCCTATCGTCTCAGCCACAGCTGTCCCTAAAAAGTAGGCTCCGGTAAATTCAAATAGGGCAGCGATGATTAATGCCCAGAAAGGCGATATTGCTCGGGAGGAAACCATGGTAGCCACAATATTCGAGGAATCGTGAGCCCCATTACAGTAGTCGAAAAACAATGCTACAGCAACGACCAATATAGCTATTGTAAACGAATCCAACTATACCTCTTCTCTATAGCACTCGTAGGGCAAAGCGTAAGCTTTGCTTCCTATTAGTCCCGATCTATATCGGGACAGCTACAGAGATTTTTGGCGGTGCTCGTATAGCAAAAATTCTCACCGAGCGAACCAAATCCCGAGCATACCTTCCTTTTTTTAATGAACAAACTATCTTTTAACTATCCAAAAAGCAAAATTCTGAAGCAAAGCTATTTTCTTTTCAATATTCTCTCTACTGCTCTTATGATATCGAATCGCGTCAACCCAAAATCCTGCATTAACTCCTGAAGACTTCCAGATTCGCCGAACCGATCTTTAATTCCCACCATTTCTACTGGCACAGGAAATTCCTTCACCACGACCTCGGCCACTGCACTACCAAATCCGCCGGAAAGTTGATGTTCTTCGGCAGTAACGATAGCTCCTGTCTCCCTTGCCGCCTTAGAAATTATTTCTTCGTCAATAGGCTTCACTGTATGTAGATTAATTACCCGTGCAGAAATTCCCTTCTTATCCAGCTCCTTTGCTGCTTCTAAGGCCTCATACACCATAACCCCGCAAGCAAAGATTGCCACATCCTTACCTTCCCGCATGGTTATTGCTTTACCAAGAAGAAATGGAGTATCTTCCGTAGTAATTACCGGGATAAGCGGTCTGCCAAACCTGATATACACCGGTCCCCATATCTCCCCCGCCTGAATAGTAGCCTTTTTCGTCTCAATAGCATCGCAGGGCACAACAACCTTCATATTCGGTAAAACTCGCATAAGAGTAATCTCCTCAATAGACTGATGGGTAGCACCATCAGCACCAACGGAAATTCCTCCGTGACTTCCGCCTATCTTTACATTTAGATTGCTATAACAGATGGTGATTCTCACTTGATCCCAAACGCGGCCAGAAGCAAAAACTCCAAGACTGCAGCAGAAAGGAATCTTCCCCACTAAGGATAATCCACCCGCAATACCAATCATATCAGCTTCAGCAACTCCCATTGTAAAAAACCTTTCTGGGAATCTCTCCTTGAACATCGAAGCTCTCGTGGAATCGGTAAGGTCAGCTGACAAAACCACTACCTGGGGATTCCTTTCCCCCAGGGCTACCAATCCCTCTCCATAACCATCCCTTGTTGCTTTCATCTCAAACATTGATTGTTTTTCTCTCTTCTTAATGTCATTGATAAACACTGAAATCCCGATAGTCAACCGGGACTCGACTCGTAGTAATTATGGAAGGACTCCTACTTCTCTGAAAAGAATAGATAGGAAGATTACTCAGGATTCTTCTAAATCCTTCAAGGCAACTTTCGCTTCTTCCTTGGAAGGCGCTTTCCCATGCCATTCAACCGCATTCTCCATAAATGAGACACCCTTCCCTTTTATGGTTTTTGCAATGATAACTGTTGGTTTTCCTTTAATTCTTTTCGCTTCAGTGAACGCTTCAAGGATATCTTCCATTTTGTTGCCATCAATTTCTATAGTATTCCAGCCAAAGGCTCTCCATTTTTCAGTGATGGGATTTGGACTCATTATCTCATCAATTGGTCCGTCTATCTGCAATCCATTGTTATCCACAATTCCACAGAGATTATCTAAGTGGTAATGGGAAGCTGCCATTGCTGCTTCCCAGATTTGTCCTTCCTCAATCTCGCCATCGCCCATCAAGCAGTATACACGAGCCTCTATTCTATCCAGCTTGAGTCCCAAGGCAATACCATTGGCGATGGACAGACCCTGTCCAAGTGACCCGGTTGAAACTTCTATTCCAGGCAAACCGTTGGCTTTAGAAGGATGACCCTGGAGCCGGCTACCAAGTTTTCTCAATGTCTTCAGCTCTTCCAAAGGAAAGTATCCAGCTCGTGCTAAGCAAGCGTACATCGCAGGACAACTATGTCCTTTAGAAAGAATGAACCAGTCCCTATCTCTCCATTGGGCATTTTGCGGGTTATGCCTAATTACGGAAAAATAGAGAGCTACCATAATATCACATGCCGAAAGAGCTCCGCCTGGATGGCCCGACCCTGCCTGGGCAAGCATTCCAATGATATCTTTCCTTACTTGCCTTGCCATCTGCTCCAATTTCTTAATCTCCTCATTTCTTTTCATGTTCTCTTCTCTTTTCAATTAAATAATTAACGCGTTCCAACAGGTGTTGGGCCTCGAAGGGTTTGGTTATGTACCGGCCAGCCTTCTTTTCTAAAGCTTTTTCAAAATCAGCCCCAGTATCAAGAGCGCTGAGCACTGTAACTGGTATCTCTTTAGTATTTGGATCAGCCTTCAAAGTTTCACGCACCTGATACCCATCCATTTCTGGAAGCATCAAATCGAGTATAATTATATCGGGCTTCTCCTCTCTGACCATTCGTAATCCCTCTTCCCCGTCTTTTCCTGAAATCGTCGTATAGTCATTCTTTCCTAAAATAAACTTAACTAATTTCACCGTTTGTGGGTTATCTTCTATAATTAAAACTTCCCCTTTCGACATTTTTTCCTCCTGCTTTCTAACAATTCTCCTCTGGGAAGTCCTCAGTCTTCGCTAAAGCCTCCACAGACTCGTATGAAGTGAAGATTCGTTACTCTTTATCCCAGCCTAGGCGAGAGAATTTAGGTGAAACCAGTATTAGAATTTTTAGCCAAAAAATTTGACAAAAATTCTCAACGAGTGAAACCAAATCGGGAGTTATTTCTTCCTCAATTTCGTTTTTATTTCGTCAAGTAACTCCTGGGGACTAAAAGGTTTAACGATATAGCCTGAAGCTCCCGCCTGTAACCCTCTCATCACATCCATTTCTTGTCCTAAAGCGGAAAGGATTACAATCGGGATATCTTGGGTATTCTCATCTTCTTGCAATTTCTCAATAGCCTCGATTCCGTCCATCTTCGGCATCATAACATCCATTAATATCAAATCTGGTTTCTCTTCTTTGCATATTTGCAAAGCTTCTACTCCATCATAAGCAATAAGAACCCCGAAGTTATTCTTCTTTAAAAGAAACTCAATCAATTGGACAGTAGTATGATCATCTTCTACTATCAATATCTTGGTCATTTTCTTTTTCCTCAAAATTCTCTATTGCAATAGGAGTCCCGGTTAATCGCGCCCACTACCTCCAAGCACGGGTTCGATGAATCGAACCCATACATTCACCATCCGAGCGGATTTCGTGTAGCGAGCAAAGCAAATCCTCAGCATATTTTCCTCAGCGATAAACAGACTATCTCTAAATACTATTTCGGAAAAATTTCCTTGTGCCGATCGTGGCAATATCAAGAAGCATATTGAGATACTTATAGCCTTTCTTTACATCGCTATAAGGAATAAAATGAAGAGAAATATTTGCGTCACTCAGGATTGCTTCCAGCATTCTGGAAAACTCGTTGGTTGATAAACTACTCCCTACCGGAGGTCCTAAGACTATAGCAGTTCTCACTTTAGCTGTTCTACAAAGTTCAGCAAACATCCCATAATTTATTCTCTTTTCGGCTATATATTCTTTCTCGAAAACTGCCTCCAACTGGAATTTCAACTTATGTTTGTTTAATACCTTATTAAATTGCACCTTAAGTTCTTCAAATTCCCTATCGTGGTCTTGTGGATAAAAGTAGGCTACCTCTACTTTCCGTAAGGATTTGTCAACTGGCGCTGTCTCCACAGGTGGGGGTGGAATTTCCGGAGCAGGTGCTAGTTCCTTTTCTGCTCCTACTTTTCTTTCCTCGGTCGCTGGGGAGATTATTTCCCTCCTAATTTCCTCCACTTCCTCTTCAACCACCTCTTCCTTTGGCGGAGGAACTTCAGGAGCTGCCATTTCAGGAATTTCTTCAGGAGCATATTTTTTGCAATTATAGCAATACCACCGACCATATTTCTCAACATAGGTAAGCTTCTGTCCACAACTCAAGCACTTTCTCCTCTCCACAACTTCTAATGGAGGGGGAGTCGGTCTCTCCTCTTCTTCTAATTTACGCTCTTTTATCTTTGCTGGCCTTGTTTCTACAAACTCTTCTCTTTCTCTCTCAGGCAGAAGATCGTTCATCAATTCTCGAACCAAATTTATGGTTATCTCCTGTTTGGTCAATTGAGCATAAGCATTAATTCGTTTCAAGAAACCCTCAAGTTCGCGAATATTAGATTTCAATTTGCCGCCAATATATATAAGTATGTTGTCACTAAGAACTAAATGTTCAAGCTCTTCTTTCTTTTTAAGAATAGCAATTCTTGTTTCCAAATTGGGAGACTTAATATCAGCAATCAAACCCCATTCGAATCTCGACTTCAATCTCTCCTCCAAAGTGGTCAGCTGTTTGGGGGGCTTATCTGAAGTAATTACAATCTGCTTGTGGGCATCATGAAGCACATTGAAGGTATGAAAGAATTCTTCCTGGGTTGACTCTGCCTCAGCCAAAAATTGGATGTCATCAATTAACAAGAGGTCTACTTGCCGATAGCGCTCTCTGAACTCTTTTAGCGTTCCTCTACCAATGGCTTCGATAACTTCATTCATGAACCTTTCTGTAGTAACATAGAGTATCTTTGCGTCGGGTCGTTTATTGTGGACGTAATGTCCAATCGCATGAAGGAGATGGGTTTTCCCTAATCCCACGTCACCGTAGACAAATAGAGGATTATAAATTTCTCCCGGACTTTTTGCCACGGCCTGAGTAGCTGCGTGCGTGAATCTGTTAGAAGGACCAACCACGAAATTTTCGAAAGTGTATGCAGGATTCAACTTGAGCTCTCCCACTGGCCTGACGGACTGTTTAGCCTTTTCCGGCTCCACGCTCACCTCTTGCTTCCGAATTTCCTGTGCACTTCCTCCCTGGGAAACAGCTGGCTTGTGGGCTTCCATAGATTCATTCAGTATCTTAATTATCCTCTCCTTGACTTGGGCTTCAACGTCATAAACATAAAAGGCCCAGTTGTATTCCTTGTCCCGAGGGACAAAAGGACGACTGCAGATATTTCCAATCTTGTCCATTAAGTCGCTGACGTCCCTCTCGTCCCCCCAGACTCTTATCTTATACCTCTTTTCCCCCTTCTGAGTTGGACAAAAACTCATGCTCCAACGTTCAACCATGTCGATCACCTAAGTAACATTAATCCAGATAATATACGAAAAAATATCATATTTTTCCTTTGACCGACGGTCGCTTCCCAGTGAGCGGCACTTTGCAGCGTCCTTTTTCATTTCTGCTTTGAATATTTATTTTCAATCTCCTTGATTTTCTTTATCCTGTGAAGATGCCTCTCCCACCCGAAAGAAGTGTTAAGCCAACTGGTAATTATATTCATTATTCTATCTCGATCGACACTAGAGCTTAAGCAAATAATGTTTGCATTGTTATGTTCAGATGCCAACTTTGCCATTTGTTCATCACAAACTAAAGCGGCCAAAACTCCAGGAACTTTGTTGGCGGCAATGCTCATTCCTATCCCCGTCTTACATATAAGAATCCCTTTGTTATAAACTCCACTGGCCACAGCTTCAGCAACTTCCAGTGCATAATCCGGGTAATCGCAAGATTCTTCTGAAAAACAGCCAAAATCGCGTACTTCATGATTTAATTTTTGAAGTTTCTCTTTCAACTCCATTTTTAATTTGAATCCTTGATGGTCAGAGCCAATAGCAATTTTCATCTTTGCATCTTTGGGATTAGAGGAAGACCAAAAAGCACACTAATAGTGTACAATCTTCACAAAGGATTCTGAATTTAGACTTGCTCCGCCCACTAACCCGCCGTCCACATTTTCACAAGACATTAGCGCCGAAATATTATCAGGATTGATGCTTCCTCCGTATAAAATTCTGATCGCCTGCGCATTCTTCTCTCCAAACATTTGAGCTAACAATTTCCGGATAAATCGCTGCACCTCTTCAGCCTGGTCAGGTGTAGCTGTCCTCCCGGTACCTATAGCCCAGACAGGCTCATAGACCACTACCAATCCCTTAGCTTGTTCCCCGGTCAATCCAGATATCCCTGCCTTAACCTGTTCCTCGATTACTCTAAAAGTTTCGCCTTTCTCTCTCTGTTGAAGTGTTTCCCCTACACAAACAATGGGAATAAGACCTGTAGAAAATGCTATCTTCATTTTCTTATTCACTATCTCATCTGTTTCGCCAAAATATTGGCGTCGCTCTGAATGACCTAAAATGACATAATTACAACCAATATCCCTCAGCATCATAGGCGATACTTCCCCAGTATATGCTCCGCGAACTTCCCAGTGCATATTCTGGGCACCCAATTTTATAGAGGAATCCTCGATTACTTCCTTTACCAGAGAAAGAACAGTAAAGGGGGGACAGAGAACTATTTCCCTATCTGCAATAGCTCCTACCTCAGTTTTTATTTCACGAGCCAACTCCACTGCTTCACGTGTTAACTTATTCATTTTCCAGTTTCCTGCAATAATCGCCTTCCTCAATTTTTTCTCTCCTAAAATATAATTTAGCAAATTTAAGAATACTAAACAAGGAAAAAATGAACTCAACTCACCAAATCCAAAAATACCTCGATAAAATTTATTATAATGCACATTCTGCATAGTGTCAAGGAAAAAGGTAATTATCTTCTGGAAAGAAAAAAACCCCTTGTCGATAAGGCAAATTGCTGGAAAATTTCAGATCCTTTAAACAGAATTATGTATTCTCGCGTGAACGCACAGTTGTACCGACCTCTTCTATGGAACACAGAATACCAGCAATTGTCTCTCAACAAGGGGTTACATTGTAGTGCAACATTTTGAGCCTATCGATTATCTCTTTTTCTTTTTTGCTTTTTTCTTCGCCATCTTTCTCCCCCCTTTTCTGGCAGTCTTCTTTTGGCGGCTTT
>Ga0315314_1004482_pt1 | contig 10458 bp, 11 predicted proteins | sample TDP9_MG_FD_203631 | JGI IMG/M metagenome (GOLD analysis project Ga0315314, IMG submission 203631) | Freshwater sediment microbial communities from Lake Towuti, South Sulawesi, Indonesia - TDP9 | ecosystem: Environmental > Aquatic > Freshwater > Lake > Sediment | place: Indonesia: South Sulawesi... | reverse complement strand
ACGAATAGCCCCTTTTCCCAGTCTCTACCATCAAGGTCTTTTCACGACCGGATGGGATAGCGAAGGTAGCGAAGCAGATGCTTACTGCTCCTAAGCTCTCGACAGGATTAGGGGTACTGTTGATTCGCCTATGTCTGACTTGAAGGAAATTCGGCCTTCTAGTCTACCCTCGATCGCGGCCAAATCCAGTTTAGCCTCAAACTCTTCTGCGCCCCAGCCAACGTACTCAGGAGGGATCTTTGACCTGAAGACACCCGTCACCCTTCCACGATCTGCCTTGAAATCGCTGAGATATGCAATATTTCCAACCATGTCTGTAGTCGAGGCACGCTCTTTTCCCTCGATTCTTAGATCTATAGTGAAGTAGCCGTAGGAATGTACGAAGTTTCCATGCCAGATCCCAATGAGGTCGGCGCTCTCCTCTATCGGGCGTCTATCCTCAACGAATCTTGAAAAAACCTCGGTCTCTAGGTCGAACTGCCTTGCAACATTCTTCTGGTCAAATTCAAATGTAAGTTCCATGCCGTCGCTTGCTCCTCCGTGAACAAGATACCGGTTCTCATCTAATCTCTCAATGTACGCTTTCTCTGCCCCTCTCTCAAGAATTAGGTTGCCGTTCTCAATCTTGATATGCGCATTTCTGAACTCACGAGTATATGTTCCGACAAGACTATTCCACTCCTCGGGAATTGCTTCTTGTCTTATTGACGTAGGATCGAAGGCGAGTTTCCCTCCAGTGAGTATGCGCAGGGCTTCTTCTGCGGGAGGTCTCCATGCAGAATTGTCGTTAAGGTTGCAGAGGATAACGATGCCGACCCTGAGTCCCGGATAGAGAGCCGCGTGGGCAGTCCACCCCAGATTTCCACCGGTATGAGACAACATCAAATTCCCGTAGTGCCATGTCCTCTTCCACGCTAGGGCATAGCCACTTCTGGACGCTCCGGCACACGCCTGAAGCTTATGCATCTCCATAATCGTGCTTTCTTTCAGGATCCTGAGGCCATTGTATACGCCCTTATTGATCTGGGCTATGAGGAAATGGCTAAGATCAATGACTGTTGAGAACAACGAGCCGCAAGGCTTTTCGGGGATAGATCCACCATACCACGGCTTCACTACCTGAACCGGCTCATCTGTCTTCTTTCTAGTATACGGAGTCGCCATCTTCTTCCTGATCTCAGGGGTCTGCTCGAAGGCGCTTGAATGCATCTCCAAGGGATCGAACACGTTCTTCCTCATATAGTCAGGATACGGCTCTCCGGCAAACAATCCAACAAGGTAACCGATTATGTTGAAGGCAGTGTTGGCGTAGACGATCTCTTGGTTCGGAGGGCGGACAACTATGGCCGACTTCCTGATCATCTCCTCAAGAGGAACTGTCTGGTTCAAGTCAAAGCATGTCGGATCCGCATGGACCGGAAGCCCCGACGTATGGGTGAGAAGGTTCCGCACTGTAGGCTGCTCTTCGAAGGAAGTCTGGATCTTCACATTTGTCGTAAGCTTGTTGACGGGGTCATCGAGGGAGAATCTTCCCTTGTCATACCACTGGAGCAAGCCGGTCGCTATGACAGGTTTCGAGACAGACGCAACTCTGTAAACAGTCTCAGGGGTTGCCGGAATGTTCTCTTCTTGGTTGGAGTAGCCGAATCCCTTAGCCCAGGCAATCTCACTGCCCTTGACGATCGCGACAGAGAAACCGGGGACTTTCTTCCCACCCATTTCTTTGACGAGAAATCCTTCCACGGTATCAAACGAAGCCATTTCAGTAACTGAACCCCTGCAATGCTGGCAAGGCTTAGGGTGGAGGCATTTAACGCTTTTCAGATCTTCTGTTTGAACCAATTCCTTTGTCAAAAGCAAGTTCCAAGATTATTACGATGGGAGAGATCGTCACTTCCACTTCTGGTCCCAATTAGGGTGCCATAAGGAGTCATTCGAGATATTCTGTGGGGTCTACGATTCCTGCCTCGCTGAACGCCTTCTTGCGATTTATGCATGATTCGCACTTGCCGCAGTGTTTTGATCCATTCAGATAGCATGACCACGTAAGCTCGAATGGGACACCGAGCTCCGATCCTAGTTTGACTATTCGTGACTTTGGGATGTTGTTGAATGGGGCTTCGATGGTTATGTCTTGACCTGTTCCGAGTTTCGCAGCTCTCCCGAAGGATTCGTAGAATTCTCTTCTGCAGTCAGGATAGAATGGTTCGTCTGAGCCTTGGGCGCCATAGAATACTCTTCTGGCTCCGACAGCTACAGCGTATGAGACGGCGATTGAAAGGAAGATGGCGTTTCTGAAGGGAACTATGATGGGTTGGCTGAAACTCGATGTCATAGGAATGTTCTCATCGCATAGTGAGGTTACTCCAGCGAAAATGTCTTTCAATGAGGAAAGGTCCACTAGTTTGATGGGAATTCCTAACCTTTCAGCCACTTGAGTGGCGTATTCAACCTCCTTCGTCGCAATCTGGCCATAGCTGAAAGTTATCGCGTAAGAGTCATACCCTTGTTCCTTTGCCCAATAGGCGACGGTCGAAGAATCAGGTCCTCCGCTGAGAACTACTACGCACTTGTCTCGCTTCGCCATTTTCTACCACCATTTGAATCTTGTTTCGATGAGCTTGAACAGTGAAGCTCCTATGAGACATACTATCTGTTCGCTAACGAACAAGTACGGTAACGTTGCGAACATTGGGAGATTGAATAGCTGGCTAAGCATCCAGCTCACGCTCAGCGGTATCACTGTGGCGATAACTGCGCCGGCGATGAAGTAGTTGCTCTTGAAAGGTTTGGCTACAAGATAGCCAAGTATTCCAGCGAGAAAACTCATGAAGGGCATGAAGAGAAACTCATATGGTCCGGCGAATGGGCTGAAGATGTTGCCGACAACTGCACCGATAGCGTAGCCAATCGCAAGGATCCATTTCCTCGCAATAGCCGGCCTCAACATGCCGGCGACTCTGAACTGCATAGCAAGAAACGATATCGGGGCGAATATGTAGACCAGAACTGCGTAAAGTGACGCAAAAACTGCCACTAACGTCAAGTCTTTGCTTCTTATCTTCAAGTCCTTACCTCCCTACTCCGGGGTTTATATCAGGCGGAACGGGTGGGAGCCCACTCACCCGCCTTCAGATCTACTTACGATGGTTAACGTCAAGAAAAGGCTTTAGCTTTCGCAAGTCTACAGACTATTGATTTCGAATCGGAGGCCCTCACCAAAGTAGTATTCCACTCTTCGCGACCAAGACGGCGAGATGCTGGCTCTATTCACACTACCTATGCAGGGTGAGGCTTTCCACATGAGGTGGGCATAGAACTGGCTAGATGAGAAGCAGCTTCAGCGGAACGTGTGACGCGTTCGGGCAGAAAGCCTCGCCGAACCTGCATCTCCCAGCCTCCCCACGGTGGCGAGCCAACGCCTCAACCCATCCCTCAAAGGCGGACAGAAGCTCTGCTTGGCTTGTGTAGATTTCATTGAGGATCTTCTTCTTCGCCTCGAACTGCTCCGTTATGTCAGATATGACCAGCGTTTCGGCCTGGACTCCTTGGCCGAAGACTCCGCTCGGTGTCTCGTAGAAGTAGGCACCTAAGGGTAGCCATGCTCGGCCTCGGCCTGAGTACGCCTCGGTTGGCGCGTGATACAATGCCTCCATCGTCAAGAGCGCCGTGTTGCGATGAGCTCTATGCCTATCGCTGGGGTGGGGGGACAACACGATGTCAGGCTGGATACTCCTGATAATGTCGGTGAACCTACGGACATCGTCACGATTGATTTGAAGCTCCTCCAAACCGAGAAATTCTGATCGGTCCGAGAGCCGCAACGCTCTTCTCGCGGCTTCGAACTCTTTCCTTCGTCTTTCAACGATGCGATCAGGGACTTCTTCGCTTGAAGCGCTACCTGGTCCAGACGTGACCGCGATCACCACGACCTCGCACTTCCATTGTGTGTACTTCAGGATCGTTCCGCCACATGATATGACCTCATCATCTGCGTGCGGAGCAAACACTAGGATCGTTCGCGGAACAACAGCGTCGAAGTCTCGCCTTCCTCTGGCTGCGGCCTGACTGATTCTAACGAATCCCTCCTCTCGACTTCGCTTACACGCCACAGGTTGCAACCGCATTCCATCCCACACGGGCTGATTGCTCACAAAAGAGCTCTAAAGCTTAGGTTTCCTATCTTGTAACGATCTCATTTCGAGAGAAAATGTCTTTGCCTAAGTAAACGTTTCTGTCTGAAACGGAGTTTGGAGATGTCATGCGGCACGTTGTCGGAGTTGATGCGGGTGGAACCAAGACGACATGCCTCCTAGCCAGCGAGCTTGGAGATATACTGGCGAAAGGTGTCGCCGGACCAGCAAATCCGCATACCGTGGGTGTAACTCAGACTCAAAGAGCGATCCGAGTCTCAATAGGTCAGGCGATGTCACGGGCGGGAATACGCTGTGTTGATTTTGCCTATCTGGGCGTTGCCGGGGTGGATCGAACTTCCGAGAGAAAAGCCGTGTCGATGATCGTGAGAAAGCTCGATGTAGCGAAGAGGTTTCAGGTAGACAGCGACGCGCTGATCGCATTAGCGGGAGGAACCGTGTGTAGGCCTGGAGTTGTTGTGATCTCGGGAACGGGCTCTATTGCCTTCGGAATCAATAGCAAGGGGCAATGTGCGAGATCTGGCGGTTGGGGACCAGTGCTTGGGGATGAGGGAAGCGGTTATGATATCGGCCGAAAAGCCCTAGCGGCTGTTATGCGATCCAGTGACGGTCGCGGCCCACAGACAAGTCTGGCTCGCAGGATTCTCGGGAACTTGAAGCTGGATCATCCTGAGCAACTAATTGGATACGCCTATGGGGCTACAATGGGGGTGCCTAAGATTGCTGAACTCGCATCTATAGTACTAGACGAGTCGAAGCGCGGGGACCCGGTGTCACAACGGATAGTGGAAGACGCTGCGAAAGAGCTGACGGGAGCAGCACTTTCAGTCATTGGGAAACTGAGAATGGAAAAGGAACCGGTCGAAGTTGTCGTGTGCGGAGGTGCTTTTGAGTATTGCGATGTTCTACAGAATTCGGTGAAGACGACTCTAAAGAAGGCTCTACCTCGTGCCACGCTTATGCGTCCCAAGTTTGATCCGGTCGTAGGAGCCGTACTCCTTGGCCTGAAGAGCCTTGGCGTCGAACCAAGTGACAGTCTACTCACTAGATTGAAGGGCTCATTGATCACCGTGGAGAGAGACCGCAATTGAGGGCTAATTCGAGGCTGGAGGACACAGAGCGAAGCAACCCGAAGTCAATCGACATTGACCGCAAGTCAACCCTAGGAATAGTTCGAATAATCAACGATGAAGACCGCAAGGTTCCAGATGTAGTCGCTAGGGAGCTTGGGAACATAGCGAAGATCGTCGACGCCGTGGTTGATGCTTTGAGAACTGGAGGAAGAGTCTTCTATGTTGGGGCTGGCACAAGCGGAAGGCTTGGCGTTCTCGATGCGTCCGAGATGCCACCTACCTTCGGTGTTCCGCCGTCAATGTTCCAAGGCATAATCGCCGGGGGCTCAGTCGCTCTACGAAGATCCGTCGAGGCCGCCGAGGACAATGAAGAGTCGGCAGTGCATGAACTGTCGCGTAGATGCTTCTCTCGTAGCGACGTATTGATAGGACTATCAGCGAGTGGAAGAGCACCCTTTGTGTTAGCCGCAAGTAAAGAGGCGAGGCGAATAGGCGCACGAGTTTTCGGGGTGACGTGCAACGCCAAGTCCCTCCTATCGCGGATCGCCGATCTCACCGTCGTATTGCGCGTTGGACCAGAGATAATTGCGGGGAGCTCTAGGATGAAGTGTGGAACAGCGCAGAAGATGGTCCTCAACATGATCAGCACCACCTCAATGGTCAGGCTCGGTAAGGTCCACGGGAATATCATGATCGGCCTCCAGCCCAAGAGCAGAAAGCTGAGGGCGAGAGCAGTGCGAATCATCTCTCAGATCGCCGAGGTTAAGTCTGATGTGGCTAGAGAGATACTCGGACAGTCTGACGGTGACATCAGATGCGCCATAGTAATGGCAAAACATGGAATATCTAAGCGCCGAGCGAAGTCTCTACTGCGCAGAGCAGGCGGAGACCCGGACAAAGTGGCTAGCATGATCAAGCAGGAAAGGCTCCCAAGATGAGAGAACGCCCTACAAGGAAGGCAAGGCTTCTTCTCGGCTTGATGTCCGGGACATCAGTGGACGGCGTCACCGCAGCTGTCGTTAGGATACCTTCGCTGAGCAAGTTTGAGTGCGAGATTCTTGCTTGGGAGACCTACAAGTATCCCGGCGCCCTGAGGGAACAGATCTTCGAGTTGTTCTCTAAGAAGACGGGCACTGTTGATAGGATATGCTCGATGAGCTTTGCCCTTGGTGAGTACTTTGCTGACGCTGCCCTGAGAATAATCGCGAAGGCAAACTTGGAATCGAGAGACATATACGCGATCGGATCCCATGGACAGACAATCTACCATAGGCCGCTCAAGCCGAGATCCTCTCTTCAGATCGGACAGGCGGCAGTGATAGCTGAGAGGACTGGCATCACAACCGTGAGTGATTTTCGGGCCCGCGACATCGCTGCAGGCGGCCAGGGAGCGCCGCTTCTTCCATATGTTGACTACCTACTGTTCAGGAGCGACAGCAAGTCTAGGGCGATCCAGAACATCGGCGGCATAGCCAATGTCACAGTTCTGCCAAAGGGATGTCAACGGGATGTGGTCTGGGGATTTGACACGGGACCAGGGAACATGATCATCGATGCGCTGGTTAAACACTTCACTGGGGGCCGTAGCCGATTTGACAAGGATGGCCACATGGCCAGCCGCGGTTCGGTCGACAAGCAGCTGCTGAAGCATCTGATGAGCACGCCATTCGTCAGGAAGAGGCCGCCGAAGACAACGGGTAGGGAGATCTTCGGAGACCACTTTGCTCGCCAGCTTCTTCAGCATGCGCGTCGTAGGAAGCTGGGGATGTTCGGTACTATTGCTACCGCAACAGCCTTTACGTGCGAGTCTATCATCCATAGCTATCGAAGGTTCATCTATCCAAGAACAGAGATCGACGAGGTTGTTCTTGGCGGAGGCGGTTCCAAGAACCGAGTCATCGTCGAGGTGCTGCGAGAGAAGCTCGACTGCGACGTTCTGCTCCACGAAGACTTCGGCATCCCATCCGAGGCCAAGGAGGCCGTTGCATTCGCGATTTTGGCTAACGAGACGCTGGATGGGAGGCCGAGCAATGCACCCTCAGCCACAGGTGCCTCACGTCGAGTTGTGTTAGGAACGATCTGTCCAAGCCGGTAAAGATGACTGAACGTCTTGGCTACGATTAGAAACGGACACGATCGGCCTATATGTCTGGAAGGATACTATCCGTACTGCACTATCAAACCAGTCAAACCTTCAACAACTCTCCTATGCTCTTTCCATTGGTCAGAAGCTCGCGAATTCTATCGGTGTCCCATTGTCTTCCTTCCTTAGGGCTTTCGTAGTATCTACAAATCTTGTCTATCCAGATGGGGCCTTGCAAGGTCAGTAGGTCTTCGGCAAGGAGCGGGGCTACTTCCATTATTGCCCTGAAAGCTGGCAATGCCCTTTCCATGTGATGGGCAAGGGTCAAGATCGCTATTCCTTTTGCCTCAGAGAAAGTCGGTCTTTCCAAAATGACTCCTAGGAATTCCGCATTTTCTTCAGTTGTCGCTGAAACTTCTTCTAGGAGCATTGTGTCTTCCGGGATACCACAATGCTCCCTCATGAAATCTCTAATTATCTCTGCTTCCGACTTTCCTATTCTTCTTGCTCTGGTAAAGGCTTCGAAGGAAAAATCCGGCTTTGGAAAGATCTGTCTATCGTCGTATCTTACTCCCCAGTTGTAGCCTCCTGAAATAATGAACCGTTTTCCGATTCCCTTCGCCCAGGCTACTCCTGCTGCCCTCGCTTTATATTCGGTGTGGGGTGCCAAGGCATAGTGACCAGCCTGCCTCATTACCTGCGATCCCGGCAAGACTACTACATCATATTTCTCCAACCGACATTACCTTCTCAAAGTTCAGTACGCTTTCTTGTCGCCTAGGAATTCATATGAAAGGTGGCTTCGTCAGGATAATCTCATGCCTACGCATGGGCTATGGACCTTCGTGGATTTCTGTTGTTGGTCAATGTTTATAGGGATCTTGGATTGGCTGATGTCTAGGTCTGAATGTCTCGCTTCAAGAAGCTCAAGATTCTTGTGGTGCTGTCTCTTGCTGCTACTGTTGTTTCTGGGATCTTCATGGAGCCTCTAATGGATTCAGGTTTACTGGGAGTTAAGCTCAGAGGCTTTCCGTTGGCTTGGATTAGCCAAGTGGTTTACCCGGGCGCTCTGCCCCAGATCCTTTGGCAACCGTTCCTCGTGGATCTCATGGCGTGGTTTGTCGTTATCTCATTGGTTTACTACGCGTTCAGAAAGCTTTAGTCGCGGCTGGCCACTCTGGAGTCAGTCCGAGACACGACTATGGTGGGTCATATGGGAATACTATTTCTTGCTCGTTCTTCTGAACATATGCTCCGACGAAGTCTGGCCTAACCTCTGATCCTTCGCTGCAGTACATCACAAGGGTCTTCGCTGAAACGTTCTTGGGAAGCATGTCTAGGGTGAACCGCATTGCTCTTCCTCGGATCAAAGAGTCGTCTACAACCAGAATCCTTCCAGTTAACGAGGTGACATCGCATCTTCCATAAGTCGTAAGCTTCACTTCTCCTCCCTCTCTGATATGCCTGACGAAAATGGGGACAAATGTTGGTACTCCCAGCTTTGACCCAAGGTAGGCAGCTATGATGCTTCCTCCTCTACCGATCGCAACAATGTCATCGAATGTGTGGGCTCTAACAGTCTCGGACAGCTTCTTCAATAGGTCTGCGTACTCACTCCAAGTCACAAACTTCATGTCTTCTCACTTCGCGTTGAATGGCATGCTCGTACTGATGAGGTTTTCGACCAATCTATGGAGCCTCGATTCTTATATGTTCAGGACATAGGGCAAAGGTACGGCGGGCAAGTAGGAAGGGAGATTCGATAGCACACACATCTTTTTGAAGAAGGCGATGTGAGTGATAAGTCATGGCAGGTTGCCCGAAATGCTTCGATAAGGCACAGACGACATACGCATTCTGCATATCATGCGAGACGGAATCTGGTGGCAGGGCATGTCGTGCGCAGAACGATTCGACGAGAAGCAGTAAGAAGAAATGGCTCATAGCTTCAGTAGTGATTGTTCTCGGTGTGTTCTTGGCTGGAGCCGTGAGTCAGCCTAGGCTTTTCATACCTGATGTCACGACCTCTGTGGCAACCTCCCGAACAGCCACAACTGCCAAATCGATTTGCTATGTGGTAATGGAACATCCGGATGTTGTTGAGAGACAGCAGAACACAATCAATAGAATCACAGCGAGGCTTGAGGAGCTTTCTGGTCTTCCTTGCGTCGTGATCCATTTCACTAACATAAAGAAGAGCCATCTCTCAGAATACAACGTGCAAACGATACTGCTGGGTGGAGTGAGTCCCACAACTTCAAAGTGGGATCCAAGATGGTTAGCCGAGTTCTACGCTTTTCTAAGAGAAGTTGACGTTCCAACCATTGGTTTCTGCGGAGGTCACCATCGCATCGCCCTTGCGTTCAGGGGAAAGGTGGGTCAGATGAGACTCTTGCGGCCGGGAGAGAAGGATCCCAATCCTGCTTACCATCCGGGAACCTACAAGGAATGGGGCTTCAAAAGAGTCACAATCCTGAAGCGAGACCCTCTCTTCCATGGGTTAGGAGACGTGATTGTTGTGCAAGAGTTTCATGCATATGAGGTCAAGGAACTGCCATTCGAGTTCGAGGTATTGGCGAGCACGGATGAATGCAGGATTCAGGTAATCAAACATAGAAGTAGACTCCTCTATGGAACGCAATTCCATCCAGAGGCCTATGACGAAGAACATTCAGATGGAAAGATTATTCTTCAGAACTTCTTCAGGTTGGTGGGAATACTGCCTTCTGCCTCTCCATGCATGAGTTCACCGCTGAAGTCTGTCTCCTCAAGAGGCACATGGGTTATTCTTATTCTCTTGACGATGGTAGACAAGAATCCTAAGGTTCTCGCTTAGAACAGCCGGGCCAACTGAGTCCTATGGGTTGTCAAGCCTTTGACTTTCTTCAATTTGATCCTGTATGCTATCCAGAACGCTGCCACGACACATGCGCCGAAGAGTACGGTCATGCCTGATTCGTAGGTTAGAGGTGTGATGCCCTCCGTCTGGGTAACGGTGCTTGTTGTGACTGTATCCAATACTTTGACGCTGACTTCATCTGTGAATCTGTGTCCTGCGACTTCTGCCACTTCTGTGATTCCATACTTCTTGAATGCAACAAGGAGGGGTCTAGTGCCCAGTCGTATCTGCACTGCGACCGCCGTTGGA
>Ga0315314_1004481_pt1 | contig 10459 bp, 8 predicted proteins | sample TDP9_MG_FD_203631 | JGI IMG/M metagenome (GOLD analysis project Ga0315314, IMG submission 203631) | Freshwater sediment microbial communities from Lake Towuti, South Sulawesi, Indonesia - TDP9 | ecosystem: Environmental > Aquatic > Freshwater > Lake > Sediment | place: Indonesia: South Sulawesi... | reverse complement strand
CATCTCAACTCCCTCTTCAAGGAGTTCAATCTTGGTCTTTGGAAAGACACGATAATCATCGGCAAATATTTTTTCCTGCGTCTGCTCGATCTTAATGAGAGCCTCCGGTTTTAAAACTTCTTCAAATGGTTTCTTGAAGGCGATAAATTTCAATTGAGATTGCTTCATCCCTTCACTCCTCGCAATGACATCAGAGGAGATCGGTCTTTTTATCAGGACAATAACAGTATTCACATCAGACTCGGCAAATGTTCGCTTTGCAAGATTATCGATGATATAAACAGGCTCCATATTTTTAAGTAAGAACTCCTGCAATCCCGCACCATAAGCAACATCAAGCCAGGAATTGGAATTTATAAAGCAGAACACTCCACCAGTTCGAAGCAGAGCAACACCATGATAATAAAAATACACATAGAGGTCGCTCTTTTTGTCTATCTTTATGGATTCTCCCCAATGCATTCTTACCGACTGTGCTAATTTTTCTTTATACAACCTTTTCCTTTCTCGCCATTCTTCCTTGTCATCAAAGTCCTCTTCTCTTTCGAGCGTAAAAGCAATCATCTCCTGCCTTACATAAGGAGGATTGCTGATCACAATACCAAAGCCTCCCTTTTCAGCAAATATCTCGGCAAAGTCAATTTCCCATAGGAAGTAATCCTTTTTGGTCTTTTTCCCTATCTCTTTTAATAGAGTGCTGAGCCGTTCTTTTTCTGGTCTTATTTCTTCAACCCTCTTTTTTAACTTCTTGATTTGTTCTTCGAAAAGGTCCTTCTGCTCGGGTTTTATTTTAAACATCTCAATTTGTTCGGGCTTTGGAGCAGAAATCTGTCTCTTCAGTTTGTTCTCTTCTTCATCCAATCTTTTTATTTCATTAATCACAATCTCCTTCAAAACATCATTTTCAAGTCTCTCTATTTCATCTTTCTCTTTTAAAGCGGCACTCCTTGCTCCCCTAAAGTATTCTACTTTTCTGTCAACGAGCATTGTAATCTTGTCTTTTGTGACTTTTGGTATAAATGCGAATTTCCCCCTTAAAGGAATAGGGACTCCTGCAATTTCTTCTACAAGGCTATCACCCTGCCGCATTTTAAATGTTAGATTCGGGAGAAGTGGATGTTGGTAAATATTTTGCCCCAATTTTAATAATTCTTTTTCTTCTGTTTCTATTATCAAAGAAAGCCAGAGCCTCAATTCCCCCACCATCACTGCCCAGTCTTTTACATCGACACCATAAAGATTTTCGGAAAGGACCTTATTCTTCAGGGCAAATAGATTCTCTTCCCTTTTATCGACCTTTAACGAAAGATTTCTCTGGATTTCCACCAACACATTCATCATTCCCACTAAGAATGACGCAGACCCCACAGCAGGATCAACGATTTTTACTCTATCAATTGACTCTTTTATCCTCCTCAGATCGTCAATGGGCATTTCATGAATTGCCCCTACATCTAGAATTCTCTGGGGTTCAAAAACCAAAGGGATAAGATCTGTTTTAGGAATTTTTGTTTCTTCAGCGAGATATTCAACAAGAGAAAGTCTGCACATATAATCGATTTCAATCCTTGGGGTATAAAAAATGCCACCTTTACCTCTTTCCTCCTCTGAAATTAATGACTCATAAACCTTGCCGAGCATCTCAGGATCAACTGCAACCTCGACCTCAAGAGGCGTATCCTCACGAATCGTAAAATTGTATCTTTCTAAGAACCCCTTCTTATTATCGAGGGGATCTGACTCAAAAAGTAACTTGAAAATCTCATCAGGAACTTTGAAACCAATATCATCCAACTCATTTTCAGTGAAGAGTCCACCGTTTAAAAATGGCATGAGGTTGAAAGACTCTTTGATCTCCTCAGGAATATTAAGGGTGAGATATTGATGCCTCTTATTGAATGCATGAAAGAATAAGGAGGATAGCCATAAAGAGTAAAAAGCATCCTTTCTAGGATTAGATTGTTTGTATTTCACCCAGAGATTTCTTATATACCTTTTATCCTGAACGTAATCCTTCCACTTAAGCCAACCTTTCTTCTGAACATAATAAAGAAACATTATCCGTGAAAGGAGCTGTTGGGCAAAAGAATGAACCTCCTGATAAGAAGCCTTATTTTGTGGAATCAGAATATCTTCTTTTATGCATTTTAAAGCTGATTTATACGCATCAAAAAATTCTTTCGTAACCCGTTCGACATTGAAAGCCTCCGAATGCTTCTGCCATATAACCTCAGGTTTTTGCTCTGTTGGTAAAATAGATATATTATCTAAGACCTCAATGTCTGTGTGATAAACATTTTGGGGGTCGATTAAAAGAATTCTTAGGAGGAGTTTGACTTTCTTGGGTTCGACTGCAACCCTTTCAGGGCTCACAAACGCAATTTCATCCCAATTATCAGTAAATATAAATAAAGAGTTGACCTGAGGATACCGGCGATAAAAGGGCTCTAAGATATTCCGGAAATCAGTCCTCCGCATCGAGGTGGTCTTTCCAAAATAGATTTGAAACTTTTGCTCATAGTCTGAAATAATATGGAGCTCTTTGATTATTTTTTGTGCACTTTCTGGAAGGTCAAGGCCTGGGATATGTAAGGCCTGTGGTCTGGTCTTATAACCAAGCCTCGAAATAAGATTATTTAGCTCCTTTATGCTATTTACTTTACGGATCGTCTCTGACGAAAGAGCAATTCCGTTCATATAATAACCTTTCGAAGATTAAGTGGAACTGCTGATGAAGTTAAATTTCTAAAAACAGAAAAAAAGCCCATTCCTTTTGAGAATAAGCCCTATTTAAATCTATATCCTCAACCCCATAGGATTTAATCCTCCATTTTTGGACTTTCCTAATATACCAAAAAACCAACAATTTTCTAAGTAAAATTTGAGATAGAGGGTCCCTAACGTGTTTCAAGTGAAAGGCTCATCGCCTTTTCTGCTTTTTGGATCCTTTTCGCGATTCATAAGGCACATACGGTTCTTCCACCAGAAAACCTATTCGTTTCTTTGGGCGTTCTGGCTCTGGTGGCGGACTCAGCAATTGCCTGATTTGCTGCATCATCTCGGTGATTGCAGTCTCGTGGGCATCAAGCCTTGCAGTCAATTCTTTTTCCAATTCTCTAAGTTTATGTGCAAGGCCCCGTTGCTCAATTAACATCTGCCTCATACGAATGAATGCACGTACCACAAACACACTCATTTGAACGGCCCGCTTGCTGTGGAGGACGTTAGCAGCCATAAGTGCACCGTGTTCGGTGAAGGCATTGGGTGTAAAACGTGGATCACGGTGCCGTTGTGAACCGGTCGCAAATTGCGACCGGTTCAGACCTGCCCTTGAAGTCGCAAATTGCGACTTCAAGTCTGTAACCTCTTGTTCTGTAAGCACAAACGCAAAGTCAGGCGGGAACCTCTCTGGGTTGCGTCGGACCTGTTCGTTAAGTCTCTTGGTAGGTACTCCATAAATGCGGGCAAGGTCCGCGTCCAAGATAACTCTCTTACCGCGGACCGTTATAATCAGGGGGGTTATATCAACAGCGGAGTATACTACCGTTTCTCTCTTCATCTCCAGCCTTCTCCTATCTGGTCGCCCTCACGTTTCACATCCCAACAACGCGTTCAGTGGGAACTATGCACATTCCTTTGTGCATCCTAACGGCTCCATACAAGGCCAATTGTTCGTTTCATCTTGAGGTCACAATTTGTGACCTCAAACTGCCATCTTCAAATTCCGCCTTCTAAACCAACGCCTTCTCCTTAAAACTGAAAAAACTGTTTTTGCCAACAATTATATGGTCTATAACTTCAACTCCCAAAATCTTACCAGCTTCTGTCAATCTTTTTGTAATTGTTAAATCATCCTCCGATGGTTCGGGGTCGCCGGAAGGATGGTTATGGGCTAAAATTACTGACGCAGCACTATGCATAATCGCATCTTTAAATACTTCTCGTGGATGCACCAAACTGGCATTAAGTGTCCCTATCGAGATAGTGGAGATGCCGATGATTTTATTGCGAGGGTTAAGAAGGATGAGTTTAAAATGCTCTTTTGCCTTGTCCTTAATACTTGTACGTATGGCTTTTACAACAGCTTCAGGGTTTTTGATATCGAAACCTTTTGACTCTGGCTCCAATTCCTCTCTCTTACCAAGTTCAAAACATGCTTTAATTTGGGCTGCTTTGGCAAGGCCGATCCCCTTTATTTGAGACAGTTCTTCAATGGTTGCATGGCTTATTGCCTTAATGTTACCAAATTTTGCGAGTAGCTCTTGAGCAATATTCATCACGGATTTTTTTGGAATCCCCCGCCCGATAACCAAAGCCAAGAGCTCTTGTCCAGAAAGTGCTTCCGCACCAAATTTTTGAAGCCTTTCACGAGGTCTTTCTTGCCTGGGCAGATCACGAACAGTAAAAGAGGTCTCTTTGGCCACTAATGCTTCCGTTCTCGATGTTAAACTCTATTGCAGCTCTTTTCTAAATAATTTCTACAACCCCTACCCTTGAACTTCAAAGTTCGTTATAACTTCACCCGGCGCCAACCCGGTGGAAGTTCGGAGTGCAGAGTTTGGAGTTCGGAGTTATTCATCATGGGCACTTTTTCTGTAATTCACTTTCCCTTAAAAATGTACGCCATCTTATACGTCATTTTTTGTGGTTATGAGCCAATTAATAGACTTCATATAATTTTAATCGAGCCCAAAAAAGAGACTCTTTAGGAATTTTCGAGCCACCATTACATAAAAAGATTTTTTGCAGTTCATCCGACATCGAATCCGACATTTTCAGGACTTATCCAACAAAAGAAATCATGTAATATATCATGTAAAAATTTTCCTAATTGTGTAAAAAAGAATCGTGTAATTAATCGTGTAATTTTTTTAATAATCGTGTAATTCTCATTTAGCCAAATATTGAATGCTTCTCCCTCTTCCTTTAACTTGGGCCATTTCTTTTTTGACAAGGTTGTTCAAGTCGTTAGCTGCAGTTTTATTAGTCACCTTAAACATTTCTCTATACTTTCTATTTGTAAAAGTCTGACCTTCATTAAGCATTAACCTCAACACTTCAATTTGTCTATCATTAAATCCCAATTCCCTCAAATCTATCTGCCTCTCCTTAGGTATGCTGGGTACTAAATCTAATATCCTATCTCCAGGACCATAGAACTTCGCCACGAAGAAATTCCCCTCTTCTAAGAATTCAGGTTCGGATAATCCATTTTCTTTCATGAGTCTCTTCATCTTTCCAATGCCTGTCCCAAACTTCTCCATATCCTTTGTCTCATGAAAGATGTGACAGATTATCTTATTCCGTGTCGCATGATGGCCTTCTAACCTTTTAATATCCAAACCTGGTAAAAGACCTCCTGGACTGCTTATTTCTATTCTATCATCGAAAATGGAGAACATAATGGGTGAATAGCGGTAGGTATAGTCCCGATGGGCAATAGCATTGATCGCTGCCTCTCTTATAGCTTCATAAGGATACTCGGGAATTTCAACTCTTTTAAACTCAACGATCTTACTGGCCAAACGGGTATTTCTTCTAAAGAATAATTCTACCTCGTCAAGCATTTTATAAATTGGGGCTTTGATCTCCTTTGAATCAACAAATTCAGTCCGTGTGAAACCCTTAAAACGAGCAATTCTTATTTCACTTTGTGGGATATATTCTGAAGGATCTTTGCCAAAGAAAAGTAATCCAGCATTGGTGGGTTTAAGTTTGCCATTCTCTTTCTTCACTACTTTTATTGTTTTTAGCAGAACATCTCTTACGGAAATTTTAGGGATGTCAACCTTAAGTTTAACTGGCCTATTTTCTGAAAAATCCCTTACCTCTTGCTCATCTAAATCCTCATAACTTGCATCCCGGCAGGTGCTTTGGTCAAAAGGAGTCTTACTCAGTTTTCCTTTTTCATCGAGATAAGATATGAGGCTATTGAGAACCTGCGCCTTTAATTCATCAATATTAGCAAATCGTTTATAGATAAAGGAATTTTTGATCGTACTTATGAATTTCTGCGTATCTTTATCTCTATTTGAATCATTTCTCCCCTTCACGAAAATAAGAATTTCTTTTCTCGGCCCTGGCCGAATAGATCGTCTGAATTCTCTCTCCGTTGGTGACAAATCATCTCTCCCCTTAATCCCGTATTCATTTCCGATAATTCCAATATAGATATCACTGTCATCCACTTGTTTGAGATAGGTTGAAGTCGGTGATTTTCCTTTCGCTGGCAAATCTTCAAAAAGAAAGACGTCAAAGAACTCCCGCAAGGTTGAGTTATTGATTATTATCTCTTTAACTCCATACCTTTCATCTCTCAGTTCTTTTTGATTGGCACTGACGAATATTTTGTACTTTTTCATGGAGCAAAAAAGCCTTTTCTTTACCTGCTCAAGACCTTTATCCGGTGGCTCATCGCTTCGTTCCGTTTCAATGAGCACAGCCATATCGGCTTACCATCGACAATTTCAATACCCCGCTCTGACTCTTCACGACGGATAAGATCCTCTGTCCAGCCGCGCTGATGAAGAGCGGGGTCAATCAGTTTTGCTTTGGTATCTGCCTCACTCAAGGACATACGAGATCTCATATCTATTATTGATTCATCATCTTCTAAAGTAAATGCAAATTCCCAATCCTCACATTGCGGAGACCCGACCCTTCAGCCACCTCTTTACAACGGAAGGCCAGCTGTCTTGAAGTGGTTGGAACGTCCGTGAAGAAAAACTGTGGATGAAAGGCTAAGAGCGCATAAGGGATCTCCGGATCGAGTGAAGCGATCCATTTTGAGATATCTTCTACCTCTTTCTCATCGATGTAACCTGGAACAAGGAGAGTGCTGGCGACAAGGAGAGGTGGGTTCGGTCTCTTCTCGACCCATTGAGCTGCCTGTTCAAAGTTCTCTCTTGTCCTCCCATTCGAGACACCGCATAGGGCTTTATGAAGAGAGTCGTTCCATGCCTTGATGTCAAACTTGATGCATCCTCCTGATTTCAAAGACAAGTTGAGCATCTCATCCAGTAGCCCAGGATTCATGGAACCATTCGTCTCCCAGCAGATCCTCAGAATCCTTCCCTTAACCTTCTCCAAGGCACGCCTGGAGACTTCGATCGAGTGGGGAAGTTGAGGAGTCGGATCGCCACCAAAGTAGCAAATACAACTGGTGTGTTGGTCGACAGCTTTGGCCAGATCTTCCGGAGTAATCCTTCTTTTATCCCGAACCCTTTCCCGATGCGTCCAGTTTTGGCAGAAAAGACAGTCAAAGGAACATCCATGATAGAAGACTGCAAGGTTTTTAAACCCGTATTCTGGGCCAGCGCTATAGGCATAGTGAGGATATCCAGCGCCGGTCCCTCCCGGACAGACCCAATCCGCAACACAATTGGTTGGGAGCCCATCATAATACCAGCTGACGTTTCCCTCACTTGCAGAGACGCCTATGAGAGCACCCTCTTTTCGGATCCTCAGACCGCAATAGCCCCAACCATCCTCTGGAATTTGACAACGGTTGATGCAGATGTGGCAAAGGGTGCCGGCCGAATCCCGCGGAGGCACCGGCACCAATTGAAACGGTATTCGTGAATGATAATGAGCTTCTTCAATGAGCGGTCGGATGGTCTCCTTTCCTGATCGAAGACAACTTAAACATACCGGAAGGGCTTGTGAAAGGCCATCCACCTCTCTCCCACAGACGTGGCACGTCTTATCCTTCAGTGCCTCAGCCTTCTTCAAAGCTAATCCTTCACCCCGTTAGAAAGCCCCGCTTTTTAAAGCAGGAATAGGTTGTATACCAAAGATTTTAATACCTTTCAGAAAGGCGGTGTTAAAAGCACCCCTTTTTCTAACGGGGTTCACTCCACGACTTTATAGACGACGTCGTGCTCCCTAACACGATCCTTCACTTTCACCCCAACATCTGCACCAGGCCCTGCCTCTTGAACATTCTTGTTCTCAATCTGCATGGAGTCTATGGGCTGAGAGAAGTCGGTCGTATGACCGACGATGCGGATCGTATCGCCCACTTTGAGCGATCCTTCTGTGAGGCGTATCGCTGCGACGCCGATCTTTCCAAAAAATTTGATCACATCACCAACCTTCTTTTCCTCCATCTTTCTGCCTCCTTTCCTAAGCGTTAAGTGTTAACCCCGACTTTCTCCAAGCCTTTCAAAACCTCCTCCACTCCGATTCCCTTCAGGCATTCAGGATCTCCGCATTGAAGGAGTGCCTCCCGAGTACATGGTGCACAAGGAGTTTCTTTGCGAACGATCCAGACTTTCTCCCCTCTTGGAGCCCAGACCTCCGGATCCGTTGGACCAAAGATGGCGACCGTAGGGATTCCAAGGGCAGAGGCCATATGAGAGATCCCAGAATCGTTGCCGACGAAGGCTCGACATCCCTCCATCAGCGAGGCAAGCTGAAGAAGAGAGAACCCTTTCGCATGAATAAATGTCTGGGGGTCCATTTCGCCGAAGGCCCTCTCCACTTCTGTTTCCTCGGCCGGACCGAGAACGATAAGAATCTTTGAACCAAGACGGCCTTGAACAATTTCAGCGAGCCTCTGAAACCGCTCCAACGGCCAGACCTTTCTCTTGCTCCCACTCCCCGGATGGAGGATGATCGCCTTTAACCTCTCTTCAATGTTCACGCCTCTTCTTCTCCAAAACTCCCTTGCCCAATCCCGATCTGACTCCTTAAGGTAGAGCCTGGGAGTCGAGCCACAGATAAGAAAGCCATATCGAGAAAATTGTCTGAGAAGATGGTCGGTCAAATGAATCTCTCTGCCCCAAGAGGGAAAGGGATGGATATGAAGGATCTTGCCCTGACAGACCCGTTCGAGATTCTTGATAACCGTTCCATCTTCATCCCTTCCAAAAAGGATGATAAGGTCGAACTGGCCAAAGAGCTGAGAAAGAGTAGGATCCAAAGGTCTTCCACGAGCAAAGAGAGAGGCCATCTCTTTCTGGTCGACGGAGAGAATTTTTTCGGCGTAGAAGCGCTGATCCGCCAATTCAAGAATTCTCGGGTAGCCGAGGATGACTAACTTTGCCTGAGGAAAGGCCTTTCGAAGGGTTTCAAGGGATGGCAAAGTGAGGATGAAATCACCCAACGCACCCTGGTGAATCACCAGTATCGATTGGATCGGACGATCTTCCTGAAGCGTAAAAGGGGATCGATGCTCTTGCTCTACGTCAAGAGATTCTTTCCAAACGCCTTCGAACATCTTCATTATCCGGTGTGACTTGAAGAATTTTCCGGTACTCCCTCCTTGCCTCATTCCATCTCTTCTGTTCCTCATACAGAACGCCCAAATTGATTCTGGCAAAGAGGTAGTTGGGATTGATGCGAAGGGCCTTCTTCAACGCAGAAATGGCTTTCTCATATCGTCTGCGATCACTGTAAAGGAGGGCCAAGTTGTAGTGGAGGTCTGCATAACGGGGATTCAAACGAACCGCTCTCTCCATACATCGAAGGGCCTCTCGAGTCTGTTTCGTCAAACCATAGACATAGCTGAGATTAGCATATCCCATTCCATAGAGAGGATCGACCTTCAGGGCTTTCTTGAATTCCTGGATCGCCTTTCGATAGGCTCCTTGATAGTAGTAAACCGTACCAAGATTAGCATGGAATAGAAATTCATCGGGCTTCAGTTTTGCAGCCTTTTTGAGCTCTCGGGCGGCCTGAGTCGATCTTCCCCGCTTGGCAAGGTAGAGGCCAACAAAGTTATGGAACTGAGCATAATGGTGATTCAAATGAATCTTCTTAAGCACCTTTTCTCTCTTTTCATCAAGTTGGACTCTCCCTCTGCGCCAGCCCCCTTTTTTATGATAATAGTCTCGGTAATAAGGATGGCACTGAATGGCCTTGCGGATGTGAACCGATGCTTCTTCCGGCCTTCCGGTCTGAAGGGAGAGGACACCTAAGGTATGATGGAGAAAACCATCTTTTGGATGTCTCTTTACTTCAGAGAGAAAGATCTTTTCAGCCTCTTCCCAACGTCTCATTTCGATATACAGAAAACCCAGATTGAGGGCAGCCTCTCTGTACTTTGGGTTAATGGAGAGGGCCTCTGAGAAATGGCTCTCCGCTCCTTCTGGGTCCCCTTCCACCATCAAGAGAAGGCCAAACTGATTGTGTAGATCCGCATAATTGGGGTGAATCTGGATCTCTTTCTCAATCTCAACCGAAATCTCCTGATAGAGTTTAACCGGCCTCCCTCTCGATCGGCTCATTCCACTTTTTTCGTCGGTATCCATTGTCCCTTTTCCTTCTTCCAATTGACTAATTGAAATTTGACGTCGACGACACCAGGAATGCTCCTGATCTTCAGCTCCAACGAACGAAGAGTTTTCGCCACGAATTCCTCGTCTTCTTCTTGTGCCCCCCCGGCTGTATACATGCGGGCCATTTTGAATCTGCCCTGAACGTAGATCACTCCCCTCACCGTCCCAAAAGTGAGATC
>Ga0315314_1004479_pt1 | contig 10464 bp, 7 predicted proteins | sample TDP9_MG_FD_203631 | JGI IMG/M metagenome (GOLD analysis project Ga0315314, IMG submission 203631) | Freshwater sediment microbial communities from Lake Towuti, South Sulawesi, Indonesia - TDP9 | ecosystem: Environmental > Aquatic > Freshwater > Lake > Sediment | place: Indonesia: South Sulawesi... | reverse complement strand
ACTTTCTGTCTCGAGAGCTCCTTGAATATGACGTCAATGTTGACATCGGCTGAGGCCATGGCTGAGATGAAGCTCATCGCCGCAGCGATTCTTCTGTCGATGTCACGGCTTCTCGTCTTCCCTCTCGATGCTGGCGATCCCATCAGCAGGAAGTAGGTCATGATCGGAAGCAACACGATTGCGAGCCCCGAAACCAGGATTCTGAAGATCCATTCAAGGCCCATGAGCCCGAACAGCACAACGCCAACGACGATGGCGATCGCAACGCCCACGATGGCCATCACGATAGTTGCCATCAGAACATATGCGTAGTACTCCTCCGGCCTTATCTTCAAGTGCGCTTTCAAGAGAGAATCCTCGAGCTGCTGCAGGACCGACACATTCCGCTTGGCATACTTGCCCATGGTCCTCCAGGCCAGGTCCTGGAAGCTCGAGAGCTTGATGTATTCGGGGACCGCGCCCTTGACCAGCCTGACCGTGTGTGGTCCTATGGTCTCCCCTGGCATCGTGATTTTCGTCTTGAGGTATTCGGTCTTCTTCACCTCGACCTTCTTGAAGACGTCAGATACTTCAGGCAGCTACCTCACCTCCGGCAACCGGCTTCTGGGCGACCCTCGTAGCTCCATAGAGTTCCTTCTGGACGCGCTCCGCTGTGATCTTCGGTTCCTTGTAGTATTCTCTGATCAACGACCATATCTGCCTGTGGTCAGTGATGTCCTTCGCGACCATGTACTTGACGATGTCCACCCTTCTCTCGAACTCCTGGAGGAGCTCCTCGTGGATCATGTTCTTCATTTCCATTATCTTGTCAAACAGGAAGCTGTGGCCTTTGAAGATGAACTTGTCAGTCGCCTGATCCCATTCGTAGACCGTGTTGCTGATGAGCTCGTTGGTCTCCGGCTCGAAACCCACGATCTCTATGAGCTGCTTGATGCGTCTGACCATGTCCATGCCGACGCGCGCATGCGTCTGGATGACGACCGTTCTGAGGGCTGTGAGGAGTATCCTCGGACAGTTGATTGGCGGGTTCTCGAGTCTGTTCACCATGCCCTTCACACTGTCTGCGTGCATCGTCGAGAAGGTAGTGTGGCCCGTGGCCATCGCCTGGAACATCGTGTAGGTCTCCTTGCCTCTGACCTCTCCCACTATGATATAGTTGGGCCTCTGCCTCAACGATGCCCTGACGAGATCGTACATGTCGATCTCGCCCGCGGCCTTGCCGTCAGGGCCGCGTTCGCCAACTCCCGAACGCGTCGTGCCAGGTATCCAGTTCTCGTGCGGCAGGTTGATCTCCCTCGTGTCCTCCATCGTGACGACCTTGGCACCCGGTGGAATGAAGAGCGACATAGCATTCAGCGTTGCTGTCTTGCCGCTCGCAGTGCCACCGCAGATGATCGCGGACTCGCCGTGCTCGACGCTCAGCCACAGATAGGCGACTATCTCGGGCGAGGCGGTTCCGTACTTGATGAGCTCGACGGGTGTGAAAGGCTTCTCCTTGAACCGCCTGATCGTGAACGAAGCACCCCTCGTTGTGACCTCTCTTGAATAGGTTGCCTGGACTCTGTGGCCCTCGGGTGCTGTGCCGTCGAGAATCGGGTTCGAGACGGACAGCTGTTTGCCGCACCTCTGGCCGAGGCCGATGACGAACGAGTTCAGGTCGTCCTCGTCAGCGAAGACTATGTTCGTCTTGATCGACTCGAACTTGTTATGGAACACGAAGAGGGGGATGCCGACGCCATCGCAGGAAACGTCCTCCATGTGCTCGTCGTTCATCAGAGCGTCAATCGGCCCGTAGCCCACGAAGTCCCTGGTTATGTAGTATCTTATCTTGTCCTCCGAGATCGGCTCGATGCTCATGCCCCTCGACTTGATGTAGCTGTCCACGCTCTTCTCGAGATAGGTCTTCTTGTCCATGACCGTGAGCTTCTCCCACTCGTATTCGAGCGTCTTCTCAAGGGTCTCTTTGATCAGTCCGAGAAGCTCTTCCTCGCTCTCTGTCAGTGCGGGCTCGATGACGCTCAAGAGATACTCGCTCGCGGCCGAGTTGTAGGTCACCCTGATGTAGCTGAAGGGCTCAACAACGCCGTAGAACGCAACCTCCTTGATGTTCGTGTCCGTAATCGGAGGGATCTCAGTATACTGAGAGCCCCTGCCGTGGCTCCAGTCACGTCTCCTGGCAGCTGCGCCTTTCGGGTGCCGGACATCAAGCGGCGTTGCCCTCAACCTGGCCAATGCCCCGAGGTACCCGTGGACTATCCTTGAGCCCAGGGACCTGCGAGAAGCCTTGACCGGCACTTCGCCTTTCCTCTGTGTCTCTGCAGAAGCCATCAGATCACTCCTACACTCCAAGCTCTCCGACCGACATGCTGACTACCGCGCGCGTGTGGTCGAGAACTGTCACATTGTGTATCGTCAAGGTCAGTACCCAGTAGTTCAGAGTCTTCACCGCGAAAGTCACCTCAGCCTTGCTGATCTCGAAGTTGGTTCCGTAGGTAAGGTTGAACAGCGAAGTGAAGGTCCTGTTGAAGTAGTTCTCCCATGCGATTCCGTGCTCAGATGTGACCTGCAGAACGACGTCGTCTCCGAGAGTGGCCTGGTCCCCGTCTTCTCCATAGGCGTTCTCATAGGTCTTGGTCTCAGCGTACACTAGGTCGGCGTTGACGCCTTTAGATCCGACGCCTCCGACTGTCTTGTTGGTGCCCTCAAGGGAGATCTGAGTGAGCATCATGACCAGGTTGGGTGTTGCAGCCGTGCCCATGTTCCTTATGAGTATCTGCGGCCCTGCGATTATGAACTCGCCGTCCGTCTGGTTCAGTATTATCGCCCCAGCCTCGTATGTCAGATGTTGCTCCACGTAGTACCTGTTGGGGCAGTACAGATCGAGGTCTCCACCAGTGTGGCCATCGTTGGTCGAGTTCAGAGCATAGGTGTACTCGGTGCCCGATGTGTTCGACTTGTAGGTGTATGTGATATTCAACGAAGGCCGCGTTCCGATAGCCTCAGGTGAGAACCCCAGGACGCCGGCAGTCGGCCCCGCGAACACTGGTATTCCAGATGCGCTCAGCGTGATCGGCACGAAGACAGGTGTCGGTGCGACTCTGGTGTTCGCGGTGTGCGAGATCGAGATATCGATCTGAGACTTGAGCGTGACGAACTGCTGAATTGCAGTAGACATGTGCGTGCTCTCGTTGTCGCTCATCCACACGGGCACGAACTGATTCGTGAACAGCCCCATGAATGTCAGGAATACGAGCAACGCCATGATGGTGCCCACGGTTGCCGCGACGCCCTCTTCGTTGTCCCACCGCGGTGATTTCTTGATTCTCTTGCCGGCTGAGTGTGCACAATAGTATGCGTGCTGGGGGGACAAATCCATCCTACCACCAAACAGGATTACGAAGCAACCTAATCAGCGTCTGGAACATATTTAATACTGTCGTTTCTGGTATCGAGCGAAAAACGGTTGTGGAAAGCGCGAAAATGAGCCCCTCAAAGAGAGGAAAAGGAGAGCATCCGAGGACCGCTAATATTCGTGTTTCGACAGCATGACTCTCGCAGGCAAAAGTGCGCCTCTGCCGGGAGCATTTCGAATGCCAAATTTGCCAACATTTAATATATGTTGATGCGTAACTGCCCTTTTGCGCCGGGTGCCGTGGTAACTCAGTTGGGAGAGTGCAAGACTGAAGATCTTGAAGTCGCTGGTTCAAGTCCGGCCCACGGCACTCTTTCCCCCTTATCGATGAATACATTAAACTAGCTAGATGTTCTTAGAGCTGGCAGCAGAGGAACAGACTGATGCCTATCAAGTCCTTCGAACTGGTTTCAATCGATGCCAAGAGGTTCTCCAAGCTCGGGGAGAGGATTCCACATCTGCGTGTGGACCACAACACTGCAGTCACGAGCATCACTTCTCTCTCGGACAAGGAAGCCCAAATCGACTTCAGGTTCACTGTGAACTACGTTGGCGTCGGCATGATCAAGATCGAGGGGAGGGTTGTTTGGGACGGTGAGGCGAAGATGCTCTCGTCGCAGTGGTCCCAGACAAGCGCGTTGCCGAACGAGGTCTTCAATCCGATTCTTGCAGCTATTTTCGCGAACTGCATGCCGCCAGCTGTTGTCTGCGCCAGAGACATCGGGCTCCCTCCTCCGTTGCCACCGCCTCAGATACAGACTGCAAAACCGACGAAGGCCGTGGGAGCCAGGGATTCCAAGGGCTCGATGGAAGTCGCGTGAGAGCTCTCCGATCTCCTCATCTGATGTGATCGAGCGAGAACGAACCTATCGTCACACTGGACTTCGTCGCCGAGTACCTGATGAAAGCTCTCGACTGCACGTCGCATATGCCCCTCACAGACAGAAAGGTGTTCAGGTTCTCGACCTTGAACTCAATCATGCCATCCATCAGAGAGCCGATCATCTGTATCTCTTGCTCACCGTGGACGCCCTTCTCGATCGTGTACAGCGCGACCGCCTTGTCTCTCTTTCTCCTGCCCACGACCGGGCTCAGGAACCTGAATGCCGTCCCGGGGTCAAGATATGCGATGAGCGTCGAGATCGACCTGAAACCCACCCTGTAGTACTCGTGCTTCTCTTTGAACGCCTTCGCTGCGTTCTCAACCGCCTTCTGGATGGACTCATAGTCGGTTGGCGATTCGACGTACTCAGTGTAGGGATCCTGGCTCTCGTCGCCCATGCTTCTCGAGTACGCGTCAACATATCTCACGAGCCCGCGCTTCTCGTACTCCTCGTACCCTGACAGGACGAAGGACATCTCCTCGCGAATTTCCTTGGGCGACTTCTCAGTGATGATCCAGAGCGCTGGGATGCCCTTCTTGAGCCCTTCCGCCATGAACGAACTGAGAAGCACTTCCTTGCCAGTGAATGGCGGACCATAGATCAGAACGTTCGCGCCGAACGGGATGCCTCCCATGAGGAGGTCGTCCAATCTCGCGGTGCCCGTCTTGGCCTTCTCCTGCTTTACCTCGAGCATCCGGTCGGCCTCACGCTTCTCGATTTCTTCCGAGATCACTCCCTGCTCCCTCAGCCGCAGCTCCTCCTCCTTCGCAGCTAGATACTTCTCCTTGCTCCTGATCTCCTCTTCCTTCTGCGTGACTTGCGCCTGGAGTTCCTCAAGGCGTTTCTTGAGCGTGAGCTCATCCTGGGACCCAAGCTCTGCCTGTGCGCGCGCGATCTTCTTCTGCTCTTCCTGGAGCAGTTTCTCGCGGAACATCAGGTCCTCTTCGCGTCTGAGCATTTCCTCCTCTTTGTACCTCAGGGGCTCCCTGAGCTTGCGCATCTCATCGTCGCGTATCTTCAGGTCCTCCTTGAGTCTCTGGACCTCCTGTTCCCTGAGGACCAGAGTGCGCTCGACCCTCTGAGCATCTTCGATCTTCCGTAGGATCTCCTTGTCCACAGCCTTCCCCGGCCCGCTCGTGAGCTTGAGGGTTTCGTCCTTCTGTTTCACCTCGAGTGCCGCCTGGGCGAGCCTCGACTCGAGGTTCTGAATCTTCGTGATGTAATCCTGTTCCTTCCTCGAGAACTCCTCAATCTGGTTGACCATATCCGGGCTGGGCGTGGCGGCAATCTCTCCCTGGAAGGTGACCGCTCCCTTGCTCAGCGCCTCCTCCTTGGACAGGAGCTGCTTGTTCATGGCCTCGAGCTGTGCCTCCCTTTCGGCAATCACCATCTCCTGTTTCTTGAGCTCCTGCGCTTCTGGTGGCAGCTCCGAGATCGCTCCTTCGATCTTGGTCTTGAGCGTCGAGACGACCTCCTCGAGCTGCATGATCTTGAGCTCCAGCGTCTCTCGATTGGCCATCTCTGATGCCAGCTTGTCAGTGAGCAGGTGCTGGTCTGCCTCCGATCCCTGCTGGCTCTTGATGAACTTGATGACTGCTATGCTCCCGCGCTTTACGTTCTCCAGCTCCTCCTCGAGCTGCCTCGTCTTCGTCCTCTCGACTTCGAGCTCTCCCCTGATGTGCGCTAGCTCTTCCACCGTGGCCTGTGGGTCGAATTCTCCCGTCTCGAACTGCCTGAGCTTTTCCCGAAGAGTCTCGCGAAGCTGTATCAGCTCGGCCTCTCTCGCAAGAAGCTCGTTCGGGCCTATCGGTTGCTCAGTCGTTTCAGAGGCTCTGGTCTCAGCGAGCCAGACATTCACATCTTCCTCCTCGCCTGACAGCCATTTTGCCAGCGAATCGTCTCTCGAGATGTTGTCGTTGGCAACCACTGTCTCTGGATGTGTCCTCTCATCGCCCGAGAGCCATGTCGTCAGGGCATCCTCCTCGCCCGCAAGCCAGTCGGCGAGTGGCTCCTGAGATGGGCCGGCGAGCTCGTTCGCCCCCTGGATGATTTTCGCTGCCAGCTTCTCACCAATGCCCTTCACCGATGACAGCTCCTCCACGCTGGCCTTCTGGAGGTCTTCGATAGAATGATATCCGGCATCGTGGAGGACCTCCGCCTTGGCAGCGCCGACACCAGGAACTGTGCGGAGTTCCTCGAGTTCCTTCTCGGAGTCTCCAGCCTCTCCTTTTTCTCTCTTCTCAATCTCAGGCTCTGCCTCGGGCTGGAGGCTGCTGTAGCAGTTGTCACACCTCTTGGAGCCCTTCGGTGATTGATGGCCGCAGATTGGGCAGGTTATTGTGGCCTCCGGGGTTTCGTTGTCTGGCATCTGCTCTCCTATGCTCGAGTAGGTAGGGGGAGTACGCGACTTGCATAAGCACATTGTGCTGCATCAGGCAGAGGCTTATGCGGATATCCGATCCTGACCTAAATAGCCTAGTTGAAATATTTATAGTTACCCAAGTGGGAATCGGCTCTGGACAGATTGTCCTTGCATAACTTCTTATCCTAAGCTAGCGCGCGCCTAGAGTTGTCCCGCACCAGTGAGGTGCGCAGGCGATGCCTACATCTTTGTGCGCGGGATAACCAAAAGGAACAATTACCCTGTCAAGTATTCTCGGCTGTTACACCTATGGCCAAGGAAGTGGACAAGGCAAAGGAGAAGGGGAAGGAAGAGCGAATCGGCGTCTACGTCTGTCACTGCGGGACGAACATCGCAGGCACTGTGGACTGCAAGGCGGTGTCCGAGTACGCTCAGGGGCTTCAGGGGGTTGTCGTCAGCAGGGACAATACCTACACATGCTCTGAACCCGGCCAGAACCAAATCGTCGAGGATATCAAGAAGCACAACCTGACCAAGGTCGTCGTCGCATCGTGTTCTCCGAAGATGCACGAGAAGACCTTCAGGAAGACGATTCAGGATGCCGGGCTCAACCCGTACTCCCTGGAGATGGTCAACCTGCGGGAACAGTGCTCCTGGGTCCACAAGGACAAGAACGAGGCTACGAAGAAGGCCAAGGACCTGGTCAAGGGCGGGGTTCTGAGGGCCGCGAGGCTCGAGGCGTTGTATCCGAAAGAGATGTCGATGGTGAAGGATGTCCTCGTGGTCGGCGCGGGCATCGCGGGCATATCCGCAGCGCTTCAGCTCGCCAACTCGGGCTACAAGGTCTACCTGGTCGAGAAGCAGCCCAGCATAGGCGGCAGGATGGCGCAGCTGAGCAAGACGTTCCCCACGTTGGATTGCGCTCCGTGCATCCTCAGCCCCAGAATGGTCGACGTCGCATCACATCCGAATATCGCTCTCTACAGCGGCAGCGAGGTGGTCGACTTCTCGGGCTCGCCGGGAGACTACAAGGTGAGAGTCAGGATTGGGCCCAAAGGGGTCGATCCCAAGAAGTGCATCGGGTGCGCCAAGTGCGAGAAGGTCTGCCCGGTGAAGACGCTCAACGAGTTCGAGGAGTGTCTCTACGAGCGCAAGGCGATCTACAAGGTGTTCCCGCAGGCGGTCCCTGCCTCATATGTGGTGGATTTCGAGAAGTGCAAGAAGTGCGGCGCGTGTATCAAGGTCTGTTCTGCTCATGCGATCGATCTTGAGGACCAGGAGAAGTTCCAGGAGCTCACAGTCGGAGCGGTCATCTTTGCCACAGGCTTCGACCTCTTCGATGTGAAGAAGCTTCACGAGTACGACACCTCGCTTCCGGATGTCATCACTGGGACGCAGATGGAGCGACTGATGATCAACGAGTGCGGTGCCGGCATGGTCCTGAAGCGGAAGGCTGATGGCAATAGGGTCAAGAAGGTGGCGTTTGTCCTGTGCGCGGGGTCGAGGACCAGGAAAGTTGGTGTGCCCTATTGCAGCAAGATATGCTGCAACTACGCGATCAAGCAATCTGTGATTCTGAAGAAGACTTTTCCGTACATGCAGGTGTATGTCTACTACATTGATATCCGGGCGGCGGGGAGAGGGTTCGAGGAGTTCTATGTTCGCGCTCAGGAGGAGTTCGGAGTCAAATTCATTCACGGCAAGGTGTCCGATATCCAGAAAGGCATTAATGGGATCATGGTTCGAGCTGAGGACGTCACCCTCGGTGAGATCATCGAGAACGAATTCGACATGGTAGTTCTGTGCACGGCGATGATCCCCTCCAAGGGAACTGCGGAACTGGCGAAGATGCTAAAGGTGCCCTTGGGCGAGGATGGGTTCGTCTCGGAAAAGCATCCGAAACTCGACCCAATCTCGACCCACAGGTCCGGGGTGTTTGCTGCCGGAGTGATCTTGGGGCCCAGAGACGTCAGGGACAGCGTTGTCGACGGCAGAGGCACGGCGGGCCAGGCAATAGAGTTCCTCGGCACTGGCAAGATGTTGCTAGACCCCATCAAGGCCTTCATAGTTGATGCCATGAAGTGCACCAAATGCAAGGCATGTGAGGTGGTCTGTCCCCCCAAGGCGATTGCCGTGGGCGATCTCCCACAGATCGATCAGATTGGATGTATAGGCTGTGGTGCCTGCGTTTCGGAGTGCCCAGTGGACGTCTTCGATCTGGCTCATTACACTGATTCGCAGATCGAAGCAGAGATGAGAGGAATCCTAGAGGAGGAAGAATCGGACATCCGCATTATTGGCTTCATCGGGGACGTGCTCGCCTATGTCGCTGCGGATACGGTCGGCACTGCGAGGATGGAATACCCATCATCGATCCGGATGATGAGAGTGCCCTCTGCCGCTCGGGTGGCGAGAAAGGAGATTCTGGAAGCGTTTGCCTATGGCGCTGACGGCGTTCTGCTCTCCGACGAGGAAGGGGGCGAGATAGCGCACATCGTCGAGGAACGATTGAAGGCGCTGGGGCCTGAGCTAGATTCCCTCGGCATTGGGAAAGACCGTGTCACATTCGTGCCGATGTTGCTTCCAATCTACAAGGTCCTGCCGAAGTTCGTGGACACTTTTGACAAGAAGGTCAAACAGCTCGGCAAGCTCTCGAAAGATCTGCGCAAGAAGGCTCTCGAAGCATCGAAGCAGGAGTCGGTTCCTGTCTTTCAGCCGAGGTGAGGGGAGCCCTTCTCTGGGCGCTTCATGCGCTTTGGTTTTTGAAATGCGCGCACGCGTATGTATGCGCACCCAGGCGTGACCTACGCCATGGGCAACGTATTTATATTCAGACGGTCAATAAGAATTCTGGTCCAGCGTCTGGCTATCGCAGGGGTGGAAGATGCAGAAGCGTGTGATCGTCAAGATCAAGAAGGATGGCACAGAGCTGAGCCTTCGCGAGGTCCTCGAGAAGATAAAGGAGCTCCAGGACAAGAACCCCGACCTCGACATATTCTTTGACGGAGACGAGTACGCCATCTGCAGCAGGCCCAAGAAGGCATCCTCGTAGAACAGTTCTAAGGCATCGGACACCCTTAGACTGCGCGATCGTCAATGGCAGGGCGAGTCACTATCGGGCTCTACAATTCCTATGATCCCGTGAGGTTCCATGAGGCCCACAGGCGGGCCCTCGCAAGGGCAGGCCCCTTGGCCCTTGCCTTCGACTGCAATCTCGCGACCTTCGGATTCCCCTTCGAGAGGGATCTCGAGACGCCGGTGGAGATAGCCAACTGGTTATCCTCCACGACGACAATTGGCGAGAGCGGAGCCTATCTAGTGGAGCTCGCTCAGAAGGGCAGGTTCTCGTGTTTTGACTTCCCAAAGAGGGGATTTCCTCCTCAGCTCGGAACAGTGATCGTCACTACTCGCAAACCATCACCTAAGAAATCTGTCACCGCTCAAGAGGTCCGAGCTCTCGTCGAGTCCGGCGCATCGATGCTCCTGGTCTTCGGCCTTGGCCCTCACGGATTGCCCAGAGAGGTCTTTGACACGGCCAAGGGACATGTTGACATCACGGGCCGTGGTTATTCGTTAGAGACATGCACTGCCCTGGGCGCCGTCATCGGATCTCTCTTAGGAAGATGACAGCTGTACTGCTTCGGTACAACAGTGAAATACTCTGACTCCGCTCAGCGTCCCGCTCACCTGTTTTCGATGAGCTGGGAGGATGAGAGATTGAACGATACCAATGACAAGTCAGCAATATCGACGGACGCAGTGCCGTTGCAGGAAACCAGGTTATCCAAGCGAGGGCTTGGCATATC
>Ga0315314_1004478_pt1 | contig 10466 bp, 9 predicted proteins | sample TDP9_MG_FD_203631 | JGI IMG/M metagenome (GOLD analysis project Ga0315314, IMG submission 203631) | Freshwater sediment microbial communities from Lake Towuti, South Sulawesi, Indonesia - TDP9 | ecosystem: Environmental > Aquatic > Freshwater > Lake > Sediment | place: Indonesia: South Sulawesi... | reverse complement strand
TTTCCAGGCCAGTTTCCTATATGCTGGTGGAGCCCTGTGAGCTGGTTGAAGACCACGCTCTTACCCACATTTGCGTTTCCTGCTAGGGCTATCCTGAGATGCTTCTCTTCAGAAGCACTTGTCGATTCTAGAGTATCCCGCGACATTTCAGCCTTCTTCCCGTCGAGAGATTACCCTTACAAGGATCTTGTTTGCAAGCCCCCTTCCTATAGCCAGAGCTGTGCCTCTTACCCTGAGTTCTACAGGACCGTGAAAGGGAGCGCACGCGAGAATCTCCACCTGTGTCCCTTGAGTGAGACCCATATCCATGAGCCGCTGGACTGCTGCCTTGCCGCCACGGATGAAGACTATGGTTCCTCTTTCACCAACTTCAAGAGAGGTGAGGGAATCTAATACCTCATATTTTCTAACTTCTCGCTCCATAATATCTTGACGCCTTAGCACCTCAAAACCTCTTTTGAATAAGTCGGGACGGTTGTGCCTTGTCGAGATATGTCTAGGTGATCAAGGAGGCTGCGTAGCAGCTGTTCCGCTTCATCTGAAAGACCGTGTTCTAGCTCACAGGCCTGCTCATGTATTCTTTCTGTGTTTGTACCAAGCATGTTTGTTAGGAATCGCTCTAGGAGTCGATACTTTCGTACAATTCCTTCAGCTAAGCTAAACCCGTGTCTCGTTAAGGTCAGCCCTTTGTATGGCACGTATATGAGATAACTCTTTTTTTCTAACTTCCTTAACATTGCTGTAGCGCTGGGTGGCGAGACTCCCATTTTCAGGGCTATATCAGAAGCTCTTGGAGATAGACCTCTCTCATTGAAGTAATAGATCGTCTTGAGGTAATCTTCGACGCATTGTCTCGACATCCTAGAGTGTCTTGACATTCAGTAACTATGACCCAACTCGTTAATAAAGTTTAGGCTAGCCTAAATTCCTTTTCCAGCTTGATCCCCTTAAGGATGACAGACCGATTGATAGAAGGTGCAAATGGGGGAAGCTTTAATACGGTTATGAGCACACGGTCTGCATTAGTCTCTTATCTGGAATAGCGTTCGTTCTTTCAGTGGACACTCTTCTTAGCTAGATGCTTTTGTAGACACTATGATCTAAGTACGCCAACCGTTAGATTCTAGCCTGCAGTGGTCTAGATAGCTTCTGCACTCCGTTATATTATTATATTCTGTGACAACCTAGTATTAGGGAGGTTAGCTAGTCATGTCCTTAGGCACTCATACATCTAAGAGTATCGTTGGCACAAGGAGTAAGAGCCTAGAGGGACGTAAGATCGTTCTCTGTGTCACAGGCAGCGTCGCAGCGGTGAGAAGTCCCGACATAGCGCGTGAACTGATGCGTCACGGGGCGGAGGTCTACGCTGTCATGACTCCTATGGCTCAAAAGATCCTGCATCCGTATCTCCTTGAGTGGGCTACTGGAAACCCCGTGGTTACAGAGCTCACGGGAGAGGTTGAGCACGTAACCCTTGCAGGCGACCATCCTGAGAGGGCTGACCTCATCCTTGTTGCGCCTTCGACAGCAAACACTATTGGCAAGATTGCTGCTGGCATAGACGACACCCCTGTCACAACTTTCCTTACAACAGGGATCGGCGCAGACATACCCGTCATCATCGCCCCAGCCATGCACCAATCCATGTACAACCACCCCATAGTGAAAGAGAACATAAAAAAACTCGAATCCATCGGAATAGAAGTGATGATGCCCCGAGAAGAAGAAGGAAAGGCGAAAATCCCTGAGACAGAGGAGATCATTCAAAACATCATAGAGAAGCTCAGAGGACCAAGAGACCTCGACGAGAAGAAGGTTCTCGTAACAGCCGGACCGAACAGAGAATACATCGACGCCTTCCGATACATATCCAACCCAAGCTCAGGGAAGATGGGCATCGCCGTAGCTGAAGAAGCCGCAAGAAGAGGCGCTGAGGTCACTTTGGTCCTGGGTCCCACGCCTGAACACCCCTCCGCCAAGATGAAGGTGCAGAGAATTGAAAGCCTCATGGAGATGCTCAACACGGTCACTGGAGAGCTGAAAAGCGGGGGCTATGACATCGTCATCCTAGCAGCGGCTGGCTCTGACTTCGGACCTACCGAGCGTCCAATGGAGAAGATCTCGTCAGGCACACCAGAGGTGATTGTTCGCTTGAGACCATTGCCGAAGGTTGTCGAGCAAGTGAAGAAGGTTGCGCCGAAGGTCTTCTTAGTGGGCTTCAAGGCTGAGTACAACGTATCAGAGGAAGAATTGATCGAGCGGGCTTACAAGCGTTTGAAGGAAGCCGACATGAACATCATAGTAGCGAACGATGTCTCCAAGGAAGGAGTGGGCTTCGCTGTTGAGACCAACGAAGTCTACGTTATAGACGGAAAGAAGAAAGTAACCCACATCTCGTTGACCTCGAAGACCAATGTAGCGAAGAAGATAATGGATATTATCGTCTCCCATCTTAGTAAGGCTTGATTATCTTCATCAACTTTTTATATTGAATAGTTCTAAATCATCAGATTTGAGATGAGCACGACAATCGAGATACTAAAAGTTGTAGAAGAGATACCTTCAGAACGCTATGGCGATCTCTCAACTTCCCTGATGGACCTCCTGCTTGTCTCAAAAAAGGCAGACAAAATCGCCAGTCCCCTCATGAAGGACCTGCTACAACTATGGCGCAAAGATGAGCTCAGCACTAAGCAGGGGCTCAAACTTCTGCTAGAGACAGCAGCCTCCTCAGACCCAGAAGAGACGAGTAAGCTCCTTGCCTCTAAGGGACTTAAAGAGGTCGCAAAAATGCTGGGATTGGAGGGTCAGAGATGAGGAGATTCGGAATCGAGTTCGTTCCTCAAGACCTGTACTGGAGAACTACCTTCTACGTCATGCAGGCGGAGAAGCGGGACTTCGACTTCACTTGGATAACAGACCATTTCAACAACAGAAACGTCTACCTCAACCTCGGCTTCCTAGCAGCCTACACCGATAGGATCAAGCTAGGCTTAGGCGTTACTAACCCCTATCTGGTTCACCCAGCAGTTGCAGCCCAGAGCGTCGCAACCCTAAACGAGATGGCTCCTGGGAGAGTGGTCCTCGGCATGGGCGCGGGAGACAAGACAACCCTCGACATGGTGGGCGTGGAGCAGAGGGCTCCTTTGACAGCCGTTCAGGAGGCTGTAGAGGTCATAAGGAAGTTCATAACCCGTGATCCAAGCCCCCTTGAGGGCAAACTCTACAGCAAACGCGAAGGCTCTCGGCTCAACTTCAAGGTCCAAGACAGGATACCTGTCTACATAGGAGCCCAAGGACCTAAGATGCTGGCTCTGGCTGGTAGGATTGGAGACGGGGTTCTCATAAACGCCTCGCACCCTCAGGACATCAAGAGCGCCCTAATGAATGTTGAGAAGGGCGTTAAAGAGGCGAACAGAAGCACAGCTGACTTGGACATAGCTGCCTACACTTCCTTCTCCATTGCCCAAAGAGAAGAGGATGCGAAGGGAGCCGCCGCACCTGTTGTGGCGTTCATAGTGGCAGGTTGTCCGCCCCAAATATTGAGGAATCACGGTATCTCGCTCGAGGCTGCGGAGAAGATTAAGGAGGCTCTAGTGAAGCGAAACTGGGGTGAAGCTTTCTCCTCGGTGACTTCTGATATGCTCGAAGCCTTCTCCATCTGCGGGACACCTGAGACCTGTATCGAGAAGGTGGACGCCATCTTCAAACTCGGTATCACCCAATTCGTTGCTGGTTCTCCTCTCGGTCCGAAGGCGAGAGAAGCTATAGACCTCCTCGGCAAAGAGGTATTGCCTGCCCTCAAAGACAGAGATCAACCTTAACCTTTTTTAACTCGATTATATAAATTGAAGGGAATTGTCATGTCATCTAAGAGGGATTTACGCTTCAAGCTAGATGAACTCAATACGAGCCTTGGCTTCTTCAAGAACGTCGAGATCAGCATAGGCAAACTTTACACAGACGACTGGGAAGAAACCATGGGACCAAACCCCTTCCCCTCGGTTACTGACTTGAGAAACTGGGATCTGAAACTCCTCAACCGCTACAAGCCCTTCTACATGCCCTTCTGCGACCTCTGTTGCCTATGCACCTTCGGAAAATGCGACTTGACAGGTGACAAACGAGGCGCCTGCGGTATCAACATGGCCACACAACAATCGAGGATCGTGCTCTTGGCCGCTTGCATAGGCGCCTCCTGTCACACAGGACATGCGAGACACATGCTGGAGCATCTGAAGGAGTACTATGGGGAAGATACATCGCTGAATGTCGCGTTCAACACTGAACTAGAGGCTCCCAATATCCGCCTCATCTGCGGCATCAGACCCAAGACCCTAAGTGACCTAGATGATGTCCTATCCTACGTGGAGACACAGCTCGTCCATCTCCTCTCTGCCTGCCACACTGGTCAAGAGGCTAATAACCTCGACTACGAGTCCAAGGTTTTCCACGCAGGGATGCTCGACCATGTCGCACTGGAAGTTGCTGACATAGAGCAGATCACGACGCTGAACCTTCCTAAGGGAGACCCCGAGGCACCTCTGGTCCAGATAGGCTTCGGGGCCATTGACAGGATGAAACCCGTAATCATGGTCATAGGACACAACGTCCTGCCGAGCGTCGACATCATCGACTATCTCATGGACAACAACCTCTTCGGAGAAGTCGAAGTCGGAGGTCTCTGTTGCACATCTCACGATATGACCCGTTACAACAGGATGGCGAAGATTGTTGGACCAATCTCTTGGCAGCTGAGGTTCATCCGTTCAGGCATCCCAGATCTGATTGTTGTTGACGAGCAGTGCATCAGAGCAGATGTGCTCATAGAGGCAAAGAAGATTGGCACCCCTGTCATTGCCACCAACGACAAGAGCTGCCAAGGGCTACCCGATAGGACAAATGTAGATGCGGACGCCATAGTAGCAGAGCTTGTTGATGGAAAGACACCAGGCGTTCTTGTCTTGGATCCTAGGAAGGTCGGGAAAGTAGCTGTCAAAGCCGTTATGAAGATCGCCCCTAAGAGAAGGGCGGGGCTCAAAGCACTTACAGGGGATGACATGCAGGAAGCCGCGAAGAGGTGTAGAGGATGCCTTGAATGTGTCAGGGCGTGCCCAAATGCGCTTCCTATAGAGGAGGCTGTTAAAGCCGCTTCCAGAGGGGAATTTAATAAGCTAGCCCGTCTCTACGACCTCTGCGTCGGATGTGGACGATGCGAATACGCTTGTCCAGAGGATTTCCCTATAATCAGCTTCGTGAACAAGGCGGCTGAAGAAGCGATCGTCAACGAACGCTACAAGATCAGGATTGGGAGAGGACCAATTCAGGACGTTGAGATAAGAGAAGTGGGACGCTCCGTCGTCTTAGGAGAGATCCCTGGAGTCCTCGCCCTAGTGGGATGCTCCAACTACCCGAAGGGAGGCGTAGATGTTGCGAAGATTGCTGAGGAGTTCTTGAAACGCAGGTACATCGTTGTGACGACAGGCTGCGCAGCAATGTCCATCGCCATGACGAAGAACGAGGAGGGACTCACCCTCTACGAGCAATACTCCGGCATCTTCGACGGGGGAGGGTTGCTCAACATAGGTTCCTGTGTTGCCAATGCGCATATCGCTGGGGCTGCCATAAAGATCGCGAACATCTTTGCCAAGCGTCCCCTGCGAGGCAACTACGAAGAGATCGCTGACTACATCCACAACAGGGTTGGAGCTGTCGGCGTTGCGTGGGGTGCAATGTCTCAGAAGGCTGCAGCAATCGCTGCTGGTTTCTGGCGGCTCGGCATCCCCGTCATAGTTGGACCTCATGGGGCGAAGTACAGGAGGATGCTCCTAGGCAGGGATGACCGAGAGGAGAACTGGTACGTTTACGATGCTAGGACTGGGAAGCAAGTCTATGTCGGTCCTGTTCCTGAGCATCTCTTCTACGCCGCTGAGACCGTTGAGGAGGCTATGGTGATGATTGCGAAGCTCTCTCTGCGTCCCAACGATACCAGCAAAGGGAGAGCCATCAAGCTGAACCATTACATCGACCTCTACAAACGCCACTATGGAAAAATGCCTAACGACCTGCCACTCTACGTGAGGAAGGCGGCGGACGTACCCTTCACAATGAAGGATGAAGTCTTGGAGGCGTTGAAGGCTGCTGGATGGGTGGAGGGTAAGATCGAGATGCCCGACCCAACTCTTCTTGAGCGGATGATCAGGAGGCGGGAGTGATGTCCGCGGCTCTTGAGTCTTGGCAGAGGGCTGAGATACCTGGACCGAAGAAGGCTCTGGGCATCTCTAAGCCTGAGGTTGTCTCGGCGATGGTTAAGCGTGAGAAAAGGGCTCTCCTCGTTGTGGGGTCGGAAGCCCTAAACGTGGAGACGAAGGACGGAAACCTTGTTGACTCTGCGATAAGGCTTGGGAAAACGAGAAAAATTCAGGTAGCTGCGACGGGTCATCTCCTTGGAGAGTTCATTAAACGGGGATTTAAGGAGGCTTTCAGTATTCCCGTTTTCAACCTCGGCGACAGGTTGAAGGACCCTGAGTGGGAAGGATTGGATGGCAAAGGTTCCTATGGTTTAGTGCTTCTCGTCGGCTTCACCTACTACTATGAGTGGCTTCTTTTATCAGGCTTGAAGCATTTTGCTTCTCATCTTAGAACTATTTCTCTGCATAGGTTTTACCAGCCCAATGCGAGCTGGTCCATTCCCAATTCCTCTTCGGAGGATTGGAAAGGGTATTTGGATAAGATCATAGGAGATTTGGAGGTGAATGGCTGATGTCCATGTTTAAGGATATTCCCGTAGATGTAGGGGTCATCTATGAGGGAGAGCGTATCAGGTTTGGCGACATGCAAGTGGAGCTTGGCGGTCCGAGGGAGCAGTACAAGTTTGAGCTTGTACGCGTCTTCCCCTTGGAGGAAGTTGAAGACAGCAAGGTGACCGTCATAGGACCAGACATCAAGGATCTTAAGGAGAAGTCGAACTCCCCCTTTGGACTCCTCATCAAGGTTGCAGGTAAGGAGCTGGAGAAGGATCTTGAGGCGGTTGTAGAGCGGCGCATCCACGAGTACATCAACTTCATCGAGGGCTTCATGCACCTAAACCAGCGCTACGACATCCAACTCAGGCTGACGAAGAAGTCCTTCCAAAGGGGTTTCAATAGCTTCACCTTCTTGGCAAAGGTCCTTGAACGCCTCTACAAGAGTGAACTCCCCATCGTGGAGAAGATCGAGTTCGTCTTCATGACGGAGGGCGAAAAGGTCAAGGAGATGTTCGGAGAGGCGATGAAGATCTGGCAAGAGCGGGATGCCAGGGCACGAGGTCTCTCGGACGAGGAGGTCGATGTATTTTATGGCTGCACCCTCTGTCAGTCCTTCGCTCCCACCCACATCTGCGTCATCACACCTAACAGATATGCAAACTGCGGAGCCATCAGCTGGTTCGATGGACGAGCCACAGCCAGGGTTGACCCGAAGGGCCCAGTCTTCACCGTTCCGAAGGGAGAATGCATAGACCCAGTGAAAGGCGAGTACGAGGGCGTCAACCAAATGATCCGAGAGAAGTCTCTGGGCGAGATCCAGAGAGTCTGTCTCTACACCGCCTTCAGCTATCCCCATACCTCTTGCGGGTGCTTCGAGGGGTGTGCCTTCTACATCCCTGAGGTCGATGGCTTCGGATTGGTTGACAGGAACTTCAGGGGAGAGACCGTGAACGGTCTCAACTTCACAACGATCTCAGACGCGACAGCGGGTGGGCGGCAGATCGACGGCTTCCACGGAGTCTCCATAGAGTACATGCGCTCCAAGAAGTTCTTGCAGGCGGATGGAGGCTGGAGCAGGGTTGTCTGGCTGCCGAAGTCGGTCAAGGAGAGGGTTAAGGACTTCATACCGACGGAGCTCGTCGACAAGGTTGCGACGGAGGAGGAGGTCAAGAACCTCGATGAACTGAGGACATTCCTTACCGACAAGAAGCATCCTGTCGTTGAGACATGGAAAGCACAAGAAGTTGTCGCCAAGGCAGAGAGACCAGCAGCCGAGCCAAGTATGGAGATTCCTCTGGAAGGTGTGCCTATGGCGGGTCTGCCCGCTGGGTTGAATGTGAGGATCATCTTGAAGGGTGCGAAGATCAGTGTCAAGAAGTTGATAATCAAGCCAGAGAAGGAGAAGTGAACCCCTTGGGGGAGAAGAAGGAAGCGAAGCCCGTAATACGTCTCACCAAAGATCTGCTGGAGATGCTCGCCAAAGCCGCCGAGGTTGAGATGGAGGATGTTGACCTAGAGTTCGATGAACTGGAGCTTGAGCTTCAGCCAGGGCGTGTCAGGCTTATCCCCAGAATCGCTCTGCCTGTAGAAGAGAAGCCCACTCGACTGCTGGGGGTGGAGTATCTTCCGCCTAAGCAGGAGTATCCCGGCAAGATAGTCGAGGTGAAGCTGGGGGCTACGAAGACAGAGGGAGGGACACGAGGGCGCTCGATCGTCATAGGCGGGGAGACCGCTCCAGCCTTCTACTTCTTCCACTCTTCCACTCCTCATAGACCTGTCATAGCCTTCGACGTTTTCGATACTCCAAAAGTCTCGCTCCCAGGAGCAGTCAAGAGGCATGTCAGAGAGGTTCTGGAGGATCCTGCGGCTTGGTCGAAGCTCTGCGTTGAGAGGTTTGAGGCTGAGATGATTAATCTTCACCTCGTCAGCGTTGATCCACTTATCAATGACACTTCGCCGGAGGGAGCTTTGAAGACTGTGGAGTCTGTTCTCCAGGCTGTCGATGTGCCCATCGCCGTGGGTGGGTGTGGTGACCCTGAGAAGGACTTGAAGGTCTTTGAGAAGATCGCTGCAGCGACGGCGGGCGAACGCATCCTCTTCAACTCGGTTACACTGGACATGGATATCGAGAAGACGGCTAAGCTGGTCAAGCAATACGGCCACACGGTCATTGCCTTCACCTCGATGGATATGAACCGAGCAAGGGAGCTGAACAGGAAGCTCTACGAGTTTCTGCCCCGCGAACAGATCGTCATGGACACGACGACTGCCGCCCTAGGCTACGGCTTAGACTACGCCTTCACGGTCATGGAGCGGTCGCGCATCGCAGCATTGAAGGGCGACCCAGAGCTCCAGCAACCTATCTCCTCTGGAACGACTAATGCCTGGGCGGCAAGAGAAGCTTGGATGACGATGGATGCGCTTTGGGAGCCTAAGGAGCTGAGGGGACCGCTGTGGGAGACGACGACGGCGCTGATCTTGCTCCTCGCTGGTGTTGATTACTTTATGATGATGCACCCTGCTGCGGCGAGGACTTTGAAGACGGTCATAGAGGAGTTGATGAGCGGAAAGAAGGACGATGAGGCGCCCGTGGACTGGGTGTCTCTCAGAATCTAGGGGTGGTGACGATTGCCTGCTAAGGAGTTGAGCCCTATTGAGGTCTACAAGCTTCTTCCGAGGACGAACTGTAAGGAGTGCAAGGAACCTAACTGCATGTCCTTCGCCGCTAAACTCGTCGCAAGGGCGGCTCTCCTTCAGGAATGTCCCCCCATCCTAGAGGAGAAGTACCGACCCCAGTTCGAGGAGCTGTGGAAACTCCTTAAACCCGCTGTGAAGAGCGTTGAGATAGGAATCGGCGACAGTAAGGTTACAGTTGGGGGCGAATACGTCCTCTATCGCCACGAATTCACCTACTTCCACCCGACCGCGATAGCTATAGACGTGACGGATGAGATGGAGGAGGGTGAGCTCACAGAGAGGGTGAAGAAGGCGTTATCCTTCAGCTACGATTACATTGGTCAGAAGCTCCATCTCAACATGGTGGCAGTCCGATCTACTTCTAGCGACTCCAAGAAGTTTGAGACGGCTGTCAAGAAGACCGCTGAGACGACGGATCTGCCTCTTGTATTGTGCTCATTGAATCCAAGCGTCATGGAACAAGGACTTGCGGCTGTTGGGGATAGGAGACCGCTCATCTACGCTGCGACGAAGGACAATTGGAAGGAGATGGCTGACCTCGCGCTGATGTACAAGTGCTCCCTAGTAGCCTCAGCACCGAACGACATACCTCTGCTAAGGTCTCTCGCTGCGACGCTCGTGAAGTACGAGGTTGAGGATCTGGTCCTAGATCCTGGCACTTCGGCTGACGAGGGGTTCACGGAGACCCTGAACAACTTTACGATGCTCCGCATTAGTTCCATTAAGGAGGGCGATGAGACGCTCGGTTTCCCGCTTCTGGGTGCACCTATCGTGGCTTGGGCGAGGAAGGAGGTAGATCCATCGTTGAACGCTTGGAAGGAGTCGTATCTGGCTTCGGCACTCACTGTCCGTTATGCAGACCTCCTCGTCATGCACAGTCTTGACGGCTGGGCGCTTCTGCCCTCTGTCTTCCTACGTCAGAATATTTACACTGATCCCCGTAAACCTGTGTCCGTTGAGCCTGGGCTGAGAACCTTCGGACAACCCAACGAGCTTTCGCCTGTGATGTTCACCAGCAATTTC
>Ga0315314_1004477_pt1 | contig 10470 bp, 11 predicted proteins | sample TDP9_MG_FD_203631 | JGI IMG/M metagenome (GOLD analysis project Ga0315314, IMG submission 203631) | Freshwater sediment microbial communities from Lake Towuti, South Sulawesi, Indonesia - TDP9 | ecosystem: Environmental > Aquatic > Freshwater > Lake > Sediment | place: Indonesia: South Sulawesi... | reverse complement strand
CAGGTCTTGAGGAGGATGTCGAAGGGCAAGGGCGTCGAACGAATCGAGTTCACTGCAAAAACGTCTTAAGTCAGCGCCCACTCATTTATGGGATGGATGATGAGCACGAGAGTCAGCAGAGCCACAAAGCGGTGATAGAAACTCTCGACGGGCGATCTGACACCAACATCATATTAAACAAAAATAACGCAAAAAATCTTTTATATTTAATTAATTTTAAACAAAAGCGTATCAAAAAAACGCTTAGACGGAAAGAAATGGAGGAAAAAGCATGCCATGCTCCGTGGTCGTATGCGGTTTCTTCGGAGACACAGGCAAAGGAAAAATCATTTCCTATCTCGCCTTGAAGGACAAGGTGGCGGTGACCGCAAGAGCAGGCGTCGGACCCAACGCTGGGCACACAGTGCTCTATAAAGGCAAAGAGTACAAACTGAGAATGTTGCCCAGCGCCTTCGTGTATGAAAAATGCCGCTTGTTGATAGGTCCAGGCGTTTTGATCAATCCTGAGGTTCTGCTCCGTGAGATTGAATCAACTCAGTCAGAGCGAAGAGTGGGCGTTGACCCACAGTGCGCCATAATCGAGGCTAGACACATCGAAGCCGACAGGAAGGGTCAGTTGGCGGAGAAGATAAAGACAACGGGCACGGGAACGGGACCCTGCAACGCCGAACGAGCATTGAGAACCGTGAAACTCGCAAGAGACCTTCCAGAACTGAAGAAATACTTGGTAGACGTTCCATTGGAAGTGAACCAAGCGATTGACGATGGGAAAAACGTCATAATTGAGGGCACACAGGGCACATACCTCTCGCTTTATCACGGCACTTACCCCTACTGCACCTCCAAAGACGTGACAGCCTCGTCAGCATGCGCAGATGTGGGCGTAGGTCCCAAGAAAATCGACGACATCATAATGGTTTTCAAGGCTTTCACAACACGCGTTGGAGCAGGTCCGCTTCCAGGAGAGGTTTCAACAGAGGAAGCGGAAAAACGTGGATGGCGCGAGATTGCCACAGTGACGGGTCGTGCACGCAGGGCTGCACCCTTCAACTTTGAGTTAGCGAAGCGAGCGGTGATGCTCAACAGCGCCACGCAGGCGGCTGTCACAAAAATCGATGTTCTGTTTCCAGAGTGCAAGAGAACAAAGTCCTACAACGAACTTTCGCAAGGTGCCAGAGCGTTTATCGAGAAGGTAGAGCGAGAAATCCATGTGCCCGTTACCTTGATGGGCACCGGACCCGACGCCCTGGAAATCGTTGACAGAAGAGGTTAGTCAGAAAACTAATTTAGAAAGTTCGTCATACATGTTTTTTCGCTTTGAACCCCAATCATAGAGTTTAAGGTTAAGGAAGGTTTGTTGCTTGAGTGAACTCTTGAAGTGGTTTGGGAAGAGGAGAGAAACCAAAGCCATAACCCTGATGCAGCGGCATTTGGCAACCACCATGAGTGCCGTTGAAGACCTCGAAAGGGCAGTGAAGGCGTTGGTTAGCAACAATGAAAGAGAAATGAAGGCGGCAATTGACCGAGTCATAAGCGCTGAGAAGGAAGCCGACCGACTACGAAGAGTGGTGATGATTGAACTCGCTGGCGGAGAGCTGCCGTCCACCGACAGAGAAGACCTCATGCACCTGATGAAACGTGTAGACATGGTAGCCGACTGGAGCCGAGAGTCCACACGCATCCTAAACGCTCTACCCATGCAAGAAGTGCCAGAAACCCTGAAGAAAGCAACCGTCCAAATGGTTGAAGGAGTCAGAGAATGCGCCACAGCGCTGCGCAAGTCCATAAACAGTATGGCGGAAAAACCTGAAGAGACGCTGAAAGCCGCAGATGAGGTGGAACGGCTGGAGGAGAAGGTTGACGACCTGTTCGAGAACTCTAGGCGCCTATTAGCCAAGGAAGAAAGCCTTAAGGTAGGCGTTGCTATACTAATGAATGAGCTGTTTGAAACAATCGAGTTGGCTGCAGACGCCTGCGAAGACGCCTGCGACCAAGTCAGGATAATAGTTATTCGTCGATAAACATACCAATGAGGGTGCAACCATGTCAACCGTAAAAATCGACATAGCCGAACTGCGCGACAGACACAGTGAAGAAGTCAAAAAACTGGCTGAGTTCTTGGAAGAAAAGTTGAAAATGAAAACCGACGTGGCGGACAGAGAAATAACCCTTAAGCCAGAGAAGAAGGGCGCAGCTGTTGCTTCGAAGGATTACTTTCGGGTTCTTCTCCGAAAATTCCTGCACAAGGAAGACCTCAAAGAAGAGTTCCGCGTCATAGCGGGAAAAGAAAACGTTCTCGTGATTAAAGAGCGAAAACTGGTCAGCGAGTCCGAGTAGGCTGAGCCGAGGCGCTCTTTCGCTTCTTTTCAAAAAATTCCTGAACCTTTAAGAGAAGGTTCCTCGCCGCCCACAATTCTTCATAGGCTTTCTCGGTGGCATCAGCCTTCATATTGTTTTGGGATTCTTTTAGTAGGCTCTGTGCAGAAGCAAGGGCTGAATCCACTTCAACCACCTGCTTGGGGGGTTCTGAACCATGTTTCCTAGGAGAACTTTCCGACTTTTCCGAATGCATAGGCGAGAAGAGGAAGAGCGCGTATTCGGCTTCGCTTGATGCAAGCCAAAGCGAGTTAACAGCGACTTTCTCGTCGTTGTTTTTGACTAGAGCCTGCATAGAATTTTCCAGATAGGTCATCGCAGAGTTGATGGCTTCTTTGATTTTTTCTTTCTGCATTCATTTTTCACGCTTTGCTGGAGGCTTCGGTTTCAGTAGGGTTGGGAAGGTGATAAATCTTTTGGGCTCGGAGACTATTTTTCAGTCGAAACTCTGCTGGCGCCCGCCTCTTTCTCCACCCTTATTACGTGCTCTGCCTTTTCGGCGAAGGCTTCACTGTGCGTTACGGCTATGATTTGCTCAATGGCTTTCAAGCGAGATATTGCCTCCGCTAGTCTGTCTATGGAGCCGTCTTCTCGACCAAGGCTTTCGGTGGGTTCGTCTAAGAGGAGCGTGTATAATCCGTGTCCAGTCCTCGACTGCATGATGAGTTGACCAAGCCCCAACCGATAGGCAAAGGCTAACAGCGTGCGCTCCCCGCCAGAAAGATTCGTGACCTCTCTCTCAAACCCTTCTTCACCCTGCACAATAGGCGAATAAGTGTCATCAATCTTGACTATCAGTGCTGGTCCAACTTCACCAGTGAGGTCATCTAAAAACTGTTGAATCATGCGTTGAAGAAACGTGACAAACTCGCCGCGCATTCGGGGTTGAATGCTTCTATACGCGTCGCGGACGCCAGTCACGATTTCCAACAAGCCTTCAATGCGCTTCATGCGGTTCATTTTCTCTTGGGTGTTGTCCAAGCGTTGCTTCAGTTCCTCCATTCTCGAAGCCAAATCATTCTTTCTTGTTTCCGTGGTCTCCAGCCTGTTTTTTAATTCGGAGTATTCCATGAAGGCTTGGTCTCGCAGTTTGCGGGCTTTCTCCAACTGGGCTAGGTCGAATTTGGCGATTTCTCTTCTGACCGCGCTCAACTGTTCTCGAAGCGTGTTTTCGAGCAGTTGTTTCTCTTCAAACTCCTTGGACAGTTTTTCGAGTTCTTGACGTTCATCTGAAACACGGCTCTTCGAGTCTGCGATTTTGGGTGCCAGTGTTTGCAGGGTTAGGGCAACGTTGTTTACTAGGTTGCGCATTTGTTCGAGTTCGTCGAAGTTTTTCTGAAGCTCCTCAAGTTTTTGTTCTCCTTCACTGTTTGCCTTGCTCAGTCTGTTCAATAGGTCTGTTTTGTACTCTTCCGTGAGGTTTTGTAGGCAGAGGGGACACTTGTTCTCTGCTGTGAGGCTTGAGAGTTTCTTCTGTGCCTCCCGCATCTCTTTTTTTGTAGCCTCTTGCTCGCCTCCTATGCTCCTTACTTGTTCTTCTAACGCTTGAAGGTGCTTTCTCAATTCTTCTGGCGTCTGTTCTGGGCTTAGTCCCGCCTGTTTGAGGCTTTCCTGATGCGTCTCAAGTTCCTTTTCCAGCGACTGCAGTTTTTCGTTAACGTTCTCGATGGACGTGTTTTTGCGTGCCATTTCGTCGGCTAGTCGTGCGCTGTTGTCTTCCACGTTTTCTATGCTTGTTTTTAGCTGAGTCTCTTTTCGCATTAGTTCTTCTGTTTGTTTTCTCAACTCTTCTAGGCTCTGAAGCTGCGCTGTTGCTTCTTTGAGCGCTGTTTCGGCTTCAGTGTATCTTTTCTTCAACCCTTCAATTTGCTCTTCAATGGCGGCGAATTCTTGCACGGTTTTGTCGTATTCGTTGTGAAGCTTGTCCATTGTGACTATGTCTGGGTCGCGTTCGTAGGCTTTCTTTTCGCCCTCGTACTCTTTCTGAACGCCCTGAAGGTTAGCCCACGCCAATTCGTAGTCTGCCAATCCGAACAGTTCGTCGAGTCGTTTCTGGCGTTCTCTGGGGGTCATGTCCAACAATTCTTTAAGTTGCTCTTGCCTCACCCAAACTATTTCGCGGAACAGTTCCTTGTCCAAGCCCGTGATGGCCTTCAACTGTTCGGCTACAGCCTCACTCTTCACCTGTGCAATGAGTCGGTCGTTTTCGTAGAGTTTGAGCTGTTCCAAGTCTTGACCTATGCCTTTTCCACGCTTCCGCAAGCCACGTGTTAGAGTGTAGTTTTTTCCTGCGTGGGTGAATTGAAGCGTCACCTTGCTTGAGTCGACTCCTTCGCGCAGTATATACTCATAACTTCTGCCAATCGGGTCGCCGAATAATGCGAAGTCTATTGCGTATAGGACGCTGGATTTGCCGCAGCCAACTCCGCCTACGAGGCAGTTGAAGCCTCTCTGAAACTGAATCTTCGATTTGACGTGGCTGCGAACGTTTTCCAGTTCAACTGTTTCAACCCTCAAGCATGAACGCCTCCATCTCTTTTTTCACTTTGTCCTCGTCTTTCCTAGTCAACGGCTCCAAAATGTTTACAGCCAGCTTAGCGATTTTTTCAGCCTCTTCTCGACTGTAGCGTTCGGCAAAGATTTGCAGGAAATATTCGAAAGCCTTCGTTTTTAGGTCTTTCAAGCCTCCTTCGAATATTGACCGAATCACCTCTTCGGAAACCTCTCTTTCATGTAAGCGTAGGGTGGGATAGACCAGCAGCGCTTTTTCGGCGGCTTCTCGAATCTGTGCCAAATCCACCTCGGCTCGGTTGGCTTCGGCTGGCAGCTCACCCTTCAATACAACAACGATTATGGCTCCTTCCTCATCATGGTCTTTAACAAGCTTCACCGCCCTCTCTGTGATTTTTGCGGGGAGCATGCCCGTGTAATCGGGTTCCAAAACAACGAATTTGCGCGTAGTTTCAAGGTTTATGCGATTGAGTTTTGCCACGCCTTTTTCATTCACTTCCACATGATAGAAGCCCTTGTCGATTTTGGCGTCGTCATAGTTCACAGTTTCTGTGCATCCACTGTAAACCAGCAAGCCGTTCTTGAACTTGTTGTTTGAGGGTTGGTGAACGTGTCCACCGGCGAAGTAGTTGAAGCCGTCGGGTAGGAGTTCAGCCGAAGCCTCAGCCTCGATGTGGGGAGGCGTGATATAAGGGAGTTCCAAAGCCATGTGAAACAAAAAAATATTGAAGCGTGATGGGTCAGGCGAAGGCTTGTCCTGTTCCAAAAAAAGCGGCAACTGCTCCTCTGTTCGTCTCTTTGTTCGAAAGTTGGGCACGCCATAAACGTAGCAGCTCTCATTCCGCCAAGACGCGCCTTCATGCCGTGGCAAATAATGGATCAAGCCAGCGCGGTCGAGTGGGTTAAGAATTGTGCCAGTGACAATGTTAGGCGCTGAATCATGTCCGCCGTCTACGGTCAATACAGGTATGCCAGCGTCTCGTAAGCGTCTAAAATTTGAAATGGCGGCTTCGAGAGTGACATTTGTTGGTCTAGCGTGATGAAACAGGTCGCCTGCAATCAACATGAAGTCTGGCTTCAACTCAATGGTTTTGTCAACAACCTCTCTGAAGGCGTTTTCGAAGTCTTCTCGCCGAACTTCTAAATTGTACTGTGCATAACCGAGGTGCAAATCAGCCACATGCACGAAACTGAAAGACTTCAAGCAAACAGCACTCATTCACGGTGCAGACTCCTCATTATTTCTCTTTCTCAACTTTAATAGACGCTGTTGCTTTTAAGTATAAGAGAGCAGTGAAAGTATAGCTGGTTGAGGTGTTGAGTTGAAGCGGGAATATCCGATGCGTCCAATAGTAGGTGTAGGCGCAGTCATACTCCAAGACGGAAAACTCCTACTCGTGAGAAGATTAGCCGAACCCGGAAAGGGCAGATGGAGCATCCCAGGCGGTTCGGTTCACTTAGGCGAAAAGGTTCGTGACGCCACTATGAGGGAGGCGAAGGAGGAGAGCGGCTTAGACGTCGAAATAGTAGACGAGAGACCCATGGACGCCTTCGACAGCATCATAAGCGACGAAAAAGGACGCACTAAATACCACTTCACCCTACTCGAATTCCTAGCCCAACCAAAGGGCGGAACCCTAAAAGCCGCCGAAGACGCAGCCGAAGCCAGATGGGTCTCATTGGAAGAGGTCAAAAAATACGACCTAACCAACAGTTTCCGAACATTCTTTGAAAAACACGAAAACCAGTTGAAAAAACTCAGTCCTTCTCAGTGAAAAACAGTCTAGTCTGACCCATTGTCTGAACGTTTAGGGCTCGAACCCTCACAACCAATGGAAAATCTTTCATCGCCGTGCCCAACACAAGGCAGTGGTGCGCCGGCAAGTCACGCGCGATAGATTTCACTGTTTCAGCATCCACCTTGGCAGCTCGGCTAACAGTCTCCAAATCATGCTCGTTGGTGAAGCTGAAGAGAAAAACGTTGTCGGCTTGACGATAAATGTTCTCCCGAATGGTGTCAGGTTGGTTTGTGACAAATGTTGTGAACACGCCGAAATGCCGCATGCGAGTGACGATGTCGTCCCAGTACGTTTCACGCAGATAGAGATGCGCCTCTTCAGCGAACAAAAACACAGCACGCAGCTTCAGCTGAGTCAACAAGTCCACAAGCTTGCCGAGCACGTACTCAACCACGATTTGACGGTCAACCAGAGACGTGTCACGCAAGTTAATCACTAAGGCTCCGCCGCCACTTCGAATCTTCTGAAAACAATCCTCTAAACTCACTGAATCAGAAGGATTGTCGGTGAAAAACCCTGAATTGACTAAGGCGTAGTAACGACTGAACAAGGCGTCTCGTACATGTTGATTGCAACGCCAGTTCCTGATCGCTTCGCCTAATTCGTGAAGGGTCAATGCTGCGCGTTCGTCGAGGAACTGCCAGATTCGGCGGAACTCACGAGCAGATGTTCCTGGTAAATTCAGTGCGTGAATAAGAATGCTCAACATAACGCGAAGTTTCATCTGCGCCAACGTGACTCGAAAGTTTTCACCGGGTGTAAGCACGTTGACTCGGTTGTTGTACTCGTTCTTTTTTCCGTCTGCACCGTAACCCAGATTGGCGTATTCGCCGTTGAGGTCGAGCACCACGATGGGTGCGCCGTAGCCTACGAGGCTGAGCACTAGTAGTTTTGACAGGTGCGACTTGCCCGTTTCTTTCTTGCCCGTGACGATATTGAGTTTGCCGTCTAAGGCTGTGGCGTCGATGTTGAGTGGCGCTTCGTCTTTGGTTTCGCCCAGTGGTATGGGTAGGCTGTAGTTTATTTTTATTAGTTTGAGAAGCGAGGCGGTTGGCAGTCTTTTAATGATTGATTGGCTTCGGGAGGGCATCCACGCTGAGGAGGGGCTTAGTTTTTCGTTGTCTAGGTTGGCTCGTATTTTGCATATTAGCAGGCGTGAGTCTTGGATGTAGGTGATGTGGCTGGCTACTTCTAGGGGGTCGAAGTCTTGGCCGTTTAGGTGCTCGTCGCCACTACCGTTTGTTGAGTCACGCAGTAATTCTTCTAGTATGCCTGGGATGTTGGCGAATTGGATGTCGATGACCTGGGTTATCAGGGCTTTGTTTTGTTTTGGTTCTTCTATGAGGAGGTAGTCGCCTTTTTCTATGTTTTCTGTTGGGAAGCTGAGGACCTGAACGGTGTTGCCTTCTTTTCTGTAGAGGCGCATTTGCCTAGCTTAGCCTCCTTCTGGTCCCTTGCCAAACGGTCCGAACAGGAGGCGGCGTATGTTTGGTCTTGTTACTGTTTTGATTCCGTGTGTCTGGGCTAGTAAGCGTTGTATGGCTATGACTTCGTTGGCTGTGAATGTTGAGTATATGTGGGCTAGGCGTAGGGTTTCGGGGTAGCTTTCTGCTAGGATGTCGTTGGCTATTAGGCGTTGTATGGCTTCTATGGCTTGTTGGCGTGGTGTTTTGCGGTCTACGTCCAAGCGGAAGCTGCAGTTTCCATGGGTGAGCTTAGCCACATATATGTTGCCCAGAAATTGTATGGTGTTTGTGGGTGCGATTGGGTAGCCGTCCATTTCGAGTAGGCAGGGCGGCGTGCAGTTTTCGATTAGGTCGGTTAGTCTGTGTCCGTGAAGGCGTAGGCGGGTGATTTTTGTGAAGGCTAGGACTGTGTTGAGTTGGTTGCGTGCTGTTTCTAAGAGTTGCAGTACAATGTGGGTTGGTGAGTCACTCGTTCCAGCTGTGAGTGAGCCGTCTAGGAGGATGAGGCTGTTTTGGCTCTGTGTGGCTACGCTCATTTGTAGCCAGCGTTCTAGTAGGGTTGTTATTCGTGTTTGCATGTGGATGAGGCTGGGTGTGCTCGCTGTGTGGTTGTTTTCTGTGGGTGTTTCGAGGCTGTATTGGCGGAAGAGCTGATAGATTTCTTGTTTGTTTTCTTCAGTTATGTGAAATGGGAACGGTCCTATGCGTAAGTAGTGATAGTGACGCTGTTTTTTCCAGACTATGGCGCCTCTTATGGCTAGGAGTATGCCTGTTGTGGTTTCGCCTATTTTTATGCTGGACACGTCGACTGCGACTACTGGTGTTTCTTCATGTATGGGTTTAAGTGGGATCTGATTGAGTTTTAGTTTTGTTTGTCCTTGGAAGACAGGTGTGATTTCTTCGGAAGGTTCAATGCTGTCTGTTATTGTTTCGTATGGTTGGTAGAGTGTGGCGTCTTGGCTGGCTATGTTTTTTATGCTTCGTAGGCTGAGTTCTATGAAACGTGTTGGTAATGCTGCGTCGAGTTGTGGAAAGTTATATTTGCTAGGTGTTGGTGTATATTGTGTTTGTTGAATCAATTGAATTCACCAATAGCCATTATAGGCATGTTGGTGAGTATTTAAGTGTTGCGCATGAACAAGATGCACAATACAATAAACAATAAGGAATACCCATGACAGAGGCAGAAGGAGAGCGGAAACCGCAGCCGATTAAAGTTAAGATGAAGGTGGGCAACCTGGAGTTTGATATAGAAGGAACTCCTGAACACCTAGAGGAAGCAATGAAAAGAATATTGTCGACTGTCACTGAATATGGCAAGCAACCCGTCATCGTAACAGAAACAGGTAAGCCTTCCGCCAAAGCTGAGACATGTAAAGGAGTAATCCAAAGACTTTGGTCAGAAGGGTGGTTTGCAAGTTCTAGGAGTCTCGAAGAGGTCTACAATCAGATGGCATTAATGGGCTACCACTACGACCGAACAGCAGTGGCACATGCCTTAATTGATCTGGTAAGAGAAGGGATTCTAGGCAGAGACGGAAGACCCAGACGCTACCGATACGCCCAAAAGAGACCACCGATGGCAACTCAATAGCAGCCTAGGCATAGACATCATTCGGAAATTTGAGGTTAGTCTGCTACCTAATTAGTGATGATGGTCTTGGGTTTCCTCAACGCATTTTTGTCGGAGATATTTGACGAGAACTATTCTCATTTCAAAGCAGTGATAGAGTAGAGGTATTTTCCATCTACTTCTTTTCGAGTGAGCTCGCCATCTGCAAACAATCGGATTAGTGCTGTGCCCACGGGTGTAACATTAGCACCTGGCACGCCGTAAATAGTCTTTAACTTCTCAGTAACTTCTTCTGGAGATTTGTCAACGAACCATTCTGGCTCCTTTTTTATTATGCTCAAAATGGCGTTCTTTATGAATGGAGGCCTTCGACCTCCCCCCTTGCGCTTAGTTTGAGTTTGAGCTTCCGTCTGTACTCCGGTCGAAACCTTTCCTTTTTCGATGGCATCTGTGAACAATTGATATAGACTATCGACTTTTTTCGTTAGTTCAGGATTTGCGAGTCCTTCAATTTCGAATTCAACCTCACCATACTTTAATTTGCAGCGAATTATCTCTTTGTTCTCCATCTCCTCACCTCCTTTCTAGGGTTTGACCAATTGTGTCCAAGATTACGCCTATACTTCCATAACGAACCTGATAAACTCCTTCTTGACCGAAGACCCAGCCTCCATTGCGGAGTCTGAAAATTGCTGACTTCACTGTTCCCTCTGGCAGGTTGAGAGTTGTAATTAATTCTTTGGTG
>Ga0315314_1004476_pt1 | contig 10471 bp, 9 predicted proteins | sample TDP9_MG_FD_203631 | JGI IMG/M metagenome (GOLD analysis project Ga0315314, IMG submission 203631) | Freshwater sediment microbial communities from Lake Towuti, South Sulawesi, Indonesia - TDP9 | ecosystem: Environmental > Aquatic > Freshwater > Lake > Sediment | place: Indonesia: South Sulawesi... | reverse complement strand
CTGAAGTATGTATTCTCCTTTAAAGCGGGGTGATAGGGTCCGATTGGAAGAGCCACAGGCAAGTTATTTACCCCTCCAGTTTAGCTACGATCTTACTAACGGGGCTGCGATGTGTCTCTAGACCTATATCGCCGGTAGGTATCCCCAAAGCAACTGACATCAACTCGGCCAAATGCATAACAGGGATTCCGAAATCAAGATTGTACCTCTGTCTTAACTCTATTTGTCCATATTCGAACTGAACACAGCATCCTGGACAAACTACAACCAGGCACTCAGCTCGGCTCTCTCGCACTCTCTGAAGTTTCGTCGCCAGAGTTGTCTTGAGGGACATTTCTTCATCAGCCTGCCTCTGAGGATAGCCGCAGCACATTTTCTCAAGACCGTACTCTATGAGCTGTGCGCCGGTAAGACGGACAAGGTGCTCAAAGATCTTCGGCTTCCGGTCGTAGTCTTCGACAGTCTTCGATCTGTATAAATGGCAGCCAGGGTGAAGGGCCACTCTCAAATCCGAGAGGGGTCTCCTTACCGAGGCCGCAATCCTGTCAAGACCCACGTCTTCATCGAGGATCTCGACGATATGTCTAATCTCCGACGACCCCTTGAACTCTTTGCCGATTTTGAATAGAGTTGAATTTATTCTTCTACGTAAAGCCTCATCTTGCTTCAAAGATTCGTTCACTTCAAAAAGCGTATCATAGCAGCCGTTGCAGATTGTCATCAACTCGAAGTTTCGTGACTCGGCAAGAGAGATGTTACGCGCTGCCAGAGCGTACCAGAGCTCTCTACCGATCAAAGCTGAGGTGTAAGGTTCTGGACAGCACGAAGCTCCTTCGAGATCCAGTACGTTGACCCCGAATACGTCGAGGATTTTTCTCGTAGCCGCTTCGATGCTCGGGAGGCGTGTCTGAACTGTGCAACCCCAAAGCATAGCATACTGCTTCATCGTGTCTAGTACCTCATCTTCTTGGTCTTCCAATCGTAGCCAACTTTGCCGTCGAAACCGACGCCCTTGACGACTGTTTGCAGTTCATCCAATGCTTCAGGGTTCGCTATCGTCGTCGGTAGAACCTCTGGTATCTTCATCTTCACCCTTTGCCTCTTCGCCATCAATGACATCGGGAAGATCTGCCCCGTTGAGATTAGATTCTCCATCGTCGGTTTTTGGAATTCTGATGCCAAACCCTTTCTAGGGCCTTTCAGAGGGGTATTATCTTTGGGCCATTCGTAAGACAATATGAGCCTTCGAGGGTCGGGATGGCCTTCGAACTCAACTCCGAAGAGATCATGGATTTCCCGTTCTATCCAGTTTGCTCCAAAGACACTCGGAGTCAAGGAAGCTATCCTCAAGTCTTCCTTGGGAAGAATTGTCTTCAAATTGACCAAGATTCTTGGAAGGCTCAAATGATAAATTAGCTGGATATCCAGCCCTAGGTCAGTTGCTGAAATCGTCACGAGTCGTACGTCGTACTCTCCGAGCAGTATTTCTGCGGCTGGCAATACGCTTTCCTTGGACACCTCGACTGTCAATCTCCCCACGCGGGGGGTAACGGCTTCGATGAAGGCTTCTTTGAGGCGTTCTTTCAGTTTTGCAACAACTTCTTTGTCCATTTCTTCTTGCTCCTATGAAGAGATAAGACTTCCAAACTGAGTTATGGGCATCATGAACGTCTGAGGCGCGATACCCATCAAAATCGCTAGTAGGATGAGTATTATCATGGCAGCTGTCTCGACTGTTGAGGCTCCTTTCAATCCTCGATATCTTTCCGGGAGTTCGCCGAGAAAAACTTCATTGAATGCTCTCAGCACGTACGCTAAAGTCAGGACGCTGACCATAACTCCAATCGCTGCCAACTCGAAATGACCGCTTTCAAGAGTGGATTTGATGAAGTAAAACTCATTCAGCCACCCACCGAAGGGAGGAACTCCTGACATAGAGAGACCGCCGATTATGAACGCTAGAGCGGTGATCGGCATCCTGATAGACAGGCCCCCCATACTCGAGATGTCGCTTGCTCCCACTTTCCGTATCACTGACCATACAGAGAGAGCGAGAAGCGACCCGAAGATAGCGTAATTTAACAGATGGAACAGGCCTTCACTGAAGCCCTCCGGAGATCTGAATCCAATCTCCATTGCAACCCAACCAATTTGGGTGACTGAAGCGCAAATGAGTAAGCGCTTTGCATCTTTTTGAGACAATGCTGTAATCGTTCCTAGAATCATTAGCAACGCCCCTGCATAGGAGGGATCAATAACGCTTGATGCTACGACCGCGATGGCGCTAAGCACAATGCCTAGACGACTGGTAATGCGTACACTAAGATTGTCGCATAGTTTCTGGGTTCCTCGTGCGAGACCGTAGTAAAGCAGGTCTATTCCACCGAGCCACATGATGTCGTAGAGTCCTCCAAAAGTCCTCTCTGGAGCGTATGTGAACGTCTTGGATTCTACTCTGGTTTTCTCTACGTCGAGGTAGGGCGTCTCCAGTTCTCCCCCTGTGAATACTTCATACTTGTCCTTTGCAAACTCAGGCGTTCCCCTCTTCGCCGTGACCCTGTAGATGAACGCGCCAGCCAGAATGCACGCCGCGATCATCACTGTTAGTCCTGTTGCTTCATAGGATCCGATTCCGGTTCGGTAGCCTAAGCTCGTTATAGCATTGTTTAATTCCGATACCAACTGCCCCGTAACAGAGGATACGCCGGGATTGACGAATACACTCAAGATCCCTTGAGGATATATCCCGAAAGCCAAGCATAGAGCTGAGAGCACCACCAGAGGAATTTGCATCGAATGGGGCACCTCTTTGACATTCTCCAATTTCTTCGGTGTTCGGCCGAAGAAAGCTGAATTAATCATCTTCATGAAGTAGGCGAGAGTCACTGCGGTTGCGAACAAGGCGAGGGCAGTGTACATGACGTAGGCGGCTCCAAGAGTGCCTCCGATGACCGTTCCTCGCTCCAATGCGGCTTCGTAGATCATCAATTTGCTGGCGAAGCCATTGAGCGGAGGAACCCCGACCACCGATAGAGCCCCAATAATCATGGCAGTGGCTGTCACGGGCATTCTTCTGGCGAGTCCACCCATTTCGTTGAGATTCTTGGTTCCAGTTGCATAGATCAGGCAGCCAGCGCAAAGAAACAGAAGCCCTTTGAATACTGCATGATTAAGGAGATGAAAGAGTCCTCCTACTGTTCCGAAACTTGTTCCAATGCCAATGGCTAGAAACATGTAACCGATCTGGCTAGCTGTTGAGAAGGCGAGAACTCTCTTTACATCGTATTGCGCCCACGCCGCCATCGTGCAAAGAGTTAGTGTTACTGTTCCCACGGTAGCCACAATGAAGCTCAGGTATGGCCCTGTGTTGATGAGCTGTGTGATCGGGTAGGTGCGCAAAATCAAGAATACTCCTGCCTTAACCATTGCTGCTGCGTGAAGAAACGAGGTTACTGCGGAAGGTGCGACTGTTGCATCAGGCAGCCAAGTGTGGAGAGGAAACTGTACTGATTTTGCCATTGAGGCCAAGATGAAGAGAGCTAACGCAAGTGTGATCATGCTATTGGACCCGGTAGCTTGAAGCCTCTGAAGGACAACAGGGATATCGAAACTTCCCGTGAGGATGAATAGGATTACGGCGCCAATCAGCAAGCATATCCCTAAAGTCCGTGTAATGAATAATGCCTTAAATGAGGCCTTGTTACTTTCTCGCTTTTCCTTGTAGAATCCGATTAGACTGTACGAGCACAAGCCTACCAGTTCCCAAAAAGCATACAGGACTAGGAAGTTTCCAGCCATAACGAGGCCGATCATTGATGACAGGAACAGCAACATCAAAGCGTAGTACCTTGTCGTTCCGGCTTCATGCATCATGTCTCGAAATGAGTAAAGTAGAGCTATCACTCCAAAGAACGCGGCGATGATAGCGAAGAAGATCGCCAAAGGATCGGCGTATAGAATTAGACTAATTTCAACTTCAGACATCCAACTGGTTCCAACTGTAAGAGTCCCGGTTGCCCAAACCATTGAAGCTACCAGGAGCAGAAGACAAAATGTAATGGTCGCGATCGTTAGCGAGAAAAGAGCTTTGATTCGATAAGATGCTTTGGTCAGTAAAACAACGCCGAATGATCCAACCATCGGGAGAAGAAGTGCTGAGATTAATAACTCCGCAGTCAACGCGTTGCCACCAATTGATTGTAAACGTCTGTAATCACTCTTCTCGCTTCATCTCGAGTTACGTAGCGTAACGCTCTTGTTGAGCAGAATTTCACACATTCAGGATCACCATCGCATAGGTCGCATTTTGCAGAAACCCTTCTATCAGCGTCGAACCACGGAATGGAGAGAGGACAAGCAAAGTTGCAAGCTTGACAACCGATACATTTCAAAGGATTAATCTTCACAATTCCTGTCGTCGAATCTTTTCTTATGGCTTCTGCCGGGCAAGCTGCTTCGCAGAGAGGATCCTCGCAATGCTGGCAATAGGCAGCCTCAAAATTGCCTGTGGAAGGATCAAAAAAGTGCTTAATATGAGATTTGGCATAGTCGCAAACTGAATAATGTTTAAATGAACAGGCTACTTCGCAACTCCGACAGCCCGTGCAACGCCGGGGATCGAATAGAAGAACCTTCCCGGCGCTTTGAAGAGTCGACATACAACCACTTTATTCTATAAACCGTTACCGAATCCAAGCGATCTCGATATAACCCTTTCGATATATTCGGCTCGTGGATTCTTTTGCCCGAGTGGTCAGTGGCTAGCATTCGCAGATCCGGCCGGAAGAATGGTCCATCTAGTGGAGTCTAGTCAGTACTAGTTTAGCTCTCTGTTATCCCCATAGTCTGCCTCAGTACTGAAAGATTCATCTTGCCCGCGGTAAACGTCACACCCGTCTTTATATTGTTCACAGTGAATACCGCAGGCGCGAATAGATTAGGATCGATTTGATAAAAGTCGAAGTTTGCCGCTTTGAATATCTCATAGAAGGGCTTTCCGTAATCTCTGGAGGTCGAAGAAGGCGCCTTAGCGACAAATTCCTTTAACTTTTGGTCATCCTCGAAGTCAACTGTATAGTAGGTGAAGCCTCCATAATACAACGCGTCGTTTGTCCTGCCCATAGCCTTCGCGGATTTCGGGTGGATCGGAGCTATTGGCGCGTACCCGCACCCGTAAAGAATCCTCTTTGGATCGAAGCCTATCTCTGTTAGCTTGTGGATTCCAGCCTCAACTATTCTTCCTGATATCTGAACAGAACCTGCGATTGAGGAAGTGGAAGCCACGAGCACATAGAGATCCTTGAGCTGTACTTCACACTCCTTGGCGATATACTCCAAAGCTTCAAGCGGTGGGTAATTATCTGCCTCAAGAACGAGCGCTGCTTCATCGGAGGCATCTTCATACGCGATCTTCTGGTAGAGTTCTTTCGGTTTGAGGGAAAGAGCTCGAGCTGGACCTGACCCCATTGCAAAATACTTCTCTGTTTTGATTCGCCATCCGGCGAACTGCGCTCCTAAAGTAGATATCGCAGGGTAGTCTGTCTCAACGAAGATCGATGGCAACCTTAATCCTTCATAATCCATATATGTGATGTTGACTTTGCCTAGATTCCCCATACAGATTTCAGTAACAAGTCTCCCGGCTGAATAGCCGCCTGGCGCTTTTATTCCAGCGTCGATTAAGGTGGCGCCGCTGGAATCTCTAAAGGTTGTTAATCCAAATTCTTCAGGTCTCGAAATAGCGTCTCGTATCAGTTTCATAGCCTTCTTGTTTACGCTAATTGGCAATTCTATCTCCTCATAACTCCAAATATTCTTCACACCATTTCAAGTGGGGGTTCTTAGCCATATTGATAAAGAGTTTTCCGTTCCCTTCCTCATTTAGGTCGCCTGTGAAGACGTAGAACGGTCCCGTTATCTTCTCTTCCCCCACTTTGACTCTCTCTCGAACCTCCTCTACGTTAAAGCTGGGTAGAATAGAGGGCACGTACCCCCCGATTATGACCTTCCCGCCGGTTATTTGAGCTCCAGCTCTACCGGAGCAGTCCTTCTCGATGTAGATCGTTCCATTGCTCATGTGCATTCCCGGAAAAATTCCGCTACTGCCCTTGATTCTGATCGTTCCATTTCTCATCCAGCATCCTATCTCAGTTCCCGCGTTACCATGAACGATTATGGTCCCTCCCTTCATCCCCTTCCTACTTCCTCGATAAGATGATCCAATGAAGTCTCCAGCGTTTCCCTTGACTTCGATCGTTCCTCCTTTCATCTTTGAGCCTAGCCAAGCGCCCGCATTGCCGCTTACTGTAATTGATCCTCCGGACATTTCTTCTCCTAGGTACATCCCTGCGTTTCCCTCGATGGTGATTGAGCCTCCTGTCATGCGGTATCCTATCTTTCTGATTATACTCGCATCACCGACAATTCTTAACGCATGGTCTTCAGAGGTGATGCCGTCTTCCTCCTTAATGTTGAATATATCTTCAAGGCTATTCCTTCGATTTCCCTCCCAGACCTCCATAGCCCGAATTTGGTCAAGTGTTTTTCCGGCTAGGGAGCTCGGTGAGATCTCTGAACATTCGACTGGAACGTTCAAAGTCTTTTTGACTGTCAAGACTATTTCCTTCATGGTTTAGACCTCTGCGAGGACTTCGATTCTTGTGGGAGATTTAAGGTAGCTCTCTTCAACCGGATAGTTGGCCATTCTAACCGTGTAGTAATCTTCAAACTTCGCTGAGAGTGAGGTAGTCGTCTGTTGCATTAGGTCATTGGAAACCTTCGGGTCCACCCAATACGTTGTTCCAATAGGCGTTGCAACTACCTCGCCATCTTTTGCAACTATTTTTCCATTCTTGATCGTGTACGCCGCTTTCGCGAGAGCTTTTCTGACAACTTCATAATCTCTTGAAGGATCGACACTGTTCGCATCGATATTGTAAACAGCTACATCTGCGTCCGCGCCGATGCCTAAATGTCCTTTCTGGCTGAGACCAAGAGACTTGGAAGTTCCCGCTCTTGTTACGATCGCGACCTCTTCAAACGTATATTCACGATCGATTCCCGGAAGATCTAAGCGTCTTCTTGCGTTCTTGTTTATCTTTGCCAAAACTCTTCCTCGTGCGCCCTTGCTCATCAGCCAAGTTACTACCTTTGGGTAAGATGTGAACGGACCTCCATTCGGATGATCTGTTGTAAGGTAGATCTTCCACGGGTTCTTGACCAGAAGCATCAGTTCCAATCCGATGCCCCATTGGACGGCGTTCACATAGTTGCTTCTTCTATAGCGGAACGGAACGATACCTGCTCCGGTCTCGCCTTCAACATCGACATTGACCCATTTGTTTCCTGAGAGTTTGTGGAGTAGGAATTGGAATGGTCCGTCGGCCGTCATGGTAGTTGTATCTCCAAATATAACTTGGCCTGGATCGACAGTCACATGATCATGTTTGTTGACGTAGTCAGCTATCTCCGGCGCTCCTGAGCCAACATTCAGCCAAGAGTTTCCCGTCAACCCAGTGAACTGCACATGGGTTATGTGAATTATCGGTTTCCCGCTACTGGCTAGGTTTGCGACGCAATCCATTGTTTCAATCGTAGTCAAATAGTTTCCAGGGTTTCCTAGATTGTTCGTGTGAACATGAATCGCATGGGGCATACCGAGCAGCTTGTTGATCTTGCAAAGCCCGCGAAGTATTTCTCTAGGGGTTATCGCAAAATGCGGGACCTCATCGTCAAGCCTCTTCAGGTATCTGCCCCATCCCCAAGCTTCCACTCCACCAGGATCAACTATCTTTATGGCATAACCCTTGGTCGCCTTAAGCATCCACGCAATGTAGGCTGCACACTCCTCAAGCTTTCCTTCTTTCAAGTATTCCATTACGAACCAGTTATTGCCGAACAGAGGGAAGCATGCTTTATCGATTATTGGTATCTGATTCAGTTCCTCATGCGTATGTCTTGTCTTGAGCGGCGGGGTAGCGGGTTCGACTACGCTGGTATACCCCATTCTTGCGTATCGATACCCGGTAGTGAACGTTGAAGGTATAGAGTAGCCCACGCCCGCTCTCGTGATAGACGTTCTCTCTTCAACATCTTTCTCATGGTCCTCTGGCCTGAGAATCCTCCCAGAGTTAACCTTGGATCCTGCTATGTGAGAGTGTATGTCCACGCCTCCTGGCATCACTATCATCCCAGATGCGTCAATGACCATCGCTTTCGAACTGACAGCTTCTGCGATTGTTCCGTCTCTTATGGCTAGATCCATCCTTTCGCCGCTAATTCGGTTCAACGGATCGAAAACAGTTCCGTTTCTCAGCTGAAGCTCATTCATCGATCATGCTACCCCCTTCAGCTCTGTTGTTCTCCTGAGTATTGCGCTTAGGATATCCTCGTCTGACTTCACTCCCTTTGGAGGCTCCACCAGCTTTCTTGTGAGCAGAACGACGCCATCCATTCTATAGACTGTACCAGGTCTTTCTATTCCGACAAAAGATGAAGGGATCACTATATCTGAAGCAAGAGTCGTGGGGGTAACATGAGGATCTATGGTAACGAGAGGAACTCTAGATAGATGTCTCGAAGCCGCGATGGGAAAGTTGGATACAGGGTCAGATGCAACCACTAGAGCTGCATCGCATTCTCCTCGAGCCAATATGTCTACTGCGGACGTGTCTCCTGGATTGTATCTTGGGTATCCTTTACTGAAATCAACTGCGAAAGGGTAACCCGTCTGCCATGCTGTCACTTGGTTTGCTCCAGTAACGTTGAAGTGTCCACGCATCGGCATGATAAGAAACTTCGTCTTGTTATTCAATTCTCTAACTAACGAGAGCGCGGCGTCTATGTTCCTACTTTTCCCAGCTGACATAGTCAATCCGAGACCGTAGAAGATTATCCCGAACTCACAGTTTATCATCAGTTCCGCGATCTCTTCCACAGTTTCTACTGGAACCCCTGCGATCGAGTCTTGTTCTATCTCCCCCATCTTTACGGCTGTCCGGAGTGCGCTTAGCAACTCGTAGTCTTGATTAGGTGCAACTTGGATGAAATGATCTGCCTGCTTCGCCGTGTCCGTCTTCCGTACGTCTACGACTACTAGCTTTCTGTCTTTCCGACCTTTCCTGAATCTGCCTTTAGACTGCACGGAATATCGCGACATGTGCAGCGGATGCGCATGCACTGGGTTACACCCCCAATACACCACCAAGTCTGCTCGATGTCTAACTTCGCCCAGAGTGCAACTTGATTCACCAATATCGTGGACTCCGATTATCGATGGACCGTGACACGTAGTAGTGGTATTATCGATAACGCCGCCAACGAGCTCCGCGAGTTCAACGCCAATCTCTATGGCTTCACAACTCGTTAAGCTCCATCCATAGAGAATTGGGTACTTCGCATTAGCGAGAATCGAAGCCGTCTTTTCGATCGCATCCTCGAACTTTATCTCTTCAAATCCACCGTTCTTCCTTTCCATAGGCGTCGAGAGGCGTTCTCGATCATAGTTCAGAAATTTGCTCATGGAAATGGCGCAACTATTCCGTACGCTGACTATTTTCTCATCTTTGATCTTCACTTCAAGATTGTCGCAACAGCATCCGCAGAAGGTGCAGACAGCGTCCTGAATGGTCTTCTCAACCACCGTTTCATTTTCCTCCCGAAATGTATGCGACCAGCTCTCTGAGTGTTAGAATTCTTTCCTCCGGAGCTGCTGTCACTTCTGCTTCTATACCCTTTAGAGAGGGCATCCCAGTTTGATGCGTCTCAGGGTCGCAGATCATGCTGGTCCAAGGCCCGTAAGGCATGAAGATCAAGCCTCTGTGAGGCGCTTGTGTTGAGAGCGCAGCTTTAACTACAACGGTTCCATGGTTCGTAGTTACGCGGACGTTCTGTCCCGAGGAGATCTGCAGGCTCTTCAAGTCTTCAGGATCAAACTCACATATCCCAACATTCTTAGCATACTCATCTGAGAGCTTACCGATTTCCTTAGACCTACCTTGGCCCAATGTTCTTCCTGTCGAAAGTATGAACTTCATTTATAAGTCCCCTATACTTGCTGCACGGCGATACGCAGATTCTTGTCTCTGTAGTAACTTCAGATTTGATATAAAATCTCCTATCCTGACCAGAGGGTTGTTCGAATCTATCGTGCGCCGACTATCTTAGACATCGCTATCTGAGTTCATCAGCCGTTTCTCTTTTTTCGAAGGCAGGAGCAATATGAAGCGAAGACATTGAGTCTAGCCTTACCTGAAGTTCTCGATCCATTCAAGCAAACGAATTGAGGTTGGTCTTTTGGAAGCGGTTAGCTGGTACGAGACTCTGATAGACCTTTTATCTCCGTGCGGCAATGACTTTTGTAGGAGAACTCTCGTTGTTCTCAAGAATTCTTGTTCCTGTTGACGGGTCACGCTACGCTGAGAAAGCGATTAGACATGCCTCGGACCTGGCTGGAAAGTACGGGTCAAGTGTA
>Ga0315314_1004475_pt1 | contig 10472 bp, 12 predicted proteins | sample TDP9_MG_FD_203631 | JGI IMG/M metagenome (GOLD analysis project Ga0315314, IMG submission 203631) | Freshwater sediment microbial communities from Lake Towuti, South Sulawesi, Indonesia - TDP9 | ecosystem: Environmental > Aquatic > Freshwater > Lake > Sediment | place: Indonesia: South Sulawesi... | reverse complement strand
GTGATCTGCAGGTTCGTCCTTCACCTCAATGCGGAGCCTATAGTAGCCTAACTGGGCTTCGCATATGCTACGGAATGCGAAAAATCAGGTATGCGGCGCATATCTTAGCTCAATTCACAGCTACGATATGTGGCACATGGGAACTTGGAAGTTATCCAGCCTAATGGCTTCTAATCGAGGGGAGAGTTCTGCCGAAGACTGAAGAGGAGAAGATTGCAGCTATCTTAAAGATACTTGAGAAGTGGCCTAAAGACTGCCCGAATCGACCGACTCTAGTTCAAGCCCTCCTGCATCCTGAGATCCTCCATTCGGAGCTCGGAGATCCCGGAATAGCCACATTGACCAACGGTACTTTGACCGTGGAACTCTATCACCTGCAGAATCCTCGAGAAACCCTACCTACGAAACTAGGGGAGAGCGAGATCTTCGGGAGACACGGCGACATCTTTCACTACGGAGGAGATAAGTCGGATCGCCTTGAACTCTCAGGCTTCATCGATTCTCAGAGTGAGTATGACGCGATTAAGACAACTCTCAAAAGCATGAGGCAGGCTCAAGGCGTTACTCCTATCAGCGTTACAGTTCGCTTTGGAGCTACGGCCTACATTAACGCAGTTCAATACTGGGTCGGCGACGCGGAGATAGATCCTGAACCCGGCACCGGAGTATTCTTCGCGAAGTATCGGATACCTTGTATCAAGAGGGATTGATTTGATCTCAGTAGAGATAGAAGGACTTGTGGAAGTAACTTTGAAATTAGAACGGACTTCCGACATGATACCTCGGAACATTCAAGGGGCCCTAGAAGAGACTGCTCAGAATGTAGTTGACAGAGCAAAGATTCTCGCGATTGAACGTCTAAGAAATCCCGGATCCTACCTGGAATCCTTCTACATCTCAGCTGCCGCTTTAGAGGTTAAATTCGGTAACATTCACCCCGCGGCTAAAATCATTGAGGAAGGCTCTGTCATCCACGTCATCGAGCCCGCTGGCAGGAAGGCCCTGAAATTCGAGAAGGAGGGAACTACAGTCTTCGCTAAACGGGTTCTTCATCCTGGCACCAAGGCGCTCTGGATTCTCTCAGACGCATTCACTGAAGAATTCTTGAACTTAATGGAGATGATGAGGGAGGCAACTCGAATTGAGTGAATCTGAAGTGGAGAAAGAGCAGCCGTTCGAATTCGATAAGAACGGTCAATGCCACTGCAAATGGCCGGGCTGCACATCAGTCTTCCCAGGCGATGTTCCGGGCATGAAGGCTTGGGCGAACCACTATCATGCTCATGTGAAGAGAGGATCTAAAGCTGAAGAGGGAGTAAGCCCCGAAACTCTTGCAGCCCTAGCGGGCCTGCGGGAGAAATACGATGAAGCCCGGAAACGAGCGATCTTCAGAACCTGCGAACAGATAAAGGCTGAGCGAGATAAGATCTTCGAGGTCTACATTCCAATCCCGATCGACGCCTTGGTGAAGTACGGTCGAATCAGAGTGCATGAATTCAATGAGATCAAAGATCTACCTGAGGAAGAATACATTCAGAAGCTCACCTACCTCATGTGGAGCAAAGGAGATTCCACAGTTACTTGGGAATCGATTAGAGACGACTTCACGGTGGATGAACTCAAGATTATCTTAAGCTGCTTCCTGGAGAACACCCCTTTTTTCTACCTAGCGAGCAGACCCTCCGGCTCCTCAGAGAACCGGAAATCCAATGTCTCCTCCTGATTCCTCAAATCTTCCCCGGCTACAAACTTGAAGATCTAAACGATCTACCCCTAGACCAATTCAACATTCTCTCAATAGCAGCCTTAATGGAGTACGCCAGGAGGCAAAGAGGATCAGTTGGCTGAAAATACTGTTGACATAGTTATCCGAGGCCGAGATGAAGCCTCAGCTGAAATCCGCAGAGTCTACTCTGAGATGAAATCCCTCGGCGAAATCACAGATGAATCTCGAGGTCGAATGGCCGCTGCAGGGGAGACGATCCGCGAACAGAACCGGGTCCTCCGACTTATCTCAACTAGCTCGCGAGTTCAATACTCAGATGCGATTCTGGTGGCAAATGCCTTGTCCAGAGTGGGGTCCATAGCAAGCCACGTCACAAGTATGTTGAACTCCTATAACGTCGCCGCTCTCCGAGTGACTGAGGCTCAACGAGACTACCGTGAAGCTGTCAAAGAATCTGGGCCCGCAAGTGAGGAAGCGATAGGGGCGCTATCTCGTTTGAAGGCCGCGCAGGATGCTCAGCGAATGACTATGATCTCGTTAATGGCTCAGATTCCGGGTCTAATTGCTCAGTTCATCTCCTTGACAGTCTCCCTTCAAGCAGCTGGAATCGCGGCTCGAGGATTCTGGGCTTCAATAGGCCCCGCTGGCTGGGCGATTCTGGGAATCTCCGCGATAGCTGGAGGAGCTGCGATCTGGGCTGCAACTCAGGCTGGAGCCCCTTCCGGGCAAACTATGCCAGGTGAGTTCGCTAGAATCTCGAGGACCGGCCTTATGGTTGGACATGCGGGAGAATTGATCGGAAGAGCCTCGGCAGGAGGAATCAACATTTCAGGGCCTCTCATGTCAATCGGTAAGATCGAGATGAATCCTGAAGGTATGAGTCCGTGGAGTGCGGCTCGATCGTTCGGACGAAACCTGCAAGATCAACTGAGAGCTCTCACAACGTCAACTCCGTTATAGTGATATGATTTGAGTGAAGAAATAGCTGAAACATATGCGCCGGGAACGGAAACCATTCCTCCAGCAACAACTCTAGAGAAAGAGTATGATGCTGGAAAAGGCGCTTGGGTTAGAAAACTGATTCAAACAATTCTCCTAGAGGACTCCTTCGAGTATGATAGAAGCATAGTAGATCCTTGGACTGGCGAGGGCGATGCCGGAGGATCGAAAGATGGAGACGACACATCAACGCCTTTCAAGGGAACGAAGAACCTGAAGGTTGTCACCCACACGGATCTGAATGATGCTTATGCTGCCTATCGATTGTTCGGATTAACGCCCTCCAAAAAGATTCTCTTCGAAGGAGACTTCCAGTTCAAATCAATTGTGGACAACAAAGTCGTGGACTTCACGTTCATCTACTATGACGGCACCAACCGCTATGAGGCGGTTCTCAGATATGATCCGGTTAACGCGAAATGGCAGTATAAGAATTCAGCTGGAGCTTTCGTGGATGTTTCAGGTGGAGCTCAGTCTCTCAGAGCTCTAGCCTACCATCACATTAAGATAACGATTGACTTCGGGAACGCAAAGTACGGGTACGTTCTCTGCGATAACAAGTCATTCGATCTCAGAGCCATTGCCCTCTACTCAACTGCGGATGCGACGAGAGTCTCATGTAAATTCTCCTACGGCACAGCTACGGCGACCGGGACTGTTGCTGCTGAAGCCTACCTAGATGAAATTAAAATTGTTGAAGTGGCAACAGCTTGAGCTTGAACGCGCCCACCGTCATCGTCGAGTATCTTGTTCCCGGTGGAGCTTGGATAGATCTCTCATCCAAAGTTACTGAATTCGACCTCTGGCTCAGGGATCTAGCTCAGGGAATGAGTGAGTTCGACCTCACCCTCGACAACAGCGGAGGCACGCTCTCTCAAACAACCTTCCCAGCATTCGGCGCTGAGAAAGGCTTCCACTATTTAACTCGATTCAGAATCAACGGCAACTATCGCCTCGTCGGAAGAATGAGCACGCCTCAACCCGTCCTGACGGATAAGGATCTCTTCAAGATTCACGGTCGATGTCTCGGCCAGGAACTGAATCATCTTCTGATTCAGCATTCTTGGAAGGACGAGAAAGCTGACGACATTATCGAAGAAATGCTCACTAAAGTTGGAGCGGTCGACGTAGCCTATTCTTCGCCTTCCACTGCTCCAACCGTCACGATTGATACGATGCAGAACCCTCGCTTTCTCGCTGACATCATCCGTGAGATCTGCGAGCAAATCGATTACGCGGCTTTCGTTAGAACTCAAGCCGCTGTGACTCAAGGCACCCTGCTGTTTTTCCCGAAGTCCAGCGCATCTTACCGCCACTCTACGATTCTTAAAGATGTTATCTTCGCCAGTGATAACAACGTTTCAGGGTTCAGAATGCCAAGGAGCATCGACGAGATCAAGAACTGGGCTTTCTTTATGGGTCGGATGAGCAACTATGAGCCTGCTGACATGGACGCTTGGACTGAAAGTACGAAAGGCTGGTACAGCAAAAACGGAATCACTAACGTTCAGCTCAGCCAGAGGGTCGCGCCCATTCTAGGTGGAGAGGGAGAAAGCCTCAGCAACTTCTCGATTCTAGGCACAACCTACTCGAAAGAGGGACCGTGGCTCCGCTTATCCGCTCTAGATTGGCTTGAGGAAGATTTCAACTGCACAGTGAGGGCAGGGGATTTCATTCACTTTTGGTACGCTGTCTCACCAGGCATCGAGAAAACAGGATTATTCGCGGTGAGCCCGAAGGTCTTTCTCGAGGACGCTGATGGAAACAGAATCTATCGCTTCATGGACCTCATCGGGTCGATAGACGCGGATTGGTGGTCAGGGTGGATATGGTGGAAGCTTTACGGAGGATGGAGAGAGTATTCCGCACCGATCGGTTGGTCAACCTTCATCTACGATTATCTCAATCCAGACCCGGGAAACAGGGAGACGAGAGACTGGTACTTCGACACTGGCCATCACTCTTTTAATTGGGATAAGATTCGATTCATAGAGTTTCAGGACTGGAATTCAAAGGTCTCTACTCAACAGAATTTTCTATGGGTCGACGGGCTCTATTTCCATCAAGGTTTTACTCCCAGCTACGTCGCTAAAAACCAGAAGAGCATTGACGACTATGGGCTTCGGATGGAACGTCCTACAACCGTTGACTTCGTTGAACTCTCAGATTTGAAGAGCTACGCCGATAAGGTCATGTTGGCCATGAGTCAACCCACTCTCCAACTCGAGGTTGACGCCCTCCTTGATCCAGCGTTAGAGGCCCTCTATCCAGCATATTCGATTCCCGTCAACATTCCAAGGTTAGGGATCTCACCGGGCTCTCCCTACTTCAGGATTCTTGAAATTCATTATCGCTGGGCAAACGATGGACTGAAAACGACTTTCAACTTGCTTCCCTCAACGGTGGCTTAAATCATGGTTGACTACACGAAGTCTTGGAGTCGAAAACAGTGGACACGACGGACTGAAGGCGTATTCAAAAACATCATCGACGCTCTCAGGGAGGGTAAGACTCTTCCTAAAGGCTTCATCATCCCAACCGAACGTGTTTCAGAAGGATTCGATCTCATCGTGGATCCCGCTGAATATACTGCTCCGAAAGGAATAGAGGTTACGAAGGTTTTCTCAGTTTGCATTCACGCTCGACAGAATTGGGTTGGGACGGTCGCGCTTTCGCAGTCAAATAATCTCTGCGTCGGAGCCTCAGTCTCTTTAGATGATGCTTCAGTTGCGGTTTCAGCTCGAACCCCGAAGAACTGCACTTACATGCGCTTGAGCATTCCATCGAGTTGCGCTGCGGGAAATTACAAGATCACGGTGACCGGAGTAAGCGGATCTATAACGAGAACTTTCGAGGTTGCGATCGGCGTCGGCGTCCCTCCAGTTCCTCCGAACGATGAGCAGCCGAAACCATGCGTTTCAGATGACGACTGCAAGAAATACGGAGATGACTGGTGGTGCGTCGGAGGCGAATGCAAGAAAGCATGCGGAACCGCGTCGGGCAACTGTAACTCAGATTACTGCGCTCCTGGGGAAAAATGCATTTGGAACGCTGGAGCAGGTAAATGCCTATGTGAGAAGGGAAACTATGCTTTGTCCTGCCCCTACATTCTGGTGGAAGCCGGAGCGGCCAAATCAAGCTACGGAGTGATAACGATCACAAGCGTCAACGGGTTCGAGGGTTCGGGAAACATCATAATCTATGACGCTAATCAGCCTGACCAGGCTCCAAGCGACTGCATCACCGCTTGGCTACGCTACGGATCTCAAAGTGGAAACATTATCCCCATCACCCTTCCCGCTGACGGTTCAATTAACATCTTGGTCGAAGTTGCTTCAAACTGCCTGACCGAGCAGAAGCATTACTTCGGCGTTGAGGTAACGATCGGAGGCAAATCCGCGGCATGCGTCGTGACGGTTGAGGTGAAGTCAACTGGATTCTGGTACTTCAGCGATGTAGGAGTTGTCGAGGAGAACGCATGTGCCCAAGACGTAACCTGCCCCACCGTTGCCTCATGTACTCCTCAATGTCTCAACGGCAACTGCACTTTGGGCGGCGGATGCAGTTACACTTACGCGACGATTAAATCAGTTGGATTCACGGGAACGGTAACGATCACAATTACGGCAGGTGCTCAGAGATGCTTGTTCCTCGCTGATGGAGCTAAAAAGAATAATGTTTGCGATTGCAGTTGCGTATTCGATAAAGCCTTCGTTCCAGGTACTACATGCAACTTAATGATCATGGGGCAGAACGATTATCCCGGCGCAAGCCCGTGTCCGGAGTCCGGATGCGAGGTATCTTTCCCAGTGTCGATTTCAGCTGACGGAGGCGGCATATCGCAGTCCGTCGCGGTCAGCCATAACTATCATTGTAGGAGGACCTAGACGTGCCTTGTCCAGAATGTCCTGAAGAGAAGAAGATTTCAGACCTTGAGCTTTGCAGAATCTGGAGGGCCGTTGGAGAGGTGAATCAAGCTCGATCCCATTTTCAACGTCATCTCGACTTTCTATCGTGTCAAAGATGCAGAGAGATTGCGGTGGACATTCTAAGTCTGCTCGACATATACGGTCGAATGCTCAGTAACGCGGAGAACTATAAACTTGAGAGGGCTCGGTTAATCGAAAGGTTCCATAAGATTCTGGAGAAACTTGATCCTGAAGCCTCGAAGAAAGAGGAGAACCTTGAATGAGTCTTCCTAAAGCCGTTATCGATCAGCTTCTACGCGAAATGGATAGGCGGCAAAGGCATAGGCATGATAGTCGAGAGGGATGCCGAAGCATCAATACAGATATGCAGATCACCAGCCGCGTGAGAGTTCTCCCTCCATTCAAGGTAGTCTCCCGGGCTTTGGTGAGAAACCTAAATGCGGAACTCCTGCAGGGTAGAACGGTCGCCGAGATCCTCGCTGACTTCAGCTCAGGGATTTCCAGCCTCGGTAAATACGGAGACAGTGGCTTCCTAGTCGGCGCAGTCAAACTTGAGGAAGGCTCGGAAATCACTCTCACTCGAAGTGACCCTCATAATTCGATAATCATCGCCGGATCCATACACGACGCAGTTAAGATCAAAGGAAAAACAGTTGACGATTCAGCTATCGGGGACAATAAAGTTCTCACTTACAACGCTGCTGGAGACAAGATCATTTATCAGGCCGCAGGAGGTGGCGCCGCAACCCATTCCGAAATCTTTCTGGCTTTCGGATGCAGAGAGGTCGCTTATACTTGAAGCTCTCGAGTAAACATTTCAACTGGCTTTTCGGAAGAGTTCAGCCGAGACAGGGAAGATATTCATATGGCTACAGGAAGCATAGTGTTTGGCAGTGCCCTGAATGCGACAGCCGATACGTTGATCCAACTCTGACGCTTGGAGTGACCGCTGGGGTTCTCCATCCGATCCATCCGATTTGCGAGAGATGCTTCGATAACGGTAAAGGCGTCAAGATCAACCTTCAACAAGTCGAAGGGAGCGAGGGTGATCCTACACTCGGCTTCACAACCGTCGGAAGCACAAGCTATCCCGTGACAACTTTCGGTCAAACCAGCACCGGCACCACAGCAATCGGCACTCAATACTACTATGACGGCTTCAAAGTCATTCTAACCGTAGATTACACTATAACTGAGATTGACGTCTACGTGGGCGGCGCAGGTAACATTAAGGCCGCCATATATACGGATGCGGAACCTAAAGTCCTTGTTTCCGGAACGTACACGGGCGTGATGACGGCAACAGGGGCCCAATGGCTTGCCGGCTCGGTGGCAGCTTACTTGGCCGCTGCCTCATATTGGATTGTAACGCAAAGCGATACCGCTAACATACGGAGAAGAACTGGTGCTGCAGGAAACGCTTGTTACAAGAGCGGAGTTCTATCCGACTACACAAACTTTCCTCAAGCAACCATAGGCAGCTGGTCAACTGCCAGCGAAGACAGATGCTACTACATCAAATGCGTTCAAATCAAAGGATATATCAAGGCTACGAAAGCCATTCTAAGCGAGTCGGCTACGATCGAGAGCATGTATCTCTACGTTCATAACTACACGGCGAACGATCAGGTTCGGGTTGGATGCTATGATGACGCAAGTCCCAAGGTTTTGAAGTTTGAGAGCGCAGCGACAACGATCTCGTCTACGGGCTGGGTTTGGATCGATGTTCCAGACACAGCGTTAGCGGCCGCAACCTATTGGCTTTGGTGGCAATACAATGGCGTCAACACACTTCCTTCCTACACAGCTGGTTCCTCTGGAGACGGATGGTACAAAGCGCAGGCTTTCGGTTCAGCTCCAGCCACTATGTCCGGTGAGACGAGTAGTGCGGAGAAGTGGAGTCTATACTGCCAATACTTCGCATGGATCGCCTATGAAACCTTCATTCAATATGATCCCACGAAGTATTCGAGTCCAACAGTTTATCTCGAGGCGGTTATAAAAGCGACGAGCGGAACTTTCCAAGTGCGACTGTTCAATATCACCGATAACGGGCCGGTTGCCGGAAGCACCTTATCGACAACAAACGCTTCCTATTCCAGACAGAGATCCGGCGCCCTCACGCTTCCAGCTGCAGCGAAGGAATTTAGGGTTGAAGGATATGGGCTCGGAGCGATCAAAGGCGCGAGATTAATAGTTGACGTCTAATCACTTGACCGCTGATATTACCAGGTAATTTCCATGCCACGCTCCTCTAGGATCTATTTTCCTCAATATGAAAGAAACTGGACGATAGGCGGCGATGCATACTTTGAATAGAAAGGGCAGAGGAAAGCCGCTGGAGTAGAATATTTGTGGTTCAATGGAGATCTCAGAGAAACCTGCGAAGGCTAGCGCTCTTCTCAGTTTACTCGGACATAGAGGCCTTTCACTAGAAGATTTAGAGCGAAGCGGATTCCAAGGATGATAGAAGAAATACTCCAAGAGATGATGCGAGTTGGGTTCAAACGCAACCATCTCGCCGCGCTTTCGAAGGACTCTAGCTAATTCAGCGACCGTATCTCTCAAAGCATAGTAAATATGGTGGAGTATGAAAACGCAGATAACGGTGCTGAAAGATTCGGATCGAAGCGGCAGGTGTCCTATATCTGCGCATATGAACTGTATTTCGATGTTTTGACTTTCCGCTCTTCTAGAGGCTTCGGCCAGTTGAACTCTCGAAATATCCACCGCTACGACATCGCGGCCAGCCTTCGCTAATCTAATCCCGTACGGCGACATGCCGCTTCCAGCCTCAAGGAACAATCTTTCCTGAGCTGTTTCAACGCCCATCCACCTCATTATTCTATAATATTCTTCATCGGTGAAGGGTCTGCTCAATCTCAGTTTCGGATGAAGGCCTTGCACCCATTCATCCCACAACTTCGCTTCTGTTCTTTTCTTATTTTCCGCGTTGTTCGAGGTTCACCTACCTGCCTTCTCTCATTTTTATACCTTCAGCGGAAGCTGTATTCTGAAGAGAGTGAATCACTTTCCTTTCATTATAGCAGTCTTCAATTCAATGACTTCTAGAGGACATTCCTTCCAGTTATGCTCCCAGCAGACTATGATGTCACATTCCTTCGGATCGTGTTGATGGTTCTTGAAGTCTAAACTCTTAAACTCGAATTCTATGTTGACAGGCTCATATCCCACTTTCCCAATCTTCCTTCTGCCGAAAGCATCTGGGAAGCCTTGCTGAATGCCTTCAATGTATTCAATCCCGAGATCCCTGTGATATTTGGCAAAGAGAAAGATTACACCTAACTCATTGACCGGCTCATAAATCAAGTCGGCTAAACCACTTCTAGCACCAACGACCCTCCTTGCCCTCCTCCTACCCTCCAGCTTCGGCTTCAAACCTGTCTTCAGGACTTCTAGGCCTCTGTCAGTTATCCTATAGAGTAGAGGTACAGATTCCTTCACGCAGCCCCACCGAACTAGTGGAGCGAGGCGACCGGCGATAACCGTTCTCGGCAGATCCATTTCTTCTGCAAGGCTTGAAGTCGTCTGAGGACTCCTCTTCAGTTCCTCGAGAATCAACAGGTATTCTTCCGCAAGCTTATCCTTCAACAAATCAGTTTCACCCGTCTCTAACGCTTATAATAGCATGGTTCTTAATGAAAAACCTTAAGTACCATCGGCTGTTCTCTTGTATTCTTGGTTCGGTCGAAGGAATGCTTAGACCCGAAGTCGGCCAGGTATTGCATAGTTTAAACAGTTTCTGCATTCGTCAAACTTTCCAGGGTTCTGCTCAATAATACTCTGTGTAGACGTTG
>Ga0315314_1004474_pt1 | contig 10474 bp, 7 predicted proteins | sample TDP9_MG_FD_203631 | JGI IMG/M metagenome (GOLD analysis project Ga0315314, IMG submission 203631) | Freshwater sediment microbial communities from Lake Towuti, South Sulawesi, Indonesia - TDP9 | ecosystem: Environmental > Aquatic > Freshwater > Lake > Sediment | place: Indonesia: South Sulawesi... | reverse complement strand
TTAGTGAGTATGTTGTTTGAATCGGTCTAGTCTCTTTAACCCTTCTTTCAACGAACTCATCATCCTGCAAATCCCTCAACGCAAGAGCTAAACCACCCCTGCTCAAGCTAACACCCCTCAATATTTCTGAATATCTAGCACTACCTCTTTCAAGCAGATAGAGCATGATCCGAATGTTGCTGAGTTCTAAAACAGCCTTCATCTTCATCAAAATCAAGCCCTTTCTGAGTTGTGAAATTACTTTGGGAAAGAACCACTCATAAAGACAAAGCATAACAAATTGTGCTTGGTATAGTTAAGTAAACTTTTTAACCTTGCTCAGCCATATTTTGAAGCTAGCGAATAACGTGAAGTGATAAAGTTTGCGGAAGTTAAAGGAAAGTGGGAAAAAAGCTGTCATAGTAATTCAGCTTGTCGAAGAGGGTAGGGAAGTACCAAACGAACAAATTGAAAAAGAAGTATTCGAAGAACTTTCAAAAGAATTGCCTAAGATTCCTTGGATGAAAAAGGTTGAAAGTATTGAAGTGAAGGATTAAATCAAACGAACATTACACCATCTCTCTGCTGAAAAATGTTTCTCCCGCTCGGAATATATGGGCCTAACCATTGTAACTAGAAAATGTAAATTAGTTCCAAGACATCAAAAGTGGTCGGGGTGAGGTATTTCCGATTAAAATGGTGATATCCCCCGCAAACTCCCCTTTTTTTCTATTTCCTTAAGTAATCCATGAATACCCTTATTTGTTGAAGGGGTGAGATGGCATGGTCATATTTAGTGAGGCAATCTACTTAATGGATAGAATGAACAGTTGGGAGGCATCAGTTGCCTTGACGATTCTTGAGAATTATGTTAACGGAGCGATCGTCCAACGAGAGCGTATTGAAGGAGATAGAAGTGCCTTGCCCGGTCCAGGACCTGGAGTAGATCACCGTCTCATGCTCACATTGTTCCTTGACATCCATTTCTATTTTATCTGTTTGGACAAGGTAGGGAGTCTGTTTAGACGTATAGCTGAGACCGATGGAGATCCTTTGCTACAAGACTTATGGAACCGTTTGGAGCCAGAGTTCAGACCCTATAGGAGAGCTCGCAACCATTTTGAGCATATTGAAGAAAGGTTAAGACCCCCGTATCTAGGAGATTTAGGCAGCCTGAGTGGTGAAACATATACTTTTGGCGGAGAGCGATTCGATATTAGTAGAACAGGGTTAGCTACTTTTACCAGCGCTTATGAAGGGCTTATCACAATATTAAGTGCAAGGAGTGAAAGACATGCCTAAGCTCTATGTCAAGTGCAAAGAAAAGAAATGTGGCATAAAATTTGCTTCTGGCATAGCCATGGACAGAAAAAGTTTTGAAACATCTACTCTTGTAGGCAATTATCATATATGCCCCAAAGGGCACAAACATCAATACAACAAAGAAGACTACTTTTTCCAAGAATAGGGCAAAATGTGACTCAGGTCCACGAGGATCGCTTAACCTTTCCCTCTTTTTTCAATATTTTTAGGTAACAAGGTGCATATGTGATGGTTTTCCCCGGGCTACCCAATACATATGCCTGAATTTATACCAATCCCCTCTTTCTGTTATATCGTTCATATTTAGCTCAATTTATGGCTGAAAGCTCATGAGGCTGACCGCTAGGTGGGATTTGAACCTACGCTGGCTAGGTGACATCACCGGTTTTCCCCTTTTTTGAAAGCGCCGAAAATGATTAATATAGACGCTCGAGATACTTTGGGTTGGCTGGAAAACATTCGTGTATAGGGTGTTTATCAGTCACAGTACAGAAGACCTCGATATAGTTAAGATGATGGCCAATCGTCTGGAAGCTATTGGGCTTGAGGTTTTCATTGCTGAGCTATCTCCAGAACCAGGGAAACCCCTGCCCGAGAAGGTAGTGGAAAACATACGCGCGGCAGATTGTGTCGTCGTACTTCTAACTCCCTCTGGAATGAAATCTGTGTGGGTTCAGCAGGAGATTGGAATCGCTCAGAGTTTTCGTAAGCTAACAATTCCTATAGTAGAGTCCGGAGTGTCGGTCACTGGCCTTCTTGAGGGCATAGAATACGTATCCCTTGATCGAAACAACGTAAACGCTGCTATAGAAGTGCTGGCCAAGTTTGTGCGACGCGCAGAGTCGGAGAAAACCGCTACCTTCAGCACCGGCCAGACTGCCAAAGTTCTAGGGTTAAGTTTCGCGACCGTAAAGCGCTGGATATATTCAGGGAAGATTAGGGCCACGAAGTCGTCTTCTGGCCAATATAGAATATCAAAAACTGAGATAGATCGCCTGCAGCTTGTACTGAAAGAAAAGGAGAAGATAGATCAAGTAGCAAAGGACGTTCTAGAGCTAGTTGACAAGAAGAAGATAGTTTTTCTGCGTGAGCTACAGGTTTGCCTCGAGGATAAGTATACCCACAAGGATATCTATGATGTTGCGACCAAGTTGGTGCCCTCGAGGTTGCAGTCTTCGTTAGAATATGGGAACAGATGGTATTTTTCTCAAGACCTAAGGTGGCAAGACGTTCAAGCAATTGCTCAAGAGAAGTCTGATTTGGCTAAGTTATATAAGAATCATCCTTGCAGGTTTGAACGTCACAGCGTGGTTTATCTTGATTATTCAGAGTTTCTCGTAGAGAGTGCGATAATGCGGGCAGGCTGGACAGTCGTTGCCAAAGACGCATATTATTTCAATGGAATTGCCTATAGGGATGGCTCTTCTTCAGGAAGACCCAAGGACTTGGACTTTATTGCCTATTTGCCTCGGAAGCAGATATACATTGGTGTCCAGGTCAAAAACAGATTAGAATATCCCAGGCAAGCTGATGTCAGCGAGTTATGTGATATTTGTAACGTGCTCCATCTAAGGCCCATACTAGTAGCCCGCAAGGTCCATCCCATGACCTTTGGGGTGGTCCGGAATATGAGCGGCGAAGTAATAGACTTCAAGCGCTATCTGAAGCAACCTCCTTTTCCTAAAGACAAGTTCCAAGAGATAGTTGCAATGGGAATTCCGTTGGGAGTGTACCAGTGGACGCCGACCTATCTGGTTACCAGATTCGCTGGGTTGGCAAGCAAGTTGTAATATGTACTCTAACGGACTGTATCAGACTCTGAGGAGTAGAATAATTAAAATAACTAGTATTATTCTGTTGGCGGCGCGCGTTATCTTGTTAGATCGGCGGGAGATCAACGTAGGCATGGATCGAAACCGTCTAATCCTCACGCTCGAGGTAGGTTTAAACCAACGTACTCTTGTGCGTGCAGAGAACATAAATAGACGACAAAAACGATCAACCAAAATGTCAACACGACTTTACATCTACCACACACCTCTATCCTTTATGGTACCATAATCCCTATATAGCCAACGAGCAAAGTGCGGGTCCTAAAGGCACCTTGTTATCACCTGAGTGGGATTTGAACCCACGCTATCATGGAGATATCTCCCAAAATTCTCTCTTTTGTTTCAGGTTACATTAGCGCGACGGGACCATGTGAAGACTGGCGCTAAAATCTTATATTTTGATAGATATCGTTGGTTAATAGGGGCGGAAAATGTTCTGCTAACGGGTGATAAAGATGTCGCTTATGGCGAATGTGTTTGAGGCAAACGTCAGATTTGACAAACCCATCGCTGATTTTGACTTTTTCGAGGTTAAAGGGATTGAGTCTGTTTCAAAGAGGTATGAATTATTGGGCATTGTTGTGTCACACCTTCAGCGCGAAGATAGAAAACCCTTTGCTACTTATACTCCTTCTGAAACGGAGAGTTATGTCATCGGTTTCTTACCTGATGGACCCAAGAAAAAACAGTTTGATATAGAAGGTCTTAGAGTCCGGTATCTGGGAAGAGAAGAGCTACCACTTTCTCCCCCATCCTACAGAACTTTAGCAGAGCTTTTGAACAAATCAAAATGTTGGGAGCTGAAAGTAGATATGTGGTCTCTGGGTACTGCTCATACTTTTTACCCAAGGCGTTGGAGGGATTTAAATAAAGACTATCCAAATTGTGGTTTATGGTTGTTTCGAGGACCCTATTTTAGGTATAACATTCTTTCTGACGGTCGAGTTACGCTTACGATTGATAGCAAAACTCATTATGTTAAGTCCGAATCCTTTTTGGAGGAAATTAATCGTAGGGGTAGGGACCTCAAATGGTTTGAAGATGAACTTAAAGTGAAAGGAGAGTTTTATAGAAGGTTAAGAAGAAAGTTCTTTGGCATACATTTCTATTACACACTAGCTCAGCAAGATGTTGCGATAAATGACATCGATGTGCGTCCCCTTTCGAAGATTCCGCTCAAAGAGGAGGTTGAAGTTAGAGGAAGGTTGTGTGGGACCGTTCTTGAGTTCTTGAAGGCGAAGTATGGACATGATCCGCTTATGAAAGCAGTCGATGAAACTCAACCAGGTCTTAAGGGAGATGATTTGACATTCGCCCCCCAATTCCTTCATAAATCCGTTGATTTGGAAGAAGTTGATGACCTCATTCTTAATGAACAAACGTTCTATATGGACACTAGAGGTCTGAAGGGGAAAAAAGATGTTAATCGACCCGCAAAGCTGAGATGGGATTTCATAACTAAGTATTTGCAAAGATACTTGACCTATGTAGACGTCGGCCCTTTCGTTGCAAAGTTTAGTGACCCGATGAAGTTTGCGCTTACAAATCACTTTGGCAAACCGAGGTTACTGGTCAGAGAAGGGGGAGAGCCTGTTATGTTCGAAGATCTCCCGATGGCTCTGGCAAAAGGTCCATACAGAGACCCTAAAATATCACGTGTTTACTTTTACTCCGTATTAGAGGGAGAAGAGGCAATCTACGATAAACAGTTCTACGGTGCCTTGAGGGACTTTGCTAAACATCGGTTTGGAGTCTCTTTCCCTCCATCAATGCTTCCCCTTGATAAGGACTTAAACTCTGCAAGGACCTATCTTAAGAAATCTCAAGAGAAATATGGCAAGTTGAGTGGAGTCTGCCTTGCAATAGTTAAAGAGGATTCTCCGCTTCATGATGAACTCATAAGGATGCTCGGAGAATATGAACTGCCAGTTCAGTGCGTCACCAGCAAAACCGCGATAGAGGACGTGTGTTTTTCTCGTAATGTCTATACGATGGAGAACATCTGTGCCATGATGATAGCCAAAGCAGGTGGCATCCCATGGGTTCTTTATGACGAACTGAATTACGGTTGCTATGGCGCAATAGACATAGGAAGAACAAAGGCGGAATATTGGGCTATGGCTGTGGTTTATAACCGAAAGGGCATGTTTGAGACGCTTCCAGGAAGAATAACTATAGGGGAAAGGCTTGATGAGCACAGTATCAAATATTGCGTTGAGGAGGCTGCGAGATATGCACACGATAGTTCTGATTTTATTTTCTTTAGGCATGGAAGAATTTATCCTAATGAAGTCGTAGCTTTCGAGAATGTAACAGAGAAAAGTCCCTTTAAGAACTGTGCCATTGTTTCCATAAAAACAGAGGAAGTCCCATATAGAATATTTCGTGAAGTCAATGGCAAAGTGATTAAACCCTTGTCGGGTGATTATTATCCCTTAGGAGAGTCAACAGTTGTTGTTTGTACTGTGGGTGTTGACGAATACAAGCATGGCATGCCTAAACCAATCACGGTTGAAGTTATCCCTGCAAGGGGACAAGTTGAAGCCGTGAAAGTAGCCAGAGACGCTTTCCATTTAACGTACTTAAATTGGGGATCGCCGAGACAGAGCTATTCCATGCCAGCTCCCTTAAGACTGGCTCACACTTTAGCCTCTGAATTGAGCGCTGGGATCAGAAGAGGTGGGCGACCCTTTTAGCATCTGAATGAGCCTCGTTGATAGCTCTTTTAAAAGGTCCAGAGCCCTTTCAGCACTTTCGCTAACAAATTTATCCCAATAGTCCACGTAAGTAGAGACGTTTTTCTCTGAAGTATCCGTGAAAAGCGTATCAAAATCGGCGGACAATTTTATAAGGTCTTCTTTAAGTGGGGATAGCTCCTCTTCAGTCCAGTTCCTAATGAATTTTGTATCTCTCATTATTCTAACTTCATTTGCAACTTCGCTTAAACCTGCTGAGTCTAATATACTGCACATGCATTCCAGCCGGAATTGATCTAAAGGATATTCTTTAGGTACGCTGTCTCCGTAAAAGGTTGGATATAGCTTAAGACAGTATGCGTAAACAAATGCCGGACCCATCAAACGAGTTGCTATGAGGTCGCATAAAGCCTCTTCAATTCTTCTCTCAATTTCACGGGTTAAGTTTAAGTTTAATCGGGTTGCGGTCCCAAGTAGTCGCTTTATGTGATCGGTTTCGCTAAGTTTGCAGTGAGCAAGTTCATGGGCTATTAGGGGCCAGAAAAGTGGGCTGTCAAGAGAGTCAGCTACTATAACATAATACGGCCTTAGAATTAATCCATATTCACGATAGGAGGGAGAGCCTGAGGAGTAGTAGGTAGCTCCCAGTACGGGTAATGGCTTTTCTACCAGTTCAAGTTTGTCTGAAAGATAGTAAGCAAAATGCTTAAGAGCTGACCATATATCACTTGAAGAATCCCTCTCAGCTGATTTAAACAGATGATACTGGAACAGAAAAAGGTTTAAGCATCCATTGGCGAGAAAGAGGCATAAGTCTTTCAAGACAGGTCGTCGAGTTTTGTCATACATATCCAAATATGAGATAACTTGCCTTACAACGTCTTCTGTATGTTCTTTAAATGGCTGAAAACCGTTAGGCCATTCCTTCTCTTGTATGTATTTTGAAAGCTGGAGTGCCTTTTGGCGCAAAATGGTTGGGGGTATTAGATTGACGGTTTCATCAAAGCTTCTGTTGTCTTGGCTGTCAATCGCTTTATTACTTGACATAAGCTATCAAACAACTCCTCCGTTTCTTGTGAAAGCTTCATATTCTTTAAATCCCTTTCAGCTAGTGAAATTCGCTGAATCAGCGCCTTGTTATCTAACCCCAGATCTTCTTTAAGGCCGTCAATAGCAAAAAACAGGAAGCTATCGACTTCAATATTTTTTTCAATCTGACCCCTTGCAGCTTCTCTGAGTTCGACCAAAAGTGATGACCCAGTTTGTATGTTATCTAAAATTTGTTGATCGGATAAAGTTCTCTCCTTTGATGGTAGTCCATTCTGCTCTATAGCAAATAGCGCATCCGCGCACACCGAAAGAACGCCCATACTCTTAGTCAAATCTGATGAAAGATACCACTCGCGAGTCATTTCATTAACCAGCTTTTTAATGCGTGCGAAAGCATTACAGTATGTTATATTTAAGTGATTTTCCTCTTTTTAAGAGTATTTATTTATGCCGATCTATCGAAACGATAAAGGATGTTGCATCAGGGCTTTACTTCATAACTCCCTGTAGAGTTTTGGGTGAGTGATATCCACGGGAGACTTATTAGCAATAACCGAAAACTTCACGCACGCATACGCTTTTTAAATCTCTTTCTTTTGTTATGTATAAGACGATTTAGGGTGATTTTATGTCTTCGTCTTTTTTGAGTCGTCGGATCAGGAGGACGAGTGAGCTGCTTAAGGTGGGCGCTTCAGATCAGGTTTCGGAGTATGAGGGGCGGTTTCGGTCCTTGAGAGGTTTGTACAATCGTCTGCTCTCAGATTTTATGGTTTCGGATTTTAGTTATCAAGAAGCTTTTGAAACAGCGCAGAAGTTTTTCGGGTCCACGAGAGTTCAGTTTGCGGGTGTGGATGGGACCATGTATTCGAGGCCTCTCTTCGACTTGATGATCTTTTTTGGCGGAGCCTACGCTGCAACTGGGACCATCGAGTTTAGGAAAGATGCGAAGCCTGTGGTGGAGTATGACTCGAAGTTTCTGCGGGAGGGCGCTGGTGTTTCTAGCGTGGTCCCCATCTACATCAACGAGGTGCCTGATGTCGATCAGACTTTCTTTGACTTGGAGGAGCCTGGGGAGCTTTCGGTTTCCAAGCCGTTAATTGACCAGACGATCATTAACAACGCCACCATCGCCAATTGGATCATGAGCTTCGCTGAGTATTATCTAGCGTACAAGCTGATTACCGGCCCCGACAAGAATATTCGCATCCTTCTCATGGACCGGGCCCTCTCAGGCGAGCGAGCCAGCCTGCTGTATGACACGTCAAAGCGAGAGTTGTGGAAAGCAAAAGCATCACTAATCGGATACAAAATAGACAACGTTCCCATAGACGTGAACGACTTGGCTTACGGCAGGTATTGCCTCCGAAACCCAGATTTAGGTCTTCCGCCGGCCAGGGCAGACTACCTACGCTATGCCATCATCTTTTTGGTGGAGGAAAAGGGTCCCATATCTTTAAGCGAGATCTGTGAGGCGTTGGGCATTAAAGATGAGAAGCGTGTTAAACGGGTGGAAAGGTACATTAAGTCCTCGCTTAAAGAGGGCTACCTCCTAGAGAAAGGATCAAAATACTTCGTCAACTCAAGGTATGCGGATCCTTGGGAGAGGCTGAAGAAGCTTGTGAGGATGCTTGGCGATAGGTTCTTCTTTGAGGAAGAGGGCGAGGAAATGAGCCCGAACAGGATGAAAATCGTTAAAGATGGGAAGGAGCATTGGCTTACAACCCTGGACATTGCCTTTCTCACGCTGTTTTGCCTCTACATGATCATAGAGGAGTGCTGGAAAAGAAGTATCTTGTTCATAGGGCTGACGAAGGACACGGCGGCGAGGGATTTCAAGCGGCAGCTGATCCCGATCCTTCTAAGCGAGGGAATGTTACGCGGTACGATTAGCCCGGAGGAGTTTGAGGAGATGCCCAACACCGACCGCATGATCTTGCAATCTGTCTCGCTCTTCAACACGGAGAAGGTGAGGGTTCCTTGGAGTCTCGTTGAATACGATTCGTCCTTCAAAACCATGATCCCAGATCGACAAAACAGGAAAGGATACGTGCTTGGAGCCCGGAGAAACAGGATCAGCCTCGAAAAAACCTTCCTAAAAACGTATATTCAGCTTTCGCAAGCAGTATCAGACCCTCTGCTTCGTAGCAACGTCCTGCTAACGGACCGACTCGTCTACGCAGAGTTTGACGCATCTCCAAACAGCACGATTCAATTTTGGAACGAGTTTGGAGCTGCAAAAGAGCCTGTGGAAGCGCTGTTGTTCAGGGACAAGACCGTGGAGAACCCGCTGCAGAACTTGATTATGGTGACCTTGCAATCCATGACCTCTCCTAGTATTCCAGAAGCTTTTGGTCATAACAAGCCTCTTTTCATTGCTGACAAGGTGGCGAAGTGGCACTACTCGGCTTTTCGTCGCATAGCAGAGAGCACCGGAGATTGGATCCTAAACAATCATAAATTAAGGAAGTTCGTATTTTATATGAGCACGTTTAGGGAGAGGAGAGCGCGAATTGAAGCCGCAAGAAGAGAAATCCTTTAACAAATATTTCACAGACTTTGAGGGAAGGTTCCACGGAAGGCTGAGCGCGGTCATGCCGAGAAGAGCGGGAATCCCTGAAGAGTCTAAGCTGGCGGGCATATCCGCCCGGTACGACTGCAGGGTCAAGGTGGAGTACCAAAGGGACCTTATGGGCCTCTTGGAAGAGGGCATGCTCCTAGCCGTTAAGAATTTCAAACAAGGCAAGGAAGGTGAGGAAAGATACTCACTGATGGAGATTTCAAGGGTCTGGCCTGAGCACTTCGGGTTGAGAGGGCTCTCAGACCATGGGTATTATCCCATGCAGTTTGAGATTATTGAGCAGTCTGAGGAGGACTGGAAAACCGATGACCACGCTACGATGATGGTTCAAATCAGCTCCATACCGATTAACTATGATCTCATCCTACCTGAGGGTGAGGAGCCAGAGTTTGTGAAGGGGTTCTCTTATCCGGTGGTGGCGAGCGAGGCCTACGTCCTAAACAGCGAAATGATCAACCGCATGTACAACCACAGAATCGTCGAAGAACTGGGCATCGACACCTCAAAAACGACTCCAGACGCTAGAAAGGACCCTAGGCTGGGGCTCATCAAGATGTTCGAAGCCACCAAAACTATTATCCCCATCTACGTGGATTTCGAGAGGCTGGTTAGATATCATTTCGGCATATTCGCCTTCACCGGCGGTGGCAAAAGCAACCTCATGTCCAACATTCTCAGACGTGTTCTGTACCACACGAAAGACACGAAGATCATAATTTTCGACATCAGCTGCGAATATCCGTTCCTGCTCATAGATGCGCTAGCAGATTCAGCGATTCCGACGAGGGTGATTACTGAGAGCAGGATAGAATCGATAGATCAGTTTTATAACTCGGTGGTCAAGCCGAGAGAATATGAAACTGACGAAAGAATCGTGAATGGGCTCCTAGAAATCATGAGCCAAGGAAAGGTCTCCTACTATACTAAGCCAAAGCTTAAGGTGCCTACCTATGGTCAGTTTTTAGAAGAGTTGGATGAGCAAAGAAAGGCGAGTGTGGATAAGCCTCATTATATGA
>Ga0315314_1004473_pt1 | contig 10476 bp, 6 predicted proteins | sample TDP9_MG_FD_203631 | JGI IMG/M metagenome (GOLD analysis project Ga0315314, IMG submission 203631) | Freshwater sediment microbial communities from Lake Towuti, South Sulawesi, Indonesia - TDP9 | ecosystem: Environmental > Aquatic > Freshwater > Lake > Sediment | place: Indonesia: South Sulawesi... | reverse complement strand
GGAAGGACATCCGCCCCCTATCAGCATCTGGCGATGGCGACGGCCAGGGCGGTAGAGAACGGCTTCTATCTGGTGCGAGCTGCCAATACGGGCATCTCCGCCCTGATCACCCCGGAAGGGAGGATCGTCCGCGCCTCCCCTCTCTTTACCGAGGACCGATTTGCTGGTATGATCTTAGCATCGAAATCCCTGACTCCGTATGCCAGAAGCGGAGATATCTTTGCCTGGACCTGTACGCTGATGTCCTTAATCGCCATCCTGGGCGCTCTTCTGCCCAGATGGGCAAACGGAGGCAGAGGGAGGAGGAGATGAGTCCATGATCGAGGAATTGCAGAAGAAGGTCGCGGATCTGGAAACAAAGCTGGAAGGCCTCAGGGGATATCTTTGACTCCGATCGGAAGAGGAAGAGGCTGGCGGAGCTGGAGGGCCTTTTGTCCCGGCCGGATCTGTGGAAGGATCCGGATAGGGCACAGATCCTCCTGAAGGAACGGAGTCTCCTGGAGGAGGAGCTTTCTGCCCTCGATGGCCTGAGGCGGAGGGTGGAAGACCAGGATGTGCTCCTTCGTCTGGCGGCTGAGGAGGAGGATCGGACCACCCTGGCGGAGGTGGAGGAGGCCCTGACGACCCTGGAGAAGGAGGTTTCCACCTGGGAATTAGATCTTCTCCTGGCGGGAGAGCACGACAGAAGCAACGCAATCTTGTCAATCAATGCGGGCGCCGGGGGCACCGAGTCCCAGGACTGGGCCCAGATGCTTCTGCGCATGTATCTGCGGTGGGCCGAGGCTCGAGGATACAAGGCGGGGGTGATCGACCTTCAACCCGGGGAGGAAGCGGGCATCAAGAGCGCTACGGTCACGCTGAGTGGGCCCTATGCCTATGGGTATTTGAAATCGGAGAGCGGAGTCCATCGCCTGGTCCGCATCTCCCCCTTTGACTTCAACAAGAGGAGGCATACCTCCTTCGCCTCGGTCTTCGTCTTTCCGGAGATTGAGGACCATGTCCAGGTCCAGATCAACGAGAATGATCTCCGCATCGATACCTTTCGCTCCAGCAGTGCGGGGGGCCAGCATGTCAATGTGACGGATTCCGCAGTGCGCATCACCCACTTGCCCACCGGGATCGTGGTGACCTGCCAGAATGAGCGCTCTCAACATAAGAACAGGGCAATGGCGATGAAGGTGCTCAGGGCTCGCCTCTACGAGTACCACCGGCGAGAGCAGGAGGCGAAGATGGCGGAGCTGGAGGGGGAGAAGAAGGAGATCGGTTGGGGGAGCCAGATTCGCTCCTATGTACTGGCTCCCTATCAGCTGGCGAAGGATCACCGCACCGGAGAAGAAACAAGCAATGTCCAGGCGGTATTGGACGGGGCGATTGATCCCTTCATCAAATCCTATCTGCTGCATTCCAAAGGGCCGGCATAAAAAGGCAGATGGCCAGCTCCGGGTCAGGCTGTCTCCTTCCTCTCCCTCCGATCCCATTACGGATGGGTTTGGGGTAGGTAGGTCGTCTGAAGGCCCACCTGGTAAGCCTTGACAGGGGAAAAACCTCGCTCCTATAATGCAGGCGTGAAAGAGGAGGCAAATTGGAAGAGCTCAATGAGCTGATTCGGGAACGGCGAAAGAAGCTGGAGGAGTTGAGGGAAGCAGGGGTTGATCCCTACGGGCAGCGCTTCCAGGCAAGTCATCTGGCGCAGGACCTCATCTGCCGCTTTCAGGATGGCAAAGAGGAGGACCTGCTGGAGAAATCCCCAGTCAGCCTGGCAGGGAGGCTGATGTCGATTCGCAGGCATGGGAAGGCCTCCTTCGCCCACCTAAAGGATCGGAGCGGGCGAATCCAGATCTATCTGCGAGAGGACGAGGTGGGAGAGGGACCCTATGCCCTCTTCAAGAAGCTGGATATTGGAGACCTGATCGGACTGCAAGGGAATCTATTTCGCACCAAAACCGGGGAGCTCACCGTAAGGATCAAGGAGTTCGAAGTACTGTCCAAATCCCTACGCCCGCTTCCCGAAAAGTGGCATGGTCTTTCCGATGTGGAGCTGCGCTACCGACAGAGGTACTTGGATCTTCTGGTGAATCCCCAGGTATCTGAGATCTTCCGGATCCGCAGCCAGATCATCCGTGCGATCCGGGAATTTTTTGATGAGCGGGGCTATCTGGAGGTCGAGACCCCCATGATGCAGTCCCTTGCCGGTGGGGCCATGGCCCGCCCCTTCGTGACTTATCATCACGCCCTAAATCTGAATCTCTATCTGCGCATTGCCCCCGAGCTGTATCTGAAGAGGTTAGTGGTGGGAGGGCTGGATCGGGTCTATGAGATCAATCGCAACTTCCGCAACGAGGGAATCTCCACCCAGCACAATCCGGAATTTACCATGCTTGAGTTTTACCAGGCCTATTCGGATTACCTGGAACTGATGGATCTGACGGAAGAGCTGATTGGGCTGGTGGCGAGGCAGATCTTGGGAGGGATGGAGATCGAATTCAGGGGGCTGAGGATCAACCTAAGGCCTCCCTGGCCTCGGCTCACCCTCCTCGATTCTTTGATTCAGCTCGGTGGGATGGCTCCCCAGGATCTGGCTAGCCCGGAGGCGATTCTCGATTCAGCGGCCAAGGTGGGCCTTTCCTCGCCGGGAAAAGAGGCGAGCTGGGGGAAGGCCCTGGGTGAGCTTTTTGAAGCGAGAGTAGAGGAGAAATTAGTCCAGCCCACCTTCATCCTCGATTATCCGCTCGATCTTTCCCCTTTGGCCAAAAAGAAAAGGAATCAGCCTGATTGGGTGGAGCGCTTCGAGCTCTTCATCGGCGGTCTGGAGGTGGCCAATGCCTACTCGGAGCTGAATGATCCGATCGAGCAGAGGAGCCGCTTCGAGGAGCAGGCGAGGCAGCGAGAAATGGGAGATGAAGAGGCCCAGGCCGTCGATGATGATTTCGTCCGGGCCCTGGAGTATGGCATGCCCCCCTGCGCAGGGGAGGGCATTGGAATTGATCGGCTGGTCATGATCTTCACCGATTCTGCCTCCATACGGGATGTCATCCTCTTTCCTCACATGCGCCCGGAGAGAGAATGATGTCCCTGCCCTTTGAGCTCTTTATTGCGCTCAAGTATCTCAAAAGCAAGCGAAAGCAGGCCTTCGTTTCCCTCATCACCCTGATCTCCGTTGGGGGTGTCACCTTAGGCGTGATGGCTCTGATCATCGTCCTCTCCGTGATGAGTGGGTTCGAAAATGATCTCCGGAATAAGATACTGGGGACCAACGCCCACCTGGTGGTCCTCAAACTGGGGGAGAAGGGGATGGACACCCCGGAGGAGGTCCTGGAGAAGATCAAAGGGGTTAGGCATGTCGTGGATGCCTCTCCCTTCACGCTGAATCAAGTGATGCTCACCTCCGAGAGGAATGTATGCGGGGTGGTGCTTCGAGGAATCCATCCCGGGAGCGAAGGGAAGGTAACGGATTTGGCGAAGAACCTCAAGGAGGGGCGCCTCTCTGATCTGAATGGGAGTGGGCCCCCGGGCGATGGGATCATACTGGGGCGGGAACTTGCCCGGCATCTGGGCGTCCCCCTTGGGGATTCGATCAATGTGGTATCCCCTTTAGGGGGGATCGCAACCCCTCTGGGAATGGTGCCGAGGGTGAAGAAATTTCGGGTGGTGGGGATCTTTGAGGTGGGAATGTATGAGTACGACTCCAGCCTGGCCTACATCTCTATGCCTGCCGCCCAGCACCTCTTCCGGATGGGCTCCGCGGTGAGTGGGGTGGAGGTCAAGCTGGATGACATCTATCGAGCGAGGGAGGTAGGCGCGGAAATCCAGAGGCGCCTGGGATTTGCCTACTGGGCAAGGGACTGGATGGAGATGAATCGAAACCTCTTTTCTGCACTCAAGCTGGAGAAGATTGCCATGTTCATCATCTTAGTGCTGATCGTCCTGGTGGCCGCCTTCAATATCATCGGTACCCTGATCATGATGGTGATAGAGAAGGGGAGGGATATTGGCATCCTAAAATCGATGGGGGCTACCTCGCAGAGTATCATGGTCATCTTCATGGCGCAGGGGATGGTGATTGGGTTGGTGGGAACGATCTTGGGCTGCATCCTGGGCTATGGAGCCTGCTGGGCCCTGGATACCTATAAATTTATCAAGCTCCCTGGAGATGTGTATTACATCGACTCCCTTCCGGTCCTCATGAAAGCCTTCGATTTCGTTGTAGTTTCGCTTTCTGCCCTATTGATCAGTTTTTTCGCCACCCTCTATCCATCGCGGCAAGCGGCCAGATTGGACCCGGTGGTAGCCATCCGCTATGAGTGAATTCATCGAGGCCAAGGACCTGAAGAAGTCGTTCTGGCTGGGGAAGGAAGTCGTTCCAGTCCTGAAGGGCATCAATTTGAAGGTGAAGAGAGGAGAATTTGTCGCCATCCTGGGACCCTCGGGGGTAGGAAAGAGCACCTTGCTGCACCTCTTGGGGGCCCTGGATCGACCCACTTCCGGGGAGGTGCTCTATGAGGACTCCCCTCTATCCCACCTATCCGATGAGCAGTTGGCTTCCTTTCGCAACCAGAGGATCGGCTTTGTCTTCCAGTTCCATCATCTGCTTCCCGAGTTGAGTGCCCTCGAAAATACCATGATGCCGGCCCTGATCGCGCGGATGTCCAAAGAGGAGTCAAAGAAAGAGGCCTTATCCATCCTGGAAGAACTCAATCTCTCTCATCGCCTCCATCATAGGCCTGGCGAGCTTTCTGGCGGGGAACAGCAAAGAGTGGCTGTGGCTCGAGCCCTAGTTGCTTCCCCCTCTGTAATCCTGGCGGATGAGCCCACGGGAAACTTAGACGGGGAGAGCAGCAAGGGGATCTTTGATCTCCTGCAACGGCTCAATCGAGAGCGGGAACTCACCATCATCATGGTCACCCATAATGAGCGATTTGCCTCTGCCGTCCACCGGAGGATCCGGATGACGGATGGGCGAATCATGGACGGCGCAAGCTGAACACGCCTAACGAGCGCATCCCCCGCATTTCGGTGTGGGGGGAGCGAGCAAACGATCAATGTTCTTGCTACCATACGGGTGAAGATTCCCCGCAGCGAACTGCGGGGAATCTTCAATGAGTCGGGATAGATAAGTTGATCATCATATCATTTGGGCTTGACGAATTCTCAGGGTTCCATATAATAAGAACAAAGAGACTCTACGGGAGATTCTATGTTTGAGCGATTTACGGAAAGGGCAAGAAAGGTCATCATATTTGCCCGGGAAGAGGCGATCCGACTGGGCCATAACTTCGTGGGCCCGGAACATCTGTTGTTAGGCCTGATCCGGGAAGGCGATGGGCTGGCCGTGGCCATCTTGAAGAAGGTGGGGCTCAGCATGCCGCTCCTCAAGGCAGAGGTGGAGAAGGGATGCGTCATCGGATCGAAAGAGACTCCCGGAGGGGAAATACCCTTTTCACCCCAGGGGAAACGGGTGTTGGAGTTGGCCATCCTGGAGGCCCGTTCCCTGGGCCACAACTATATTGGCACGGAGCACCTGCTCTTGGGCTTAGTCAAGGAAGGGGAAGGGATTGCCTCCCTGGTACTCCAGGAGAATGGAGTCACGGAGGCTGCCGCCAGGTCATTGGCCTTGGAGCTCTTGGGAGAGAAGAGCTCTCGCCCAGCAGCCCAGTCCCGGACTCCCACTGTGGATGAGTTTGGGCGTGATTTGACCGCCCTCGCCCGGCAGGACAAACTTGATCCGGTCGTGGGGAGGGAGATGGAGATTGAACGGGTGATTCAGATCCTCTCCCGAAGGACCAAGAATAATCCCGTCCTCATCGGGGAGGCAGGCGTGGGCAAGACAGCCATCGTAGAGGGTCTGGCGCAAAGGATCGCCCGAAATAATGTCCCCGAGACGTTGATGAACAGGCGCTTGGTCATGTTGGATTTGGCAGCCCTGGTGGCAGGCACGAAATACCGAGGGCAGTTTGAAGAGCGACTGAAGGCCGTTCTGAAGGAAATTCAGCAGGCGGGCAATATCATCATCTTCATCGATGAGCTGCACACCCTGGTGGGCGCAGGGGCGGCAGAGGGGGCGATCGATGCCTCCAACATGCTGAAACCGGCCCTGGCCCGAGGAGAAATCCAGGTGATTGGGGCCACCACCTCCGATGAATTTCGTCGCTACATCGAGAAGGATCGTTCCCTGGAGCGGAGATTTCAGGCGATCCTGGTGGAGGCTCCCTCGGTGGATGAGACGATCCGGATCCTACGGGAGATCCGGGAACGCTATGAGGCCCACCATTCGGCTACCATCACCGATGAGGCCATTGCGGCCGCCGCCCGGCTTTCCCAGAGATACATCGCAGATCGTTTCCTGCCTGACAAGGCGATCGATGTCATCGACGAGGCCTCATCCAGGGCTCGGTTGAAGAGTCTTACCCTCCCACCTGAACTTCAGGATTTAGAGGCGGAAGCGGAGAGGCTGAGGCAGCAGAAAGAGGAAGCTATCCGGACACAGGCCTTTGAAGTGGCGGCCCGGATTCGGGACCTGGAGAGGAAAGCGAAGGCGGAACTGGAAGAAAGGAAGCTGCGCTGGAAGGAGGAGCGTGCGAAGGAGAAGATCGTCGTCAGCGATGAGGATATCGCCTATGTGGTATCCCGCTGGACGGGCATCCCTCTCGTTCAGATCGAGGAGGAAGAGTCGGAGAAACTGCTGCGCATGGAAGCAGATCTTCACAGACGGGTGGTGGGCCAGGAGGAGGCGATACGAGCGATATCTCGCGCCATTCGCAGATCGAGGGCTGGCCTCAAGAACCCAAGGAGACCGGTCGGTTCCTTCATCTTCTTGGGTCCCACCGGGGTGGGCAAGACGGAGCTGGCGAAGGCCCTGGCCGAATTCCTCTTTGGGACGGAAGATGCCTTGATCCGGATCGATATGTCTGAGTACATGGAGAAGTTCTCCGTATCCCGTCTGACCGGTGCTCCTCCCGGCTATGTGGGCTATGAGGACGCCAGCCACCTGACAGAGAAGGTGAGACGCCATCCCTTCTCGGTGATCCTCTTCGATGAGATCGAAAAGGCTCACAGTGAGGTCTTCAATCTCCTCCTCCAGATTTTGGAGGATGGCCACCTGACCGATAATGTGGGGAGGATGGTCGACTTCAAGAATACGGTCGTGATCATGACTTCCAACCTGGGAGCCCGACAAATCGGCACCTCTGCCACCTTAGGCTTCAGCAAGGGTGAGGAGGGAAGGATCCCCTATGCCAAGATGAAGGAGACGGTTCTTTCGGAGTTGAAGCGGACTTTCAATCCTGAGCTCCTCAATCGCATCGATGAAGTCATCGTCTTTCACCCCTTGGATAAGGAGCATCTCAACCAGATCGTGGACCTGATGTTGAGGCGAATCCAAGACCAGTTGGAGGAAAAAAATCTGATCCTCTTTCTGGGGGAGGAGGCCAGGGAGTTTCTGATCCGGGAGGGTTATGATCCGACCTATGGGGCGAGGCCGCTCCGTCGGGCCATTGAACGGTATATCGAAGATCCCCTGGCGGAGGAGGTTCTGAGGGGGAGGTTTGCCGATGGTGGCACCATCTTGGTGAAGTTGGGGGGTGATAGCCTTCAGTTTGAATCGAGCCATGCCTTAGAGACGAAGAAATGATGGGTAAGCTGAAGCGGATCGCCCGAGCCCTCGCCCGAGAGGGAGAGGGTTTTTTGTTTGCCCCGGGCCCACAGTAGCATAATGTGCCGTTATACCCTTTTCTCTTGCATACGCAATTGTCCCTCATTCAGCCGAAACTCAATCCACTTGCGGCCTTCTTCATCCTCCTCCTCCTGTTCTCTCTCCTTTCCGTTCCCTCGGCCTCGGCTGGACAGCCCGAGAAGATCATCATCAAAGAGGTAGCCATCAGAGGAAATCGAAAGATCGAAGAGTCTACCATCCGATACAAGATGAAGACCAAGGTGGGCGAAGAGTTCTCGGTAGAGACTCTGCGGGAAGATGTGAAGACGCTTTATGCCACCGGATATTTTGACCAGGTGGAAGTGGATGCGGAGGGGTTTGAGGGCGGATTGAGGCTCACCATCTGGATCAAGGAGAAGCCCTACATCAAGGAGATTGAACTGCAAGGAAACAAGGCCTTTGATAGCAAGAAGATCCTGGAAAAGGTGGATCTGCCCCTGGGCTCCATTGCTAATCCCGTGATCCTCAATCAGAACGCCGAGAAGATCAGGCTCTTTTACGAGGGAGAAGGCTATTATCAGGCGACAGTGGCCCCCAAGGTGGAGCCGGTGTCGGAAAACGAGGCGAAGGTGGTATTCTCCATCCAAGAGGGTCCGGAATTTGAAATCGATGAAATCGTCTTCAACGGCAATCAAGCCTTCTCCGACGGAAAGCTAAAGAAGCAGATGAAGACCAAGGAGCTTTTGCTTTTTTTCTTTTATGGAACGCTCAAGACCTCCGAGCTGAAGGCGGATAGCGACCGAATCAAAGCCTTCTATCTGAACAATGGCTATCTGGATGTCAAAATCGGGGAGCCCCAAGTGGAGATCAACCGGGAAGCGAAAAAGATCCGCATTTCGATTGACATCCAGGAGGGGTCTCAGTTTCGGGTAGGTCAGATGAGCATGTCGGGAAATACGGTCTTTGAGGCAAAGGACCTATTGCGGGACCTGAGCACCAAGCCAGGTGAGGTCTTCAGCTATGAAGTCCTGCAGCGCGATCTCTTTCATATTACGGACCGGTATGGCGAAAGGGGACATATCTTCGCCGATGTATCACCCCTGACGGATCTGGACCGAGAAAAGCTCCTGGTAAACATCAAGCTGGGCGTGCAGGAGGGAAAGCAGATCCGCCTGGAGCGCCTGGAGATCAGTGGAAATGACCGCACCCGGGATAATGTGATTCGTCGGGAATTCCGAATCGGCGAAGGGGATATTTACGACAGTCGAGCCGTGCGGAGGGGGAAGGATGCCCTGAATTACCTGGGATTCTTCGAAGAGCTGAAAGTGGATACGGTTCCGGGGAGCACCGAAGATCAGCTGATCTTGAAATTGGGGGTCAAAGAGAGACTCACCGGCACCTTCTCCTTGGGAGGAGGGTACGGGTCGGTAGATGGCGTGATGGCGATGGCCCAAATTGCGGAATCGAACCTCTTCGGGAGGGGAATCCGAGTCTCCCTCTCCGGGGAGGTCGCCCAGAGAAGGCTGAGGCTCAATCTCCATTTCTTCGACCCTAAGGTCTATGATACCGACAATTCCCTCGGGTTCAATCTCTACAATCAGGAGCGGGATTTCGACGATTGGAGGGAGGGAAGAGTTGGGGGGGATGTTACCTATGGGCGTCCCATCTACTGGCTGTTTCAGGGCTATTTGACCTATCGTTATGAGAGATTAAAAATCTTTGATCTCTCCCGGGATGCGCCCCGAAACGTGAGAGAACAGCGAGGCGAATCTACCATCAGTAGTCTGACCTTCGTCCTCCAGCGGGATCTGCGGGACAGCGCCATCGATCCGAGCAGAGGATCCAGGGGCCTCGCCTCGGCTCAGTACGCAGGCGGATTTCTGGGCGGGGATAACCATTTCATGAAATATGAGGGCGACTTCAGCTACTACCATCCCCTCTTCTGGAAGGTAGTAGGGGTAGTGCATGGAAACATAGGGTTTGCAGAGGGCTTGGGTGACCAAGAACTGCCCGTATCGGAGCGATACTTTTTGGGAGGGCCCACCACGGTACGGGGCTATGAATTCATGGACATAGGGCCGGTGGATGAAAACGGAGAGCCCTACGGGGGGAACAAGAAATTGATCTTCAATGTGGAGATCGTCTTTCCCCTGATCGAGAACTTCAAGGGCGTCCTCTTCTATGATCGGGGCAACGCTTGGGCAGAAGGGGTAGATTACAGCCTCTCGGACATGCGGCAGGGGGCGGGAGTGGGCCTGCGATTCTTCTCTCCGCTTGGGCCCATCCGTCTGGAATACGGCTGGAAGATCAATCCCAAGAAGGGTGAGAGCCAGGGGGAGTTTCATTTCTCCGTTGGCGCATTCTTCTAATCCACAGTCCAGGGAGGAAGGGAAGTATGAATCGATGGATCATCAAGCTTGGCCTGCTCGCAGGGGCACTGGCGTGTTGCATGCTGGCCCTTTCCGAAGCGAGGGCGGCGGATGCGACCCGCCTGGCCACGATAGATATTCAACGAATCCTCTTGGAATCCAAGGCGGGAAAGCAGGCCAAGGAGAAGGTGGAGGTGGAGCGAAACCTGAAACAGAAGGAGATCACAGCCAGAGAGGAGGAGATCAACAAGTTGCAGCGGGAATTCGAAAAACAGGCCTCCATCCTGAGCGAGGCTGCTCGCAAGGAGAAACAGGAGGCCATAGACCGCAGGGTGCGCGATCTCCGGCGAACCTACGATGATTTCAACCGGGAACTACAAAAGAAGGAAGGGGAACTGGTGCGAGAACTCCTCAAGGACATTGCTGGAGTCATTCGAGATTATGCCAAGGGGAAGGGGT